>CZKJ01000035.1_pt1 | contig 25544 bp, 25 predicted proteins | sample 1122331 | NCBI WGS metagenome assembly CZKJ01 (sample SAMEA3539301, study PRJEB10725) | soil metagenome | biome: tundra; feature: field; material: soil | place: USA | collected 2010-05 | depth 0.15 m
CAAAACCAAAACCGCCAATAAGGAAAAACATGAACATCAACCACTTCCACCTTGACACGCACCAGCCGTCTCATAGAAGCCGCCGAGGCGATACGTTCATCATGAAAAGACTTTTTCCGCAACCTGTTTAGCCGCTGAGGAACGCCATCGGGAAGAAAAATGAGTTTTCCGCCAGCCTCCTAAGAGGCTCAGGCCACGATGTGACCAGGCAAAGGATGTCCGACGAATGGTGCAGCAACGTCCTGTTGATTCAGGCGCCCGCAGAGCGATGAACTTTCACGCTTTCAGTCTTCGCGGCGCGTGCCGCAAGTTCCTCGAAAGAAGGCACTGGCTCGGGAACGGTCAGCCTACGCTCGGGTGGTTGAGTTCCGGTGCGGATCGCTTCGGTAATCATTTCCAACGCCAGGTCCGTGTTGGGACGTATATAGATTGTGGCCGCCAGCAACCCATTGCGGATCCATGCCTGACCTGTCTTGGGCAAGCCGTCACATCCTGTGAACGGTATCTTGAGCCATCGCTCGCGCTCACCCTCCGCGATTTCCGCGAATGCTTTTCTCGCGCCTGCCGCCATGCTGTCGTCTTGCGCCCCTACCAGGTCGATGCGTGTTTCTTGCGAAGTGCGCAGCCGCAGCCAGGAACTGACCGCGCGATATGCGCTCTGCTCGGTCCAATTGGCCCGCATCGTCTTCACTTGAATATTCGCGGGTTTCGTCCGGTTCATTCCCGCGGTTCGCTCGTGCGCCGCCGTACTGTTGGCCGGTCCTTCGATATACAGAATCGATCCGCCCTGCGGCAGTATCGCCGCAAATTGCTTGCCTTGAATCTGCCCAACCTCCTCGTGGTCGGAACTGATGGAGAAGACAGGCACATGGCAATTCTGCCGGAGCTGATGAACATAGTCCGCTTCATGGTTCAGGATGACCCAGCCAATATCCGCGGCCGTGGCGGCGCGCGCTACTTGCGGGAACCCGGTTCCACCCGCCGGTTCGAACACGATGGCATCGGGACGCGCAGACGCCGAACCTTGGATGTAGTGCAGTAACTGCTGGCTCTGCGTTACCGCGTCGTTGTTGGCGTGGATGATCTTGAGATCCACGCCCAGACGCCGCGCCGCTTTCTCCGCCGCAGCCGCCTGCTCCTGCTGATAGTCGTTGTCGTCGTTTGTTAGGGAGACTAGGAAACTAAGTTTTTTCATCACTGTCCCAAGTCGCAATCATAATCAACTTTCGGGACACTCGTTGGTAACCAGAGTAACTAGCAATCCCCTTCAAGCGGAATTCAGGATCGCGATTGCCGCGTAGACTGACGAACAGAGAACATCCCCAGCTTCTTACTTTCGCAAATTATGTTCTTCGTAGAATTTCTGCCGGTACCGAGCGTCTCGAAAAGCCTCAATTCCTCCCGGGCGCGTAGTCGAGAGAGCTCCCGCCAGATTGCCCGCCGCAAGGCATGCCGGTAAATCACCGCCACGCAAATACTGATGCAGAAAGCCTGCGTCGAAACTATCTCCGGCTCCCACTGCGTCCACCGATTCGACTTTTCCGGCAGGACTCACGAAGCGCTCAGCCCCGCGCTGCGCCATCGCACCCTCGCAGCCCAGCTTCACCACAACCAGGGGCACACTTCCCGAGAGCTTTTGCACTGCGGCTTCGAGATCGTTAACCCCCGCTGCCTTCTGCGCCTCACGCTCATTCGGCATGAAGATGTCGACATAGCGCAGCGCCTCATCGAGCCCACCTTTCCAGCCATCGTCCGGATCGTCATTCGTATCCAGCGAAATCGTAAGTCCAGCATTCTTTATTTTGCGGAACAATTCGGGAACCCGCGCCCGCAGCCCGCGTTGCAGATAAAAGGACGAAAGATGAAAGTGGCGCGAATCCGTCAGGTACTCAAAATCCAAATCATCCCACGTAAGCTCCGCAGTCGTCCCCGAATAAGTCACCATGTTGCGCCATCCCTCGCGCTGCAAAATGACAGTAACTCCGGTCTTCACTGCGCCCGCCGCCCGCCGCATGCGCGAAACATCCACTCCGCTTTGCTGCAAGGGTTGCAGCGCGATATCCCCCAGATGGTCATCCCCAATGCGCGACTGAAAACCTACGCGGCTGCCCAGAGCCGCGAGATTATGCGCCAGAATTGCAGAAGATCCACCCAAGGTGACCGTCATGCCTTCGGCAAGCAGTTCACGCTCCCGCGGCAGTTCTTCGGGAACGCCGTAGAGAATCAGATCCAGATTCACTTCGCCGGCAATCGTGACGTCAAAACGGGGCATCGTTCGCATTTGTTTGTATAACGATTGTTTCCCTTTGTCCACCATCCCAGCTCGCTCCGCGTCGAAGATGACGCCCGAGCCGTTATCGAGTTGCTGTGCGACCGGAACGGCAAGGGCAGGGCTTGAACAGGCGGTTACGAAACCCAAAGCCACGCCGTGACGGTGGGACAATAACTACTCCAGCCGCGAAGCGGCGGCATGGGAAAGCCCGGCACGGCAGTGCCGGGAAGTCGGAAGTGGGACAAACCGAGTCCGCTTCAGCGGACGACACGAGTTTCGTAACAGCCTCTTGAAGCCGCGCCCTTTCAAAACGGGGGCGCAACCCGACTTTTTCCGCAACCTGTTTAGCCGCCGAGGCTGCGAACGCTCCACTTCTCAGGTTGCGGCGATGCCGTAACTCTATGTCGCGTCTACAGTTGGGAACCATCAAGAGTGATAACCAACCGAATACCTCCGCCCAATGGCGCAATTGCTTTATAGGCGCAGTTCTACGGTAATCGAAAACTGAGGATGCTTCTCTAAATTTCTATGGAAACAATCTCATCACGAAAGCCGGAACTCGTTGAAGACCTTCCCTCTTCTCATTTTGAGCAGGTCTTTGTGCGCTCGCAATCTGTGGTCTCCCGCCGCGTCGCCGGAGAGACCTTGATCGTTCCCGTGCGCGGCAAAGTCGGAGACCTCGCCACCGTCTACAGCTTCAACCAAACCGGCTCTTTGATCTGGCAGTCGTTGGAATCTCCCAAGGGCCTTGCCGAATTGGTCGCCGTTGTCGAACAGGAATACGCGGTCGAGCACGGCCAGGCGGAACGAGACGTGAAGCAATTCTTGCATGACATGCTCGCTGCAGATTTAGTGGAAGCCCGTCAGGACGTTTCCATGGCGGCAATGAATTTAACGGCGCAAGGAGTACTGCAATCGCCAAGCTCACGTTAATGTCGTACGCGCGCAATGCCGACGATCAGGAGGACCATGGCCCAAGAGAACGGCAAAGCTAACGGCAAAGCTGATGAGAAGAGAGTCGGCAAGAAGCTGTATCAAGACCCTGCCTTCCGTCACGAGCGGGTTTTCGAGACTATGGCTCTGAACTGCAGCAAAGCCGCAGCCACCAGCTTGATGTGTCTGCATGGCCACCGGAATGCCTCGTAGGGTGAGGCCATGCATGCCACATCCGCTCGAAGATCACGAGGATCCTAAGCTTGGCCTCGCAGCCGAGATGCTTCGAGGTCGCGGCACCGTTCGTCTGGCGTTACGGGGGACGAGCATGCTTCCCTCCTTGTGGCCGGACGATCTGCTCACGATTCAGTGTGCGGCGCACGACGAGGTCGTTTCCGGAGACATCGTGTTGGTTATGCGCGACAACCGTTTCTTTGTTCATCGGCTGATCGAAAGGCGGCAAGATCAGGACCGCCTTTTGTGGATTACGAGGGGCGACGCTGTGCCCCAGAACGATCCGCCCGTAGCCGCATCCGAACTGCTGGGCCGAGTCGTTGGCGTTCGCCGTGGCAATCGCAGTTTCGTCCCGAGCCGGCGAATCTCCTTGTTCCAATCCGCGCTGGTGTGGATGCTGTGCCGCTGGGACCACTTCCGCAGTCTCGCGTTGCGCATTCATGCGGCGCGCCTGCAGGCAGGCCCCGCGCGTGCCCGGCAGTTTCTTCGCGGCGTATTCGCAGAGGCGTCCACAAACCGTGGGCGGGCATTAATCAAGATGGGGAACGAATGACACTCGCCACACTCCAAGGGAACGACACGCACTTGCCCGTACCGGCAAGGGAAGCTGCGCGGCTGAGCGTGGTGATTACGATCGGCGATGTCCCCGTCAGAGTGAACACAACCGACCCGGGTTTTATCGTTCTGCTGAAGAAACGCTACGTCGGGTTTGTGAGCGAGGCATCGCACGCGGAGTTCGATTTCGATGTGGACCTCGCGCCACCTGCATTCTCCGATCCGGATGCGGATGTGAGCGTCACCCGCCGCTTCGGCCGCTGGTTCCTGGAGCGAGGTGATTTCCGCGCCGAGTGGGAACCGGCCGAGCGCCGCGGAACCATCCACCAGACCCCGAATCCGTATTCGATCGACGCCGTCCTGCGCATCGTTCATACTCTCATCCTGGCGAGGCAGGGAAGTTTCCTGCTTCATGCCTCCAGCGCGATTCGCAACGGAAAAGCTTTTGTGTTTTCCGGAGTGTCCGGCGCGGGCAAGACGACCATCTCCCGCCTGGCGCCGCCCGATGCAACCCTGCTCACTGACGAAATCTCCTACGTACGACGCGTGGGCAATCGCTACATCGCCTACGGCACGCCTTTTGCGGGAGAGTTGGCGCGTCCCGGCGAGAATGAATCCGCCCCGCTCAGTGCCCTCTTCTTGCTGGAGAAGGGCTTGCACAACAGCATCGAGCCGATTGGCACCACCGAAGCCATCCAGCGGCTAATGAGGAACATTTTGTTTTTCGCTCATGATCCTGAGCTGGTAAAACTTGTTTTTCAGTCGGCGTGCGAGTTTGCTAGTTTGGTTCCCATTCACCGATTAGTCTTCGTCCCCGACCAGCGAGTGTGGGACATAATTCGATAATCGAAGGAGAATCCTGATGGCCGAAAAATATATCGCGCGTAGCTCGGAGATCGCAGCCCGCCTCGTGGGCGGCGAAATGATGGTCATGTCGGCCGTAGATTCGACTTTCTTCACCCTCAATGAAGTCGCCACTGCGATTTGGCAGGCCGCGGACGGGCGCACGCCGCTCTCAGAAATCGTCGCCGGCAAAATCTGCCAGGAATTCGATGTCGATCAGGAACAAGCGCATCGCGGCGCCGACCGCTTCGTCGATGAACTCTCCCAACACGGCATTCTGCTGGTATCGGATCGGCCAGTAACGCAGACGGATTCTTCCCTGTCCCCGGAGAGCCGATGAGCCTTCTTGCTGAGATGAATCAAAAAGCGCTGGACTTGGGCCTGCCCCTCAGCGTTCACCTCGATATCACCTACCGCTGCAATGAGCGCTGCGTGCATTGCTATCTCGATCACGACGATCACGGCGAGATGACGACGGCGGAAATCATCAATGTGCTCGAACAGCTCGCCCATGCCGGCGTCTTTTTCCTCTCGCTAAGCGGCGGTGAAGTTCTCATGCGCCGGGACTTTTTTGAAATCGTGGAACGGGCGAGGAAGCTGTTGTTCAACGTAAAGGTGAAGACCAACGGGGTGATGATCCACGAGAAGGAAGCCGCACGACTTCGCCAGCTCGGCGTCGAGCAGATACAGATCAGCGTCTACTCGCATCGGCCGGAGGTTCACGATGCCATCACGAAACTGCCGGGGTCGCTGAAGCGAACCATCCGGGCGATTCGATTCTTGAAGTCCCAAGGGCTGAAGGTTACCATCGCCAACGTTCTCATGGCTGGCAATTTCTCCGACCAAGCCGGCGTGATCGCGCTGGCGAAAGAGTTAGGAGTTGTATACACGCTTGACCCCACCATCACGCCAAAAATGGACGGAGACACATCCATCCTCGCCCTGCGAATTCCCGGTTCTGACCTCAAGCAGGTCTTCCATAACCAGGAACTGGTGGGCAACGTGGAAGAATTCTGCGCTCCTCCGCCTGCACCTGGCGAAGACGCCTTGGACAGTTTTCCGTGTAGTGCCGGTCACACTGCCTGCTACATCTCTCCGTATGGCGACGTGTTTCCTTGCGTGCAATTTCCGCTTCCCAGCGGCAATGTCCGTCGGCAGAAGTTCCTCGACATCTGGAATCATTCAGCGCAGTTGAAGGAAGTCCGCTCCATTCGTGCCAGGGATCTTCCGACCTGTTCGACCTGCTCCCATGTAGGAACATGCACGCGTTGCCCCGGTTTGGCCTACATGGAGGGCAACATGCGAGGTCCGTCCACGGCGGATTGCGAGAAGTCTTTCCAGAGAACAGGCATCCCCTCGGCGAACATGATGAAAAGGGCGGGAGCAGGTTCCGCGGGTCCGCTGATTCAAATCCAGCTCCCCGCTAACCCGGTGCCAATGCACACTTTGTCAGCAGAAGACCACTTCCTCACCGCCTGAGAGAATTTTGATCTGATCAGCGCCACTTGAATCGAGGCAATTTGATTGCCCACAGCGGGGTCACCTACAGGCAATCTGGTGGAGTGGGTTACGAAGGTAAGGTCCCAATTTCCCAAAATGTAAGCGAAGATAAGAATGGGATAAGAATGCCATTATCGACGAGGTTTTGGAGGAGAAGCACCATGCGAAAGTACGCATTCCGTTGGTTCTGTGCGGCGGTTGGGGTGCTCGTGTTGGGTATTCCTCTTTCTGGCCAGGAAGCGATGGAGAAAGTCGCATCGGGCGACGCCAGCGCCAGTCCGGCGCACCTGGGGTATCCGCAGGACTGGAGTTCGCGGCACTTGTTGATGCCGGGCATGCGCGCCGAGGATGTATTGGCGGCGGGAGACCGTGACCCACGCCACGTTTACAACATGGTCATGCGGCAAGTGGCGCTGCGAAACCTGCGCATCGGAGTCAACCCGCCGCGACGCCGAACCATGAAGATCGACTGGGCAGTTTCGCTGGAGAATGGCTACGTTCCGCAGAATCAATATCCGCCGAAATATCAGTTCGACGTGGTCCAGGAGGATTGCAACTCCGATTACATCGTGTTTGGGCTGACGGTGACTTCAGGGACGCAGGCCAACCTGGTCGGGATCAACAACCTGTACACGGGAGCGAGTCCGCCGTGCAATAGTGGATCGCCGTGGGTAGCGTTCGCGTACAACACCGTGACGCAAAGCGGCGGCCAGATCAAGACTTCGCCGGAGATTTCCCCCGATGGGACGAAGGTTGCGTTCGTGGAAAGCACGGGCGGGGCTTCATACTTCCACGTTCTGGTGCTGCCGAGCCCGATTCCAACGCCGCCGGCGCACGACGGAACGGTGTTGAGTCCGCTGACTCCCACCTCGTGTACCAACCCGACGACGCCGGGTTGCATGACCTCGCTCACCATCGAAACCACCGCGACCAATTCGAATTCCTCACCTTGGATCGACTACAACGCGGATACGGCGTATGTGGGCGCCGACAATGGTGTGCTATATAAAATCACTCCGGTATTCCGCGGCGGGGCGCCCGCACTGGTCAGCACTGGGGGCTGGCCGGTTACCGTCTCGACTCAGGCCACCAAGGTGTTGACCGCTCCGGTTGTCGATGACACGGCCGGTATGATTTTTCTCGGAGACGGCGAAGGTTACTTGTACTCGGTCAGTCTGACAAGCCCTGGCGGCACATACGCTGCGCAGCAAACGATTGGGTGGGCGACGCACGGAGCAGGCACGGGTATTGTAGACCCGCCGATTGCGGTTACGGATCCCGCCAATCCCGCAACCGACCAGGTGTTCGCCTTTACAGGATGTAGCTATGTGCTGGGGATCGGCGGGGCGGTCAGCCAGCTTCCGGCGAACTTCGCCACCGGAGTGCCCACAACCAGCAACACCGTGGACCTGGGATCGGCGAGTGGGAACGGGGACTGCACGGGGAACAACGTACACTCGGGAACCTTTGATAACTCGTTCTGGGCGAATGGGTCCACGTCCGGGCATATGATCGTGTGCGGATTCGTGAACAATGGAGGTGTACCGTCAGCTCCAAAGATGTACATGTTTCCCTTTACCGCCGGGGTGCTGAACAATAGCACCGCACCCACTACCACCTTTCAGATCAACAACACGAAAGGGGACGAGTGTTCACCGCTAACCGAGTTTTACAACGGCACGACGGACCGGCTGTTTTTCGGGGTGGGCGGCACAACCGACGGATACCTGAAGAGCTCGACGATTACAACTTCGCTGACCACACCGACCACCTGCACGGCCGGCGCACCGACATCCAGTTGCGTGACCTCCCCGAGCGCTCTCGGAGGAACCAGCGGAATTGTGATCGACAACCAATTGTCGAACGGCGGGACGAACATCTACTTCTCGACCCTGGCGGCCGGGTCGGTGAACGGCCAGCAGTGCAATGTATCAGGCGGAACAGCAACTCCCCATTGTGCCGTGAAGCTGACCCAGTCAGCTTTGCAGTAGGGGGATCTAGGATCTTGCCTTTGGAGCATGCGTTCCTTTTGCGTATAGAACACTGCCTTTAATAACCCCGGCATGGGGAACTGCTTTCTCTTCTCGGTATCCGTCAGCGTGCTTCTGCGCAATATCAGCTGCTACCCAGAGAATTACTGGGCAACCCGATTTCTTATTTCTTGCCCGGCATCGCGCCTTCGGCGCTACAATGTCAAATGACGCGCCGGAATCGGGTTTCCAGCATTTTGGCAATGCGCCAGTGACCAGGGGAAAGGATTCCGTTTCACGGTCTGATGTTTCTGGCTTTCTGGCCATGTGCCGCCAGCACCAGCCATCAGGTCGGAGTGGAGCTTTCAAGGCTCCGTCGCTCAGAAGGAGAAAGATTATGAAGAGTCGCATATCGATAGCGCTGATCTTGTCCGTGGGACTTTCGCTTCCAGCGTTCGCGCAGCAAACCAATTCAGATTCAGGCACGCGGCCGGCCGCATCCGCGGATCAAACTGCCCCGGTTTCGCAGCCTGCCTCCAGCCAGGACTTCTGGGAGGGCGATGAGCCCAGCTTCGGAGCGCTCGTCTTTCACCCGTTTGCGAGCAAGGAGTACGTACGGCGGCATGTTCAGCCCATCCGGGACCGGATCAACGAGCTCGATGAGCTGACTGCGGCTAACGGTAAAGTGATCAGAGACGTGGATGCTCGTGCCGGGCAAGGGATTCAGCTGGCTTCGGAAAAGGCCAACCTGGCCGACGAACATGCGCAAGAGGCCGCCAACAAAGCTCAGATGGCCCATCAGACGGCGGCTGCCCTTGACACTCGCCTCGCCACAGACGAGACAGTGCTCGGAAACATCGATCAGTACAAGTCTGGGCAGCAGACCGAGCTTCGTTTCCGTCCCGGCCAGACCGTGCTGAGCAAGCAGGCCAAGGATGCGCTCGATGAATTAGCCGCTCAAGTGAAGGATCAGCACGGTTACATCATCGAAATACAGGGCTTCTCTTCGGGTCAGGGCCAGGCGGCAATCGCCAACTCCCGGAAGATGGCGGACTCGGTAGTGCGTTATCTGGTATTGAACCACGAGATCGCGGCCTACCGCATCTACGTGATTGGGATGGGCAACGCTGCTGGGATCCAGCACACGAGCGGCACACGCGTAGAAATCAGCGTGCTGAAGAACGATCTCGCGCAGACTGCTAAACAATGAAGAACGGTGGTTTCACCTGGAAGGGTGCTTGGATCTTAGCAAGCGCGCACCTCTTACCGCGCCTAGAATGCTCAGGCTAGGCTAGGCTATGCAATGCAGCCGACTAGTGTTGCAATATCTTTTCCTCTGGTCTACAACGATCGTGCGATTAAGGAATTCAACATATGCAATTCAGCGGTGCAAGTGCAAATGGTGGAAATGGCGGTCGCCCATCCAAGAAGAAACAACCATATATTCGACCGAAGGCGAACTTCGTCACTCCTGATCAGGCCGAAGCATGGGTAAGGACTAAAGCGGCACTCGAGCGTCAGGAGTTCGAGAACTGCTCCGAGCTCATTGCTGAAGCTCGAAAGCGCCAGGAACATGGTTGAGATTGGGTTTGACGGGCGCTGCGCCCGGGTATCATAATCTTCCGATATCAGGCTGGCTAGGGCAAGACTCATGTGGGGACAGCCGCCCTCGGTTGTCCATGCGGCCCAAGTGTATGTGGCCGCCGTCGGCCCCCCGACGGGGCACGCAACTTTGCGGTGGCGCGATTGTTCAGCAGGGAACAACGAAGGGCACAATCAGACACACGCCCACGAGGGCGCGAAGCAGAGAAAATTATAGGGAGGGCTGACGGTTAAAGTTTGGCGCTGGCGTAAGAGTTGATTTCGCAATTCAAGCAAACTTCTTCAAAGGCGGGTGCTGTCCACTGCATTGAGTTTCCCCCAGTATCAAGGCATTTGCTGCCTTGACCGTTCTGTAAGCTTAACCGACGCTGCTACCGAAAATCAATACCCGAAGCCAAAGAAAAAAGACCCTAGAAGGTGAGGGCGAAATCCTGTATACGGTTGCAACTTCTTGCACACTGCCGCGTTTCGCTGCGTTTTCCACACCCCGAACCACCCCCGCCACTTCTTCAGACTGTTTACGGCACTACATTTAAAGACGTAAATTTCGTTCCTTTGCAATCCGCGACGTTCTGCATCCAGTGCGAACTCATTAGCACGAACAGCAGGCCTTATTGCCTGGCCTGCGGCAACACGTCGCTCTTAAGCCTCTCGCGCGTTCTCGGCGGAACGCTGCGCAATCAGCAGACGGCTCATCTCATCACCGATTCCGAACTCGACAGCCTTGTCCGGGATTTGCTGCGCACCGTGCCCGATCCTCAGATCTTAAACAAGGAAGTCTTGAACATCGCGGACTACCAGACTCGCATGCCCTCGACCGCGCTCCGCAGCCAGCTGCGCGTGGCCAATGCCGGTCATCCAATTTCTGGCTTTCGTCCGGTACATGCCGGAGAAGAAGTCGACATTCATGCTGCGGAACTGAATCTGGAACCAGCCATCAGCGCGATCACAGAACGAGCCCAGCATCTAACCGGCGCCACGGGTGCGGCCATCGCCCTGCACGCCGGCAATGAGATTGTGTGCCGCGCACGCGCCGGCCGCACGGCTCCCGACCTCGGGGTGCGCTTGCAGACCGATACCGGCATCTCCGCCGAAGCCGTCCGCACCGGTGAAGTCATGCTCTGCAACGACGCCGAGCGCAACCCGCGCGTCGATCTTGCCAGTTGCCGCCGCCTCGGAGTCCGCTCCATTCTCGTCTCTCCACTGCGCTACTATCGCCGCACTCTGGGTGTGTTTGAAGTGCTGTCGTCCTCTCCCAGCGCCTTTGACGAGCGCGACGTCGCCACCATGCAACTGCTTTCCAGCATGATGGTCGCAGCTATCTCCCGCATCTCCAGCCTGCATCAATCCCGGCTGGCGGTGAAATAGGCGGTGGTGCTCAGAATTACGAAACCATAGCCTGCCCTTCCCATTTTTCTTCCTGCTTTTCTTCCTGCATACTTTTTCTCGATCCGGGGTTAATATGTACACAACAGACTCCGGACACCTCCCCATGGCCGCGATTGTTCAAGTGCCACGATCTTCTTCCCCGAATCGCCGCGGCCGCGTGCGACAAAAAGTGCACGTGCCCGCTTACGCCAGTTTCAGTGGCGCCTCCCAGAGCGAGATGCTGGACCTTTACGAAGTCCTCGACATCAGCGTCAGCGGCATTGCACTCCACTGCTCATCGCCAATGGAAATCAACCAGACCGTGGAACTGTGTCTGGATCTCGCCGAAGCCGCTGGACAAATTTCCTGCACTGCCCGCGTCGCTTGGTCGGACGCAAGTGGGCGTATCGGTTTCGCGCTTCCAGTTCTCACGGATGCGGCCAAGCGCCGGCTGTCCGAGTGGCTGTTCCTGAATGCTCTCGCGGCGGCTGCCAATGCAGAGCCTCCCGCCATGCGATCCGAAGATTCTCAGAATTCCGTCCTCCGCCAGAACTATACCGATATTCTCAGCGCTGCATCCGCGGTGCAGCGAGAAGCGGAGTCTCTTGGCTCGGATCTGGAAGCGGTTCTTGCGTTGGTCGCTTCCCGTTCTCGATCCTTGCTGCGGGCTTCCGGCGCGGCTATCGCGCTGGAAGAAAAAGACGCCGGCACCATGGTCTGCCGGGCCAGCTCCGGCCCCAGCGCCCCGCCCGCGGGGGTAACTCTGCAAGTAGGTTCAGGTTTTTCCGGCGAATGCGTGCGCACCGGAAAATTGCTGCGCTGTGACGATACCGAGACCGACGAACGTGTGGATCGTCAGAGTTGTCGCGCCCTTGGCATTCGTTCCATGATTGCTGCCCCGGTGCGCGCGGGCGAAAAAATAGTCGGACTGCTCGAAGTGTTTTCCGCACAGCCCGCTGCCTTCAGCGAGAATGACGGCGCTGTGCTGCAGCGTCTCGCGGAAACCATTCAAGCCGCAGTCAATCGCTCGGCGCGCCCCAACGATCCGTCCGCGACGCCACCGGCTTCGCCAAAATCTTTCTCCCCGCCGCCAGGCAGTGTTTTGTTTGCTCACCCGCCGGAGAACCCCGCTGAAAAAGATCTAGCCGGCAATCCGGACAAAGATCAGGACAAGGTCGGGGGGATTCGCTTGCCTCGCGCTCACCTTTACTTGTTATTCGCTGCGGCTGCCACTATTTTCCTGGCGCTCGGTTTCCTCAGCGAACCGTGGATGCAGGAAAAGCTCCAGGGCCGCGGCCGAAACGAAGAACATACCGTTCTTGCTTCCTCGAAGCCTCCGTCGGGCGCTGCGAATTCGGCTGCGGTAATTTTGTCAGCCGATTCCGCCAACCTTGCACAGCTTCGCGAGCTAGCGGGCCGTGGCGACCCGGCGGCCGAAAATGCGCTGGGTCGTCTCTATGCCGCAGGAGATGAGAAACAGGGAATCAAACGCGACGAGAGCGACGCGGCTCGCTGGTTCACCAAGGCCGCCGAGCATGGCAACGTCCCGGCTCAATCGAAGTTAGGCTCACTTTATTGGGGAGGCCGCGGCGTAGCAAAAGACGATAATCAAGCCTATTTCTGGACTGTGCTTGCCCTCGCCAATGGCGATGACGCCAGCAAAGCTCTCGCCCCGTTTATTGCGACGCGACTCACCCTTGCTCAAAGGGCAGTCATTGAACAGCAAGCCGAGCAGTGGCTCGAGCGCCACGAATCAGCATTGAAGTCGGTCGCTGGCCGCTAAGAAGCCGGGAATCCGGAAGCCGGGAAGCCGGAAGCCGGGAAGCCGGAACCCAGAACCCAGGGTTAAAATAGATAAGAGGTCCCCCGTGCCCACCCTCCGCAGTATCCTCGACGAGCGCGTCCGCGAAGCCGATGCCGGTTTGTACGAGAAGCTCGACAACAATCGCGTGCGCTGCTTCGCTTGCGGACATTGCTGCCCCATCCCAGAGGGCCAGCCTGGGGTATGCAAAGTTCGCTACAACCGCGGCGGCACGCTTTATGTGCCCTGGGGCTACACTGCCGGAACGCAATGCGATCCGGTTGAGAAGAAACCATTTTTCCACGCGTATCCCGGCGCGCTCGCCTACAGCTTCGGAATGCTGGGCTGCGATCTGCACTGCGCCTATTGTCAGAACTGGGTTACGTCGCAGGCTCTGCGCGATTCCAACGCCGTCTCGCCTCCGCTGCCAGCCTCGCCTGAACTTCTGGTGCGCGATGCCATCGCCCAAGGCGCGAAGATTCTGGTCAGCACCTACAACGAGCCGCTGATCACGAGCGAATGGGCCGTCGCAGTCTTTAAGGAAGCCAAAGCCGCGGGACTTGTCACCGGCTTCGTTTCTAATGGTAACGGCACGCCTCAGGTTCTCGAATATCTGCGCCCGTGGATCGAGTTGTACAAAGTCGATCTCAAGAGTTTTGACGACCGTCTCTATCATGAACTCGGCGGCCGCATCGGCCCCATCCTCGACAGCATTCGCCGGATCTATGATATGGGACTCTGGCTGGAGATCGTCACGCTTCTCATCCCCGGCTTCAACGACTCCGCCGATGAATTGCGCCGTCTCACCGAATTCATCGCCGGGATTTCACCCGACATTCCCTGGCACGTCACCGCCTTTCACGGCGATTACAAAATGCAAAACGATGTCGCGCGCGACACCACCGCTGAAGATTTGCTCCGCGCCATCGAGATCGGCCGCCAGTCCGGACTTCGATACATTTATGCCGGCAATCTTCCCGGCCAGATTGGCCACTGGGAAGACACGCGTTGTCCGCAGTGCCATGAAACTTTGATCGAGCGCTACGGCTACCTGATCAAAAACTACCGCCTAACTCCGAATGGCCGTTGCCCGAAGTGCGCTACCGCGATTCCCGGCCGCTGGTCACCGAGCTTCGAAGGCCAGATTGCCTCCCGCCCTTTCTCGCCGCGCAAAAGGTCGCTTTTGTTTACAATCCAAAATCAGTGACCTAAGATTTCCCGTTCGCTCATGCAAAAACCATTCAACCTCGTTCTGTGCATCGCAGCCCTGCTCCTACTTTCGTCCTGCTCCCCCCGCGACTTCCTCACCCGCCGCCTAGCCGCAGACCTGATCGCCGCCTCCGACATTTTCAGCGCCCCGCAGCAGCTCCAAGTCCGCACCGGCCTGATTTCCAACAAAGACTATCTCTCTCCGGAATATATCGAACTGCAACATCGCGGCTGGATTTCCGGCACCACCGCTTCCTGCGCTCCGGCGCTTGCTCCACCGCCCTGCTGGGATATCACGCTCACGCCTGCCGGCGTGGATACCTTTCAAAGTCTCATCGCGCCCGGCGATGCCGAGAAACAATCCTTCACCATTCCCGCCGCCCGCCGCGAACTGGTCGGCATCACTGGTATTGCCAAGCAGGGCAACGCTGCCGATGTCGAATTTACGTGGAGATGGATTCCCATGAACGAGGTTGGAGCGGTTCTTTATTCTGCAGACGTCCACTACCAGTCCACCGCAAGTTTTCGTTGTTACGACGACGGTTGGCGTCTGGTGGAGCGCGTCTCCCATCCCGCCGAATCTCTTGACGAATCACTCCGGAACGCCGAACCTGCGCACTGACGCGCCTGTATGCGTTGACGTGAATTCATGTCGAGTCCCGGCCCCGAATCAACTCGTCCATTGAATGTTGCTTATTGCGGACGCATCGTTGTATAACCCTACTTCCCACCAAGGGCCCTTATGAAAATCTCCAAACATCTTTTGTGGTTGAGCGTGGTTCTCGCTTCCGTATCGCTAGCTTTTGCAGACAGCAAGCCCAAACTGACTCTCGACGAATTCTTCAATTCTGTGAGCTATTCTACCGTTGCACTCTCCCCCGACGGCGTCTCTGTCGTGATCGGCACCGAGCGTGCCGACTGGGACCGGCAGATCTTTCGTAACGATCTGTGGCTCTATCGTGATGACGCGAAGGGAGGCTCGCTCATCCAACTCACACAATCGGGACACGACATCGACCCAAAATGGTCGCCCGACGGCCGCTGGATCGCGTTCCGCTCCGAGCGCAAGGTTTCTTTTGAGAAGGATTCCGATTCAAGCGATGACAAAGACGACGACAAAGGGGAAGTCAGCCAGGTCTACTTAATTTCTCCCGCCGGAGGCGAGGCGATTCCGCTGACGCAGGGCCAGGAGGAAGTACATACATTTTCCTGGTCGGCAGACTCGCGCACTATCTACTTCGCCACCCGCAATCCCTGGACCAAGGCACAGAAAGACGACTACAAGAAAACATGGAAGGACGTAGTGCGGTATCGCACCGCCGAACGCGGTGACACCATCTTCGCCATCGACCTTGCGGCTGCCCTCGCCAGCCACGCCGCCGCTCCTGCGAAATTAGAGAGTGACGCCGACAAAGAATCCGATCTCACTCCCGGCGCCCGCACCATTGCAACCTCGCCGCTACGCGTAGACGATCTGATGACTTCCCCGGATGGCAGCAAGCTGGCCTTCCTCTCCAGCGCCATCAACCAGCGGCAAGAAAAGTTTGAAGACTACGAAATTTACGCGCTCGATCTTCCCAGTGTGGCGCGGGCGCCCTCGCCCGCGAATGCCGGCAGCCAGACTAATCTTGCCTCGCAACCCCGCCAGCTAACCCACAATCAGGCTCAGGAGGTCAGCCCGCGATGGGCCAATGACAGTCGCCACGTTTTCTTCGGCGTCGAAGTCGGAGACGTCACCGGTCCCTATCGCGATCTTCAACCGCACCTCTACTGGGTTGATAGCGAAAAGCCCGATAGCGGTACCGGCGCGGTCGAGCAGTGGAGCAAAGACTTCATCGGTCCGGTGGACCATTACTCCGTCACCGCCGACGGCGTGCTGGCCTCCGCGCGTCTCGGAACGGAAGTGGCTATGTATTCCGTCGCGCAGCCCGGCCAGTCTCTGCACAAACTCAACGGCTGGGAAGGGACTTACGAAATTTTATCGACTACCGCGCATAGTCCCCGCGTTGCGTTCGTCCATTCGTCGTTGCGGAAGCCGGCCGAAGTCTACTTGGCGGAGAGCGCCGATAAGCTGGATCAAGCGCGTCCCATTACTTCACTCAACCATCTCTTCGCCGAGCGCGATCTTCCTCAAGGCAAGCCCTACCGCTGGAAAGCCGACGACGGTACCACCGTCGAAGGAATGTTGATTTATCCTCCGGGCAGCTTTGAACCAGGAAAGCCCGAAGCGAAACATCTGCCCATGTTCACCTTCATTCACGGCGGCCCCGCCGACGCCGACGGCAACCACTTCGAGGCCGATTGGTACCAGTGGGCGGCGCTCGCCGCCACTAACGGCTGGCTCGTGTTCGAGCCCAACTACCGCGGGTCTACCGGCTACGGCGACAAGTTCTTGCAGCAGATCGTTCCCGTCATCGTCTCGCGTCCCGGCAAAGATATTCTCGCAGGCGTCGATGCGCTGGTGAAAGACGGCATCGCCGATCCCGATCATCTCGCCGTCGGCGGCTACAGTTATGGCGGCTACATGACCAACTGGCTCATCACGCAAACCACGCGCTTCAAGGCCGCAGTCACAGGTGCGGGCGCGGTAGAGCACGTTGGCAACTGGGGCAACGACGACACCACTTTCGACGATGCCTACTTCCTCGGCGGCCGTCCGTGGGAAGCCCAGCAGCGCTATCACGACGAAGCCGCCATTTTCCAAATCGACAAAGTCCGCACCCCCACCCACATCGTCGGCGGCGCCGACGACATTCGCGTCGCCGTGCTGGAAGATTACTTGCTGGAGCACGCGCTGTATTCGCTGGGAGTTCCAAACGCGTTGCTGATCTTCCCCGGAGAAGGCCATGGCTTAGGAAAAAATCCCTGGCACGGAAAGATCAAAGTGCGAGAAGAACTAAAGTGGCTGCAAAAATACGGCGGCGTACCATCGTCAAACTGATCGTGGGCTCAAACAAGAGTTGTCATCAAACAAGATTTGTCATCTTGAGGAGGGCGCTCTCTGCCCGACGAAGGACCTATGCAATTTGCTTGCGCCGCCTGTGGATTCTGCGCCGAAATAAAGTTTGCGGCGGCGTTGCCTGAGCAGGATGGTTTGATTTGTCATCCTGAGGAGGGCGCTCTTTGCCCGACGAAGGACCTATGCAACCTTTGTGTCCAATTGTGGATGCTGCGCTCAATAAAAGAATCGAATCCGTGGGGAAAGACGCAGCTCGCACCACCCGACCCCAGCCCCGTAGGGGCGGCATACAATAGCCCCGGACGTAACAGGCTGTTACGAAACCCAAAGCCACGCCGTGACGGTGGGACAGTAACCACTCCAGCCGCGAAGCGGCGGCATGAGAAAGCCCGGCACGGCAAGTGCCGGGAGGTCGGAAGTGGGACAAACCGAGTCCGCTTCAGCGGACGATACGAGTTTCGTAACAGCCTCGTAAGTCCGGGGGTAAGCCCAACAAATAGGAACCAAGTCCCCGAGGTACGGCATCCTTGACACATAACCCGTGTCCACATATACTGTGTCAAGGCCAAGAAAATGAACGTCACCCTGTCCCTCGACGACCAACTCGTCACCCGCGCCCGCAAGAAAGCCGAAGCTCTTGGCAAGAGCCTCAACCAGCTGATCCGCGACTACCTGCAAACCGTCGCCGGCGGAGACGACTCCGAGCGCAGCATCGATGAGTTCAAGCGCCTCTCCGGCAAAGGCCACTCCCGCGGCTGGCGCTTCAACCGAGACGAAATTCATTCCAGGCCAAGCTCGACACGATCAAGCTCGACAAGATAAAGACCATGCCCGCTCGTAGCTTCTTCGACACCAACGTCCTCATCTACGCCGACGATAAGGCCGCACCCGCCAAACAGCGCCGCGCCCTCGCCCTTATTACCGAACATCTCCGCGCCCGCACCGGCGTAGTCTCGCTCCAGGTCCTGCAGGAATATTTCGTCACCGTAACCCGCAAGTTACATGTAGACTCCTCCATCGCCCGCCGCAAAGTCGAACTATTGTCGGAATTCGACGTCGCCTCCCCCGAAGTCGCCGACATTCTCGCCGCCATCGACCTTCACCGCCTCCATGGTTTTTCCTTCTGGGATGCTCTGGTCATGCGAGCCGCCAAACAAGCCGGATGCACCGTCCTCCTGTCCGAGGATATGCAAGACGGGCGAGAAATCGATGGCCTGCAGATTGTGAATCCCTTCCGATAAGATTCCCAATTCCATACCCGCCGAGGATGCCCTTCGCTCCTATCGAGGGCCGGGTGCCCCAGGTCTCGCCGCCTCTGCGAGACCTGGGGACCTAACCAATCGAGCAACCTCACGGCCACCTCTGCGATCCATGCAGCACCCTCGCAATTTCCACCGCTTCGTCCTTCACTCGATACACAGCAATATAGGGAAGAGGCGAGAACACCAATTCACGAGTGCCCTTTGTTCTGCCGGGGCGTCCCTGCTTTGGGAACGATGCCAGCGACACAACACCATCGTAGATTTTATTGGCTACTAGCTCGGCTGCTGAGGATTTTGCTTGCGGATATACTCGACAATCGCCGCGAAATCGGCCGCGGCTTCGGGAGACCAGCGAACTGTCATCAAGGCCTGAGGATGCGCTCGATCCGCCGGCCCACTTCTTCATGCGACACAAACTTGCCGTTATCCAAGGAAGCCAGCTCTTTTTGCACTTCTCGCTTGAACCACTCGTCATGGTCCAGGTAGCTCGCCACCAATTCCTGCACGACCTGGTCCGCGGCCTTACCCGCTTCGGAGGCGATTCTCGCGAGCCTCGCTTCAAGTTCGGGCGCCAAAGAAATCTCCATAAGCGCTATTGTAGGCGGAGAACTCCGAATCTCCAATCCCCAATCGCAAAGCCGCCGCCCCGCGAAATCGAGAGAAACGATTTTTTCGGGGTTACTGGAAACTAGAAACCGGAAACTATCTCGCGGCCACCTTCACGCCACGCGACCCAGCCGCATACCGCGCGATGCCCTTATACAAAGCTTCCGCGATCTGCTCGCGGTATCCGTCGCTGCGCAGTTTCTGCTCGTCGGTGGGACTGCTCACGAAGGAAACTTCGGCCAGGATTCCGGGCATCGCGGTTTCTGTGAGAACCACGTAGGACGCTTCTTTCACCCCACGATCGCGCAGGCCAGGATTCTGTACCGACAAAGTTCCGTAGAGCGAGCGCTGCACGCTGGCCGCCAGTCGGCGCGATTGTTCGATCCTCTCATGCAAGTCAGCAGGCGAGAGCGTTGCCGTCACAGCGTTCTTGCCGCCCGCTCCATCCCGAGTCTCCAGGTCTTTGGCATTGGGCGCTGAAAAGAAGTTCGTGTAATAAGTTTCCACGCCACGCGCCGAAGGCAGGTCACTATAGTTTGCGTGTACGGATACAAACAGATCCGCCTGCGACTGGTTCGCCATTCCGGCCCGTTCGTCGAGCGGGATGTAATTGTCATCGTTCCGTGTGAGGATTACTTCCGCACCCAGGCGGCTTTCGAGCAGTTTTCCCAATCGCTGGGCAATCTCCAGGACCAGGTCTTTTTCCAGCAAGCCTCGCCGTCCCACCGTTCCCAAATCCCACCCGCCATGGCCGGCATCCACCACAATGCGCATCTTGGGCACACGCGCGCGCAGTTGCAAGTCTTCGCGCGTAGGCGGAGGAACAACGATGGCCAGCTTCTCTCGCCCGGCCTCCGGTGCTCCAGGGAAAAGATTCACCTGCGCCTTGCTGCCCCCGCCCAACTTCCGAACCTGCACCACCAGACGGTATGGATTTGGCTCCAGGCTCACGGAATAATTCGAGTTGCCTTTCGTCTCCAAGACCACGCGGGTCAAACCGGACACTGGCTGCGCCACCCGAACTCGGGCCAGCAGCGCATCGCCGACCTCAACAGTCTTTCCTTCGATTGCGGGAGCCAGCGACGTATCGTGCAAATCAAAGTAAATGCGATCCGGATTCGCCAGCCGATGCGCCTCGTATTGCACCTGATCTTCCAGATCGAGCACAACCGTGCTCGAATCGGCGGACGACCAGTGCCGAATCCCGGTGATGCGCGTCAGCTTCGACGGGTCCTGCGGCGTGACATTTGCGCTCGAGGCTTCAGACTGTGTATTCACATTCGCCGTTGCCGCAGCATTGGCGGATGAATTGACTTGACCATCTAAGATCGGATTGGATGGAGCCGCCACGGAAGAGGGTGGGACGGAAGATGAAGGCACCGACGCGGCCGGGTGCATCGGCGCTGCCGGCGGCTTCGTGATCATTTTCTGTTCAGGTTGAATCACGACCTTACTGAGCTGCGCGGTTTTCAGTTTCCACCACACCCCGCCGGCCACTAAGACGGAAACCACCAGCAGGATCAATACCAGAACAATTCCTGGATGACGCTCGGCAGCCGGCCCCGGAGCTATTTCGGTTGCAGGTGCATCCTCAGTAGCCTGGGCGGGTTCGGCGATCAGGTCCGTCGCGGCCAAAGCTGCCGTCGGTTCGACAGCTGCAGCCACAACTTCGGGCGCGTCCTCAACTTTCGGCGCAGGTTCAGCCGTCCCCACAACTTTTTCGGCAGGAGTTTCAAGCGGTAGAAGTGCCTGACTTGGAATCGCGGGCGCGGCTAACTTCACCTCCGCCACTTGCGCCGCTTCCGCGAAGCGGTCTTCGTCCTCAGGTTTGAGAGCTCCCAGAATCAGTTCCGCCAGCAATTCCAGGCTGCTCACGTCGCTGTCGTTGAAGCCGAAGGGCTCTGCCGAGAATGCTTCCAGCAATCCAATCACACGCCGCCGTCCGCACAGTGGCACGGCAACCATGGACCGTGCGCCCAACTGCCGGCACGCGTACAGGTTTACCCGCTCGTCCGTCTCGGTGTCATCACAGCGGATAATTTGTGCCGTGCGGAAACATGCTCCCGAAAATGCCGAATCGCGCTGGATGCGCGCGCCCACGTCCGGCTTGATCGCACCCGCCGAAGCCCGCAGAACAATCTCGTTGTTCTCGGCCAGAGCGATTCCCAGCCCATCTGCTCCGGTAATGGCAATCGCCCGTTCCGCGACCAGTTGCAGCACTTCGTCGAGAACAAATTGCTCCGCCTGCTCGAACTCGGCGGCCGGTGCTATCGTCTCAAATCCATTGCGCCGCGAGGCCAGCGCACGCCGCTGCCGCACTTGCTGGTGCAGCGCCGAAAATGCCAGCAGCGCCTGCAGGGCATCGCCTCCCAACGGCCGTAACTGTCGCCGCTCAGAAGCAGCGAATGGATGAGCTTGGCGAGAAGAAACTTGATAAAAACTGGCTTGCTCCGCAACAATTCCACTCCGCTCCAGCGGCCATGACGGCACCCGCGCATCCCCGAGTGGCGCATTCGCTTCGATTTCCGGTTTGGTGGGAGTTGTTGCCATTACTATTCGGTCGCGGACCGGCCAATCTCCTTCTCGCGAGTTTGGCCACACCGCAGATCCCTTGTCAATTAACTACTTTGAATAGCGGTTACGCCTGTGCTAATCCGCCAGTACGCAGTTCCGTCAGATCTTTTGCTGGCTTTAACAGTAAGCTAGCGGGATTTCACTTGACTTGCAATGACGCGTACATGCCCCTTCGGCCATGGACTTTCGTAAGACCCGTGCCCGCTGCTTTTCCGAATTCCGTACAAGCTGCAGTGCCGCTGCTGCGTCCTCAAGAAACAAGCGTAGAATCCTTGACGTTTCCTAAAGGCTCTTCCGAACTCCAACCGCAGCCACGAACTGGAGGCCACACATGTCCGCACCTCGCTCTCACGGACTCCCCAGCCCTACGGTCTGCGCCGGAATTGTCATCGCCATGTTGGCGATGATCATTATTCCCGCAGCCCTTACCCTGCACTCCGTGCGCTCTCCCGTTACGCTCGTACCCACCAGCCAAAATCCTACCCCGCACGGCTACACCTGGAGCCTTCTCCTGTTCATCGTCCCCAGTGCGTTTATTGCCGGATGGTTCTTGCCCAGCGAGGGACTGCATATTCCGCAACGTGCTTTTCGCTGGACCCTCATCATTCTTGTCCCCGTGGGCTTTTTGCTTGATTTCTTTTTCGCGCAGTGGTTTTTCTGCTATCCGAACACGGGCGCAACGTTGGGTATCCCTACCCCTGCGCTCGGCAAGCCCGTTCCCATCGAAGAATATATTTTTTATCTGACCGGCTTTCTCACAGTTCTTCTGCTTTACGTGTGGCTCGGCGAGTTCTGGCTGGCGGCTTACAATGTGCCCGACTATCCTGTCGAAGCCAGAAAGATGCTCCGCCTTCTGCAATTTCATCCCACCTCGTTGATCGTCGCCGTCGTTTTGATTGGCGCCGCATGGTTCTATAAGAAACATTTCGCCATCCCTGCGGACCAGGCGGGCTTTCCTGGATACTTCACAGTTCTTGTGGCTGGGGGCCTGCTTCCATCCATAAGTTTCTTCCCGGTGGCGCGGCGCTTCATCAACTGGCGCGCGCTCAGCCTCACGCTTTTCTTTATGCTTTTGATCAGCCTGCTCTGGGAAGCAACTCTGGCTGTGCCCTACAACTGGTGGAACTTTCAGCACCCCCAGATGATCGGGCTTTTTATTGGCGCTTGGGCCGGCCTGCCCATTGAAGAGGTCTGTGTCTGGATCGCCGTTACCTATGCCACGGCCATCGTCTTTGAAGTCGTGAAGGTCGGACTCGCGTCGGAGCGCTCTTTGGGCGAGACTATGTGGGGCGCGAGGAAACACTAATTGTCCTTGGCGGGCGGAAGAAGTGCTTGGGAACCAATTCAGTTACTGCCGGCCTGCGTCCGCCAGAAACTAAAATCTGACGAAACAGGCCCCGTCCGACTTATTCCTGGCGGTGAGTATGCAGGTAGTATCTTTTCCCGCGCGGCAAGCACGCACCGGTTATCGCCACGAACTGCGCACGCTGACCTACGTTACCCTTGATGCGGCCAACGGTGGAATCATCCGCAATCTCAACAGCGCGGGTGTGGCTGTGCAGGCCGTTGCTCCGCTGCGTCAGCAACAGCGCGTTCTCCTGCGCTTCGAGTTGAGATTTCCTCGCTTGCGCGTGGAAGCTTACGGGCACGTCAGCTGGGCCAGTTCTTCCGGGCAGTGTGGCATCCGCTTTGTGGACTTGCTGGCACAAACCGCACGCCAGATCGACGAGTGGATCTTTTCCAACCTTCTGGACTCACTCGCCCGCGAGGCCGCTCATCCCCGCTCGATCTTCGGAGCCTCGGTCGTCTCGATTGTTCGGGAAGAGAATCGTCCGGCAGAAAACGACGGACTGACTCTGTCAGCTCCGCCTCGCCCTTCGATTCAACTCGAGCCAAGCTCTACCACGAAGAATGAGGCACAGGTCTCGCATCCGCATCGTGACGAAGACCTTGCAGTTCCGGCCTGCGACCCGCACGCGCAACTGAACTGGCTTTCCCGGCCGCTCTCCGGCCGCACTCTCGCATGGTTGGTGGATAGTCTCGTTGTGATTGCGGCGTTGCTCCTGTTTGCTCTGATTTTTCTGTCGATTGCCCACGAACTTCCACAGTGGCCCCTTACCGTGGCAGCTACCTCGGTAGCTGCGGTTTTCGTCGTCGCCGCCTACTGGACCACATTTGCTGTGTTTGGAGGAGCAAGCCTGGGCGCTCGCTTGGCCGACGCGGCATCCGGTCTCAGGCAGGAAGAGGAAGGTGATGGTGATGGTCACTCTCGCTGATCTGAAGCGCACCGGCTCAGAAATTGAAGCCTGTGAATTTGAAAACAGGAAACAGGAAACTGGAAACAGGAAACAGGAAACTGAGAACTGAGAACTGAGAACCGAGAACTGAGAACTGAGAACTGCCACCCCGCCTAGTTCGCAAAATACTGCTGCGCCAGCCACAGCCGCAAGCTCTGCTGCGTCTGCGCCGCAATCTTCACGAAGCGGATGCCAACATTTCCCCGGTCGTCAGACCAGGCCACTTCTACATCGGCCTTCACTCCGCACTTCGTTCCGGGAAGCGCGAACGATGCGCGCAGCAGGTCGCTCGCATTGAATCCATCGTCGACCCGAACCTGCAACCCACCCTGGCTCAGGTTGATCAGTTCCGCCTCCACTCGTTTCTGATGGCGCCCCGTCAGCGTCACCGGCACTTCCAGCCCGGCGCGATGGTAGCGTAATCGGCCGTCGAGGATCATATTGCGCGCGGCGGAAAGTGTGCGTACCGCCTGTTCCACGGAAATCGGCTTGTCGAAGGCAAACATGGCGCCGGTAGTCCGCATATCGGGCCGACCTTGCGGTCCGCCCATGATCACCAGAGGGACCGTGCTCGCCAGTGGAGCTTCCCGCTGCAACTGGCGAAAAAACTGCCCTGTGCCGTTGAGGTCACAGTCGACAATCAGCGCATCGACTTTGGAGTTTGTGAGCCGCGCCAGGGCTCGCTGCGGTTCGCTCTCGACGGCGACATCCATGTGCAAACCGCCGAGAATGCATTCCAGAACACTGACTTCCTGCCAATCGCGCGAAACTACCATCGACGAGAGTGTCATGTCACCACTGTACCGGCACTGGTAATCACGACGTAGATCACCAACGTAATGCGGGCTTCCGGACGGCAGGCTACGTCGCGAACAAGAGATCAATCGTTGACCCGGTTTTGAGTGTGTTGGCCTGATAACTACAGTTAAGTTTGTTATCCCCTGATCGAGAGCATCGGGGGAGTCGGGCCCAGCGTCGCGTCCCGACTACGGCACCACTCGGAATTGTTTGTTGCTACTCAGCGTGCCACTGGGTGTGTTGACAGTGATGTAGCCGGTTGTGGCTCCGCTGGGCACTGTAGCCGACAAGTAGGTGTCGGATTGCACGGTAAAGCTGGAAGTGGTTCCGTTGAAGGAAACGCTAGTGGTTCCGGTCAAGCCCTGTCCAAGAATCTTGACGGCCTTCCCCACGCTTCCTGCAGGGGACAAAGCTTCCACGAACGGTGGCAATCCTAAATCCAGACTGAAGATCACTCCTTCGTCGTTCGCCCCTCCAGAGAGGGTCGTTCCATAGATCTTGCCGTTGGTGTGCTGGACGAGTGTCGCACGTGGATTGGAGCCGTCGGTACAAGGCATTGAAGCGCAAAAGTTGTAGAGTGTCGTTAGGTTGCCCTGTGCGGTAATCCGGAATACGGTACCCGCGCTGTTAAAGCCCTCTGACAATGTTGTGCCATAGAAATTGCCGTCATTTGCCTCAGTCAGCCCGCCGATTGGCGCCCCGCCATCCGTGCAGCTAACCTGGGAGCAAAATGTGTAGAGCGTACTCAGATTGCCTTCCGG
>CZKJ01000082.1_pt1 | contig 24261 bp, 22 predicted proteins | sample 1122331 | NCBI WGS metagenome assembly CZKJ01 (sample SAMEA3539301, study PRJEB10725) | soil metagenome | biome: tundra; feature: field; material: soil | place: USA | collected 2010-05 | depth 0.15 m
CCACGTGCGCCGTCGCGATCGTGATGCCGCGCGCTTTTTCTTCCGGAGCGTTGTCGATCGAGTCAAACGACCGGAACACGATCTTCGGATTATGCTTCTGCAATACCTTCGTGATGGCCGCCGTCAACGTGGTCTTGCCATGATCGATGTGACCAATCGTCCCCACGTTGCAGTGCGGCTTGTTGCGATCAAATTTCTCTTTCGCCATATTCGTCCTCAGCTCTCAACAATTACTTCCAAGCTTTGTCATCCTGAGCGGCGTTCTTTGCCGCGAAGGACCTATGCAGTTCTTTCGCCGACTTAATCCTTCGCAAAAAACGCTCAGGATGATCGCAGCGGGCTCCCGCTTCGCTCACGCCCGCTAAGCGCGATCATTTCGCCGTCCCCTGCACCTTGGCGATGATTTCCTCCGCTACCGACCGCGGAGCCTCCTCATAACGCGCGAAGTGCATCGAGTACTCGGCGCGGCCCTGCGTCGACGAACGCATGTGGGTCGCGTAACCAAACATTTCCGCCAGCGGCACGATGGCCTTGATCACCTGGGACCCGGCGCGGTGCTCCATGCCTTCGATGCGTCCGCGGCGCGAACTCAGGTCGCCCATGATCACACCGGCGTAATCCTCCGGCGTAACCACTTCAACCGCCATCACCGGCTCGAGCAGTACCGGCGACGCCTTGCGCGCAGCTTCCTTGAACGCCATCGAGCCGGCAATCTTGAACGCCATTTCGTTCGAATCCACGTCGTGATAGCTGCCGTCGTAAAGCGTAGCCTTCACATCGACCATCGGGTAGCCAGCAAGGATTCCGCCTTCGAGCGCTTCCTGAATGCCCTGATCGATGGGCTTGATGAATTCCTTGGGCACCGAACCGCCCACAATATCGTTGACGAATTCGTAGCCTGTACCCGCCGGTTGCGGATCCAGCCGGATTTTGGCGTGTCCGTACTGGCCGCGGCCGCCGGTCTGGCGAATGTATTTGCCCTCGGCCTCGGAGTGCTTGCGGATGGTCTCGCGATACGCCACCTGCGGCTTGCCGACGTTGGCCTCGACTTTGTACTCGCGCATCATGCGGTCGACGATGATTTCCAGATGCAGCTCGCCCATGCCGCTGATGATGGTTTGCCCGCTGTCGGGGTCGGTGTGAACCTTGAACGTAGGATCTTCCTGAGCGAGACGACCGAGCGCCATGCCCATTTTTTCCTGATCGGCCTTTGTCTTGGGCTCAACCGCAACCGAAATTACCGGAACCGCAAACGTAATATTTTCGAGCGCGATGGGATGATCTTCATCGCAGATGGTATCGCCCGTGCTCACGCCCTTCAGTCCGACTGCGGCGCAAATGTCGCCCGCCAGAATCTCGCTGATCTCTTCGCGCTTATTGGCGTGCATCTTGAGCAATCGCCCGATGCGCTCAGTTCTGCGGCGGCCCGTGTTCAGCACGGAATCTCCGGTTTTGAGCTGGCCGGAATAAACCCGAATGAACGTCAACTGGCCGACGAACGGATCGGCCATGATCTTGAAAGCCAGCGCCGAAAACGGCTCCTTGTCGTCCGCCTCGCGGAAAATCTTCTCCCCATTGTCGGGATTCAAGCCATGCGTTTCCGGTACATCGAGCGGCGAAGGCAGATAGTCGACCACCGCATCCAGCAGCGGCTGCACGCCCTTATTCTTGAACGCCGTCCCCACCACGACCGGAAACACCTTCAGCGCAATGGTCGACTTGCGCAGCGATGCGCGCAGTGCGTCCGCGCTGATTTCTTCGCCTTCCAGAAACATGTGCAGGATCTCGTCGTCGTTCTCGGCGATACTCTCGACCAGCTGAGCGTGGAACGCTTCCGCTTTCTTCTTCAGCTCGGCGGGAATTTCTTCGGTCACATACTCGGCGCCCATGGTGTCGTCCTGCCACACGATCGCCTTCATGTTGATCAGATCGATGACGCCCTTAAACTTGTCTTCCTGGCCGATGGGAATCTGGATCGCGACGGGCTTGGCGCTGAGCCGCTTGCGGATGGTATCGATGGCATGCTCGAAATCCGCACCCATCTTGTCGATCTTATTGATGAAGCAAATGCGCGGCACACCGTACTTGTCGGCCTGGCGCCAAACTTTTTCCGACTGCGGCTGCACCCCGTGCACCGCGTCAAACACCGCGACCGCGCCGTCCAGCACGCGCAGCGAGCGCTCCACTTCCGCCGTGAAATCCACGTGACCGGGAGTATCGATAATGTTTATGCGAATGTCGCGCCAGGTGCAGGTCGTGGCCGCGGACGTAATCGTGATTCCGCGTTCCTGCTCCTGCTCCATCCAATCCATCGTAGCCGTGCCTTCGTGCACCTCTCCGATGCGGTGCGTCTTTCCCGTATAAAACAGGATGCGCTCCGTCGTAGTGGTCTTTCCGGCATCGATGTGGGCCATGATGCCGATGTTCCTGCAGCGTTCTAATGGGACCTGTCTTGACACAGCTTCTACTCTTTCCGGGCTCCGATACCGCGATTTGGTAATTTTGTAATCGGGTAATTTGGTAATTTAAGAATCAAGATCTCTCGGGTTTTTCAAATTACAAAATTACCCGATTACAAAATTACAAATTTCCCTACCACCGGTAGTGCGCGAAAGCCTTGTTGGCCTCGGCCATGCGGTGAACATCTTCTTTCTTCTTAATGGCCGCGCCTTTTCCATTGGCGGCGTCCAGCAATTCGTTGCTCAACTTGTCGACCATGCCTCGTTCCGCACGTCCGCGCGCATACGTCAGCAACCAGCGGATGGCGAGCGAGGTTCGCCGGTCGGCATTCACTTCCACCGGCACCTGATAGTTGGCGCCGCCCACCCTGCGAGTCTTCACCTCGAGCAGCGGCTTCGCATTCTCGACGGCTTTGGTGAACAGCTTCAACGCATCGTCGCCGCCGCCTTTTTCCTGCACTTTGGTCAGGGCCTCGTAAAAAATGCCCTCGGCGGTGCTCCGCTTGCCCTGCCACATCATCGAGTTGATAAACTTCGTCACCAGATTCGAGCCATAAACGGCATCGGCTGGCACGGTCCGCTTTGCTGTATGTCCTTTACGAGGCATAAAACTCCAGAAACTCCAGGTTTCAAAGTTTCAAGGTTTCAGAGTTTCAAGGTTTGGGCGATCCATGCACCACATTGAAACCTTGAAACTTTGCAACCTTGAAACCTGCTGTTATCCCTTCTTCGCGCGCTTGGCGCCATACTTCGAACGTCCCTGCTGACGGCCGGCCACGCCCACCGCATCCAGCGTGCCGCGAATCACGTGATAGCGCACGCCCGGCAGATCCTTCACGCGGCCACCGCGGATCAGCACAATCGAGTGCTCCTGCAGGTTGTGGCCAACGCCGGGAATGTAGGTCGTGACCTCAATCCCGTTGGTCAATCGCACGCGCGCCACTTTACGCAGCGCCGAGTTCGGCTTTTTCGGCGTCTGCGTGTACACGCGGGTGCAAACACCGCGCTTCTGCGGACATCCCTGCAGCGCCGGACTCGCCGTCTTATACCGTGGCCGCTTACGGCCATCACGCACCAGTTGATTAAAAGTAGGCACTCTTTGCCGCTCCTTAGCCGCGTACCGCAATCTGCCCTCGCAGGCAGGCAGCGCGCAGCGTCATCCGCTTTCCCGGTTCGGAACTGCACGATCCGGACTGGCAGGCTCAACTGGCCAACCATGCTTCTCGCCGCACACCAGTCACGGAGAGAGATTCTGGGTTCCCGATCTAGGTTTGAACTGTCGACGGTGGCACCCGGCCAAAACTCCGGGGGTACTCCGTATCGCCAGCTCTGTCCTGCATATCCTTCCGCGGACCACCGTTGCGCCTGACTCAGGCGCGCCAGAAGCCCGAGGGCGAAAGGCAGCGCAGGAACATTTCAGCGAGGAAAGTTTCCGAACTATAACTTAATCCGGAAACGCATTTCTCAAAAGCTCAACCCCAAGTCCGCTCAATACTCCGCGGAACTCACGGCCTACAGCAAGCTTGGATTTAACTCGCGGAACCAAACTACTATAGCAACTCAGGCGAAACATCGTCAACTCGTGTTTTTGCATCCCACTGCAAACGCGGAACAACTTTGATCGTGGAAGTGCGGTATGGCGCCGTCAGCTTGCTGAATCCGTCTCCAGCCTCTACACTACACAAGTTTTCCGTTCCAATTCATTTTAAGTTCATTTTGAGTTCAAGGCGACGGTGAGGTTGCATGCGAAGGTTCGGTTGCGTTCAGTCGGCGGGAATCATCATCTCCATATTTCTGTTTCTATCGCTGCCAGCTTGCGGAGGACATAAGCCGCCCGGCGCTAGTCCCTTTCCCGCAAAAATTACTTTAAATCCCGCCACCAGCGCTTCCATGCAATTGGGAAGCACCATGGTATTCAGCGCCAGCGCCCAGAACGCTTTGAACGGAAACATTTCTCCGACATTCACCTACTCCTTGACTCCCGACAGCCCTGGCGGCATCGTCACCATTTCCCCGGCTGGCTTTGCCTGCGCCGGAAGCTGGAACGCCCCGTACTATAACGTATGCACTCCTGCCGGCACTGGCACAGTTAAGGTCGTTGCCTCGGCGTTAGGATCAACCAGCCCCCCGACGCTGGTCTTCGTTCATCCGGCAATCGATAACATTCAGATCAGCGTGGTCCCACCGGTGAATTCCCCACCGCCCGCCTGCCCCACGCAGACCGCTCTGCCCGCCGCTTGCGACATCAAATTTAACGGCAACGCCGCCAACTACTGTCTCTCGCAGAATCAGACACAAACTTTCCAAGCCACGGCATATAGCCAGGGCGTCGATATTACAGCCTCGGTTGGACCATTCACCTGGAGCCAGGCCAATTTTGGCGTCGTTACCATCACTCCCATCGTTACCTCATCCGCCAATGTCGCCACCAACCAGGCGACCGTCGTATCCAACACGCCGGGCCAGACCCAGGTGGTCGCGTCAGCCTCGGGAGTATCCAGCCAGCCCTACATTGCCGAGACTTGTCCCGTGCAATGCATTACGCTGCAACTTGGCTCCAACATTGGCCAGACCAGCTTCCTCACCAACAAAGGCGCTTCGGAGACCATCACTGCAACCGCCGTCGACGTCCAGGGCTGCATCGTTCCCAGGGTGCCGCTGACTTGGACGTCCTCCGCGCCGGCTGCTCTGACCGCAGGCAGCGCCACCACAGGATGCGCCGCCGGCGGCAGTTGCGCTATTGCTACTCCCCAGCCGGGAGGAGCTGCCATCACGGCATCGTGCACGCCACCAACCTGCAACATCGGTTTCCCTCTGGTTCCCGCGGGCGTTCCCTCACTCTATGTCCCGCAACCGGTTTATCCGGTCACCGCCATCTCCGGATTAGTCACCGGCGCCACCACAGCGGCCAGCGTGCTCGCGACCAGTCAGGATTGTTACAGCGCTTCCCTCTGTACCGTCGCGCTTTACGACATCTCGACTACAAAGAATATCGCGTCCAGTCCCAGCTCGATGCCCACGCCGCCCAATTCGCTGATGTTCGATCCCGCGGGAGACAAAGCCTACTCCGGCAGCCAGTACGGCGCATTGCTCATCACCAGCGCCAACATCGGATCTTCTTCCACCAGCCCCTTCACCTCCTTGCCCGCCGCAGGTACCACCCTGGGCGTCGTAACCGGCAGAGTGATTGCGGTGTCGCCCAACGGCAATCTGGCCGTCTTTTCCGATACAGTCTCCACTCCTAATCAGGTTTACGTCGTCAATACCGCCTCTTCCGCGCCGGTCACCACTCCTTTAAATATCAATAGCGCAACCACGGCGGCATTTTCACCGGACAATTCAAAGGGGTTCATCCTGGGCAATGGCGGTAATACGTTATATGTTTATTCGCCCCTGCAGGCTCTGCAGACTTTTCCTCTAACCGCGCCCGCTAACGCCGTCGCGTTCTCTTCCACTGGAGCGTTTGCTTTCATCGCCGGCGGAAGTTCCACCTCGATTATCGAGGTCCTCAACACCTGCAATAACTTGCCAGCCACCACCCCCGGCGACATTAATTTCTCGATCACGGGACTGCCCGCGACACCCAAGTTCCTCAAGATGGTGCCCGCGGGCAACGCTCCCATCAACAACAACATCCTTTCCACCCTCCTTCAGAATCCTCTCGATAACATCGATGTTTTCTACGGCATTGATAACAACGGCATCGACGTCTTCGCGACGGTAACCACCACGCCGCTGACGCCGCCCCCCGCCTCGCTGTGTCCGCAACAGCAAATCGCTCTTGCCACGGTCAACCTGCCCGCGGCAAATCCCCTCTACATCAACCTCCAAAAAGGCACTTTCCATCCCATCAACTTCTTCCTCTCGCCCGACGCCACTCAGGTCTACATCGTGACCAGCGACCAGGGCGTTCTGGTATACAGCTTCAGCACCCAATCGGTGAGCGCCATTCCACTGAGCGGGGGCGCCGCTCCCGTTGCCGCCGACATGACTGTGGATGGCACACTGCTTTACGTGGCCGGTACTGACGGAATCCTGCACGAACTGAACACCGCTCTAGCCTTGGACGTGATGGAGATCCCCTTTTCCCAGCTTCCCAACTCGTCCAACAACTTCTGCTACCAGAATTACGCTTGCGCGCTAAATCTGGTAGCCATCAAACCATAAGCGGCGGATGAATCGCGAGTTCACCGGCTCTGGAAGAATGATGCGGGTGGGATTCGTATGCAGGGTATGCCTTCAGGTGTACCGCAATCGGCGGATCATTGGATTGCGCCCTTAGGCGCTGGAATTTGCTTTTGGGTGGCGCAGCGCTTCAGCGCTGCGATATGCGCCCTCGAAGACTCCGGGCTTTAGCCCCGAGGTACTCACTTCAAGCCGGCTTCTGCAGTTCCTTCGCCACGCTGTCGAGCACGCCATTCACGAACTGCACCGATTCCAGGCTGGAAAATTTCCGCGCGATCTCCAGCGATTCGTTGATCACTACCGCTCGCGGCGTCTCCGGGTAGGCCAGAAATTCCGCTACTCCCGAGCGCAATAGATTACGATCCACCGCCGCCATGCGCTCCATGCGCCAGTGTTCCGCATGACGCTCGATCAGCTTGTCGATCTCCGCCCCGCGGTCGGTCGCCACGCGAAACAAATCCTCCGCAAACCCGCGCACGTCGGCGCTGGTCCCGGCATGTTCCGCCCAAAACGTACGCTGCACATGGTCCACCGTCTGCTTGCCCATGTCCGCCTGAAACAGCATCTGCAGAACCAGTTCGCGAGATTTACGACGAGTACCCATAGGGACGGTTGCCAGCGGCCAGTTGTCAGTTGTCAGTTTACTGTACAGGAGGGTTATTTGCGCTTCGACTTCGCGGCCCGAACGATCTTCTTAGATTTGTCATTCCGAACTGAGCCGGAGGCTCGGTGAGGAACCTGCTTCTTGCTGATGACTGACGAATGACCGCCGATTGCTTCCTTCAGCGACGCCATCTCCACCGCCGCCAGCGCCGCCTCGAACCCCTTATTCCCCATCTTCAGCCCGGCTCGGTCAATCGCCTGCTCCAGCGTCTCACAAGTAAGCACGCCAAACGCATGCGGAACGCCCGTCTCCTGCGCCGACTGCCCAATCCCGCGCGTCACTTCATTCACGATCACGTCATAGTGCGCCGTATCCCCGCGCAGCAAACAGCCGATACAGATGACCGCGTCGTACTTCTTGGTTTCAGCCAGCTTCCGCGCCGCCAGTGGAATCTCAAACGCACCCGGCACCCGCACCAGATCGATATCTTCTTTCTCGGCCCCACAGCGCACCAGCCCGTCGATCGCGCTCAACAAAAGCCTCTCGGTGATAAACGCATTGAATCGGGAAACGACAATAGCAAAACGTTTGCCGGAAGCGCTCAGCGAACCTTCGAGCGTGTGGATCACAGGCTTGGGAGGACGTTCCACAATAAAATCGCTCTTGACTTTTTTCTCCGTGACTCCGTGTCTCCGTGGTGAATTCAGCTTTCTTTTCTGCGGCCGGATTTCACTTCCCCTTGAACTGCGCCGCCCGCTTCTCCAGAAACGCCGTCGTCCCTTCCTTCTTATCTTCGGTCGCGCAGGCCACGCCAAACAGCACCGCCTCCAGATACAATCCCTCGCTCAAAGTCATCTCCATGCCCTTGTTGACGGCCTCCATGGCATACTGCACCGCCAGCGGAGCATTGGCGATGATCTTCGCCGCAATCGCTTCCGCCCGCGGAATCAACTCGGCCGCCACGGTAACTTCGTTCACCAGCCCGATGCGATGCGCTTCCTGCGCCGTGATCATCTCGCCCGCCAGCACCATCTGCATCGCAATGCCTTTGCCCACCAGCCGCGGCAGCCGCTGCGTCCCGCCATATCCCGGAATAATTCCCAGCTTCACCTCCGGCTGCCCCAGCTTGGCATTCTCGCTCGCGAGGCGCATCGTGCACGCCAGCGCAATCTCGCATCCCCCGCCCAGCGCAAATCCATTGATGCACGCAATCACCGGCTTGCCCAGGTTTTCGATCAGATTGAGAACGCTCTGTCCGCGGTGCGTGTACTCCTTGCCGCTGACTGCATCGTGCTTCGCCAACTCGGCAATGTCCGCGCCAGCAATGAACGCCTTCTCTCCCGCTCCAGTGAAGATGACGACGCGAATCGCCGAGTCATTCTTGATGTCATGAAACGCCGCCCGCAACTCTTCCATGGTGGCCATGTTCAGCGCATTCAGCACCTTCGGCCGGTTGACGGTAACGTAAGCAATCGAGTTTTTCTTTTCGAGAAGAATATTTTCAAAGTTCATAGGATTCATTTAGCAAGTTCGAATGCGACGAGGCACGCTTGGCCATCCACAAAGACATGCTCTCGACAACGCACGCGAGAGCGCGGAGGAAAAAGCCAGTGCTCGCCGCCGGGCTCTAAGTCGACCGCGATTTCATAGATGCCGTCCGAAACACGGTCCGCGTGGACGGGCCGCCAACAATCGGAGCCTTCATCCCGCAACGGCATGTAGATTACATCACTCATTCTTCTTCCCGTGCCGCGATTCATGGAAATCCATTTGCTATAATTGTATAGCGAGGAAACCTATGCTAGCCATCCGCCTTCCCGACAACATCGAGAAACGCCTCGGGCGTCTCGCCAAGCGCACTGGCCGCACCAAAACATACTACGCGCGGGAAGCCATCCTGCAACACCTCGACGATCTCGAAGACGTCTACCTCGCCGAGAAGGCGCTGGAGGAAATCCGTTCAGGCCGCAGCCGAACGATCCCACTCGAAAAAATAATGGATCAGTACGGCCTTAAGAAGAAAACTCCTTCCAGCAAGTCGAGAACCGCCAAATAAGCCTGAGAGTCGTTCTCCGTGGCTCTGTGTCTCCGTGATGGGTTTTCGATCCGTGTTGATCAGTGCGAATCTGTGGCAAAACTCCGCCTAATTCTTCATCCGCGCTCGCGCCGCCACTTCATCCTTGCTCAGCCCGCAACTGATGCAGCGCTGCGTCCACAGCCGGTTGGCGAATATTTTCCCGCAGCGCGGACACCTCCATTCCGTCAGCCACCAGGTGCCCGTCAGATACACGGCGATCCAGAACAATAAGATTGAGAAGTCCTTCAGTTCTCCGAGCCTAAGCTTTGCCACCATAAAACCTACGAACGCAAAACTTACAAACAGCACCACCACCAGATTCCGCCGGGCCACGTAGCTGTGCCACGCCTGGCGATACCGTTCCGAATCCTGCGGACTGATTTCATTTCCCATCTTTAGTTTGATCTTTCTCCGGGGCTCCGTGTCTCCGTGGCGAGCTGAACCTAGAGTTTATTCGCCTTCGGGTTATTCGGGTCCGAATAATCGTAAAACCCTTTGCCGGATTTCCGTCCATACCATCCCGCCATCACCAGCCGCTTCAGCAGCGGAGGAGAAGCAAACCGCCGCTCCTTGAACTCGTCAAACATCACATGAGAAATGTAGTAGGTCGTGTCGAGCCCGACAAAATCCAACAGCGTCAACGGTCCCATCGGGTACCCGCAGCCCAGCTTCATGGCGTTATCGATGTCTTCAATCGACCCCACGCCCTCTTCATACGCCCGGATGGCGTCGAGCAAATAAGGCACCAGCAGCCGGTTGACGATGAATCCCGTCTTGTCCGAGGTCCGCACCGGAACCTTGCCCAGCTTCTTGCCGAACTCGTAAGCGGTTTCGTAAACCTCATTGGCAGTGGCGATCGTGCGCACCACTTCCACCAGCTTCATCAGCGGCACGGGATTAAAAAAGTGCAGCCCGATAAACCGTTCCGGCCGCTTCACCGAAGTCAAAAGCTCCGTCACCGAAATCGACGACGTATTTGAAGCGAATATCGCGTCTTTCTTCACCACGCCATCGAGCGACGCATACATCTTTTTCTTCTCTTCCACGTTCTCGATGATGGCCTCAATAATAATGTCGCAATCGGCCAGGTCGGCCTTGTTCGTCGTCCCCTTGAGCCGCGCGCGGATCGCATCCTTCTGCTGCGCCGTGATCCCGCCCTTCTCCACCGGCCGCTCGGCAAACTTCGCCAGGGATTTCTCAATCCCGGCGAAGCCTTTGTCCAAGAACTTCTGCTCGACTTCGAGCACGGTTACATCAAACCCAGCCGTAGCGCAAACCTGCGCAATGCCGGAACCCATCAACCCACAGCCGAGTACGCCGACTTTCCTGATTTCCATTCAAGATTTCCTTTGCCGCGGATCAACGCGGATTCGCACGGATTCGAACCAAATCCACCACGGAGCCACGGAGCCACGGAGGAAACAACTATTGTCTTTCTCCGTGTCTCTGTGTCTCCGTGGTGAAAGCTAATTCATACTCTCCACAATCATCGCGATCCCCTGCCCGCCGCCAATACACGCTGTAGCCAGTCCATACTTCTTCTTCCGCCGCCGCAACTCATACAGCAGAGTGATCACCAGCCGCGTTCCAGTCGCGCCCAGCGGATGCCCCAGAGCAATCGCTCCGCCATTCACATTCACCTTCTCGCGATCCAACCCCAACTCTTTCTCCACCGCCAGATACTGCGCCGCGAACGCCTCGTTCACCTCAATCAAATCAATGTAATCCAAAGACAGCCCAGCCTTCTGCAGCGCGATCTTCGTCGCCGGCACCGGACCGCGGCCCATCAGCTTCGGCTCAACCCCGGCAATCCCCCAACTCACAATTCTGCCCAGCGGTTCCATGTTCCGCTTGCGAACCTCTTCGAGCGACATCACGACGACAGCCGCGCCGCCATCCACAATGCCGCTCGCGTTGCCCGCCGTCACCGTCCCATTCTTCCCGAATGCAGCCTTCAACTTAGCCAACCCCTCCATCGTGGTCTGCGGCCTCCGGTGATCATCTTCGGTAAGCGATTCTCCCGTGGGCTCGCCTTTCGAATTCCGCAGCGGCACCGGAACCAACTCTTCCTGAATGCGTCCTTCTTTATAAGCCTCATCGGCCTTCTGCTGCGAGCGCAGCGCGAATTCGTCTTGCGCCTGCCGCGTAATGCCCTGCTGCTCGCCATACAGTTCCGCCGTGTTCGCCATGTACAACCCGCAATAACTATCGAGCAGCGCCACCATCAGCGAATCTTCCAGCTTGCCACCCGGAGCCAAAGTAAATCCATCGCGCCCGCGAATCACAAACGGAGCCTGCGACATGGCCTCCATCCCGCCCGCCAGCACGATTTTCGCCTCGTCAGTCTGAATCATTTGCGCGGCACTCACAATCGCCTGCATCCCCGAGCCGCACAGCCGGTTCACCGTCAGCGCCGGAGTCTCAATCGGCAGTCCCGCCCGCAACCCCACATGCCGCGCCCCATACAAAGCATCGCCGGTAGTCTGCTGCGCGTTGCCGAACACCGCATGATCGAATTCCTTGGGATCGATCCCCGACCGCTCGATTGCTCCATTGGCCGCAACCGCGCCCAACTCCTGCGCCGTAAAGTCTTTTAGCTTGCCGCAATAGCGGCCAAAGGGCGTGCGCGCCCCACTGACAATGGCGATATCACCCGGTTTCAACATGATTTTCCTGACAGACCCCGCGCTCAGAGCGGATCAAAAGTGACAATCAAACTGCTTAGTGTAGCAGCGAGGAAGCAGATTTGACCACCGGCTGAACCCACCACGGAGACACCCTTCGGCTGCGCTCAGGGCAAGCTCCGTCACGGAGAAAAAAGACCCAAGAAAATCCCTTCGCAAATTTAGGAGGTGAAAAGTTTACCGAAAGAGTTCCCGCAGAGATTTCCGGAAAAAGGACGCCTGAATCATCGAGGAGCCACAAAGCCAACCCGGTCTTCTCCGTGACGGAGCCTGCCCTGAGCGCAGCCGAAAGGGTGTCTCCGTGGTGGATTTTGGGTTACGCCACCGCCCCCGCGGCCAGCGCCGCGCCCAGCGCCACAACCTTCCCCGGCCCCTGCACCAGTGAAGTGGCCAGCGCGAATTCGGCACGGTTGATCACTTCCGTCACAATGTCCACCGGATCGTAGCTCTCCCGCACCACGGCCTCGGCCAGCCCCGCGGAAAACTCCAGCGCATGCCCCTTCGCGGATTCCTCCTTGCTTGGCAACCTCACTTCCGCAATCACCTTGCGCAGTTTTTCCACCGCCATCAGCGCTTCTTTTTCCGCCGTGTCTCCCAGAATCAGCGCGATGGTGGTCGTATCGTAGCGAAACGCCAGATCATTCGTCCGGATGTTGGAGGCGAATTGTTGTCCGATCTTTTCCATGACGTTTTCAATCGCGGCCTCGCCATATTCCTTGAGCAGCGCCGCGCTTCTGCCGAACTGCAATAGCAGCACCGATAACGGAGACGCGTTCTGTGCCGCACGCTTGCTCTCCGCCAGCAGTAAATCCAGGTAAGAACCGCGCTTCAGCAGCCCGGACTTTTCCTCCGTGACCGAAAGGTTTTTTACCAGCCGCCTGAGTCCCGCGTTATTCAGCGCGATTACCATCTGGTCGGCCAAGGTCTTCAGCACCACCGCGTCGGTTTGTGGCCACGCCCGCGCCTTGTTGTGCAACAGCGCCAGCACGCCTACCGAATCCTCGCCATTGCTCAGCGGAAACGCCATCGCCGCCGAAACCCCCAACTCCGCCACCGCATTGCGCACCGCCGCCAACTCCGCCGCCTTCTGCGCGTCGGCAATGATCAAAGGCTCGCCCGAAGAAGATGACAAAGCCAAATCCTGCAGTGCGCACATTACTTGCTTGATAGCTCTAGAATCACCGGCTTTCACTCCCTTGCCGCAAAACTCCTGCACCGCCGTGGGCGTAGAGCCCGGCGTGCGCATCGCCGCCACGCAGCGCGATACTTCCCAGTGCCCGCCGATTTCATTCACTGCCGTGGTCAACACCGCAGCCGCCGTGGTTTGGTGATACAGCTTGCGGGTGATCTCTGCCACGCGCGTCACATTGCGCATCTCCGCTGCCGGATCAACTACTGGCGACGCAACTGCAACTACCGGCGACGGAACCGATGCGGCCGCCGCCGGCCGCGGCGCGGATTCCGCATAACTCGGCGTTACCCCCGCGGAAAGATAAAGCCGCTGCAGATCTTCGTTGCGTTCCTCTTCACGCGGAAACAGTTCCTGAATTCTCTGCAGCCGTTCCACCGCCTTGTTTCGCATTCCGTACTGCACGAGGATTTCGGCCTGCAACATCAGATCCTGCAACGTCGAAGCCCCCAGCGTCGCCTCAACCTCATGCGCAGCCTCCGTCGCCGCTTTATTTACCGGAGTAAATCGGGAGGCAATCGCCTCGAACTTTTTATCGTCAATTTTCCCCTTCAACATCTCCAAGCGCTTCGTGTGACCCGACTCGTAAGGATCCACTTCCGCCGCCCGGTCCAGACATTCCGCCGCCTTGGCGAATTCTGCCGTGCTGCAATACAGATCGAAAAGTTTCAACAGGGTCTGGCAATAATCGCCCTCGCGGTTCGAAGCGTTGAACAACTCGCTGAGAAATTCCAGCATCTCCGGGGACGCCCGCCGCGTTGCGGCAATGTCCTGCATTACCGCCACAAATTGCCGCCGCTCGCCACGCTTCGCCTGGAACTGTCCCAACTTCCGCGCCAGCGACACCGCCGCATCGTCTTGCTCCGCATCCACCAACTGCCCGATCAGCGCCGTCACCTGCGACATCCGGTTAGGATTCTGTTCAAACAGTTGCCATACCAGCGGCTCCGCATCGGCATAACGTCCCGCCGCCAGCAAAGCCTCGGCATAAATATCACGCAGCTCCGGCGAGGTCCTGCCCGCATTCACCTGCGGCTCCAGAATAAAAATCGCGGCGCCAATCTGTCCCTGCCCCAGCAGGCTCTTTCCGTAGGCCAGCGCGGTCTCCTCATCGGACGAATCTTCCTGATACGCGCGCTCGTACCACTGGGCCGGGTCGCCGCCCTCATCCGCCGTGAGTTGCGCAACACGCTTGAACGCTTCCGCCGCCGCTTTCCTCTCTCCAAGATCGGACGACAACTCGGCAACCCGCAGGAAATTCGCTTGAACCGGCTCCAGCGCTACCACTCGCCCCAGCACTTGCAACGCATCCTTCTTATCTTCCAGCTTCGCCAAATCGCTCAATGCGGATTCATACGTGCCTACCGCCAGCTTCTTGTTCGACCCCTCCAGCAACTGCCCGAAGCGGAATTTCTGCTCCCACGTCGGATTGCCATGCCGCGCCAGTTTCTTATAAGTCAGACTGGCGCGCGTGGCATCTCCGCCATTCACCTGCCGCTCAAACAACTCACCCAGCAGCCGCACCGCATCACGGCCCCGGTTCTGCGACAGACACAAGTCCGCCGACAGCTCGCGCACCTTATCGTTTTCCGGATCGTCCCGCAGGACCAGCAGATATTCTTCCAGCGCCTCGGCAGCCTTGCCCTTCTGCAGAAGTTTTTCGGCACGCTCCACCCGCCGGGTTAGGTCGGCTCGGTCCGCGCGTGTTGTGGTATCGGCCATGGGTCGGAAATGGACAGACTGCTGCTGCTTCGATTCTAGGAGCCACCCCCGGTGCCAGCAATCCGCAAGGGTCTGCTAGCGATTACGAAAGTCACTGGCGGCTCGCAGGCTTGGGAGAATCCGCCCTGATTTGTTATCGTGCCCCATGCCTTCTGTCTCGCCCCAGCCGCAGATCGCCCAGGAAGACGTTCACGAACAAGGCCTCCACCACCAACTCACCGCCGGACAAATGACGATGGTTGCCGTCGGCGGTTCCATCGGCACTGGACTTCTCCTCGGCTCCGCCGCCGCCCTCGAAGTGGCCGGACCCGGCGTAATCCTGAGCTACATCGTCGCAGCCTTCATCGCCTACACCGTGGCCATGGCCCTCGGCGAACTTTCCAGCATGCACCCAGCCGCCGGTTCATTCGGCCTCTACGGCGAACTCTATCTCAATCAATATCTGGGATTCCTCTGCCGCGCCGCCTATTGGGCCGCCATCGCCTTCTCCATCGGGGCCGAACTGGTCGCCTCCGCCGCCTACATGACCTACTGGTTCCCCTCCGTGCCGGGATTGGTTTGGGTTCTCCTCTTCTCAGCTCTACTTCTCCTGGTCAACCTGCGCAGCGTCCACACCTTCGGACGTTTCGAATTCTGGTTCTCCATGATTAAGTTCGCCACCATCGTGGCCTTCATCCTGGCCGGCGCAGCCCTGCTCTTCAGCGGCCGCGTGGCCCCGCAATATACCGCTCATGGCGGATTTCTGCCCAAAGGTCCTATCGCGCCTCTACTGGCTGTCTTCTGGGCCATTTATGCTTTCGGCGGCGTCGAGATGCTCGCCGTCACCACCGGCGAATCCCGTTCGGCCACGGACATTCCCCGCGCCGCTCGGCTTACCTTCTTTCTGCTGGCCGGCGTTTACCTCGGGGCCATTATTGTTCTGGTCGGCGTCATGCCCTGGAATCACACTGGGGTCACTGAGAGCCCATTCGTCAGCGTGCTCCGCCTGGCAAAAATTCCGGCTGCGGCCTTCTTCATGAATTTCGTCGTCCTCACCGCCGCTCTTTCCGGAGCCAATGCCAAACTCTACGTCGCCTCCCGCCTGCTGTTTTCCATGGGCCGCAATGGATGGGCCCCCGCCCGGCTCGGAAAACTGAATGCCTCCGGATCGCCCCGCCTGGCCCTGCTCGTCTCGTCCTACGGCATCGTAACCGCGCTCATCATCGATTACTGGGCCCCGAAACAAGCTTTCCTCTACATCATGGGAGCCGCATTCTCCGGCCTGATCTTCTCCTGGGTCGTCTCCCTCGCGGCGCACGTAAGCTTCCGCTGGTGCGCCACGCCACTAGAAGTGGCCGCACTGCCCATGCGCTCTCCTCTCGGAATCTCGGGATCGATGCTCGGCTTCGTCTTTGCTTCTGCCGCCATCCTCCACACTCTTTTCGCCACGCGCATAAACGAGATCGGCGGACTCGTCTTCTTCGCTGTGCTCACCCTCGCCTACCTTCTGCTGAAACGCCGCCGTCAGGCACCGTGAGTGTGCTCGTGTGGGGAGAGCCGCCTCGGCTGCCTGCCCTGAGCGAAGCCGAAGGGTCCAGACGAGCGCAGCGAGTCGTCCGGTCCCTCCCATTACCAACGTAAGCCCGCTCCGCCCTTTTCTGCTGCCAGCCGCTCTCCCGCTCCGCTAGCCTCGATACGGGGCGCGTGCCAATCAGCCCCAACGGGCCGAACCCTTGATCTGGGAACCATTGACCTCCGAACCATTGACTCTCTCTACCGTATTGCTCCGTTCGTCGAGCCCCACCGCACCGATCATCTGGTGCGCGATCGGAATCTGCGCCGGGCTCTACTTATTCCTCCAAGGCTTCCGTCTGCTGCAACGCCGGTGCCTCATCCTCGACACTCCGGTCTCCAAAATTCGCAGCGCATCCATGGGAATGGTCGAACTCAGCGGCCTCGCCGTCGGACCTTACACCCTGGTCGCGCCCATCACGGCGCGCCCCTGCTACTTCCACCGTACCTTCGTCTGGGAGTGGAAGCAGGCCGGCAAGAACAAGCAATGGGTCAAGGTAGCCGCCGAGTGCATGCACGTGCCTTTCTTTCTCGACGACAACACCGGCAAGGTCATGGTCGACCCCCGCGGCGCCGATCTCGACCTGCACCTCGACTTCAAGCAGGAATTCTGTGATTCATTCTTCACCACAAAAGAAGAAGCCCCCCCGAACGTCCGCGATTTTCTGCTGCGCCACGGCGTAATTACCAGGAACAAAATCAAAATCGAAGAGTTCTGCATCAAGCCCAAGAATGCCCTCTTCCTGCTCGGCACGCTCGACGAAAATCCTGGCCTGGAACTCACCCCCCAGCCAATCCACGATGACGAAACCACCGCGTTCATCGTCGGGAACGCGCTTGCGTTCTCTCTGAACCCTGAAAAAGCACGCACCGCTCTGTCGCGCGTGATCGGAGACGGCAATGTCCTCAGCGGCCTCTCTCTGTCGGGCGGCCTTCAGCATGATCCGGCCTACGACGAGATTTACGACAAAGCAGTCTCCACGGCATCGGCCCGAGTAATCCGGCTCTCGCCAGATCAGGGCTCAACCCAAGCGGCCGACATGACGCAGCAGCAGAGAATCGCCGCCGCTCTGGTGAAGGCGGGCATTTCAAATCCCGCCGCGTGGACCGCTGCCGGAGTTACAGGGTCACCCCCCCCAGCCACCGCGAATCACTCGTCAAACGCAAATACTGATGCAAACAACGGCTTCGACCCACACCCGCCCGTCGTCCTCATGAAGGGAAAGAACAATCCAACCTTCCTGATCTCCTGGCGCAGCCAACGCGACCTGGCCCGCTCCCTCGGCTGGAAATGCGCCCTCATGATCTGGGGCGGTCCCGCCCTCGCCCTCCTCTGCCTCTACGGCCTGCTCACCCTCACCCGTGTGATCTAGAGCGGTTCCCGAATTGCTGTCTGGGAAGCCAAGACCGGAAAGGACGCGGTTTCAGCCGTGCCGCCAGGAGTTGCAACGGGATCCAGCTTTAGCCGCTGAGGTACGCACGCTACTCCATCAATCACATCCGCTCTAGTACAATGCTTCCGTGAGTAATGCCGTTCGCATCGGAATTCTCGGCGACTTCAATCCTGAATTCCGTTCCCACCACGCCACCTCCGACTCCCTGCAGCACGCCGCCCGCAAACTAAATTTCAAAGTCGAGTCCGAATGGATTCCCACGCCATCCCTCACCGCCCCCGGCGCGGAAACAATTATCGAGACCTTTGACGGACTCTGGGCCTCGCCCGGCAGTCCCTACAAAAGTTTCGACGGCATGCTCAAAGGCATCGAGTTCGCCCGCCGCCGTGATTGGCCGTTTCTCGGCACTTGCGGAGGCTTTCAGTACGCCCTGATCGAATTCGCCCGCAACGTCCTCGGCATCGCCGACGCCGACAGCGCCGAAAATAATTCTGGATCGAAAAATATCGTCATCTATCCCGTGGCCTGCGCCGTGCCCGATCGCAAAGGCGATGCTCCCAAACTTTCCGGCACCGTGCCTGAGATCCGCCTCCGCCCCGGCTCCTACCTGCAATCCTTCTACGGCAAAGATAAGGAAATCGTCACCGAAGAATTCTTCTGCAACTTCGAAGTCAATCCGGAATACGAATGGGCCACCATGGAAGCCGGCTTCCCCGTAGTCGCCCGCGGCGCGCAAGGTGAAATCCGCGCCATCGAATCTCCCACTCACCGGTTCTTCATCGCCACCCTCTTCCAGCCGCAATTATCTTCCACCGAAAAAAATCCGCATCCCGTCATCCTGGCCTTCGTCCAAGCCGCCGCCGACTGGGGACGCAAGAAACTCGACGATAGCGTTCTCGAGTAGCGGAGTCTCAAGATCTCACCACAGCGGCACGGAGAAGGCCAGAGGAAGAACAAGAACAATTGAGAGGCTTTCTCTGTGTCGGAGCCTGCCCTGAGCAAAGCTGAAGGGTGCCTCCGTGGTGAAAGCTCTTGCGCAGTTACCAAAGTCCTTGCACTCAGCGGCTTCTCGTCTCCTCACCATGCGCATCTGGAGCCGCCAGCCCTCTCTCGCTAGACTTTCCCGCATGCCTGTGCAGTGGATCAACTCGTTCCGGATCTCGCTCGCTACTCTCGTCAGCTACATCCCCCTCATCGCCACCGTAGTGACCTGTTTCTTCAGTTTGATTCTGGCCCGCGCGACTCTGCGTTACGTCGAGGCGACCGACAAAGGCTTAGCCCTCGCCCGCGAAGGTTTCGAGCGCGAGTGGACGCCGGATCTGCATATCAAGCTCGAGCGCGTGTCGGCCGCGGAAGCCAACGTCATCGTCACCAACCTGGCGAAGAGTTCCGTATTGTTGCAATTGCTGCAGTTGCGCAAACTCTCGCATGCCGTTCCCTTCGAACGTTGCCGCCTCAACGATCCGCTGGTCGGCGGTATGACCTGGACGCAGGCAATGGGCAGACGCATCCTGGCCTGCACCGGAAAAGAATTCGACGGCCCGATCGCGGCCTCAATGACCTTCTATTGCGCCGGACGAATGTTCCGCACCGATTGGTTTCGCTCCCACATTCAGGTACGCGAGGGACGCATCCTCAGCCTCGAACCCAGCAACATCCCCGCGCGCCGCGTGCGCGTGATTGAACACAAAGGCCAGGAACGCCGCCGTGAGTTCGTGCAGGACGTCACCTCCGCTGCGGCCCCTAACCAACCTGCTAAAAAGGCGGACGAGAAGTTTTTCGTGACCTGGGGCGTGAACTAGAATGTGGAAAAACCTTTGATTCTCGGTAGCGCTCCTCTTTGCCGCGCTGCGATAAGCGCCTGCAAGAGCTAGGCTTCGGCCCCCGAGGTACCCATTCATCCGGCGCACACCCCGCATGGAGCTGTGTCAACGCTCGGTAACCGTTACCAAAAGATCACCTGGCCCAGCTCAATTCCCTAAAGTCCACCCGCACCACCGCCGATCTATGTCTTCATATGGTGAACCCAGTCAGTAGCGCTAACCAACTCCAAGCCAACGAAGCCGCCCAACCGGCCGCCGCCCCGAAAGCTCAGCCACAGCAAAGTACTAAGCTTCCTTCGGACACTGTCAGTCTGAAGAGCACGGGCGACGTCAATCACGACGGCGACAGTCACTAAACCAGAACCAAACTTAGCCTCTCGTACGCGTTGCACCACATCAAGATGGAGAGACGGGCACGCATCGCCCGTCCTCCACTCTTGTTTGCCAGAACAATGTCTCTCGGATGGCCGCTTCTGTTTTCCCAGACCACGTGACGCAGGAAGAAGTAGACAATACTCCGCGTCTTTCTGCGCTTGCCCCGCCAAATTCGCGCCTCACACCGCTTTCACAAACCGCAGCGACGCCGAATTCATGCAGTACCGCAGCCCCGTCGGCTTCGGACCATCGTCGAATACGTGCCCCAGGTGCGCGTCGCACTCGGTACACGAAACCGCGGTGCGCACCATGCCAATGCTCGAATCCGAAATCTCCCGCACATTTTCTTTCGCAATCGGCTCCCAGAAACTCGGCCAACCAGTTCCCGAATCAAATTTTGTCAAAGAACTGAACAGAGCGTTGTCGCAGCAGACACAGCGGAAGATCCCCGTATCATGCAGATCCCAATACTTCCCGCTGTACGCGATCTCCGTATCCGCGTGGCGCGTGATCTCGTACACTCCCGACGGCAGCTGCTTTCTCCACTCCTCTTGCGACTTCACCACCCGCGCAATCTTCACCTTCGCCAGCCGCTTGCCCGCATCGGAAAATTGCACAATCGTCACTTCCGCCGGCTCCGTCTTCGCGGCCTCCGCAGTCACGTGCGGCCGGCGCAACGAAAACAACGCCACGCCTCCCAGCGCCGCGCCCACGCCCGACAGAAACAATCGCCGTCCTAAATTCACTTCCCCGCTGCGATCGGACTCAACCATGGTTCCCTCCTAACTAGTTCTCAGTTCTCGGTTCTCAGTTCTCAGCAAAAACGTTTGCTGCACGACTGAGAACTGGGAACTGAGAACTGAGAACTACTTCCACAAATCCGGAAACTCCCGCCGCAAATTCGCCACCTTCGGCGCATCGTTATAAACGATGTAAGGATCATTTGGATGCAGCGTCGCATAATTCTGGTGATAACCCTCCGCCGGATAGAACGCCTTCAGCGGCACCACCTGCGTCGCAATCGCCTTCGAAAAAACTTTCGCCTGATTCAGTTGCGCAATGTAAGCCTCGGCAATATGTTTCTGCTGATCGTTGCCGTAAAAAATCACCGACCGATACTGTGTGCCTTCATCCGGCCCCTGCCGGTTTACTTCCGTGGGATCGAGCGCCACCGAGAAAAACACCCGCAGCAACTCTCCGTAAGTAACCTGCGACGGATCGTAAACAATCTGCACGCTCTCCGCATGACCGGTCTCGCCGCCGCTCACCGCGTCATAATCTGGATTCTTCACCGTCCCACCCGCGTATCCCGAGGTCGCGCTGACCACGCCCTTCACATGCTGAAACACCGCCTGGATTCCCCAGAAACATCCGCCCGCCACCACCGCCGTCTCTTTCCCCGGCGCCGCGGCCCTCGCCTCATTCGCCACCGGACCCGGCACCGCCGCACTCGTTCCATTCCCCGCCCGGCAAGCCACCGCCCCCGCCAGCACCGTCAACATCATCGCAAACATCCGCACCGAAACTCTGGACATAATTTCTCCCCGGCGTCCTCCGCCGCTCATCTTCCCCATTAGAGTCACGAGTCTCACGGAAGTTTCGGATGGCTTTTGACAGGGTGGGTGTGGAAATCGGGACCTAGCGCCGAAGGTCGGCGGCGATCCACTCGATCAACTCGCGGGCATTGACAACCGAGGTTTGACGCCATTTCAGGGGAAAGTGGCGCTTGTTACCAGTAACCAAATAGTCTGCACGGGCGGCCTCCGCGCACTCAAGAAACCTATTATCGGCCGGATCGTGGGCGATCGCCAGGCTGCGGGATGGGCTCACGATTTGCGCTGAGTTTCGAATCAGCCTCATCGATCTCGCGAGGCTCTTTCGAGCGATGGCGAACTTAGGGCGGGCGAGAACTTGGGTATACTCTGCGAGAATCGCTTCGGAAGCGGCCAGCTGCAATTTTCCAGCAAGCACCAGGTCCAGAGCGTGACGCTCGAAACCTTCGTTTCTCAGGTGTGCCGATACCACCACGTTGGTATCAAGGACCACCCGAATCGTTTTTGATGGAAACCGTTTCAAAGCTTCTGCCCCAGCGCAGGAAAATGGGCTAGAGCGAACGCTCGCGCCTGTAACTCCGGATTTCGCGGTTAATCTCCCGCTGGGAAAGTTTGTCTTTGCCCTTCCTGCGGGCGTCTGCACGGATGGCGGCGAGAACTTTCTTTTCCGGCGCGATAGTGTTGAGAAAGTCCTTGATGCCCATGATCACGACCTGGGGTTCGCCTCGGCGGTCTACGACAAAGCGGGCCTGCTCCAACCGGGCCCTCCGCATGATTTGCCCCAGTTGGGTTCGCGCAGCCAGCGCGGAGATGACTTTCAGAGATGTATCGAGAGTAGCCATTTTTATCACTCGAACTGATTAATCAGTTCACCATGATTGTAGCACCGCGGTTCAGCGGCGGGTGCACCGAGTCCCGGAGGAACGACATGACTTAGTGTCTCCAATAACGGAGCCTGATGCAGAATATATTGTCACGGACCGGAGGGGCGGAAGCCGGCATCGCACCGGGATAGGCTCGGCGACGGGCTAAAGGCCAGGAGCCAACAGCTAACGGCCGATTCCCCTTGACATTCGCTTTATATTCGCCAACAATAACGCCATGGCGATCACACGCAGGCAGCGCGAAGTGTATGACTTCATCTCCCGCTTCGTGGCGGAGCATGGCTACTCTCCGTCGTTTGAAGAGATCGGAACCGGGCTCAATCTAAGTTCGCTCGCCACAGTGCACAAACACATCACCAATCTCGAGAAAAAGGGACTGCTCACTCGCGACTATAACCGCAGCCGCTCCATCGACCTGCTCCCGCCCAAGGGACGCCTCAAGCAGGCCATGAGCGTAAACACTGGCTTGGTGCTGCCCCTGCTAGGCCGCATCGCCGCCGGCCAGCCCATCGAGGCGGTGCAGGACAATCAAACCATCTCGCTCGCCGACTTCGTCCGCTCCAAGGAAGTTTTCGTGCTCGAAGTGCGCGGCGATTCCATGCAGGATGAAGCTATCCTCGACGGCGACTACGTGCTGGTGGAGAAACTGAAGACGGCGCACAACGGCGACATCGTGGTCGCGCTGGTGGAGCAGACCGACGCCACGCTGAAGCGCTTCTACCGCGAAGGCGACAACATCCGCCTCCAGCCCTCGAATGTGACTATGAAGCCGATCATCGTGCCTGCCGCGTCCGTGGAAGTGCAGGGACGGGTGATTGGAGTGCTGAGGAAGTACTAAGGCGCTTCTAGCTCAATCCAAGCTGACTGGCCGTTTGCGACCTGCAGAGAGCGGTGGCATCAAAAACAAAAGGCACGCTGTAAGGATCCGCGTGCCCTTGAAGCTTTAGGCTAGAAGCCAGCAGCCGGTAGCTGCCTCACCCGATGTGCCGGTCAATCGCCTGCGCGATGGCATCTTTGGCCTTGTAGCCGACGATTTGCTCCACCACCTGCCCGCCCTTAAACACCAGCAGCGTAGGAATGCCCGTGACCTTGTACCGCATGGGGGTCGAGCTGTTGGAGTCGACGTCCATTTTGCCGACTTTAAGTTTGCCCTGGTAGTCCTTGGCCAGCTCCTCAACGATGGGAGCGATGGCGCGGCAGGGGCCGCACCACGTCGCCCAGAAGTCCACCAGCACGGGCGTATCCGATTTCAAAACATCCTGGTCGAAGTTCGCATCGGTGACTTCGACGATTCCATTGCCTGCCATAAGTATCTCTCCTCGTTGTAACGTCGCGCTGTCGGCGGACGCTCCCATGTTTCGGAAACAACGAGCGGTCGTAGCCGGGCCCGGCGATCTGCATCAAATAAGTGCTTGCCCCGTTCGGGCATATTCATTATCGCACTCCCTTTGATGCCTGGGGACGGCGAAAGTCGCAAAACGACCGAAGCTGGATGCCAGCTTGGACCGGAGCACGGTCTACCGCACGCTGCAACTGCTGAAGCGTCATGGACTGATCGACGAACTCGATCTGATGCACATCCACGGCGAGGGGCATTACTACGAGCGCAAGCTAAACCGGGATCACATCCACATGGCGTGTTTGCGCTGCGGCAAGATCATGGAATTTGTCAGCGACATTTTTGAAAACTTGAAGGGGCAGGTGGAAAAAGACTGCCGGTTCCGGATTGTGGTGTCGCGCTTGGAGATTGGCGGTTACTGC
>CZKJ01000009.1_pt1 | contig 22740 bp, 20 predicted proteins | sample 1122331 | NCBI WGS metagenome assembly CZKJ01 (sample SAMEA3539301, study PRJEB10725) | soil metagenome | biome: tundra; feature: field; material: soil | place: USA | collected 2010-05 | depth 0.15 m
GGATTCGGATGTTACGGTGGTGGCCAACGGTCAGGAATGCGGCTTGACGTCGGGTGATGTGATTACGCGCCTCACGGACACGCCGGATGCAGACCAGAGTGTGAATGCCAGCGTGTCGGCGGCTAAGAAAGGCGACTGCGCGTCGGGACAAACCGTTGCCGTGAAAGTGGATGACTTGCAGGAGATGTTCAACCACTTCCAGGAGAACATCACCAACGGCATGGGCGAACTGGCGAAGAAGCAGGGGACGGGCGGTATGCCAAAGGCGCCGGATACCGGCACCTCGGCTGCGGCCGTTCAAGCTCCGCCGCCGGACACCAGCGTGGCGAAGACTCTGCAGGATCAGCAGCAGCAGGCCGATCAGACGGAGTCGCAGGTGAAGCAGGAAGCCGCCTCTGGAGGAGGAAACTAGCACCGACGTTGTAAAGCGGTGGTTGTCCTGATCATCAATCACAGGGGGCGTCGGATGACGACGCTCCCTTCTCCAATGAAGGTGCGGGAGCTTTCCTGGCTGTGCGGTTGCCGGTCGGGGCGCCCGCAGATATGTAAAGCTTTGGGAAGGGCTAAATCGGAGGGGTTTACGATGTCGACGAAATTACACGGTCTAATTCCAGGACTTGCGCTTCTGGCTGTCACAAGTTTTCCTTTGTCCTTGGCGAGCGCTCAGGCGCCAGTCTCGATACAGGAACAACTCACCGCGCAATACAAGCTGGTGAAGATGGGATCGGACACCAGCGGATATTCCGTGGTGGAAAAGGGCACGCTGCTGGCCATTCAAAAAGGCGGAATCCTCGCCGTGCCGTATGGCGACCAGAACATTCTTGCCAACAAATATGAAGGCGGCACCATTCATGCCCCCGGCGGAATGGCTTTGATGGGGCGAAAATCCATCATGGGAAAATTTGGCAAGGAACAGACGACCCATCTTTTTGCCGTGGGCGACAAAGTCTATCCCATGAAGATCGATGTGAACGTTGCCAAGGACACGGTGACTCTTGAAATTGTTGCCTGCGATACCTGTAACAAGACCGATCCGCCGACGTACAACAAGGCCAATGTGGTCTTCCAATTCCCCAAGGGATCGTTAGCGAATGCGAGTGCTGGCGGAGTGGAAGATACCATCGGGCAAGTGCTCTCCATCAGCAATGACGACCAGGGTGGGCAACAGCAGGGCGCAGATCAAGGTGGCCAGCAGCAAGGTGGCCAAGACCAGGGTCAGCAGCAGCAAGCCGAACAACCGGCAGCCGAGCCGGCGAGCATTGAGAAGGGGATGACCGTAGATCAGGTCGAAGCGGCCATGGGTAAACCGGAGAAGAAAGTAACGCTGGGGACCAAGCAGATCTACTACTACAAGGATATGAAGGTGATTTTTATGAGCGGGAAAGTTTCCGATGTGCAGTAGGCGCAGGGCTGCCGAAAAACTCGCTCCGAGCGAGCTCTCGGCCCGAAGCAACTCTTCATCTACAAAGATATGAAGATCACGTTTGTGAATGGGAAAGTTTCGGATGTGCAGTGAGGGCTGGGAGTCTCGGGTCGGACGGAGATCTGGTGCCGGCGGAACTTAGTAGGTCCCAGCCTGTCGATTTCTTCCTGAAATATTTCTGAGCCCGATCCGTTGCATATACTCTGCCCAGTGCGCTCTTGCTCGCGTTCGCGGTATACCCCTACCCCCAGCGCCGTAATGGAATCATCGCGGTAGCAAGAAATTCCCCGCAAAATACGTTTTTCAAAGAACTTAGGTACCAAAGTCCGTGAAACAAAGGACTTCGTGGTCGACGACTTGCTCTGGAGCAAACCGTCACGGCCTCGACCATGATTACCGATCTAAATTGAGGAGGCAAGGTTAAATGTCACAACCTTATTGTGGAAAGGTGAGGAGCGAAAGCCCCACCAGGCGAAGCTTTGACCTGGCACGCCCCACCCTGTAACGAATTATCTTCTTGACTCAGTAGGGGAACCAATACAGAATGCCGGCACTTGTAATTAGCGGGCATCCCCTCGCCCGTCGGGCGGAATCCTGGGAGGTTCAACTTTTATGAAGCACTTAAGAGGACTACTCTATTCGTTGTTGATTCTCGCGGCTACGCGGTCCCTGAACTCACAGGAGCTGAAGACGATAATCGGTCCCGGCGAGGCGACGGGCAACGCACCTGCGGCTCCGGTTCCGATGAATCCGCTGAAGGTTGCCTTGCTGCATTGGTACAAAGCTGATCTCGCGACAACCTTTGCCGTAGGAAACCAGCCGTATGGCCTCGCCTTCGACGGCGCGAATATTTGGTGCGCAAATTTTTTCGATAATACGGTCACGAAGCTGCGAGCCAGCGACGGCGCCGTTCTAGGCGCCTTCCCTGTGGGAACTGAGCCCATTGGCGTAACATTCGATGGGGCGAACATCTGGGTGTCGAGCAGTACCCAGTTCGCGACCTCGGTCACCAAGCTGCGCGCGAGCGACGGCGCGAACTTAGGAACATTCAACGTGGGTGGGTCGTCGTTCTGGATGGCTTTTGACGGGGCGAATCTCTGGGTGCCGAATGGTTATAACATGGTCACCAAGCTGCGGGCCAGCGATGGCAAGAGCCTCGGGATTTTCACGGTCGGCATAGCTCCCACCGCCGCCGCTTTCGACGGAGCGAATATCTGGGTGACGAATGACGGCGATAATACGGTTACGAAGCTGCGCGCCACCGACGGCAGCGTGCTGGGTACATTCGCCGTCGGCATTCTCCCCATCGGCGTTGCATTTGACGGGACCAACATATGGGTCGCCAATCGGGTTGGGACGCTTAGCAAACTGCGCCCCAGCGACGGTAGCACCCTCGGCACTTTCACTGTTCCAGGTTCGCCTTACGGCGTTGCTTTCGACGGTACGAATATCTGGACCACGATGGACGCGAGCATCGTCGAGCTTCGCCCGAGCGACGGCACGATCCTGCAGCAAATCTTCCACCGTCAAACCACCGGCGTTGCCTTTGACGGAGCTTTCATCTGGGTCGCGAGCACCGACACCAATCAGGTCTATAAGTTTTAGGTGCCGTTTCGGAGAAAACTATGCAAAAGCCTATGGACCTACAGTTTTGCGCTTCTCTCGCTTATGCCGCGATTTTCCTAGCGCTCCTTAGCTGCACCGCGTCAGCCCAAGACATCATTGGCGCTTCCGCGAGTGTGCTGACCTGGAAGCAGGACATCAACGTACTCGATGAGTGTTCGGGTTGCTCTTACCGCACGGGGGAAAACTTAGCCGAAGCGACCATTACTTATAGCTCGATCAAAACCGACAGCTTCGGTCAGCTTTGCGCTTCTGCCGTGCTGGATGGTCAGGTCTACGCACAGCCGCTCGTGGTTGCCGGGAAAGTTTCGGACGTGCAGTAAGGGCTGCGGTGTAGAAATAGGGCAGTCGAATCTGTCGTTGCGACGCATCACGCATCCCTACGGGGTGCGCAGCCGGATCGCCGACGCTACCCGACGTTAAGAACGCCGGGTTATTTTCGGGCGTCCTTTCGGACGCAGAGCAACGACGCACCGATGAATTGCTTCCCTCCTTAAGCTCCGCCAATTCAGCAACTTGAGCCGCCGTCGTAGTACTTCCGTACCGTCTCTAGTACTTCAGTTACCGCTTCCGAAGTGACCCGCCTCTATTTGTGTGACCACCACTACTAATAGATGTACGACGTAAGCCAGGCGCTACATATAGAAATCGCAGCAGACTCTCACTTTCCTCTTTTCCAGAAAAACCTTAAAAAACCCAGCAAAAACAGGAAATTTGCTTGGGCGCGGGGTTTTTCCGGGCTGATATATGCTCGGGACACCGAAAGCCCTCGGACAGACGTAGAGGGCGAGGGCGTCTCCCAAGATTAGCCTGCGGCCGAAAAACAGCGGCGCAGGAAATTTTGAGGGCTTTGGTTGTAAGCACAAGGGCAAGGGAACTGGGTTACGAGATATGGCCGACTCGCGGGAAGTGATGAACATTCGCCAGGCGTCGCAGTACCTGGGGGTGAGTCCGGACACGCTTTACAAGTACGTCGGGGAACAGAGTATTCCGGCTTTCAAGCTGGGCAATCGCTGGCGCTTCAAGAAGTCGAGGCTGGACCAGTGGATGGAAGAGAAGTCGAGCCAGATGGAGTCGGGAGCGAAACGTAAACCGAAGGCGGCGATGAAAGCTGCCGGGTCACAGTAGCAATTAGAGCTGGCCTCAGGCCGGCGCTACGAAAGGGCGCACACATGTTTGGAATGGGATTGAAGACGATTGTAGGTCTGGATGTGGGCTCTTCCAGCATTAAGGCCGTAGAGTTGAAAAAGAAGGGTGGGCAGATTGAAGTGGCGCACCTGGGACTGGAAGCACTGGCCTCGGACATCGTAGTGGATTCGATGATCGTGGACTCGGGAACGGTATCGAGCGCGATTTCGAAGTTGTTTGCCGACTGCCTGATCAAGACCAAGTCGGTGGCCACGGCGGTGAGCGGACACTCGGTGATCGTAAAGAAGATCTCGCTGCCTTCGATGAGCGATCAGGAACTGGCGGAGACCATCGAGAAAGAAGCCGCCCAGCACATTCCTTTCGACCTGGCCGACGTGAGCCTCGACTACCAGATTCTGTCGGAGGAAGCGGGCAGTCCGCAGATGGACGTGCTCCTGGTGGCCGTCAAGAAGGACAAGATTCTGAACTACACCAACGTACTCTCGATGGCGGGACGCACCCCGGCTATTGTGGACATCGATGCGTTGGCGCTGCAGAACTGCTACGAGTACAACTACCAGCCGGCACCGGGCCAGGTGGTGGCGCTGCTCAACCTGGGCGCCAGCGTGATGAACATCAACATTGTGAAGGGGACGACGCCCCTGTTTCCCCGCGACGTCAGCGTAGGTGGACATCAGTACACGGATTCGCTGCAGAAGGAACTGGATCTGAACTTTGAGGACGCGGAAAAGCTGAAGCTGGGCGAGAAGGTCGGCACGGTGAGTGAAGACGCGAAGGCACCGATTTTGCAGCAGGTGACCGAGATCATCGTACTGGAAATTCAGAAGACGTTCGATTTCTTCCGCGCCAGCGCGGCGGGCGAGCACATCGAGAAGATTTACCTGGCGGGTGGTTCGGCAAAGGTGCCGGGATTGATGGAAGCGTTGCGGCAGGAATTTTCGATGCCGGTTGAATTGTTGAATCCATTCCAGCGCGTGGTGCCACCGGCGGACGGCCCCGGAGCGGAGCTGGTGGAGCAGAATCCGGGCCAACTGGCGGTAGCGGTGGGTTTGGCTTTGAGGAGCTTTGAATCCCTATGATCAAAATCAATCTGCTGGAATCCTCCAAAGGGAAAAACAAGCGCGGCGGCAGCAATAGTCCGACGATGCCCTCGATGGAAATGGGCGACATGGGATCGCCCAAGCTGAAAGTACTGGTGATTCTGGTGGTCGCGGGGCTGCTGAACTTTGGCTACTGGTACCGGCTGGACCGTGAGGGTAAGACGTTCGCAGCGCAAATGCAACGTGCGGAGCAAAAGAACCGCGAGCTCAGCGACGTGAAAGCGCGCTTCCTCGAGCGGCAGACTCAGGCCAACAATTACAAGCGCCGGGTCGATGTGATCGATTCCCTGCGCGCCGGTCAGGCTGGCCCAGTGAACCTGCTGGCCATGCTGGGTGAGACCGTGAACGGAACCGAAGCAGTGTGGCTTAGCAAAATGGATGACTCGGGCCCAAGCGTAAGTCTGGAAGGCACCGCGCTGAGTACGGATGCGGTGGCCAACCTGATCGCAAATCTGCAGAAGACCGGCTTCTTCAAGACGGTTGAGATCAAGGAAACCTACCAGGACGAGCAGATCAAGGACATGCAGGCATTTCAGTTCACGCTGACCTGCGAGAAGGGGAAGTCGTAGAGGCGCACTTATGGCGACCAATTTCAACGAACTGTCGGGCCTGAAGCAATGGGGAGCGGTCATCGTGGGAGGAGCGCTGGTAACGGCGGCGCTGTACTTCACGGTGTTCAAGAACCAGAGCGATAAGAACACTGCGGCACAACATGCGCTGCAAGACAAAGTTCGGGAGAATAACGAACTTGAGTCTTACCGTCCCAAGCTGAAGGACATGGAACGGCAGCTGGCCAACTTCAAACAGCAGCTGGAGATTGAGCGGCGCATCGTCCCGGACGAGAAGGCAGTGGACGCCTTCATTGAAACCCTGGACGGCGAAGCGGCCAAGGCGGGCGTGGAGCTCCGCCGTTATACGGCCAAGCCGACGGCTGCGAAAGATTACTACTCGGAGCTTCCGTTCGATCTGGAGTTGGACGGTCCGTATTACTCGATGCTGAATTTCTTTGACCGCGTGGGCAAGCTGGAGCGCATCGTGAACGTCAGCGGACTCCTGGTCTCAAACACGAAGAATCCCAGTGGAGCGAAGGCGAAGCATACCTACCAGTACGCCCCGAATGAGAGCGTAGTGGCGACGTTTACGGCCACAACTTTCTTCAGTCACGATTTGGATGTACCCGCAGCGGCACCTGGGCCGAAGCCCGCAACGGCAACGCCAGGCGTGAGCAAATAGGAATCGCTATGAAGAAGCTAACGACAAGCATTCTGGCAGTGGGAATGATGACGGGCGGACTCTGGGCACAGAATCCGAACATCATCAACAAGGTGCAGGACACCATGAACGCGGTGCAGCAGAAGAAGACGGATGACTCCAACGCCGCGCTGGGCATAACGAGCACGCCGCCGGCCAAGCCGGCTGCGAAACCGGCTGCGGGCGCGCCGGCGAAATCTCCGGCGATTGTGCCGGTGTCCGCCGGGGCGAAGAGCACTGCTGCTCCGGTGACTGCCGTTGCCAAGCCGCTCACCGCACCGGCAGCCAAGAAGACAGCAAAGCATCCCGTAATTGCGGCGAAAGAGACCGCTCCAAAACCGGCTGCCAAGACTGTTGCTCCGACTAAGATTTCTGCGGATGCGAAGACGGCTGACGGCGGCAAGGGCGCCGATGCTTCCAAGACGCCCAAGCCCGAAGAAAAGAAATGGGCGATGAGCGGGAAACGCGATCCCTTCTTCAGTCCCGTGGTGCAGCAGCCTTCTGGTTCAGGTTGCTCGACGGGGAAAAAGTGTCTGGAGATTGGGCAGATTAATTTGCGTGGCGTGGTCAAGTCGGAGAACGGTTTTATCGCGGTCGTGACCAACAGCCTGAACAAGGCGTATTTCCTGCGCGAGAACGATCCGGTGTTCAACGGGTATGTAGTCAGAATTACCGGAGACACGGTTGTGTTTCAGGAAACAGTGCAGGACAAGCTAGGCAAAGCGCTGACGCGGGAAGTGACGAAACGAATTTTCACGCCAGCGGTTTAGCCTGGGCAACGGTGCTCCGGGAAAGCCGGACATCAACAAAATCGAGTTCCAGTAAGGACACGCGGGGCAGACCCGCGAGTTGGGGAGAAGCGAAATGCGAAAGCAACTGCTGAGTGTAATCCTACCGCTGATGCTGCTGGGGCTGATGGCTTCAGCCGCAGAGACGCCGGCGTTACAAGCGGCGAGCCAGCGAAACGAACTGCAGCGCGTGAACGTGGTTCGCGGCACGGATGAGATCCGGGTCGAGATCAGCGCTCGTGGCGCGGTGACGCCCAAGCTAAGCACGGCGGATTCGCCGGCGCGCCTGATCGTGGACTTGCCCGGCACCGTCATGGTGACAGGGCAGAGCCGCATCAACGTGGGCAGCGCGGACGTGAAGGGAGTGCGCATCGGCATGGATGGCCAGACGCCTCCAACCACTCGCGTGGTGGTCGATCTGGAGCACTCCTGCCGCTACGAGTTGACCCCGTCGGCCGACGGAAAGCTCGTGTTGACGCTGCATACGCAGCCAACGGCGGCGGCGACTGCAATCGTTCCCAAGACGACGGTGGCCGAAACTTCTTCGCCGGCCAGCAAGAGTATGTCTCCGTTCGCGCCGCGAGTCATAGTAGTGAAACCGGCGGTGAAGGCGGGAGTTAAGAAGGAAGTGACGGCAAACTTGCCGCCGTCAGCCGCCACGGATTCGGTCATCCCGAAGATTGTGATGTCCAATGTTGCACCGGCTAGCCAAAAGCCTGAGCCGGCTTCGACCAGCGATTTTGTATTCGTGGAGCCCACCTACTCGGCCAAAGCGAACACTGCAGATACGGCGCTTGCGCCCACCGGACGCGCCCAGGAAGCGGCAGCGAAGTTTGCCGACAAGACCGCCGCGGAATTGTTGCCGGTAAGTATGAACGCCGCGCAGTCGTCGCAGAGCGTTTCCTCCAGCACTGGCATCTCGCCGGCCGTCAATCTTGCCGCTGAGCAGAAGTCGCAAGCTGGACAGCAACCCGCTGCGGTTGGCCCCAAGTACACGGGCGAACCGATTTCGGTGAACTTGAAAGACGTGGATCTGAAAGATTTCTTCCGCCTTATTCACGAGATCAGCGGCTTGAACGTGGTGCTGGATCCCAATGTCCACGGCAGCTTGACGGTTGTGTTGGACGACGTGCCGTGGGACCAGGCGCTGGACATCGTGCTCAAGAACAACGACCTGGCACGGGAACTGGAAGGCAACGTCCTGCGTATCGCCACGGTTGAGACTCTTAAAAAAGAAGCGGATGGACGGCGCGCCCAAATAGAAGCGGAAGCGCTGGCGGTTGAGAAAGTTTCAATCACGCGTTTCCTGAGCTATGCCCATGCCAAGGATGTGATGGTCACGGTGAAGAAGTTCCTCTCGCAACGCGGTGACGTGGTTGCGGATGAACGTACCAACGCCATCATCGTCAACGATATTCCGAAAGTGCTTCCCATCATCGACCGCCTGCTGACGCAGCTTGACCGCAAGACGCAGGAAGTGGAAATCGAAGCACGCGTAGTGGCCGCGACGCGGCAGTTTGCCCGCGACATCGGCACGCAGCTTGGCTTCGGCTGGGGAGACGGCCACAGCGCCATCGGCGGAAACTCCACGGCAGGCCTTTCGCCGACCACCGTTGGCTCCCTGACGCCGGGTTACATCACGGTGCCGAGCACAGGCTCGAATCCGGGATCGACGATTCCTTTGTTCTCCAATCTGGCTTCGACCTCGCCCACCAGCGGCTTGACGTTCCTGAACGCCAGCAACACGGTGCGAATCGATGCCGTACTCTCCATGGCGGAATCGCGCGGCTTGCTGAAGGTTCTGTCACGGCCGCGCGTTGTGACCCAAAACAATATCCAAGCCCTGGTGAAGCAGGGTGTCCGCGTGCCCATCGTGACGCAGGCACAGTTGGGCGGTCCTCCGACCGTAACCTACGTCGATGCGTTCCTGCGCTTGACGGTGACTCCGCAGATCACTTCGGAAAATACGATCTTCCTGAACGTGGACGTGGAGAACACCACGCCAAACTTCGGTCAGGAAGTGCAGGGCAACCCCGAGTTGATTACACAGCAGGCGACCACGCAGGTACTGGTGACCGATGGCGGTACGGTGGTGATCGGTGGCGTGATCCAGACGCAGAACTCGATCGATATCAGCCAAGTGCCGTTGCTGGGAAATATCCCGCTCCTGGGAAACCTGTTCAAGCATACGCAGGTGAATACGTCCAACCAGGAGTTGATCTTCTTCATCACGCCGCGAATCATTCAGACATAGCAGCGCTAAGTTGAAGATTTGAAGCCGCCGGCCTGAAGAACCTGTCAGGGCCGGCGGTTTTGTTTCAGTTCTCAGTTCTCAGTTCTGATCGCATGGCGTAAGGCAATGGATCTGGTGACCCAGATCTACCGAGTGACCCGATCCTTCCCACGAGAAGAAATGTACGGTTTGACGAACCAACTCCGCAGAGCCGCTGTTTCGGTGCCCAGCAACATAGCAGAAGGACAAGCACGCTTTTCCCGAAGGGAGTTTCACCACTTCCTAAGCCTCGCGCGAGGTTCATTGGTCGAGATTGAAACTCAACTCACAATCGCGCAGAATCTTGAATACCTGAGTCCGCAGCAAACCCAGCCTTTGTTAACAGCGCAGCCGAACTGGGTCGAATACTAAATGGCCTAATCGCATCCATTAAGTCAGCAGCTTAAGGTTGACATGTGTGCGCTTCGATTTAGTTTTTTCTGAGAACTGAGAACTGAGAACTGAGAACTGAGAACTGTTAGTCCTTCCTCCTGATAAACTCATCAGCGATGAACTTCCTGGCGCGCCAGAAGAAACTGCGGGAGCACCTTGCCACGACCCGGTTCGACGCGCTGCTGATCAGCCATCTTCCCAACATCCGATATCTCTGCGGCTTTACCGGCAGCGCAGGCTTGCTGCTGATCGAAGAAGGCGGGAGCGTCTTCTTTACCGATGTCCGTTACGACACGCAGGGGCGTGAGGAGGTGAAGGGCGCGAAAGTGATCATCGCCCGCAAAGCGGTGTTGCGCGCGCTCGCGGAGTGGATTGGAGCTCGCAGGAAGAGATCGAAAGGATGGACGATCGGAAGTGAATCCGAGCACATGACCCTGGCCGAGAAAAAACGGCTGACGGATCTGCTTTCCCCAGGCCAGCGCTTACGGGATGCGACCGCGATCGTGGAGCGGGCGCGCATGGTGAAGGATCCCGATGAGTTAAGAAGTATTCGGGCGGCAGTGCAGTTGGGAGCGAGTTTGTTCGAGCGCGCGCTCGAGGTGTTGCGCCCGGGAGTAAGAGAGACTGATGTAGCGGCAGAGATGGAGCACACAGCGCGCCGGGCGGGAGCGGAGGCGATGTCGTTTCCAACCATCATCGCTTCCGGGGCGAGGTCGGCTTTGCCTCACGGTCGAGCTACCGAGCAAGCCATCGCTCCCGGGGGATTCGTGGTCTGCGATTTCGGTGTTATACTCGCAGGTTATTGTTCGGACCAGACCCGCACTGTATGGGTGGGCGCCGCTTCTGGCGCAAAGGGAGAAGAGGCGCGCAAAGCCTACGAGGCGGTGAGGGAAGCGCAGGAAGCCGCGATTGCGGCAGTAAGGCCGGGCGCCAGCGTCGGGGAAGTGGATGCGGCGGCGCGTAAGGTATTGCGCAAGGCCGGGTTCGGGCGCTATTTTACGCATTCGACCGGGCACGGCGTGGGGCTGGAAATTCACGAAGCGCCGCGGGTCGCGGCTGGGCAGAAAGAAATATTGCGGTCCGGCATGGTGATCACCATTGAGCCGGGAGTATACTTCCCCGGCAAATGGGGTGTGAGGATCGAGGACATGGTGGCCGTCAGCGAAACTGGTTGTGAGGTACTGACTCCCACAAACAAGGACTTCCTGGCGGTTTAATCTTTAGGATTCAAGCAGGTTAATTCAAGTGTTTTGTGCGGAGCGCCTGACTGTTTCCGGGCTGGGTGCTGCTCGGAATGGCAAGCGGTCCTACCTTTTATACGAATGAATCAAAAAGAGCTGAAAGAACTCATTGAGTTCTTAATTGAAAAAGATATTGCCGAGTTCGAACTGGAACGCGGCGATGTCAAAGTGAAAATCAAGCGGGCTGGAGAGCACACGGTGGTGCATCCGCGCGCGGAAGTGCCTTACGTGTCCGTGTCCGTGCCGCAGACGGGCCAGCCAGCGGTCGCCGTTTCTGCTGGCGCGGCGCCGCCGGCGCAGGTCGAGCCCGCCCCGGAAGAGAACCTGCATTTCGTGAAATCCCCCATCGTGGGAACGTTATATGAGGCTCCGTCGCCGGGCGCGCCGCCTTTCGTCAAGGTCGGGGATATGGTGGAAGTGGGGCAGGTACTGTGCATCGTTGAGGCGATGAAACTGCTGAATGAGATCGAGTCGGATGTGGCCGGCGAAATCGTAAAGAAGATGGGCAGCAACGGCCAGCCCATTGAATATGGGCAGGAGTTGTTCGCCATCCGGCCGAAGAAGTGAAACCGCGAGTTTCTGCCGGAGCGCGACGTGTCGTTCGGTCGCATGGTGATTTTTCCTCTGACAGAAAATGCTTCCAACCGAGAACGTCCACGAAAAACAAACGGAGTGAGAGCTGACGGCTGAGAGCTGAAAGCTGATTCATGTTTAAGAAAATTCTGATTGCGAACCGCGGAGAGATTGCGCTGCGCGTCATCTGCGCGTGCAAGGAACTGGGTATCCGCACGGTTGCCATTTACAGCGAGGCGGATCGGCATTCTTTGCCCGTGCGCTTTGCGGACGAAGCCATCTGCATTGGACCTCCGCAACTGGCGCTCAGCTACCTGAACATCCCGGCAGTGATCAGCGCGGCGGAGATCGCCAACGTGGACGCGATTCATCCGGGCTATGGGTTGCTGGCGGAGAATGCCAATTTCGCCGAGGTGTGCGAGACCAGCGGGATCAAGTTTATCGGGCCGCGGCCGGAAGTGACGCGGCTGATGGGGGAAAAAGAAAAAGCGCGCGCCGCCATGAAACGAGCCGGGGTGCCGATTCTGCCGGGCTCGGATGGAATCATCGCTTCCGAGGGCGAAGCGGTGGAGTGGGCGCGGCAGATCGGCTTTCCAGTGATTGTGAAGGCGTCGGCCGGCGGCGGCGGACGAGGCATGCGCATCGTGCGCAGCGAAGAGGAACTGCCGGGGTTATTCAAAGCGGCGCAGTCCGAGGCGGCGGGTGCGTTCGGCAACGGCGACTTGTACATGGAGAAGTATGTCGAGCATCCCCGGCACATCGAGTTTCAGGTGCTGGCCGATGAACACGGGAATGTGGTGAGCCTCGGCGAAAGGGAATGTTCCATCCAGCGGCGGCACCAGAAGTTGCTGGAAGAATCGCCCTCGACGCAAGTCAGCTCCGAGCTGCGCGATCAGATCGGAGCGGTGTTGTGCAAGTCGCTGGCGGAGATCGGCTACACGAACGCCGGAACGATTGAATTCCTAATGGACCAGGACCGCCGCTTGCACTTCATCGAGATGAATACGCGCATCCAGGTGGAGCATCCGGTCACGGAAATGGTTACGGATGTGGATCTGGTGAAGAGCCAGATCATGATCGCGGCCGGGGCTCACATGCGGGATGTGCTGCAGGGACCGATTGTGCACCGCGGGCATGCCATCGAGTGCCGGATTAACGCGGAGCATCCCGAGAAGTTCACGCCTTCGGCGGGGAAGATCACAGCGTTTCATCCGCCCGGAGGAACCGGCGTGCGCGTGGATACGGCGGCGTACGCGGAGGGCGTGATCCCGCCTTATTACGACTCGCTGATCGCGAAGTTGATCGTGCGCGGCAAGGATCGCAACGAGGCTTTATCGCGCATGACGCGGGCGCTGGAGATGTTCATCGTCGAAGGCGTCTACACGACGATTCCGCTGCACCGCAAGATTCTGGCCGATCCGGACTTTCACGCCGGGAATTTTGATACGGGGTTTATCGAGCGATTTCTGGTGAAGAGCAGCAAAAAGGATTCGGTCGCGTGATCGCCCTGCCGCGGCTTTATGCCATCGTGGACGCGGGGAGCTTCCTGAAAACTGAAGACTTGGTTAGCTTCGCCAAGGAACTGATTGCCGGGGGCTGCACCGTTTTGCAGTACCGCAACAAAAGTGGGGATGCGCGCGTGATGCTGGAGCAGGCGCGGGAATTGCGCAGGCGGTGTCGGACAGGAGTGTCCGACCCACACGTGCGGCTCATCATGAACGACCGCGCGGATCTGTGCCTGGTCGCGGAGTTCGATGGCGTCCACGTTGGGCAGGATGACCTCTCGCCGGAGTCGGTGCGAGGAATCATTGGCGCCGGTCGCTGGCTCGGAGTTTCCACGCACAATCCAGAGCAGATGCAGGAGGCGGATCGCACCTCCGCGGACTATCTCGCCATCGGACCCGTGTTTTCCACTTCCAGCAAAGACCGGCCTGATCCGGTTGTAGGCCTCGAAGGGGTGCGCCGGGCGCGAGGGTTGACCCGAAAACCTCTGGTCGCCATAGGAGGTATCACGCGTACCAATGCGGCTTCCGTGATCGAGGCCGGGGCCGACTCCGTGGCGGTGATATCCGATCTGTTACGGGAGCCGCGTAAATCAGCAGAGGAATTTTTTCGCGTCTTGAGGTAAAGTCAGGGGACTTCGATAATCGTCCGGCGGGCGAGGGCGAGACGCCCTCGCTGCCTGCCCTGAGCTTGCCGAAGGGACAGCCCGCGGGACGCCGGCGCTACGAGGCTCCGGTGCGACAATGCTTAGGAGGCGCCCTGAGTACACCGACAACCCGGCCTGCAGGCAGCGACTGGGAAATTCATAGCCATCAGGATAAGGAACTGGTCAAGGGCCTCGGCCTGACCAGCGCTACGATGCTGGTGATGGGGTCGATGATCGGCTCCGGCATCTTTATTGTTTCGGCGGAGATTGCCCGCGAAGTGGATTCCCCTGCGTTGCTGATCGGCGCATGGGCCGTGGCGGGGTTCATGACCATCGTGGCCGCACTCAGTTATGGCGAACTGGCAGCCATGATGCCGCGTGCCGGCGGGCAATACGTTTATCTGCGCGAGGCGCTCGGACCGCTGTGGGGCTTTCTTTACGGCTGGACATTATTCCTGGTAATTCAGACCGGGACGATTGCCGCCGTGGGCGTGGCTTTCGGCAAGTTCCTGGGAGTTTTCTTTCCCGCGATTTCTTCTTCTCACTGGATTCTGCATCTCTGGAAGGTTCCCCCGATTCCTCTCGGGCCTATGGTTCTAGGCAATATGGATGTAGGCATCAACACGCAGAACCTGGTCGCCATCCTGCTCGTGATTTTCCTTTCGGTAGTAAATATTTTCGGATTGAAAACTGGAGCGCTGATCCAGAATGTGTTTACCGCGGCCAAGGTCTCGGCGCTGCTGGGTCTTGCACTGTTCGGATTGGCGCTTGGGCGAAACGCTCATGCGCTGGCCGCTAACTTCAGCGGACATTTCTGGCGGAACGCGGGACTGGGCGCGCAGCACGCCGTTCAGGTGGGAGTGGGCGGCCCCGTCGTGCTGGTGGGTACGCTTACGATTCTGGCCGTGGCGCAAGTAGGCTCGCTTTTTTCCGCCGACGCCTGGAATAACGTGACGTTCACCGCAGGCGAGGTAAAAAATCCCAGCCGCAACTTACCGCTCTCGCTGGCGTTGGGCACGGGTGTGGTGATCGCACTCTACATTGCGTGCAACTTCATTTATTTGCTGGCCCTGCCCCTGGATGGGACGGCAGGCGCGGCAACGATTCTGGGACGGGGCGTCAAGTTTGCCGCGGAGGATCGTGTGGGCACAGCGGTCATGACGCAGATGTTTGGCGCCGTTGGCGGCCTTTTGATGGCCGGAGCCATTCTGATTTCCGCCTTCGGCTGCGCCAATGGACTGATTCTTTCCGGTGCGCGCGTCTACTATGCCATGGCGAAGGACGGCCTGTTCTTCAAGGGCGTCGCCAGCCTGCATCCTGCCTACAAGACGCCGGCAGTTTCGCTGATGGTGCAGATGGTCTGGGCATGCCTGCTGTGCGTATCGGGCAGCTACGGGCAACTTCTGGACTACATTATTTTCGCCGTACTCGTGTTTTATATTTTGACGATCGTGGGATTGTTTGTGCTGCGGCGGACTCGACCCGACGCCGAGCGCCCCTATCGCGCTGTAGGCTATCCGGTGCTGCCGGCGATTTATATTGTGATGGCTTTATTTATCGATGTCGTACTATTGCGCTACAAACCGCAATTCACTTGGCCGGGGCTGATTGTGGTCTTGCTGGGCATCCCGGTATATTACGCGTGGTCCCGGAGCGCGGGCGCAAAGCGCGCATCGGCGTAGCTCCCAAGGAGAAACCAAACGAATGGCAAATCTGTTTGCAACCAAGCCGCTCAACCTGCTGATGGAAGAAGCCCGCGAGACGGGCGAACACAGCCTCAAACGCACGCTGGGAGTTTTCCAACTGACCGCACTGGGCGTGGGCGCAATTATTGGGGCAGGAATTTTTGTGATGGTGGGGCTGGGCGCGCAATATGCCGGTCCGGGACTCACCTTGTCATTCGTTCTGTCTGGTTTGGGATGTGCGTTTGCCGGATTGTGCTATGCGGAGTTTGCGGCCATGATTCCGCTGGCCGGCAGTGCTTACACTTACGCGTACGCCACCCTCGGCGAGTTGCTGGCTTGGATCATCGGCTGGGATCTCACACTGGAATATGCCATGGGCGCCAGCGCCGTATCTTCCGGCTGGTCGAACCACTTCATCGAACTGCTGAAAATCTTTCACATCCGGATGCCGCTGTGGCTGGCCTACGACCACTGGACGGCCCTGAAGACCGCCGAGAATATGGTTGCGCGCCAGATGGCGCAGGCGGCGGATGCCTCACTGGTACCGGGCTCGCAAACCTTTCTCGACAGAGTGAGCGCGATCATCACCACCCAGTCGCCGGAATTGTTGCGGGGCGCGCATGACCTGTTGGGAGCGCCGCACCTGTTTGGCATGGAGATCGGACTAAATCTGCCCGCATTCATCATCGCCCTCATCATTACGGCGATTCTCGTGGTCGGGATCAAAGAGAGTGCGCGTTTTAATACTGGGATCGTTGTCGTTAAGGTTTCGGTTGTGCTCTTTGTCATCGCTCTGGGCGCTCGCTACATCAACGCCAGCAACTGGGGTACGGATTGGCACTCGTTCGCGCCCAACGGCCTTGCGGGAATCGGGCAGGGCGCAGCATACATATTCTTCGCCTACATCGGCTTCGATGCGGTTTCGACTACCGCGCAGGAGGCCAAGAATCCACAGCGGGACTTGCCTATCGGCATGATCGCTTCGCTGGCTGTATGTACCGTCCTATACATTGCAGTTGCCGGCGTTCTCACCGGAATGGTGCACTGGCAGCAGATCAACATCGAGGCGCCGGTCGCCCGCGCGTTTCTCGATCGGGGTTTAACGACTGCCTCTCACATCATCACGCTGGGCGCACTGGCTGGACTGACCAGCGTAATGCTGGTGATGTTATTGGGACAGACGCGAGTGCTGTATTCAATGGCCAGTGACGGGCTCTTGCCCAAGAAGTTCTTCGCAGATGTTCATCCCAAGTTCCGCACTCCATGGAAGAACACCATCCTTGTGGGTCTCTTAGCTGCGGTGGTGGGCAGCCTGACCCCGATCGACGATATCGGAAGGATGGTGAACATCGGCACGCTGCTGGCATTTGTGATTGTTTCGATTTCTGTGTTGGTTCTGCGTCATACAAATCCCAGCCAGCCGCGGCCCTTCCGCACGCCGTGGGTACCGTTCATTCCCGTCATGGGCGTGATCTCGAACGGGTACATGATGTACAAACTGGGTTGGGTCAACTGGGCGCGGCTGGTTATCTGGCTCGTGATCGGACTAGTGGTTTACTTCACTTACAGTGTGAAGCACAGCCGCGTGCAGGCGCTACAGACGGGCGTCGGGCCGAAGAGCTAGCAACCTTCTTTGAAAACTCCGGGCTCTCCGCACAGCGCGGAGGGCCTTTTTGTTTTATAGTCGGGGGTCGAAGAAAGTGGTCAGTGGCAGTGGTCAGTGACCAGTGACCAGTGAAAGCGACTGAATGAAGCAAGTGTTTTGCTGGCCACCGGCCACCGGTCACAGATCACTGGCGACATGGGAGCATTCCAGGTATGAAAATCGTTACGGCCTCAGAAATGCGAGCCATTGATCGCGCCACCAGCGAGCGCTTCGGCGTGCCTTCGCTCACGCTGATGGAGAATGCCGGCGCGGCCGTCGCGGACTATGTGGTCTCGCATCACGCTTCAGCTGCGCGCATCGTGGTTTTCTGCGGCAAAGGGAATAATGGCGGAGATGGATTCGTAGCCGCGCGGCGACTGCAGGAGCGAGGGAAGAAAGTTCAAGTGATACTGCTGGCGGACCCCGCCGCTTTGCGGGGAGATGCGGCGGTCATGTATGGCAAGTTGCCGGGCGCAGCCATCGTCGTGCACTTTAGCGAAGAGTTGAAAAGCGACCAGGTGCGGCTTTCATTGCAGGCCGACCTTTTCGTGGATGCAGTGCTGGGCACCGGCTTCAAGCCTCCGGTGAGCGGACTCTATGCCGAGGCGATTGCAGTTATGAATGCGACCTCGGCGCCTGTGATCGCAGTGGATATTCCTTCCGGCGCGGAGGCGGATGCGATGGGCCCACAAGCTGGGACGATCGCCCGAGCCGATGCGATTGTTACCTTCACTGCACCACGCCCGGCGCACGTGTTCGGTTCGCTAACGACAGGGGCGACTTTCGTAGCCGGCATCGGGTCGCCGGAGGAAGCGATTGTGTCGGCGTTGCAACTGAATGTGATTACGGCGCGAGATCTTGCGCCGTTGATCGGGCCGCGCCCCGCGGAATCGAATAAGGGCAGCTACGGGCACGTTCTGGTGGTGGGAGGATCACTCGGCAAAGCTGGATCGGCGGCGATGACGGGCGTTTCCGCGTTGCGCGCGGGGGCGGGGCTATCGACGGTGGCGACGCCGAAGTCCGTGCTGGGAACGGTGGCGGGATTCCATCCGGAGTTGATGACCGAGCCGTTGCCGGAAACCGATGCGGGCACGATCTCGGTAAGCGCGCTCGATCAAATTGAGGATCTGGCAAAAGGGAAGAGTGCGGTCGCGATTGGTCCGGGAATTTCGCGGCATCCGCAGACTTCGGAACTGGTGCGGACTTTAGTTGCGAAACTGCGACTCCCTATGGTGGTGGATGCCGACGGCTTGAATGCGTTTGCGGGCCGCACCGACGAATTGAATGGCCAGGGCCGGTCGCTGGTGATCACTCCGCATCCGGGAGAGATGGCGCGGCTGGCGGGATCGAGCATTGCTGACGTGCTGAAAGATCGGTTGGGAGTGGCGCGAAAGTTCGCCCGCGAACACGAATTGATCGTCGTGCTCAAAGGGCATCGCACTCTGGTGGTGCGGCCGGATGGCGAGGCCTGGGTGAACACAACGGGTAATCCTGGAATGGCTACTGGCGGCACGGGAGACATTCTGACCGGCATGGTTGCGGGCATGATTGCACAGCACCCGAAGGACACTTTCACGGCCGTGCTTGCGGCGGTACATCTGCACGGACTTGCCGGGGATGTGATGCGCGAGAGTGTGGGCGAACATTCGATGGTGGCGACGGATTTGCTCCGGGGACTACCTGAGGCTTTTCGGCGCGCGCAGAATGCCGCGAAGAAATCTCTGGTTAGCTGGGGCGGGTAGAGTGCGCCCGCAACGCCGTCATCTCGAAGCGGGCAAGCGAACCGTCTTTCCCGAAGCTGCGGAACGCCGCGCTGCGTCCAAGATCTCAGTCACCGTGATGTTCGTTTCAAGCGATGACAATCCTTCCGGTTTCATTCCGTCGATTACGACTGCCCTGAGAAGCGACAGAGAATTATCGTAAGGGGGAGCTAGTGCTTTAGCGGCGACCTGTTCTTCCTGGCCGCCGGCACGCCGTACCCGAATGTCATCGCGCTTCACTGTGATGACATATCCTGTCTGCCCGTAAACTTCCATGTCTTTGCGGTCGAACGGCCAGTTCCAGGAAGCTTGCACGATGGCCTGCGCTTTGGGATACGCCAGGATGATGGTAGCTTCGTCGTCGACTCGCGGGTAAATTTCGGGTTTGATTTGCTGCGTAACGGCGGTCACTGTTTCCGGACGTTGTCCGTCCATCAACCAGGTCATCAGATCGGCGCCGTAGCATCCGAAGTCGAACAGCGCGCCTCCGCCATTGAGTTTGGGATCGCCGAGCCAACTCAGGAACTCGGGACCCACGCCGATTTCCTTCGGCCCGCTGTGACCATCGTGGACAACGACCTTGCGCACATCGCCCAGCGCCTTCCCGTGTACAAGGTCGTAGGCCGCGCGATTGCTGGGGTACCAAGTCGTTTCGTAGTTCACGAGGACTTGAATCTTGCCGAGGTGTGCGGCCTTCTCTATGGCAAGAGCGTCATCCATGCTGACCGCCAAAGGCTTTTCCATCATGACGTGGACGCCGTGCCGGGCGCAGGCCTCCACTACGCGGCGATGGTCATAAGTATTCGTGTAAACCAGCACGGCCTGCGGATGCGTTCGTTCGAGCATTTCGTCCAGATCTGTGAACAATAAATTCCGCTGGAGTTTGTACCGCGTTGCGTATTGGGAAGCGAGAGACTGGTCTGGTTCAGCAATACCTACGATTTCAATCTCCGGACTGTGGAGCGAATGGTCGAAAAACCCCTGCACGTGTCCGTGAACCAGACCAACGATGGCGACACGAAGGGGAATCTGATTCTGAGCATTGGCATTCTGGCAGGGAGCAGGCGGAGCAGCGTACAAAGCAAAAGCAAAGAGCAACACAGAAACTGAAAAGCAAAAGCTACGCATGACATCCTCCGTAATGTTCGACGAGATAACAGCAACTGCCTAAAACTCCTGCAATCGTCCGGCAGGACATTGTAGCAATAGTAAACAGAACGCTAAGTACCAGCGTTCCAACCACTTTGACGCCTCCGAAACAGGCTAGCAGCGCGGGAATCCGGCCATCTGCTTCCGTAATCTGTTACCTGACCCACGGTGATGCGATAGTGCAATCACCCTTATGACCCACTTCCCCCAACCGCACCCTTCGAGGCGCGCGGCCCGGGTCCAGCTAGGCGATTCCGTCCTGGCTGCGATTCGTTTAGAAGACGGCCGGCGCACAAAAGCCAAACTCCAATCCATTTCCGTGACCGGTGGACTGCTGCAATTGCAGCATCCTCTTGGAACCGGTTCCTTCGTCGAACTCGCATTTCAAACGCAATCGGGACCGGTGCACGGCATGGCTGAAATCCTCAGCCCCATGCGGAAGACGACTACTGGCGTGCTCCAGCCATTCCGTTTCGTCGCGTTTGAGGATGACGACCATCGCCGCTTGCGCACATCGGTCGATCACGTGGCCGACCGCAGTCTGCTGGGCCTGAAGTCGTCCGTCTTTGTAGTGCCGAAGATGATCTAGCGTACTGGTCCCGGAATCTCGCGGCAAAAGTTCGAGGCTTTGAAAGGGCGCGGCTTTAGACGCGCCGTAAGTACGATTCTGCCAGATGGAACCGGTTAGGTATGCCCCTAATTTGTGGGACAGTACACTAGCAGCGTCCGGGAAAGTCATTCGCCGGATGTGTGCCCGGCAGGAGGCTCAACAAAAAGCCGTTGAGGGCACGAAAAGCTCACCTCAGGCGCGGAGACGTTTTCGATGGTTTAGCGGCACGAGTGAAACTTGTGCCCTTCCCGTTCGTTAGAAACTAGAGTTTTTCAGCTATCCCTGTCTCGCTATACTGGTCGTGGCCTGCGCGCTACGTGGGCCGCGGCAGATGACGCGGGAGCTCACTACACACTCGGCGGAGGAGACGATCGCCTTCGGGCGCACGCTGGCGGAGTTGCTGGCGCCGCCTAAACTCGTGCTGCTGCGCGGAGACCTGGGCGCGGGGAAAACCACGCTGGTGAAGGGAATTGCAGCGGCTTTCGAGGCGGCAGCCGAAGAGGACGTCACCAGTCCCACCTTTACGCTGGTCCACGAATATCGCGGGCCGCGCGCCAATCTCTATCACATCGATCTTTACCGCGTGGATACGCCACGCGAACTGGAGACGCTGGGACTCGATGATCTCCGCTCCGACCGCAGCCTTTTGCTCATCGAGTGGGGTGAGAAATTTCCGCGTCTGCTGCGCGAGCGAGATGTGGAGATTTCTTTGGAACGGGATGGGGAGAGCGGGCGGCGGATCAGGATTGTCGGCTAGCGTGCGGAATTCGAGGCTGCGGCGACGACGAGGACTCTCCGCGCGCAAGACGCTGGCGCGCTCCACTCGCGCACCATTGAGAAGAGGATGGCGGCGGCGAAGAAGGCGAAGGCGAAGCGCTTGGTTCTCACTTCTCTATTATCCCACAGTGGCGAGCCGGAGAAGGAAGTCCCTCAGAGGCTAAAGCCCGCTCTATGATTGATCCCTAGCGGCACGGCTGAAGCCGTGCCCTTCCCGAACCATCCTGCTAAAACCCCATGATGTTATACCCGCAGTCGACGTAAATCACTTCGCCGGTGATACCGCTGCTGGCGTCGGAAGCGAGGAAGACTCCGGTTGAGCCGACCTCTTCGACTTCGACGCGGCGGCCGAGCGGGGCGCGCTCTTCGTGGCCTTTGAGCATGTCGCTGAAGCCGGCGATGCCGCGCGCAGCCAGGGTTTTAATCGGACCGGCAGAGATGGCGTTCACTCGAATCTTTTTCTTGCCCAATTCATAAGCGAGATAGCGCACCGAGCATTCCAGTCCAGCCTTGGCCACAGCCATCACGTTATAGCGGGGTACAACTTTCTCGGAAGCGTAGTAAGTCATGGTGAGGATTGATCCGCCATCTTCCATCAGCGGCGCGGCAGCCCGGGCAACAGCGACCAGCGAGTAGACGCTTACATCCATCGCGATGCGAAAGCCTTCGCGCGTGGTGTTGATGAAGTCTCCCTTGAGTTCGTCAGCCGGAGCGTAAGCGACGGAATGCACAACCGTGTGCAGCTTTCCGTAACGCTCTTTGAGCGTGACGAAGAGGCGGTCGATCTCTTGATCCTTGCTGACGTCGCACATGTAGCCTTCCGCCCCTGGCAGGGAGAGAATGAGATCTTTCGCTTCCTGCTCCAGACGTTCGTTCTGGTAAGTGATAGCCAGCTTCATACCCGCAGCGTGCAGTCCCTGCGCGATGGACCAGGCGATCGAGCGCTTGTTGGCGACTCCAAAGACGACGGCGTTACGGCCTTGCAGATCCGAAGACATGAGTGCTCCTTGGAATGGGAAAGAATAACAGGTGGGAGGAAAAGTCAGAAGGCGCCTACCGAGGCTGTGTTTTAGCTCCATAATTCTGTCACCCCCTAACAGCAACGTGAAAATGTCACCCCATGAGAGGAAGGACATTCGCGTTGAGTCAGAA
>CZKJ01000156.1_pt1 | contig 22131 bp, 22 predicted proteins | sample 1122331 | NCBI WGS metagenome assembly CZKJ01 (sample SAMEA3539301, study PRJEB10725) | soil metagenome | biome: tundra; feature: field; material: soil | place: USA | collected 2010-05 | depth 0.15 m
GGCCGATTCGTCTCTGGACGATTCGGAGTTGTCTCCGGCCGGTTGGCAGGTGGAGTCGGCGCGGGTTTGTTCGGTTGTGCCGCCGGTGGCCGATTCGTCTCTGGACGATTCGGAGTTGCTTCCGGCCGGTTGGCAGGCGGAGTCGGCGCGGGCTTGTTCGGCTGTGCTGGCGCTGGGCGGTTTGGCTCGGACGGATGCTCATTCGCAGCCGGAGCAGTGCCCGGACGATTGGCCGGAGGCGTGGCTGCAGGTTGACCCGGTCGCGCGGCGTTTGCAGGATGGCCCGTGGTCGGCGTCGCGGGTTTTCCTGCAGGCGCCACCTTCACCGTCGGATGCACCGTTGCCGCTGGACGCAGCGTTTGCATCTGGCTGCGGGCCAGCGGTTCTCCAGGATGCGCGGCCAGGGCCTGCTGCTGTTTCGCAAAAGGTACGGGCTGCGGAGGTGGAGTCTTCTTGGCGACGACTTGCCGGTTCGCAACTGCCGCTGGTGGCGCAGTCACGTGACCTGCGGTCGCAGCTTTCGATCCCAGTACGCTTTCGCGCGTTGGAGCCACAGCAACTCTTCCACTCAAAGGCGCCGATGCGATCTGCTGCGCGCTTACTTGAACCCTCGCCTTCGCCACGGGCTGTGCGCTGGTGAATGCGTGCTGCGGAACCACCATCACCGCACCTTGGACATTCCGGTTCGCGTAAGTAATGTTTGTGATGTTTGTTGTGGTGTTGTTAATAATCGTCGTGTGATAAACGTTGGTCACCTGAGTGACGTTCACGGTCGTATTGCTGATATTGACTCGATTCACATAAGCTTCGCTCACGCGATAAGACGGCACATAGACTTCCCGCGGACCTAGAGGAAACCAGCCGACGTTGCCGCCGAAACCACCGGGTCCTCCACCAATAAAGACAACCAGCGCGGGGGCGTAGACGGCTTGCACTGCCACCGGACCGGCCACCCATCCCCAGCGCCCGCTGACGCTTACCCAGCGGCCATAGTGGAAGGGGGCATAGCCCCAGGAGGAATCGTCGACCCAGGTCCATCCCCAGGGCGAGATCCAATCCCAGTGGCCTTCATGGTAGGGAGCCCAGCCGGCGTCCACGTGACTGGGGAACCAGACGTGTCCGTAGTTGGAATCGTCGCGCCAGTCGCCGTTGTCGTCGAGATCGTCGTAGCCCACTACGTCGTGCGAGAGATATTGCGCGGAACGGGAATAGTCATAGCGGTGGTCGCGGGTTTCAGACCAGCTATCGAACTGATCGGCGCCGCCGATTTGCTCCACGTCGGCATTCAGGGAATCGGTGCCGCTGAAGGTGCCGCTTTGTCCGCCATGCAAGGTGTAGGTCTGGCCGTTGCCGGTGGCTTGGCCCTCGCCTTCGTGGATCGTCACGATAGTGTCGCTGCCATCTTCGCCGGCGTCGAGCCGATAGTGACCGGGTTGCGAGACGGTGAACGCGAGGTTCGGCGTATCGACCTCGAAGTCGTCATTGTTTTCCAGTCTTCTCACCGTGATGCTGAGTGAACCGGAGCTGAGTTGGATCTGAACCGTATTGTCGTCGAGGTTGAGAAAGGAGAATCCAGTCATGGGCGCGAGGCGGATGACGGCTGATCCGATTTGCACTTCGGCGCGCGAATCCTGATCGGCCCAGAGTTTGTCGCCGGTGGTCATGGGACGGTTGGCGACGGCTCCGACCCAATCGTCTTCTCCGGCGGGCTGGAAGGAAACGGAACCCTCCAGGTAGCCGAGGCGGGCGACGCGGCTGGGCGGATCGTCTTGATCCTGATCTTGAGCGGATGCTGGTTTTGGTATTGCGATGGTGGCCAGCGCGAGCCCGAGCACGGCGCTGCACCAGCCGAATTTCTTCAGTGTTGTTTTCATAGAAGGTTTATCTCTCCCAAGCTTGGTTTGTGTGTTCTCCACGAAACTGTCTTCGCCAACCCGATGCTGGCAGAATTTCACGTCAACGTTGGATGCCAGAAATGGCGGCTGCAGCCAGAACTTCTTAGCGTGCCTTACAGCGAATGAGGACTACCGCCATGAAGTGGCGAACTGCTTTTGGTCGGCACGCTCGGTGGGATCAAGGATAGCAGGTTGGATTGGAAGCAACTATTTGGCCTGTGGATATCTGCTCCGATGTCTATTTGATTGACGCCGTTTGCTGGAGCACGTAATATTGTGCTACACGTAAATATGTGCTTACTATGAAATCCAACATTACCCTGAAACTGGACGCTGATTTACTCCGTGAGGCTCGGATATTAGCGGCCGAAGAGAACACGTCGATCAGCGCCTTGCTGGCCGCGCGTCTGGAGCAAATCGTGCGCGAACGCAAGAACTATGATCGTGCGTGCAAGCGTGCGCTGGTACGGCTGCGGGAGGGAATGGATCTGCGGTGGACGCCTCCTGCGTCGCGTGACGAGCTTCATGAGCGGTGAACGGACGGATTGGGAACGATGGCCGACAAATATTTTGTTGACACCAACATTCTGATCTACGCCCATGACCGCTCTCCTATTCTTCATCCCTCCGCTCATGACCCCTCCAGGGACATCAAGCATGAGCGCGCGCGCCAGCTCATCGAGCGCTTGTGGACGAGCGGTCAGGGCGTGTTGAGCACGCAGGTTTTGCAGGAGCTATGCGTAAACCTGCGGCGCAAGGTGGCACAACCTCTATCGGTCGACGAAATCCGCAAACTGGTGCGTGACTACATGAGTTGGGAAGTCGTGGTCAATACTCCCGAGGCCGTGCTCCAGGCTCTCGATATTGAGGCACGGTATAAGACTTCTTTTTGGGATGCCCTCATCCTGCAAGCGGCAGAGCAATCGGGCGCGGCGGTTCTCTACTCGGAGGATCTGGCGGTGAAGCAGAATTACGGGCCGGTGCAGGTGACTAACCCGCTGGTTGAGTAGTAGCTTAGGAAATCGGTACGGGATCAGTTTGATCTGGAAACGAATACTGGGGAGTTCGTTGTGCTTTGCCTTTAGCTAAAGCGCAGGAATTGCGCGCCCACAGCCCGGTGCCACCGATATGAGGTGCCGATCCTTCCAGTTCTGGCGTCGCGCTCATTGATTGGTCTGCAGTCCACTTCGCCAGTTGGTTCGGATCACCCGGACGTTTGCCCTTGCCGATGGTCAAAGCTTAGGCGTCGTGCCTTTCTGTGGCAGGTATAGCGGCTAGATTGAAGTCCTCGGAGTGTTTTAGCTTAACGTGTGTGCGGAACGCCTCAGAGAGGATTTCATTGGTTTTTCCCTGCGTACTTGGTCCATCGGTCACGGCCTTTTCGACGCAGATGATCTCATGGCAGTTGGAGCACTTGCCGAAGCGATGACTGGCGCGATCCATTTCGTCCCTCGGCCCAAGCCAACCTGCATCGGTCAATTCTGGTGTTTTCATACTCCCAAGTGTCCCACAAGGCCGGACGGCTTGGCTACCCCTGTGAGTATCCAAACTGACCTACTGCCGGCGCGGATCACGTCTGATGGGCGGTGACGGACAGGAGTGTCCGTCACCCACAATCAAAATCCCGGCCCCTTCGGCTTCGCTCAGGGCTTAGATGCTTTGGACAAACGATCCTCGGCTGGTGCAACATGCCCACGTCAATGACAACCGTGGAGAGCGTCGGGGTTGCGGAGTGGAGCGGGATCGAGCTGGCCGTCGTCGTCCCAACGTATAACGAACGCGAGAACGTTCCCGTTCCGGTGGCCGCGCTGGAAAAGGCCCGGTCCCTCCGACAAACTCAGGGAAGGCTCTTCGTCGGGAGTCGCTCGCGATTGCGAGCGATTCCGCTTCCTCAGGATGACAACGCACGTCACCGTGATGTCACCGGTGATTGCGCGGGCCTCGCTTTCGTGTTACCGTTGTGCGGTTTAGAAGCGCTTCTGTTCTCCCCCCTCAACCCCCATACATCAGGAGAAGTGTTCCATGAAGCATGACACGCGCGTTTTTATCGGCACAGCGATCGCAACGGCTGCACTGGCTGTGACGTTAGCCACCGCAGCCTTGGCCCAGACCGAAACGGTTATATATTCCTTTACCGGCGGCAGCGATGGAGGAGACCCGAATGGTGGCGTAATTCTTGATGCCAAAGGGAATCTATACGGCACTGTGGTTTTGGGCGGAGCGAATGCAGCCGGCGCAGTTTTTGAGTTGACCCCGAATACCGGCGGGGGTTGGACCGAAACCGTACTCTATTCGTTTAGTTTCAGCAGCGGTGATGGCTACCTGCCAAGCTCTGGGCTTATCTTTGATACCCACGGAAATTTGTACGGTGAGACGACTGGCGGTGGAACTGTCGGAGCGGGGACGATATTTGAGCTTTCTCCCGGATCAAACGGAATTTGGACGGAGAAGACCCTGTACAGTTTCGCTGGAGGCGCCGACGGGAACGCTCCATATTCCCATACTTTGGCCCTCGACCATTCGGGAAATCTTTATGGAGTAACCGAAGGCGGCGGCACCTCGGGTTTCGGAACTGTCTTCGAACTAGTCGCGGGTACAAACGGGACTTGGAGCAAGAATATCCTCCATAGCTTTACACAAGAAGACGATGGCGGACTTCCTTACGCGGAGCAGCTTGTTCTCGACTCCTCCGGCAATGTTTATGGAACGACACTCCAAGCCGGCGCTCACGACTATGGGGTGGTCTTCGAACTGGTTCGTGGATCCAATGGAAGCTGGAGCGAAAAAGTCTTGCACGCGTTTGCCGGCGGCGCAGACGGCTCGAGCCCGGAGGGCGGACTCATATTCGATGCTGCGGGAAACCTTTACGGGGATTCCGCTTACTCCGTCTTCCAACTGGTGCCGGGGTCGAACGGAAAATGGACCGAGAACATTCTCCATACATTCCGTGGCGGCAGTGATGGTTCGGGTCCGGACTCGGCGATCACTTTCGATAAAGCCGGCCATCTCTATGGCACAACTTACGGAGGAGGACTGCATCGTGGAACGGTATTCGCACTGACTCCCCACTCCAACGGAACCTGGACAGATACAGTCCTCCACAGTTTTTCTTCGACCGGCGGTGACGGTGTCTTTCCCGGTTTTTCCGGGCTCGCCATAGACTCGCATGGAAACTTGTTCGGAACTACCGGCGAGGGCGGGAATTCCAACGCTGGCGTGGTTTTTGAAGTTTCCCCGTAAACGGGGGCGATGGCGGGTTGGCCCGGGCTTACGCCACAACGACAGAGGTCCCATCTTTCGCGGGTTTTCGAAAAATGGGTAGCCACGGCCTCGACGATCCCGCGAATAGTTTCGATGTACCCATCCTTGCAAGAGCGCCCTGTGGTTAAGCTGAGCGTGGAGTTGAGACGCCGGTCTCATCATGAGACGATGAGCTTGCCCAGGGCCTCGGCGTCCCGTCCACAGTAACGTTAACTCGCTGAAAACTCTAGCGCCTGAGTGCTAATCCTTCCGTTCCGGGTGATGGTCTCGGTCGTGCTCCTGATTCTGTCATAACCGCGTGTTCTGGCTCCCCAAGGCTCTTCCTAACCGGGAAGAGGGGGAGCCCAACCGCACTTTCGTTGGGAGTTTAGGCCGGAGGGAAACCGCAGGTTCCTCCACTGCGCTTCCCCTTTCCTGTCGGGAAGGGAAAGCTTCGGCCGGAATGACAAGTCTGAATCTGGAAGCGAGAAAGGCACTAACGCTTGGGGCAAAGCGGGACAGCGAAGGGGCGGGTGAGGGAGGCTAGCACGGTGGCCGACCTGGCGCGCTTTTTCCCGGAGGCGACGCCGGTGCGAATTCCGGTGGAGCTCACGCGCAGCCAGCAGACGAGTGACGGCAAGCAACCGGCCGGAATGGGATTACCCGGTAGCGTCGTGCCCGAGAGCGCCGTGCCAGAAAATACGGTAATTGAATTTGGGACGTCCCGCGAAGTTTTGTTTGCCTGCACTACGCCGCTGGAGTTTGCCGACGTGCTGCGGCTGCGCAATTCCGATGGCTCGCTGGATACGGAAGCGTCGGTGGTGGCGGTGCAGTACCATCCCGGTGCGACCGTGGTGGCGGCGCGGTTTCTCAAGGCAGTTCCCAACTGGATCGTGAAATCATGACAGCATCTTCAACCTCGCCGCCGGCATCGCCGGCTCCGGATTTCGCGGCGCTGTGGTCCAGTGCGCGCCGCCTCCACCCTATCTACGTTGAGCTGGCGCGGGAGTTTGTGATTGAGGCGCCGGCTTTCGCCGCGCTGGATGAGCCGGTGGACGCGCCGGACCGCGAGACGGTGGAGCATGCCCAGCAATGGCTGCAGGATATGGATGAGCGCATCCAGGTGCACCAGTTGCGGCAGTTTCTGCAGACTAGTTCTCTGGTCGATAACGACGGCTTGGTCGCGCTGTTGCAACACTTTCTGGGGACGACGGCGCACACGGATTCTGCGCGCGACAAAATTGATTTCCTGCTGGTGCAATATTTCAGCCAGGTTGCGCCCACCGAACTGGACGATAATGGAGCGGATATCGCTTATGTGGCTGCCGGATTGGAGCCGGTGTTGGGCCAGGTGGAACTGAAGGCCCCGCTGTGGTTGAACGCGCTCGATCGCGTACTGGAGTCTGCCCGGCACTGCCGCTCGCTGGACGAATTGCTGCACGGCGGCGTGCTGGAGCAGGGACGCAAGGCCAAGGCGCAGGCGGGCGATTTATTTTATTTGCCGATTGCGCTGGTGGCGTTTACCCGCTTTGGATATCTGATGCGGCGCGCCTTTTTCCGCCTGATGCTTGCCGACCTCAACAACATTCTTGATGGGCTTACCGAGTTGGAAGAAAAAGGCGTGGAGACGATTGACTGCCGGCGGGCACAGTTCTCGGCGGAGGAGCCGATTGTCAGGCTGCGCATGATTTGCCAGTCGTGGAAAGTGATGTTCCAGGCTGAGTATTCCTCTGGACAGCCGCTGCGCATGCTGGTGGATCTGCGGGCGTCAGTGGATGCGGCTCTGGGACGTGGTTCGGAGACTGAAAGCGCTGAGCAGGCGGCGGAAGCGACGGCCGCTGCCCAGTCCGCGCCTGCCGAAACTGCGGCGACAAAAATTGCGGCGACAAAGGGCGCTCCGGCAAAAACTGCTGCACGGGCAGCTGCGGCTGCCGCGGCGGGAGCATCCGCCGCGGCGAAGGCTGCTTCCGATGCGGCCGCTACGCCGGAAGGCAAGTTCACCGTCTCCCACCAGGATGCTCCGGAGTTTGATGTCTCGGCAGCGCCGGAGTGGAATCCGGAAGCGGATTCACAACCGGGGCCGAAGAAATAAAGCCGGGGAAATATATAAGCGATCGATGGCTACCGCGAATGGCGCGTGAGTCCAGGCAAAGGAACCTTGCAAGTGAAACATCCGACTGTACTGGTTATCTCCGACGATGTGGGATTTTCGCGAAGTCTGACCGCACGCTGGCAGGCGGAGCGCCACGTGCCCACGTTCACCATACTCAGCGGAGATCTGTGGCCGCGCACCGTCGAGGATCTTGAAGTGGCCATTGTGGGCCCGCTGCGCCGCGAACTCTTATCTGTAATTATTGAGCCGCTGCACTCGACTTTGCAGCCTCTGTTCTGCGTCTGCGAGGATGCGCCGACGGCGAAACTGGTGCGCGAGCGCTGGCCGCGCACCTCGGTATTGCGCTTGGATGAAAATTGGCTGGATGTGTTGATCCTGGCCGCGGGCGAAGCGGTGCACCGCGCCGCCGCCGAGGCGCGCGCGCGGGCTGCCGAACAGCACTGCTCGGCGCTGGAACGGCAGGCAATGCTGGGGCGCTATATGCTGGAAATGCGGCACGGCTTGAACAATGCGCTGACCTCGCTATTGGGAAATTCGGATCTGCTGTTGCTGGAGCCCGGCAGTCTGTCGGCTCAGGCACGCGGACAGATTGAAACCATTCGTAACATGACGCTGCGCATCCATGAGGTGATGCAGCGTTTTTCGTCCCTGGAAAAAGAGTTGAACGTGGTGGCTCTGCAGGCGGAACGGGACTCCGGCAAAAGCCGGGTCGCGGCCGTTGCGGGCAACACAAATTCATTCTTCCCGGCAAATGTGCCGATTTGATAGTGGTTGGCGTCTGAGTTTTCTTGCTGCGCTTTGGGGAAAGGCCCTATGCATAAGTCAATTGCGACCAGCACCATCCTGGAGCACGAACTTTCGGAGTTGCGCCTACTGGTCGAGCGCCAGACCGGAGTGGTTTTGGATTGTCCCAACAGCGCGCTGGCGGCGCATGTCGCCGATTTCATCGAGGCGCAGCAGTTGGACTCATCCAGCACTGTGCTGGAGCGGCTGCGTTCTCCGGAGCAGGATCACTCGATTCTGCCGTCGCTGCTGGACGGGCTGTTGAGTGGGAACACTGGATTTTTTCGTCATCCCGGAGCTCTGCATGCGTTGACGCGGCAGGCGCTGCCGCAACTCTGCACTCGCAAGTCGGCGGATAGTCCGGGACCAATCCGCATCTGGAGCGCGGGCTGCGCTACCGGAGAAGAAACTTACTCCATCGCAATGGCCGTTTGTGACGCGGTCAATCCCGTGAACTTGAGTGTGGCGAATAACGGCTGCGGGTCCGGCAACGGCGCAGGCAAGACGGCGCGCAACGGAGGCATTTCCGAAAATTCTCCGGGCACCGCGGCACAACCTGCTGCGAAGCTGAGTTCGGGATGCTCGATTCACATCGTGGGCAGTGACTTGCTGCCGGGCAACATCGAAGTGGCGGATCGCGGGGTGTATCGGCAATCCGCGCTTGACGGACTGCCGCCGGCCACGATTCGCAACTATTTTTCCAAGATCGGTACGCCTGCGGCGTCGTCGACTGGCGTTCACGGCGAGGCCGAGTCAGATACCGACTCTTCCAATGCAGCTCAGCAGCCCGCGGTGACCGCGCACCTGCTGGTAAAGCCGCGCCTGCGCAGCCTGGTCACGTTCAACTGCATGAACCTGGCGCGCCCCGGCTACATCGGACGCTTTGACTGCATCTTCTGCATGGATGTGCTGCCACACTTCTCTCGCGTCCAGCGCCTCGCCGTACTCGAGCGTTTGCATCTCTACCTGGAACCCGGCGGATATCTTTTTCTGAGCCAGACCGAAAAGCTTGCCGCATCGAATCTGAACTTTCGTTCGGAAACCTTCGACGGCTACACCTTCCACCGCAAGCCGCTGGCGGCCAGCGCGGCCTACGGACGATAAATTCAAGAATCGCGGTTGTTCTTTGGGTCGGCTTGCGATAGACTAAACCAAGTTAGTTTAGTCTATCGCTAACCCATGAAAACAGTTAATATTCACGAAGCCAAAACCCAACTCTCCAAGCTCGTTGAAGAAGCGTTCGAGGGAGAGCCTTTCGTGATTGCGAAGGCTGGCAGGCCGATGGTGAGAGTCACAGCGCTGGACGCTCCCGTGGGAAAAGAAATCAAGCGCCTTGGCTTTATGGCTGGGCAAATCTCGGTGCCAGACGATTTCGACCGTATGGGTCAAGAAGAAATTGAGCGCATCTTTACGAGCGGAAAATGAAGCTTCTGCTTGATACCCATCTCCTGCTATGGGCTGCAGGGAAACCAAATCGGCTCTCTGCGACCGCCAGAAGATTGATCGACAGCTCGGCGAATGAGCTCCTATTCAGCGCAGCTAGCGTGTGGGAAGTGGCAATCAAGCGCGGACTCGGCCGCAGCGACTTCCAAGCCGATCCGCGGCTGCTGCGCCGCGGGCTGCTGGACAATGGATATACCGAGTTGCCAATTCTCAGCGACCACGTAGTCGCCATTGAAAGTCTGCCGCCGATCCACAAAGACCCTTTCGACCGGTTGCTAGTGGCGCAGGCTACTGTGGAGGGAATCACACTTCTCACAGCGGATTCTGTGGTGGCGGAATATCCGGGGCCGGTGCGGATGGTGTGAGAAGAACCGTGCGGGCTCTCGGTCGCGCCCACAGACGTCGGAACACTTTTATCATCTCTCTGCCATCGATGAAGAACACCTGAAGTAAAGAGGTTTCCGCGACCAACAGGCTGGCGATGAAGGGAGCTCGCCACCAGCCTGGGAAAACGGCGATGATATAGGCCCGCCATAGGGCCCAAACCGGAAGAAGAAAGAACAAAATATAGCTAACGAGCTTGAGACTCGCATAGTAGCCGACGCTCAAGAGACGCAGCCATGTTGGGCAGTCTCCGCTAGACGAATAAAACTGATATTTTCCTCTTAGCAACTGCGCGAGAGGAGCTACGCGGCTAAGACTCGGGGTTCGTAGCATGTCGAAAAGCTCGCGCGGATGAACAGCGTCACTTGGGTCCTGATTGATCAGCGACTCAATCACCTCTTGTGCGAGCATTTGAGCTCGAATCTGCTGGGCGTGAGCCGCTACGAAAAATATGGCGAGGACCGCCAGGATAAAGAACGCGATCGTGTGAAACCACGCTGGACTAACCTCGCCGATGTTCCATGGAAGGGATATGTTTCCGCCGTTCGCCGGTACTCGAGGCAATACAGCGAACAGCGCAACGGTTACCAATGAGAGCCAAGCCCGGTTCGCCACCTTCGCCTGCGTTGAAACGGCTTCTGCAAGGTCAGTGGTAAGTGCTCGTCTTTCGGACTCGGTCATGGCTTTGCTCCTCAGTCCAGACGCATTGAGCAGGGCACTCGCGGGAAAGGCAGGCGGGCGCGTGCCCCAGCCTATGCGAACAAGAACTCCTTCGTCCTCAACTCCTTAATCGTATCCCTCAACTTCGCCGCCTTCTCAAACTCAAACCGCTTGGCCGCTTCGCGCATGTCGCTTTCGAGTTTGCCGATGTAGCCATCCAAATCTTGCTGCGATTTGAACTCCGGCATGCCTTCGGTTTCTCCGCCGGTCAGGTCGGTGTAGTCGGCGGCGATGATTCCGGCCAGCGTCATGTCCAGCGGGCGCACGATTGATTCCGGCGTAATTCCGTTCTCCAGGTTGTATGCGGTCTGGATCTCGCGCCGCCGCAAAGTTTCGTCCATCGCCCGCTTCATCGAATCGGTTATGCGGTCGGCGTAGAGAATCGCGCGCCCGTGCAGATGCCGCGCGCAGCGTCCGATCGTCTGAATCAAAGATCCCCACGAACGCAGGAAGCCTTCTTTATCCGCATCGAGAATCGCCACCAGGGAAACTTCCGGCAAGTCCAGGCCCTCGCGCAATAGATTGATGCCGATCAATACATCGAACTCGCCTTTGCGCAGATCGCGCAAAATCTTTACCCGCTCCAGCGTCTCGATCTCCGAATGCATGTAGCGGCACTTCACGCCCACCTCGGCGTAATACTCCGCCAAGTCCTCGGACATGCGTTTGGTCAGGGTGGTCACCAGCACGCGCTCGCCGTGCTCCACACGCGCGCGAATTTCGTGCAGCAGGTCGTCGATCTGGCCCTTCACCGGCCGCACCTCGACTTCGGGATCGATCAGTCCCGTCGGCCGGATGATCTGCTCCACCACCACGCCCGCCGATTTCGTCAGCTCATACGGCCCCGGCGTAGCCGAAACGTAAACGAGTTGATTGGTGCGGTGCTCGAACTCTTCGAAAGTCAGCGGACGGTTGTCCAGCGCCGACGGCATGCGGAAGCCGTATTCGACCAGCGTTTCCTTGCGCGAGCGGTCTCCGGCATACATGCCGCGCAACTGCGGCACGGTCTGGTGCGATTCGTCGATGAACATCAGGAAGTCGCGTGGAAAATAATCCAGCAACGTCGGCGGAGGCTCGCCCGGCATCCGTCCGGTAAAATGCCGCGAATAATTTTCGATGCCGTGGCAGTAGCCCATCACCTTGATCATTTCCAGATCGAACTTCACCCGCTGGTGAATGCGCTGCGATTCGACCACCCGCCCTTGCTTCTCCAGTTCCACTTCCCACCACGCCAGCTCTTTCTTGATCGACTCCACCGCCGTTGCCCGGGTCTCATCTTTCATCACATAATGCGTCTTGGGATAAATCGGCAGCCGCATATACTTCTGCTTCACCGTGCTGAACAGCGGATCGATCTGCGCCAGCGACTCCACCTGATCTCCCCACAACTCGATGCGGTACGCCATGTCGTCGTAAGTAGGGAAGACCTCGATCACGTCGCCGCGCACGCGAAATGTTCCGCGGCGGAATTCGCCATTGGTGCGCTCGTAAAGAATGTCGACCAGCTTGCGAGTGATGTCTTCGCGCGCGATCTTCTGGCCTTTTTCCAGAAACAGCATCATGCCGTAGTAAGCCTCGGGCGATCCCAGACCGTAAATGCAGCTGACTGAAGCCACAATCAGCGCGTCGCGCCGCTCAAACAATGACCGGGTCGCGGAGAGCCGCAGCTTGTCGAGTTCGTCGTTAATGGTCGCTTCTTTTTCAATGAACAAATCGGCGGCCGGAACGTAAGCCTCGGGCTGGTAGTAGTCGTAATAAGAAACGAAATACTCGACCGCGTTGTGCGGAAAGAAATTCTTGAACTCGTGATAAAGCTGCGCGGCCAGCGTCTTGTTATGCGCCATCACCAGCGTCGGACGGTTCACCGCCTCGATCACCTTGGCCATGGTGTAAGTCTTGCCCGAGCCGGTAACGCCGAGCAAAACCTGATGCTGCTCGCGGTCGTACACGCCGCGCAGCAGCGCCTCGATGGCGCGGCCCTGATCGCCCTGCGGTTTGTAGTCGGAAACTAGTTTGAAGTCCATGAAAAACAGCTTTCAGCCGTCAGCTCTCAGCCACTGCATCTGAAGTGGCAGTACCCATGTGGGGGACAGCCGTCCCTTCGAGAAGCTCAGGGCAGGCTCTCGGCTGTCCATGCCGAGCAAAGCTCGGCTCGGTTTCCACGCCAACAAGACACTGCCCTACAGAAGGCAATTTCGCCGAGTGAGAATCTCTCTATTATAACGCCGGCAAAAAGGCTGCTCGGGGAGCAACTTCCAGAACGAATCCGCGAAAATCCGTGGCAAAGGAAGCTTGTCCAATTCATGCCGCCCCTACAACTCCGCCAGCACCCGGTGCACCAGAGAGATAGAGATCGATCCTTCACCCACGGCGGAGGCCACGCGCTTCACGTTTTCGGCGCGGACATCGCCGACGGCAAATACTCCCGGCAGACTCGTTTCCAGCATTAGCGGCACGCGCGGAAGTGGCCAATGAAACTCATGCAGAACTGGATCCAGATCCCGTCCAGTGAGGATGAACCCTTTGCTATCGAGGGCCACGCATCCTTTCAGCCAGTCGGTGCGCGGAGAAGCTCCCGCCATGATGAAGACGTGCCGGATGTCATGCGTCGACCTCTCGCCAGTGTTATTATCCCGCCAGGTCACGCGCTCCAGTTGCGAGTCTCCGTCGAGGCCCACGATCTCGGTGCAGTAATGCATTTCGATCGCGGGATTTTCTTCGATCCGCTGGATCAGGTAGCGCGACATCGTATCCGACAGTTGCTTCGACCGCACCAGCATGTGGACTTTGCTCGCGGTTTGCGACAAATAAACTGCCGCCTGTCCGGCTGAGTTTCCGCCGCCGACGACAATTGCCTCTTCCTTCCCGCACAACTGCGCTTCAATATAAGTGGCTCCGTAATAAATGCCTTGACCTTCGAATTTCTTCAGGTTGTCAATTTTCGGTTTATTGTATTGTGCGCCGCTGGCAATCACCACGGCGCGCGCGCGAATGACCTGGCCGCAGTCCACGCTCAACTCGTAGGGGCGCCGCTCGCAGTTCAACTTCGTAACGGTGTTGGCGACCAGCATCTTGGCGCCAAACTTTTGCGCTTGCGCGGCGGCCCGGCCCGCCAGTTCGTTTCCTGAAATTCCCATGGGGAAGCCGAGATAGTTTTCGATCTTGGAGCTCGATCCCGCCTGCCCACCGGGAGATTCGGCCTCAATCACCAAAACGTCGAGGCCTTCCGACGCGCCATAAACAGCGGCGGCCAAGCCGGATGGCCCGGCGCCCACGATCACCAGATCTTTCACTTCCGCTGCCGTGATGTGGGCGTTGAGTCCAAGGCATCTCGCCAGTTCCTGAATCGACGGACTGCGCAGCACGGTGCGGTTGTTGCAGATAACGACGGGAATCTCTTCCATCGTGACCTGGAAACGGTCGAGCAATTCCTGCGCGCTGGTATCGCTGTCGAGATCGACATAAGTATGCGGGTGTCCGTTGCGGGTGAGAAACTCGCGCAGACGCAGCGTCTGGGCCGAGTGCCGTGATCCCATCAGGATGACGTTTCCCTGGCCGCGGTTGATCAGGGTCACCCGTCGCAGGATGAAGGCGCGCATAAAGATTTCACTGAGCTCCGCATCTCTGGCGACCAGAGTTCGCAAATCTTCGCTGCTCATCTCCAAGAATTCGCCGGCCACAGTCACGCGGCCGCGCACCAGGCTGCGGAGGCCCGAAATCATGGTGATTTCTCCGGTGAACTCGCCCGCCTCATGTTTAACGATCGGGCGCTCGCCGTGCAGATCGGGCTGCACGATTTCCATGCTTCCGGAGAGCAGCACGAAAAACTTGATGCTGCTGTCGCCCGGCTCAAACAAGATGTCGCCTACTTCCACTTTTCGCACCTTGCTAAGCGCACGGAGGCGGTTGATCTGATCGGCGGTGAGCACCGGAAAAGCTTCACCACGAACATTGGCGGACAGAGGCGTCAACTGGGTAGACAAGGTTCTCCCCGGCAAAAAGCTGAAGAAGACTGAGATTACTAGATGACGCTGGCAGGGGTTCGGGTTCAGAGCTTGGTATGGAGCGTTAGGATTACGCAGCGAACCGGCGCTGGCCGCCGGCCGCCGGTTATTTTTTCTGTACGTCCTCTACCGCAAGAATCCTGGTGGTGGTGCGGAATTTCTTGTAGTCGCGGAAAGTCTGCTCCACATCGACGTTGAAGTTCTTGAGCAGGGCGAGACGCACGTCGACCTTAGCCGTAAGCTCGCGCGGCAGCCACACTTCTTCGTTCACCCGCGTTTGCTCCAGCATGAAGCGTGAACCCTTGTGAAACCGGGCCAGGAACACTCCCCAGGAAATCGTATCCAGGCATTCAACATCCATTTTGGCCAGTTGGAGATCGCTCTTGTCGATCCAGACCCGCCCGCGGAACTTCGACAGAAACTTGGACTCCTTCATGTGCGGCACAAAGCCCGGCCGAGGCTCGCCATCAATCACCCAGGCCTCGCGCCCGCCTATAAGTTCCGTTCCGGCCAGCTTGAAGTTGTAGGCGTCGGCCACCTCGTGGACGAACTTGCGCCCCTCTTCGCGATCTTTCTCTTCTTTCCCCTCGCGTTTCTTGCGATCGTTCTCCGATTCGTTCGTGCGCTTGTCGATGATCTTCTGGATTTTTTCTTCTTCCCTGGCCGCGTCCTTGGCCTCGAGTGGCTTATCGTCTTTCTCGATCAGCCGCTGCACCTGCTCGCCGTAAATCTCCATCACTTCGTAAGTCTTCGCTTCGGTTGATTTCACCTGCCCCTTGCCATCCAGCTTGTGTTCTTCTTCACGTTCAATGTAGGTGTAGTCGCGCAGCCTTTTATCGTTCTCCGTGTCCTTGTCCGCGACGATGCGAAAAAGCCGCTGCATCTGCTCCTGCGAGAGCGCGCCATTCGCATCGGGCTTCAGGTCGGGCAGGGAAGCGGCGTCCAGCGATAAATTGGCTTGAGTCGCCGGAACTGGATCACCGGGCGCGGATTGATTCTGCCCCAATACGGACAACCCGGCTAGCAGGGTAAAGAGCAGAACGCCACCCGATCTTCTCATGATTGGCATTACGTTCTTAGAAGGCCGGGAGTTCCCGCAGGATGCACGAAACTAGTACTGTCCCGGAATTTCGCGGCAAAACTTCGAGGCTTTGAAAGGGCGCGACTTCGAGCCGCGCCGTAAGGCTTCAAAGTCAACAGCGGCTTTGGCCGCCGAGGCGACACGTTCAGCATGAAAAGACTTTTTCCGCAGCCTGCTAGTCGTCCGGTTGCATTTCTTGATCTCTGGGCTTCAACGCCTTGCCCAGACATTCCGCTTGGAACAGCCGCTCGTCGGCGCGGTGCAGGCGCTTGGCCATGGCCGGAGTGATGAGCGGATAGTGCTTAATTTCGAACAGATGATACACAATGAACCACACGGGCTTGTCGGTGGTCATCCAATTCTGGCGATCGAAACGTTTCAGGTTAACGGGGACCGAAAAGCGCCGCAACGTGCGTTCCCTCCGCAGATTGAGGTAGATATTGAAATAAGTCAACGCCAACTCGCGCAACGTGCGATGAACCGGCTCCCGCCAGCGGCATCCGGTGTAGTTCGATTTGGCGACGGCGCCCCAACATCCGTTTTCGCGAAAGATGGCGATCACGTGATCGGTGTCGTGCTCCGCTTCAAAATCAAGCAGGAGCGGGGGATATCCGTTGGCGCGCAACGCGGCTGCGGCGAAGATAGCGCCTTCCAGGCAGTGCGCCGTTTGCTCGGCCAGCACGCGCCGCGGCGACCATGCGGTATCGGCGAGGTGATACGGGGCGTCGTCGAGAAATTTCTGAATGCCGTGGGGATCCTTCATGCTGCGCAGCTTGCGCAGTTCCGAAGGGGTGAAGCCGGTTGAGTCGTTCATCGTCGCCTGAGTTTACATGAGAGCGGGTCAGCGGAATAACCGGGGGAATAAACTCTTCGCTGTTTAAGCGAATACTTCAAGCGAATACTTCGGCGAGTTCGTGAGCGGAGTCGACGGAGACATCCGGGGGGCTCGACTGCAGCGTGTGCGGGGCGAAGCCGTAACTCACGCCTAAGGTCCACAGGCCGGCGTTGCGGCCAGTTTCAATGTCGACGTGGGAGTCGCCGACAATCACGGTTTCCTCTGGGCGCACACCGTTTTCCTCGAGCAGTTTGCGCGCGCCCTCGGGGTCGGGCTTTTTCGTGGCAAAACTATTTCCGCCATAAACTTGCTTAAAGAACGGGCCTAGACCGAGCGCCTCGACGATGGCGCGCGATGGGACGACAGGTTTGTTCGTGAGCACGGCCATCTGGCGTGCATCTCCCCTCGATTCTTTACGGTGATCGCCGTTGGGGCCTGAGCGAAATGAATTCTGAATCGCACTAAGCGATTCGTGGATGCCGGCATAGACCGTGGTGTGGTCGAGCTTATGTTCGCGGTAGTAAGAAAGAAAAAATTGCAAACCCTGGCGCACGATCGCCTCATCGACGGCCTCTCCACCGAGCGCGCGCTGAATCAGAATCGGAGCGCCGTCGCCCACGTAGCTGGCGATGACGTCATCGGGCAACTCAGGCCGTCCTATGTGGCGCAGCGCGGCGTTCACCGAGTGCACCAGGTCAAGGCGCGAATCGATCAGCGTGCCATCGAGATCGAAGATCACCAGCTTGATGGTGCGCGGGTCGAAGCCGCGGCGGGTATGGATCATGCACGTTCAGGATAAACGATTGCAGCCGTAGATACGTTGCTTGCAGTGTCTCCCGCTCTGGCGAAAGGCCGGCATGGTCCTCTCTTGACATGAATCCATATTGCTAGTAATGTCGAAATATGCAAACGCCTTCGCCCCTCAAGAACAGTGATCGCGTCGCCAAGTACGCCGACATGTTCTCGGCCATGGGAACCGAGCCGCGGTTGCGCATCATGCAACTGTTGCTTTCCGCGCATCCCGAAGGCCTGGTAGTCGGCGACATCCAGGGCGAGCTGGAAATTCCCAACTCCACGCTCTCCCACCATCTCGAAAAATTGAAGACCGAAGGTCTGGTGGAAGTGCAGCGGGAAGGGACTTTCCTGCGCTACACCGCCAATACTGGGGCTTTGCAGGAACTGCTGCAATTTCTTTACGCCGAATGTTGTACGCGCAACAAGGCTGTCAAGCCGGAACAAATCGTTCGAATTTGCAAATAGGAGAGTACTTTATGACGACCGCCGACACTACGAGCACTCAGGCTTCTGACATCAGGGAAGTCGTCAAAGAGAAGTATGGCCAAGCCGCACTGCGGGTGAAATCCGGGGGCAGCTCCTGCTGCGGTGCTACGGCCAGCACCGGCTGCGATCCGATTACCGCGAATCTTTACGACGCCATGCAGGCCGGTGAGATTCCTGAAGAGGCTTTGCTGGCATCGCTTGGCTGCGGCAATCCGACCGCGCTGGCCAAACTGAATCCCGGCGACGTCGTGCTCGATCTCGGCTCCGGCGGGGGTATCGACGTGCTGCTTTCGGCCAAGCGAGTCGGCCCAGCCGGCAAAGCCTACGGCCTCGACATGACGGACGAAATGCTTGCCCTGGCCAATGAGAACAAGCGCAAAGCCGGGGTCGCGAACGTCGAGTTCCTCAAGGGAGAAATCGAAAATATTCCCCTGCCGGACAACTCCGTGGACGTGATTATTTCCAATTGCGTGATCAACCTTTCGGCGGACAAAGATCGCGTACTGCGGGAGGCGTTCCGCGTGCTCAAGCCCGGCGGCCGCTTCGCTGTCTCCGATGTGGTGACTCGCGGAGAGATGCTGCCGCAGATTCGCCAAAGCGTTCTGGCGTGGGTGGGTTGCATTGCGGGAGCGCTGGAAGAAAATGATTACCGCAACAAGCTGTCGGACGCCGGATTTGAACAGATCGAAGTTGAACCGACCCGCATCTACCGCGCCGAAGATGCGCGCGAGTTTCTTACCGGGCAGGGAATCGATGTCGATGCCATTGCTCAGCAAGTGGATGGCAAATTTATGAGTGCATTTATTCGCGCCGTGAAGCCGAGCGCGAAAGCCTGTTGTGGTCCGGCTTGCTGCCACTGAAATGAAATCCTCGATTGAACTTTGCATGAGGGATAGCGATGCAAAAACCCTACAACGTTTTATTTTTATGCACGGGCAATTCAGCACGCTCAATCATGGCTGAGGCCATCATGAATCAGAAAGGCAGGCCCAACTTTGCTGCATACAGTGCGGGCAGCCATCCTGCAGGATCGGTTCGGCCCGAAGCGCTGCTACAGCTGGAATCGGCTCACCTGCCAACCAGCGGTCTCCGGAGTAAGGCCTGGGATGAATTCTCCCGGCCGGATGCCCCGAAGCTCGATTTTGTTTTTACGGTCTGTGACAACGCGGCCAACGAGGTGTGCCCGATATGGCCGGGCCAGCCAATGACCGCGCACTGGGGCGTGCCCGATCCTGCGGCCGTGCGGGGTCCACAGGAGCAAGTGGAACGAGCTTTTCGCGATGCGTGCTTTCTCCTGGATCGAAGAATCAGTCTGTTCCTGAGTCTGCCGCTTTCTGCTCTGGATGGTCTCTCGCTGAAGAAAGAAATTGACAACATCGGACGGCAATGAACCGCGGGGCAAGGTCCAGAGTTTCAGAAACCAGACACGCATCGCTGATGGAGTAAGTGGGAGAGGTCTGCGGATGAAGACAACGAGCCGTCTCAGCTTCTTGGATCGATACCTGACCGTATGGATTTTCACCGCCATGCTGGTCGGCGTGGCGGCGGGCTGGGCGCTTCCGGGCGTCGTGCCTTTTCTGAACCGCTTCAGCGCCGGTACGACCTCCATTCCGATTGCAGTCGGCCTCATCCTGATGATGTACCCGCCCTTGGCGAAGGTTCGGTACGAGGAATTAGGGGAGGTCTTCCGGAACAAGAAAATCCTCGGCCTCTCGCTGTTGCAGAACTGGGTGATTGGACCGCTGCTGATGTTTGGCCTGGCCATCCTGTTTCTGCGCCACTATCCCGAGTACATGGCGGGTCTCATCATGATCGGGTTGGCGCGCTGTATTGCGATGGTGATCGTATGGAACGAACTCGCGAAAGGCGATACGGAATATGCCGCCGGCCTGGTCGCCTTCAATTCCGTGTTCCAGGTATTGTTCTACTCGGTGTATGCCTGGATATTCGTCACCAAGCTGCCGGAGTGGTTTGGGCTGCACGGTTCGGTGGTAAACGTGTCCATTCGCGATATCGCCAAGAGCGTCTTCATTTACCTCGGCATTCCATTTCTTGCCGGGATGATCACGCGATTCGTGCTGGTGCGGGCGCGCGGAAAGCAGTGGTACGAGAAAAGCTTCATTCCGCGAATCAGCCCTATCACGCTGATCGCGCTGCTGTTCACGATTATGGTGATGTTTTCGCTCAAGGGCAGCTATATTGTCCGGCTGCCTCTGGACGTCATTCGGATTGCGATTCCACTCTTGATCTACTTCGTGGTGATGTTCCTGGTTTCGTTTTACATGGGCCGCAAGCTTGGTGCGGACTATGCCCAGACCGCGACGTTGTCGTTCACGGCGGCCAGCAATAATTTCGAGTTGGCGATTGCGGTTGCGGTGGCGGTATTCGGCATCAACTCGGGCGCGGCGTTTGCCGCAGTGATTGGGCCGCTGGTGGAGGTTCCGGCTTTGATTGGGCTGGTGAACGTAGCCCTGTATTTCCAGCGGCGCTACTTTGGCGAGGGTGAGGCCGTTCTGCTCGCAGTTCCCATCTGCGGGCCGGTGGGGAAGGCATGAGGAAAGAACGAGTCCGATTCAACTCCGGACGCAACCCATCCCAATCGCCGCCCGTATAATCCCGGCATGGCTAAGAGTTGGAGGACGCGGCTGATTCATTCCGATGTGCAGGTCCCGGAGGGATACCGGTCGCTGGCAAGTCCGGTGTTTCGCGGATCGACTACGCTGTTTCCCAACGCCGCTTCGGTTGACGACAGTTGGGATCAGTACGAAGTCGGCTACACGTATGGCCTTTACGGAACTCCGACTACGCTGGAACTCGCGGGAAAAATCTGCGAGCTGGAAAAGGGCTATCGGACAATCGTGACGCCCGGAGGCCAGGGCGCGATTTCGCTGATTAATCTGGCATTGCTGAAGAGCGGCGATCACATTCTGATTCCGCAGAGTGTCCACACGCCCAACCGGCAATTGGCTCGGAATGTGTTGCGGCGGTTCGGAGTGGAAGCCGGTTTTCTATCCTCCCGAAATCGGCGCCGGGATTAGAGATCTCCTGCGCGAGAACACGCGCCTGGTGTGGTGCGAGAGTCCGGGATCGATCACCATGGAAGTCGAGGACGTCCCCGCCATTGCCGAGGCCGCGCACGCCCGCGGAGTGCTCGTGGCGCTCGACAACACATGGGCCGCCGGAGTGTATTTCGACGCGTTCGCGCACGGCGTCGACATCACCATGCAGGCGCTTACGAAATATGTGGGCGGGCACAGCGACGTTCTGCTCGGTTCGGTGACGGTGAAGGATCCGCAGTTATACCAGCAATTAGGCGCGACGCAGCAACTCCTGGGGAGCGCGGCCTCGCCGGACGATTGCAGCCTGGCCTTGCGCGGCCTGCGGACCATGGCGGTGCGACTGAAGCACATCGAGGCCTCGGCCTTGCAAGTCGCGCGCTGGTTGGCGCGTCGGCCGGAGATTGAGCGCGTGCTGCATCCGGCCCTTGCAGGCTCGCCGGGACACGAACTCTGGAAGCGGGACTTCACTGGATCGGCGGGCGTGTTTTCCATCGTCTTCAAACCGGAAACCACGAAAGCCCAAGTGCTGGCCTTCGTGGATGGGCTGGAGTTGTTCGAGATCGGCTACAGTTGGGGCGGTGTGAGCAGTCTGGCCGTGGCCTATGACTTTCATGGATCGAAAGGGCGTCCGGATTACGGTCACCGCATTGTGCGCCTGAATATTGGGCTGGAAGATACCGAGGATCTGATCGAAGATCTGGAGCGAAGCCTGGGGGAGCATCTGAAATAAAACAGGAAGATGGAATGCTGATGACCCTAAGATCTTGCGGCCTTGATGTGCCTGCGCTGGACTCATTTTGCCGCCAGTCCGATTACCGAAGTCATCACGGCTCCCCGGCCAGAACTTGCCTGTTTTCCAATCCCTCGTTCCCATTTACAATGCAACCTGCCCGGTAGCGCTCCGCACCTTATCTAAATTGGCGGAGAATTCATAAGGTCTTTTTCAGGGAACCGGATGGCGACTACAAAAACCGACCCCAAGCTTTCCCTCGTAGACAATAAGAAGTCCTGCGTTTATGAAGGACTTACGCGCGACCAACTCATCGAATGCTACCGCATTATGTATACCTCCCGGCGCATCGATGACCGGGAAATCCTGCTGAAGCGGCAGCAGAAGATTTTTTTCCAGATGTCGGGAGCTGGGCACGAAGGCATCAGCGTGGCGGCCGGGATGGCGCTGAAAACGGGCTACGACTGGTTCTATCCTTATTATCGCGACCGCGCGTTGTGCCTGGCGCTGGGCGCCAAGCCGCTGGAGATGCTTCTGCAGGCGGTGGGAGCGGCCGACGATCC
>CZKJ01000088.1_pt1 | contig 20926 bp, 16 predicted proteins | sample 1122331 | NCBI WGS metagenome assembly CZKJ01 (sample SAMEA3539301, study PRJEB10725) | soil metagenome | biome: tundra; feature: field; material: soil | place: USA | collected 2010-05 | depth 0.15 m
CTTCTGACTCAACGCGAATGTCCTTCCTCTCATGGGGTGACATTTTCACGTTGCTGTTAGGGGGTGACAGAATTATGGAGCTAAAACAACGCCGGGCGTAACCGTTGCCCCGGCGGAATACCTCATCTATAATCGATTCGTCGAGCGGGAGTAGCTCAGTGGTAGAGCGCGACCTTGCCAAGGTCGATGTCGCGGGTTCGACCCCCGTCTCCCGCTCCAGACATTTCCCGGCCTGCTCAGGAGGTTCTATGCAACCTCGGCCTGCCTGTCTTCTGGGTCTTCTTCTCGCCATCGCAATCGTTCTGCTGGCCTGCGGCGCCAGCAATCGCTCGCTTCAATCCGTCAGCGTGAGTCCGGCCGCCGCCACTTCGCCGGCGCAATTCACCGCCACTGGCATCTTCAGCCAAATGCCAACCAGCGTCGATATCACCAGCACCACGACGTGGTGCATCGGCTCAATGAGTGGCCTTTGCGCAAGCGACGTAGCTATGTTTGCCGAGGTGACTGCTGGATTGGCCCAGTGCCTGACGGGCTCTACGGGCACTGTGACCGTTCTGGCGGGACAGGCTGGACCTCCGCCGGGACTGAATCTTGGATCTCAGCTGCAGCCTTTCGGCGCGGCGCAGCTTACCTGCCCCTAATTCTTCCCACGGCTCGGGTAGACTTTTTCCGCCGGTAACGCTACTTTAATGAGCAGGGGCGCGGTACCCAAGTGGTAAGGGAGAGGTCTGCAAAACCTTTATGCGTCGGTTCGATTCCGACCCGCGCCTCCAATCCTTCAATAGAGATTCCGTTCCTTGGTTGCTCCTTTGACCTTTTAGACGTAAGCGCTCAATCAGGATTAATCTCGATCTGCCGCGGCGGTAAGGCCGGCATCTCGGGATGCTGCGGGTCGCGCCATATCACATGAAAGCACTCGCCCTCGCTTAGCGGGCGCCAGATCGATCCATCTTCGTACTTGATCGAACCGGGGAAGAAGACCCAGCCCAGCACCGCCTGCGCGCCCTCAGCGCGAATTCCAGGTTTTTCCAGAGTTTGTTCCTCTCCCGGCGGAATCCGCTTAGTTGACGACCACTCGCCCATGTAGGGACGCCGCAAATCCTGCAGCGTGTAAAACATTTCCGGTATCAGCTGCAAACTTGTGATCGTTTTGCTGCTCGTGTTCTTCACCGTCAGCGTGAACTTTTCCGGCTCCTTCCAGAAATCTCCGCCGAGAAATGCCATAGGGCAGGAACGCGTGGGCGGCGCGGCGATGGTAAAAACCGCCATCATGCCGTTCTCCATATGATCTTCCACATGGCAATGAAACATCCATGTTCCAGGATTGTCGGCGATCATGTCCACCGTCTTCATGCTTCCGGGAAGAAGTTCGATCACGTCGGTATTTCTGCCTTCGAATGTCACAGTTTCCCCGTGCCAGTGCGGAGTGTGCAGGTCGATTTGGTTTCCCATGCCCAGCAAATACCAGCGCACCTTCTCACCCTGCTTCATCGTCAATCCCGGAAGATTGCCGAAGATGAATCCGTTGATCGCGTAAAACAGCCCTGCCGGCTTGCCCGCCATTTCATCGAAGACCATGAACGAAGTCACAAATTCGCGGTCCACATCTTTCGGAGACCCATCCGGATTCGCTTTGCCCTTGGCCGTAACGACAATCGGCCCCAGCAATCCCGCATTAATCTCAACGCCGGGATCAACATGGCCGTGATACCACCACACAATCGAACTCGGCTGCCCCGGCCCCGGACCGCTGGCTTCCGTGGCAAACCAGCGATAAGTGAATTTGCGCCCCGGCGCGACCCGGTCCCCCTTGCCGAACGGAATGTAGAAAGATCCTTCGCTGTTCTTGTCATACCGCAGCCCGTGCGGATGCATGTTGTGCGGCAGGCGGGTGCGGTTCATAAACGTGACGTCGACTTCATCGCCAACTTCGGCGCGAATAATCGGCCCGAGAATCCCCAGCCACTCCGGCTGTGGCTTTTTCGTGGTGAACGTATCGTCGGTGTATTCGATGAAGCGGGTCTTCGGCCACTCGAGCTTCGCGTTCCAGGGGCGCGAAACCGGCAATGCGCGCAACAGGTTCATCCCGCTGGGCGCATAGTTCCACGGAACATCTTCCGCGGCAATGTAGTAGTGCCGGGTAGTGGCGAAGCAGGCGGAAGCGGAACAAATTAGCAGGCAGAAGGCTGTAGCGCGCAGAGTGCTCACGCTGCCATTATCCCATGTGAGTGGCCATCAGCATCAGATGTGAGTTGCCATCAGCGTCCCGTGTGAGTTTTCACCCTGAGCGCCGCGAAGGATCCATGCAGCGGTCCTTCGCCCGCCCAACGTGGTTCCAGGATCACAAATGCGCTAAACGCCTCATTTGAAATTCGCCTGCACATACTCGTCCGTGCTCAACGTGATCGTGCACGACGACGAGGATGACAGGCCACAAGGCCCAGCCGTGCCATTCTCGCCTGACCAATTCAAGAACGTATCACTGTTCGGCGTCTCCGTCAGCGTCACGACTGTTCCCGAGGGGAAGACGTAGCCGCAAACATCCGTCCCAGAGAAGGTGTAGTCGGTGTTGCAACTGATGCCTGGGGGACTGCTGACGATCGTCCCGCCGGGGATGCTGACTGCGACCGACAAATTCACCGGCTCGCCCCAGCCTCCGCCGGGGGATGAGCTATATACGCCCGGAACCGGAACCTGACTGCACTGTCCGCTTGTGCTCGGTTTCGGTACGTTAGCAGGCGGCGTCGCCCACGGCGGATTGGTGAAGTCAAAGAACTCGGCCATCGTCGCGTTCGTAGTTTGCGCCGAGTTGTAGGACGCATCGCGATTCGTGAGTGGAGACAGGCCGAAGCGGTCCTCGACCATCGCCAGTACCGCCGTCGTATCCATCACATGGTGAGAAACATAGTTTTTCTGAGCAAATGGCGAAATCACGATCATAGGAATACGGTAGCCGGTCCATGAGAAGCTGCACATCCCAGTTCCAAGTTGACCCGCTTCCTTCCCGCAAATATCGGTCGAATAAAGATCCGTCGGATAGCCGGGATCGCCGGGATCGTAAGGGCCATCCCCGGGAGCGGTTGCCGGCTGAGGGGCTACGTGATCGTATAACCCCCCCCACTCATCATAGGTAAAGATCAGAGCGGAGGTGCTCCAGCTTTGGCTCTGCATCAGCTGGTTGATCACATTGTTAGCTGCGTAAGCCTCACCGGACTGGACGTTCACCGGGTACTCATCCGAATCGGAAGGATGTTCGTCGAGTCCAGCATCCGACGCTGGCTCGATCAGAGCAAACGCCGGCAGGGTGCCCGCAGCCGCATCTTGCTGAAACACCGTGAGCGGCTGGACGTTTGCCAGCAGCGTGGGATTATTGAGAATCGTATTTTCGTACTGAAACTCGTTGATGTAAGAGTTCTCAACCAGGCATGCCGATTCTAGGTTGCCTGTCATCACCGAACAACTCTGACCAGTCTTATTGACCGTGTCCTGGGCGTCCACGTAAATCTTCCAGGAAATGCCCGCGTTCTGCAACTCCTCGAAAATCGTCATGGATGAAAGTTGTTGGGCGTTGTTGAGGGAACCTGGGCACTGGGAAGGTGGGCACCCTCCACCGATCGGATAGGCCAGCCCGTGCGACGTCGCTGCCAGCAGATACATCCGGTTGAGCTGCGTGCGCGACATGATTGGAGCGAACCAGCTATCTGAAGTGGCGAAGTTAGAGGCCATGAAGTAGTAGTAGTTCAGATCGGTGCCGTCGTAGTAGCCCATGGCGCGCACGCCCTCGAGATCCATGAAGCCATTGCTTCCGGCATCGTACGCAGCAGTAAAAGCGAATCCGTCGAGCGGGGGATTGGTCAGATCACTGGGGTTGCTTCCGGTTGGATCAGCAAAGTCCCACTGGTTGTGTGCCTCATTCCAGAATGGACTCTGGTTTTCCATGCAGACAGACTCCAGGTGGAATGAACTGATCGGGTTGCTCGCATCGGGAGAACAGCTACCGCCCCAAGTCCCCGCAGCGCAGCCAGGAATGGTTGGAGGCAGTGGCGTTACCCCATTGACCGGCGGGTTGAATTGCGCCAAGCCGTTGAAGGTCTGACCGTTAGTGCCGTATCCATTCGCCGACCAGTAGGAGAGCATCGCGCCGAAGTAGTGATCCAACGACCGATTCTCCTGCGCGAACAAAATAATGTGATTCAGCGCCGCGTAAGGGTTCGAGGGTCCAAAGGTTGCAGTTACGGTTTCCGCCGCGGTCAGCGTGAAAGTGCAAGTGTTCGCGCCCGCGCAACCCGACCAACTCGTAAAGCTGCTATTGGCTCCCGGAGTTTCAGTAAGGACGATTTGCGTGTTCGCCGGGAAATTATAGCTACAGGTGCCGGTCGAACAATTAATCCCAGCCGGGCTGCTCACAACCGTTCCCTGGCCTGTGCCCGCCAAGGTCACCGTCAGGGTATCGTTGACAATAACAACAGCAGCGGCAAAAGTTGCGGTAACACTTTCGCTGGATGCAACTGTAACGCTGCAAGCTCCACTCCCGGAGCACCCACCTCCGCTCCACCCTGTAAAAGTGCTGCCTCCGGTGGGAGTTGCGGTCAGCGTAACCTGCGTATTCGGAGCAAAGCTCGCCGAGCACGTGGGTACGCAACTGATTCCGCCGGTTGAGCTCGTCACCGTGCCCGTGCCGGTCCCCGCCAAAGCCACGGTTAACCCGTCCCCGGCATTGAACACGGCGCTAACGCTGGCGGCCGCCGTGAGCGTAACAATGCACGCGCTGGTGCCCGAACAACTCCCGTTCCAGCCGCCAAAAAAGTAATTGTTGCCCGGAGTTTCGGTCAGCGTGACTTGCATGTTCGCTGCAAAGCTGGCGCTGCAGGTTCCGGGACAGCTAATCCCCGCCGGGCTGCTTGCGATAGTCCCAGCTCCCGATGCGGGCGCAGTGACGCTCAGTTGGTAGGTAGTAGGCGGAGGCTGAGTAGTTGTCGTCTTCACCCCTGCGCATCCGGCCAGAATCACAGCAGGTAAGGCACTTAACGCTATCAAACAAAAACGATATTGAGACTTCATGGCGTGCTACTCCGCGTGCTACTCACTGAAAAACTGAGAGTTGGATGAACTTTCCTTCCCTGCGGTTGGTTCAAGCCCCATATCGGTGTCCCTTGCCCCACAAACAGGGCTACCGACGCAGACAGCCACGTCCACCAGAACGAACAGCGAGACCTCATGGCGCGCTACTCCCGAAGCGCGATCTTGGATGAAATTTTTCCCAACTCGGTTGTTTCCTGCCACCAACGCGCCCCCTACGCGTGACTCTCGGATACAGGGCATACGCTCATAGCCCTTAAAATCCCCTCCTGCAATGCCGCGAACCGTTTCCGAATTAGTTTGATCCGGAGTGCGATTCGCAGTACCTTGCTGCTGAGTCATTCGCCGCCTGAGGTGCGCTTTGCCGATTTCCGCCGTGGACACGATCTCGCTGGCCATCGAACACACGAAGCGGCAACTGTTCCAGCCTTTCCGCTTTGGCCAATGGACTAGGCTCGCGGTGGTCGGGTTGCTGGCCGGCGAACTCGGTTCCGGGGGCGGCTTCAACGGCTCCAACTTCAACATTCCTCAGCATCCGGGAGCCTCGCGGCATGTTCTCGCGTCGGGATTGCCAGGAATCGATCCCGCGCTGTTGGCCGGCCTGATCGCAGTGCTCGTTCTTGCCGCGCTCACCTTCGGGATCATCATGATGTATGTGAGCAGCGTGATGCGCTTCATCCTGTTCGATAGCGTCATGGCGAAACAGTGTCACATTCGCCAGGGATGGAGCCGCAGGCTGGGCGCGGGATGGCGCTATTTCTTGTGGCAGCTGCTCTATCTTCTGGCCATGCTAGGCGGTTTCGTTGTCCTGGTCGGCGTCCCCGCAGGCTTTGCGTTCGCCGTGGGATGGCTGAAGGAACCGAAAGAACATCTCCTCCCGTTGGTTTTGGGCGGCATTGTTCTTTTCTTCGTGCTCCTGATCTTCTTCGTGGCTATGACCGTGATCTTTGTGTTGACCAAAGATTTTGTCGTGCCCCAGATGGCGTTGGAAAATATCGGTGCCTTGGAAGGATGGCGGCGCCTGTGGCCCATGATCCGAGCCGAGAAGGGCGGATACGCCGGCTACATCGGAATGAAGATTGTGATGGCGATCGGAGCGGGGATCGTGGTTGGCATCGCAACTCTCATCTTGGGCTTGATCATCGCAATACCCACCGTCGGACTGAGCATCCTCGCCGTTCTCACCGGCCAGACGGCCGGGCTTACCTGGAATGTTTATACGATCACGCTCGCGGTCGTGGTCGGGAGCGTTCTGCTGGCAATTTTTCTATATTTGATCGCATTGATTTCTGTGCCGGTCATCGTGTTCTTTCCCGCGTATTCGATTTATTTTTTCGCGGCGCGCTATCCCGCGCTGAGCGCCGTGCTTTATCCTGCACCGCCGGCTCCGCCGCAAATTCCACCGGGATCGGCGCCTCCCTACGAACCTCCGCCGCTGCCACCCACCGCCGAGCCGATTGGATAAACACGATTGACGCCTGCTATTCAGGATTTTTCAATTTGGCGTCACGTCCGTGCGGCCAGGAGAAACGCCGCCCGATGATGCATTTCACGATCAGGTGATCGGTGGATCGGGTCGTGCCAACGCCGACGCCGAAGTTGAACTCCCATTCGGGCGCGAAATCGACATCGATCGCGGGAAAGAACTGCTGCTGCTGGTCTTTGAGCGCGTCGAAGCCGGTGAGCGAACCGTAAGCCGCATAGTATTCCAGCCCGCCCGCAATTTTCTTGGTGAAATCGTAGCTGAACTTCGCGTTGGGCGAAAACGTTACTCCCTGGTTCACGCTTTGGCCGTGCCAGGAACGGTCCAGAGCGGGATTGAACGCCAAATACCACGGACCGATTTTCTTGTCGACGATGGGACGGATTTCCCAGGTCCAGGTATCGGGCGAGAAAGCGGCGCGCTGGTAACCGATCTCGTTGGATAAACTCACTCCTACCGGCCAGTGCCAGGACTCGGGAACGCGCACCCGCGGACGGATGTGGTCGCCCACCCATTGCCATCCTCCGTCCGATTGAATGCTGGTGAAAACGTAAAAGCCCACTTCGGACCAGTCGTTAATTCCTTGTGTGATTTCGAGCGTCTCGTGCTCGGCGTGGTTCGTGGGGAGGACACCATCCTGCACCGTCTTGCTGCCTTCGACCGTGAAGTTGGAATGGATTTCAAACATGGTAGAGCGGGGGACAACCGTGTCTGCGCCGTAGACCTGGATCTCGTAGTTGTCTTGCGCGAGAGCGCGCGGGACGAGAGCCAGAGTAAACGACAGTGCGGCGAGAAGGCCGAGGATTGCGCTGCACGAGATGCGTCCCATGGTCAGATCGATTTTCCAGGGCCGCCTTTCATCCGCCGCGCGACCGTGGTTCCATCATGCACGGTGTTTCCCGGAACGCGCAACAGCGCTTGCACAAGAAGGTTGTCATTCCGAGCGAAGCGAGGAATCTTGGGTCTCGCCGCCACCCGGCAGACAGCAGATTCCTCGTCGCTTCGCTCCTCGGAATAACAAGAAGGCAAGGCCGGGAACTCTCCCGCCGCCCCAGGTGTCTGATGTTGCAGACACGCGCGTGCCAAAAGAGAAGCCGAGGAGCTTTCTATGTCGTTCTCAATGGCAGGCGGAGGTGCGCGCGGTCCCGAGATCAACGTCACCCCACTGATCGACGTGCTGCTGACGCTGATCATCGTCTTCATGGTCGTGGTGTCGATGGACAAGGAGCAAGGAGAGACAGCGCAAATTCCGCAGCCGGATCAGAAGCAGACGGCTGAGCAGCCGCAGCCGCGCACAGTCGTCATCCAGGTGGTCTGGACAAAGGGAGACCAGCCACCGACGGTAAAGATCAATCAGGACGAAGTACGCTGGGAAGATCTGGAGACGCGGCTCGCGAAGATTTATCTAACGCGGGCGGAGAAAGTAGTCTTCGTGCGCGGCGATGCCGATGTCGATTTCCAGTACGTGGCCGACGTGATCGATGTGGCGCATCATGCGGGCGTGCAGCGTGTGGGGCTGCTGACGATGGATCGCGCGGTCGCGGGAGAGTAACGCACTAATTCCTCGCCCGATTCTTAATCCAAATCGGCGTCCCCAAAAAGCCGAAGGCTTTCCGGATCTGATTTTCCAGAAACCGTTGGTAGGAGAAGTGCAGCTTCACCGCGCGGTTGGTGAAGAGCACAAACGTCGGCGGCGCAACCGACGCCTGCGTCATGTAGAGAATTTTCACGCGTGAGCGCATGGGGACCGAGGCGCGCTCGAAGTCCACGGTTTCAATGAAGCGGTTCATGGCTGACGTGGGGATGCGCTTGCGGCGCTCGGTGGCGACCTGCTCTAGCAGCGGGAAGATTCTCTCCGTGCCTTTGCCGGTGTTGGCCGAAATGAAGACGATGGGCGCGTAGTTCAGGAATTTGAGATCCCAGCGCAGGCGCTCTTCGTAAGCCTCGCGGTCGCCGGGGCGTTTGCTTTCCCGCATGCGCATGGCTTTCGACGGCCTGCCGGGCTTGAGCGCGCCGCCGGTGACGAGATCCCACTTGTTGACCACGATAATCATCGACCGTCCGCTCTCGTGCGCGTAGCCGGCAATGGCGGCGTCCAGCTGGCTCACGCCTTCAGTGGCGTCGATGACCAGCAGCGCAATGTCGGCCCCTTCGAGATGTTTGCGCGCCATCACCACGGAAAGCTTCTCCGCCATCAGGTGAGTCTTGCCTTTGCGGCGGATGCCGGCAGTGTCGATGAAGCGGAAGCGTCGGCCATTGTGTTCGACAATTTCGTCGACCGCGTCGCGCGTGGTGCCGGGGATCGGCGAAACGATGGCGCGGTCAGAGGCCGTCAGACAATTCAGCAGTGTGGATTTGCCCACGTTAGGATGGCCGATGATCGCGACCTTGGTTTCGTAGATAGGCTCGGGTTCGGAGGCTAAGTCATCTTCAACCTGATCTGTTTCTTCCCGTGCTTCCTCTGTGTCCCCTGCGTCCTCTGTGTTGAGATCTTTCACTGCTGGCAAAATTTCAAACACCGCATCCAGCAGATCGTCGATCCCACGCCCGTGCTCGGCAGAAATGGGGAACATCTGTTTAATCCCCAGCCGATGAAATTCGTCAACGATGTTCGCTTGCTTTTCGGTGTCGGCTTTGTTGACCGCGAGGAAGAGCGGACGTCCCGTCTTGCGCAGCAGGCGAACCAGTTCGAGATCGGGGCCCGCGAGTTCGGCGCGGCCGTCAACCACCATGATGATCGCTGCGGCCTCATCGAACGCTACTCGCGCCTGGCGGAAGATTTCCGACGGGATGAAATCTTTTTCTTCTGGGAGGATGCCGCCAGTATCGATAATGCGGATGCGCCGGCCGCGCCACTCCGCATCGCCGTAAAGCCGGTCGCGGGTGATGCCGGGCTCGTCGCCAACGATGGCGCGCCGCGAGCCAACGATGCGGTTGAACAGCGTGGACTTGCCTACGTTCGGTCGGCCCACGATGGCCAGCGTCGGAACGCCGGCTGCGGTGGTGGCGAGAGTGCTGGTCGAGTTGTACGTGGGTTGAGTCAAAATGAGTTTCTTAAATGTGAGGAGAGCCGCCCTCGGCTGTCCCTGGGCCGCAAGGCCCAGCACCGTTCCGCGGTGACGGCCCGGAACTCGTATTATAGAGACTCCTGTGGCTTTAGGTTCCCAACCCGCGTCTCCCGTAAAGCCCAATCGCTCCTCCTCCAGCGGCAAGGACGCTTCTCTCTATCAGTTCTTCGCGCCGGGCGGAGTTCTCGCGCGCACGCATCCGGCGTATGAATTCCGGCGCGGGCAGTTGCAGATGGCGCAGGCCGTCGAGCAGGCTTTGGAAGAAAAACGGCACCTGATCGTCGAAGCCGGTACCGGCACGGGAAAAACGCTGGCTTACCTGATGCCTGTCATCCGCTCGGGCAAGCGCGTGATCATCTCCACCGGCACGAAAAATCTGCAGGAGCAGCTTTTCTACAAGGACATTCCTTTTCTAGAGCAGGCGCTGTTCGGAGAACCGGCTCCCGGCGACGATAGTTCGAAGCGGCGGCTTTCGGTCTGCTACATGAAAGGCCGCAACAATTATCTCTGCCGCAAAAAGCTCTACGACCTTACCCATCAGCCGGTGCTGAGCGGGTTGGAAGAGATCGAGCAATATCGCGCGATTGCCGCCTGGGAGAAGACTACCGGCACAGGCGACCGCGCGGAACTTGCCGAACTTCCCGAGACCAGCCCGCTCTGGCACAAACTGGATGCGCGAGCAGATGCATGCACCGGGCAGAAATGCAGCGAGTGGGAACGATGCTTCGTCACCGAGATGCGCCGGCGAGGGATGGAGAGCGACATTATTATCGTCAATCATCATCTGTTCTTCGCCGATCTCGCCATCAAGCTGCAAGCCGAGGGCGCGCCCGATGCGGGCATACTGCCCGAAGCTGCGGCGGTGATTTTCGATGAAGCGCACGAACTGGAAGACGTGGCGGGAAACTATTTCGGAATCTCGGTGAGCAACCTGCGCGTGGAGGATCTGGCGCGCGACGTCGAAACGTCGATGCAACATAACCGCATGCTTTCCGCGTCGCTTTCCGGAGCGCTGGGAAGTTTACGGGAGAAGTCGCAGTTCTTCTTTTCTCTGTTGCCGCCGGGCGATGGACGTTTTGCCTTCGAGACCCGACGCGAGTTTCTGGAAGAAAATGGAGAAGAGTTCCTCGCGCTTAATCAAGCGCTGACGCGGCTGGCGGGCGAACTGGAAGGCTTGCCGCAGAAGCCGGAGGAAATATTCAACTTCCTGCGGCGAGCCCAGGAACTTCAGGTGCAACTTGCCTTCGCCATGGAGTCGGAAGATCGCAACACGGTATTTTGGATCGAGCGCCGCGGCGGAAGAGCGAATTCACCACAGAGACACCGAGGCACAGAGAAAGCAAAAGAAGGCTTTCAGAGTCGGCAAAACGTTTTCCTGCAAGCTACTCCGATTGACGTCGGTCCCATCCTGCGGGAATGCTTGTGGTCGAAACTGGAGTGCGCCGTGCTGACTTCCGCCACGCTCGCCGTCGGCGGAGGATTCGAATACATCCGGCAGCGGCTGGGGTTCGAGCATGCCCGCGAGTCGGTGCTGCCTTCCCATTTCGACTATGAAAATCAGGCTTTGTTTTATGTTCCGCCCGATCTGCCCGACGCGCGGACGCCGCAATTTACGGCGCTGGCGGCCGAGCGCATTCGCAGGCTACTCGAAATTACTCGCGGGCGCGCCTTCGTGCTCTTCACCAGTTATGCACAGATGAATGAGATTTATCAGCGGCTTCTGGGTTGTTTGGAGTTCCCCATGCTGCGGCAGGGCGACGCGCCCAAAAGCGCGCTGCTCGAGGAGTTCCGGCTGACGCCGAATGCCGTGCTGTTTGCAACGTCGTCGTTCTGGCAGGGCGTGGACGTCCAGGGCGAGCAGTTGAGTTGCGTCATCATCGACCGCTTGCCGTTCGCCGTGCCCAGCGACCCGGTTGTAGCCGCGCGAGTGAAGGCGATTGACGCCGACGGCGGCAACGCTTTTTTTCAGTATCAAGTGCCGGCCGCGGTGATCACGCTGAAACAAGGCTTCGGACGCCTCATCCGCTCGCTCCACGACCGCGGCCTGCTGGTGCTGCTCGATAATCGAATCCTGAAAAAACAATACGGCCGCGTGTTCATCGAGAGCCTGCCGAATTATAAGAAGACTACCGACATGCGGGTGGTGGAGGAGTTTTTCGGCAGGAATGATTAGGTATCGAACCTAAGCTTCCAATCCGATCGCAGGCGCTTCGTTGGGACAACCATGACGAACTGACCCTTTTCGATTTCCACAAACTCAACGCGATCACCAGCGCGAAGCCGAAATGCAGCGCGAATCCGTCGAGGAATAGTAACGCGTCCTTTGGTGGTCATCTTCGGCATTGGTTTCTGATTGTCCGCTTCATGACTTACAGATTAGCACCCGATCGCTCCTGTCCGTTATTAGGTTTGCCTAACAAACCAAGCGGCGCTTTCACACATACTCCCGCTCCGCTCTCCGAATCTCCCGATACCGCTCAAACACTCTCCTATCGCTCTCCAGTCCCAGCGCCGACCGAATCGAACTTCCCCGAAAAGTATGGAGCAGCACTTTCCATCCTCGGAACAAGACGAACCCCGGATCATGCTTCAGCGCCACAGGAATGTGGTGGACCTTCATCCAACGCTCGGCCCTCCAGCGCATGAATTCCACTTCCTCTGCCGGCAGGTGCTCGGTGCGCACTACCGCGGTGGTGCCGTCGTATTCCTCCAGCCGCTCGTTCATGATCAATCCTTGATCGCGGAAGTCTTTCGTCATGGGCGTGCGCGGATACGGCGTTGGATGCTGAATGTAGGGCCAGTCCACATAGCGCCGGGCAAATTCCAGGTTGGCTTCGATGGATTCGCGTGTGTCGCTGGGGCTGCCCACAATCAATCCGCCAACCACATACATCTGGTTGCGGTGCAGGTAACTAATGGCTTTGAGCGTGGCGTTGCCGGTGTTGTGGCCGTTGGTACGCTCGGTGTTCTTGGCGGAGGCCCTCAAAAATTCCAGGTCGTTTTCCAGAATGTTTTCGATGCCGAGAAAAACGTAGCGGAATCCAGCTCGCCGCATCAGCGGGGCGAGGGTTTCGCCGTGATTCGCAATGGCCGAGGTCATGGCCTGTACGAAGTAGTCAAGCTTGTGCAGTCCGGCCGCAATGATGGCCTCGCACAAGGCCTCGAAGCGCTTCTCGTTCAGCGTGATGTTGTCATCGACCAGAAAAATGGTTCGAGCGCCGTGATCGCGGGCGTCACGAATGTCTGCCAACACACGGTCGAAAGTGTAGGTATGGAAGTTGCGGCCACGCATCTCGATGATGGAGCAGAAACTGCAATCGTAAGTGCAGCCGCGGGAAGTCTCGATCACATCTACTTGACGGCCTAGCAATGTATATCCGCGGAGCACGCGCGCTTCGCGGTTGGGCGGGCGGATTTCTTTGTCTTCCAGCCGGTGCGGCGGTCGTGCGGGGTTGTGTACCCACCCCTCGCCGTTCCCGTAGGAGAGGCCGCCGATCCGCTCGAACCCTGCGCCCAATTCGATTGCTCGCAACAATTCTCGAAACGTGACTTCTCCTTCGCTGCGCACCAGATAGTCAACGCCCATGTCCTCATAAGCTTCGGGGGCAAGGCTGGGATCGTATCCCCCCACCACGATCTTCACCCCCGGCCGCAAGGCGCGTACCAGTTCGATAATGCGCGCGGCCGTGCGGCGCTGAAACGTCATGATGGAGAGTCCGACGACTTTCGGTTCGATCTCGCGGACAAGCCTGGTGACCGTTTCACGAACCTGCCGGTGAACCAGGATCAAGTCAGCCACGGCTACGCGGTGATGTGGATCGATGTTTCCCGCCAGTGACGTGAGCGCACCATTGGGCATGCGGATAGCGACCGGTGGCATGTGCTCGAAGGAATCGGGCATCGAAAGCAACAGGACGTTCATTAGGACCTGTCCTTACTGCCTCGCCGTGATTCCGCAGGCTCAGGTTGAACCCAGTGGCGAAGCGAATGGTCGCAATTGTACCGCAGCTTGCTGCCGATTTGCCGCGCCGCCCTTTTGCAAGTTCTGCTTACTTGCGCTCTTCCGCCATTCCCGGACTGGCCAACACTCCCACCACAATCCCCGAAGCCTGCCCGGTGGCGTGATACACGCGCTCAGTAGCTTTCACAAAGTCAGCGGGCTTGGCGTCCGGGATATTTACGAAGGTCTGCGGATTGCGGTCGGTGAGCGGGAACCACGAGCTCTGGATCTGCACCATGATGCGGTGGCCGCGACGGAACGTGTGGTTGACGTCTTGCATGGTGAAGTCGATCTCTTCCACCTTGCCGGGCGTGAAGGGCTCGGGCTTTTCGAAACTGTGGCGAAACTTTCCGCGGAAAGGCTCGCCCCGCACCAGTTGCTGATAGCCACCCATGGTGAATGAGGGTGGAGGCACGTCGGTCCGGGGCTTGCCTTTGTCCTCCGGCCGGGGCTCGTCCAGTTTGCTGTCGGGGTAGTCGGTGGGATACACATCGATCAGTTTTACATCCCAATCGGAATCGGTTCCGGTCGTCGAAACGAAAAGTCTTGGAGAGATAGGACCGGCAATCGTCACGTCTTCCTGCAGTGCCGGAGTTTCATAAACCAGGACATCCGTCCTGCTATCCGCAAATCGCTGGTCGGAAAGCATGTATTCCTGCGGCACGCTGATCGCCGTGTAGTTCACGAAAGGCACAGGCTTGGCCGGGTCGCTGACGTATTCGTCGAAGGCGGGCGCGTCGGAAGCGGGCGGATCGAACGAAAGCCGGCCGCCCGCACGGAAATAAAGAGTCTTCGCTTCGGCGTCTTTCGGCGGCCACGCGGAATAGCGTCTCCACACATTCGTGCCGGTTTCGAAAACGTACGCCTTCGGAAGTTTCGCGTCCCCATTCCCCTTGAGGTACTGCTCGAAAAACGGAAACAGGATGTTCTTCCGGTAGTACTCTCCCGTATTGAACGAGAACTCGACGCGCCCAAGATGTTCGCCGTCGTACCGCGCCCAGCCCCCATGAACCCAAGGTCCAACCACAAGCGCGTTAAAGATCCCCGAATTGTTCTTGTCGATAGCGTGGAATGTGCTGAACGGGCCTTGCAGATCTTCGGCGTCGAACCATCCTCCGACGGTGAGCACGGCGCAGTGAATGTTCTTCATGTGCGGCGCCAGATTACGCGCCTTCCAATAATCGTCGTAGGTGTCGTGGTGGGCCTGGTCCTCCCAAAGCGCGCTCTTGCCTTCAAGATACTTTGCCAGGTTGGAGAGCGGGCCGGCGTTCAGATAGAACTCGTAGCCATCCTTGGTGCCGTAATCGAACGGCACCGGTGTCTTCGGCGGCAGTTGCGGATTTTCCTGTGGCTTGAACGAGCTATAGAAGCCGAAGTTGGCGTTCAGCATGAAGGCGCCGCCGTGGTAGGCATCGTCGCCCATAAAAAGATCGGTCATGGGAGCCTGCGGCGATGCGGCTTTGAGCGCCGGATGCGAGTCGATGATGCTGGCCGAGGTGAAAAATCCGGGATACGAAATGCCCCAGATGCCGGCATTCCCGTTGTTATTAGGCACGTTCTTGAGCAACCACTCGATGGTGTCATAGAGGTCGCTGCTGTCGTCCACGTCCTGTTTGGATTTCTTGACGTCGATGTGCGGTCGCATCTCGAGGAACGTTCCTTCCGACATGTAGCGCCCGCGCACGTCCTGGTTGACGAAAATGTATCCCGCCTTGTCGAAGTCGGGCGATGGGCCAAGTTGTTTGCGGTACAGATCCACACCATAAGGCCCCACGCTGTAGGGGGTCCGATTAATCAGAAACGGGTAGGCGCGGGAACTGTCCTTGGGTGCGTACACTGAAGTGAACAGGTACACGCCATCGCGCATGGGGATTCTGTATTCGTACTTTGTGTAATGCTCCTTGACGTCGTATTCCGGCGCGTCGGGCTTGCTCTGGGCGGCGAGACTGGCGATTGAGATCGAAATAACTAGAGTTGCTAGAAAGCAGTTGCGGCGCGGCATAATCGCTCCTTTGCGGATAAAAGCCGAATAGGCAAGCTACAGTTGGGCGAAGCTCCAGTCAAGCGGGATTGCGGCTGCGAGCGGTACAATAGATGTTTCGCGATTGAGCGCGGTCCGGTCATTACTTGCGCCGGCCGCTGAGGGGTACATGTTCGAAGTTACGGTTGACGATACGTTTGCCGCGGGACATTATCTGCGCAACTACAAGGGCAAGTGCGAGAATCCGCACGGCCATAACTACAAGATCCGGGTCACGCTGGCCGGAGCCGAACTGGACAAGGCTGGTCTCCTGCTCGATTTCAAAGACCTTCGCGAAGTGATGAAGCACGTTATCGATCGGCTCGATCACCAGATGATCAACGACATTGAGCCGTTTACTACGATCAACCCATCGGCGGAGAACCTGGCCAAGTATTTTTATGACGAGTCAAACACCCGGCTGAAGAGCGTGACCAACAGCCGCGTGCGCGTGAAAGACGTTACGGTGTTTGAGACCGATACCACCACCGCAAAGTACAGCGAGTAACAGTTGCCAGCCTCCTGTTGCCGGTTGCCAGTAGTCGATGAGAAAGGATCAAGATGGGACGATCCTACAAAGACTTGGTCGCTTGGCAGAAATCGATGGATCTGGTCACGGCCACCTACCGTGCCACCGCCGGATTTCCGAAAGATGAATTATTCGGACTCACATCTCAGCTCCGTCGTGCTGCAGTCTCGATTCCAAGTAACATCGCTGAAGGACAAGGCCGCCTTTCGGAGAAGGAATTCCGCTACTTCCTTGGACAGGCCCGAGGTTCCCTGATGGAAGTTGAAACTCAGCTGCAAATTGCCGAGAACTTCTGTTACTTGCAAAAGGAAAAGACCGCTTCGCTGTTGCAATCGTGCGCGGAGGTAGGGCGTATTCTGAACTGTCTACTGGCATCGGTTTCGAAACAGTCTGAGCCGTAAAACTGGCAACTGGCGGCTGGCAACTGGTTCAAATGCAGATAACAGAAATCTACAAATCGCTGCAGGGTGAGTCCACGCACGCCGGGCTGCCGTGTGTTTTCGTGCGGCTCACGGGATGCAATCTCCGCTGCTCCTGGTGTGACAGCGAGTATACGTTTCAGGGCGGACAGAGGATGACGGCGGACCAAGTGTTGGACGAAGTGGGGCGTCTCAGCCCTAATGGCGGATTAGTGGAAATCACCGGTGGCGAACCCATGCTGCAGGAGCGAGAACTGCTGCCGCTAGTGGAGAAGCTGCTGGAAGATGAATATCGCGTATTGCTCGAGACCAGCGGAGAGCGTCCATTGGCGCGGGTTCCCGCGGGAGTCATCAAAATCGTGGACGTGAAATGTCCCCACTCGGGCGCGCCCGATACCTTTCTCCTCGAAAACCTGGCGGAACTCACTGCGCGCGACGAGGTGAAGTTCGTGCTGAGCGACCGCACCGACTATGAATTCGCCCGCGAGTTCATCCGCGAACACAACCTGGCAGAGCGCGTGAATGCAGTGTTATTCTCGCCCGCCTTCCGCAAGAATGCCACCGGAGCGCGAGACAGTTCGCACTGCCTGCTCGACCCCCAAGCATTGGCCGAGTGGATGCTGGCAGATGAAGTTCCGGCTCGCCTGGGACTTCAATTGCACAAGTTTATCTGGGACCCGGCGGTAAAAGGAGTTTGAAGAAATTGTTGATTTATTGATTGTTGCTTGCTGATTGAAACCCTTGCGCTGCTGTTCTGTTCAATCAACAATCGGGAAATCAACAATCGGCAATAGCCCGTTCAATAGCGATGGCGCACCCAACCAAGTCCCGAGCAATCGTGCTCCTGAGCGGAGGCATGGATTCCTGCGTATGCGCCGCTCTGGCCAGCCGCGATCACGATGTCGCCGCATTACACGTGAGCTACGGACAGCGCACCGAACACCGCGAGCGGCAATCCTTTCTGGCGATTTGCGATCGCCTCCACATCCCGGACAAACTCCTCGTGCGCAACGACGCTCTGCGCGCCATCGGAGGTTCGGCGCTCACCGACGAAAATATTGCCGTGCCCATCGCGTCCCTCGCGGATCATACGATTCCGGTCACTTATGTGCCCTTTCGAAACGCGCATTTTTTGTCGGTTGCGGTCAGTTGGGCCGAGGTGCTCGGAGCCACGAAAATATATATCGGCGCGGTCGAACCAGACAGTTCCGGCTATCCCGATTGCCGCCCCGTGTACTATGAGGCGTTCAACCGCGTCATCCGGGCCGGAACGAAAGAAGGAAACATCGAAATTTTCGCTCCCCTCATTGCCATGCGGAAAGCGGAAATTGTGCGGCTTGGCCTTGAACTGAACGCCCCCTTCGATTTAACTTGGTCATGCTACAGCCACGAGGATCGCGCCTGCGGGCAGTGTGATAGCTGCGTCTTGCGCTTGCGGGCGTTCGCGGCTGCGGGAGTCAACGACCCGATTCCCTATGCCACGGTGGAAAGAGTTTAGGTGGAAAGAGTTTTAGCGATTGCCGATTTTTGATTGTTGAGGGAAAAACGCCGCGCATTCAAATGCAGAGTTTTTCCATCAACAATCAGAAATCGAATATTTAACAATTTAGTACGCCGGGAGGCCACGATGAAGAAGCACTTCGCAGTATCCGCCCTCGTTCTCTTAATGCTGGGACTGTGTGCACACCCGGTTTTCGCGCAGGGTGCCTCAGGCACGGTCAAAGGCGTTTGCAAGGACGCCCAAGGCAATCCCATCGCCGATGGAGTGGTTCTTTGGTCGAACCAGGACAATGGTCAGAAGTACAGCCTCAAAACTAATAAGAAGGGCGAGTATTTCTCTCTGGGGATTGGGCCTGGCATTTACACGGTCACTCTCTACAAGAACGCTGACGACCTCAAAGCCAACAAGGAGACGTTCCATTTCAACAAGGTTCAAGTCACCCTTGACGAAAATACGCTCGACTTCGACATGAAGAAGATGTCTCAGGAAGCGGCCAAGGGTCAGGGTTTGACTCCCGAACAGCTCAAGGCTCAGCAGGAAGCGCAAGAGAAGCATGCGAAAGAGGCCGGCACGGTCAAGGCGCTCAACGAAAAGCTGGCGGCGGCCAAGGCCGCCTCCGATGCCGGGGACTTCGAAACGGCGATCGCCGCCCTGACTGCGGCCAACGAGATCGACCCCACGCGTGATCTGGTCTGGTTCAAGCTTGCCGACGCCTATCGCATGTCGGCCCCCAAGCAGACCGATCCCGAGGAAAAGAAAAAGCGTCTCAATTCGGCCGTGGAGTCCTATCAGAAAGCGGTGCAACTCAAGCAGGCCGCTACCAATGACAAAGATCCAACGGCTATGCAGACCCTCGCCGCCTACTACAACAACCTGGCCGAGGCCTACAGCAAAGCGGGCAAGATTGACGACTCGGTAAAAACCTACCAACTGGCGGCCACGGCCGATCCCACTCATGCCGCGCAGTACTACTACAACATGGGAGCGGTTCTCACCAACGCGGGCAAGGGCGATGACGCTATCGCCGCCTTCGACAAATGCATCGCCGCCGACCCCAATAAAGCGGACGCCTACTATCAGAAGGGCGTAAATCTTATCGGCAAAGCTACCTTGCAGGGCGACAAAACGATTGCGCCCCCCGGTACCGCTGAGGCCTTCAACAAGTATCTGGAACTGCAACCCACCGGCCCGTATGCCGACGTCGCCAAACAGATGCTTGCCACGATTGGCGCCTCGATCGAAACCACCTACGGCAACAAGAAGAAGGCGCCACCTAAGAAATCAAATTAGATCATTTTCCGATCGATCCACTTTGCCAGGTGCGCCTTGCACGTCACGAAGGGCGGCTTAACCGCCGCCCTTTTCTATCCTGAGCGGCTTCAAACATTACCAAGGGCTATGTACTTACTGTCCTTACGCTTCTCCCGCTCGCGCGGTAGAGTAGAAACATCAAGTCAACTCCGGTTGACCGTTCTCCGTTCTGTGGTGCGTGCAATTCCCTAAGGCAGTAGTTCGAGGATGGAATGGCAGCACCTGGCATCTCGGCAATCTCGGTTTCTCTGGAAGGGTATTCCGGCAGCGGCAAAGTAGCTACGCCCGCCTTGCTCGCGGCCATGCTGCGTGCCGCGGAAAAAATCAGCGATTTGATTTTTTCTCCCGGACGGCCGCCCCAAGTCCAGGTCTACGGCCAGCTCATTCCCGTAAAAGTGCCCGGACTTTCAAGTCTCACTGCGGATGACACTCGCCACATTGCCGCCGATCTGATTGGCGACAATAAACAAGCCGTTGCCACCCTTCGTGAACATGGCTCGTGCGACATATCCTACGGTTTGCCCGGTGTCGCCCGGTTTCGCGTGAATATCTTCATCCAGCGTGGCAGTTGCGCCGTTGTGATGCGCGTGATCTCCACCTTGATTCCGGATTTGGCCTCGCTGGGCTTGCCCGCGCACCTGGCGGATGTCGCCAAACTGCGCGATGGCATTGTGCTCGTCACCGGACCCGCCGGGTCGGGCAAGTCATCCACTCTCGCCGTCCTTCTCGACTGCATCAATCGCGAGAAGTATTACCACATCATCACCATCGAAGATCCCATCGAATTCTTGCATAACCACAAGTGCTCCACCATCCATCAGCGCGAGCTGCATAGCGACACCCCCAGCTTCGCTCACGCCTTGCGCTCCGCGCTGCGCCAGGCCCCGAAGGTGATTCTGGTTGGAGAAATGCGCGACCGCGAAACCATTGAGATCGTTCTCGAGGCCGCCGAGACCGGCCATCTGGTTCTTTCCAGCCTCAATACCATGGACGCGCCCAAGACGGTGGAGCGAATCGTCAGCTCCTTCTCGCCCGACGAACAAAAAAAGGTTCGCGAGCGCTTTGCGAAAACCTTCCGCTACATCGTGTGCCAGCGTCTACTGCCGAAGACGGATCGCAGCGGCCGCGTCCCAGTCGCCGAAATCCTGAAAGCGAATCCGCGCACTCGCGAGTGCATCGAAAAAGGCGAGCGCGAAGGCAAGACCTTGCTCGACGCCATGAAAGCCGGCGCCACCGAAGGCATGCAACACTTCGATGGCGAAATCGCCCAGTTGGTCCGCGACCGCGTCATCGATCTCGAGACCGGCCTCTCCTTCGCCAGCAATCCCACGGTGTTAGGTCAGGAACTGGTCAGATAGCGTTTTGAAAGGGCACGGCTTCCAGGCGGTGGAGAAACTCCATTTTGCGTTGATTTTGGGTGGCGCAGCGCTTTCAGCGCTGCGGTAAGGAGTTTCGGGAAGGGCACGGCTTCAGAGGTTGCGGAAAAACTCACTTGTATTTTGTGAGGGATGAGATA
>CZKJ01000109.1_pt1 | contig 20142 bp, 10 predicted proteins | sample 1122331 | NCBI WGS metagenome assembly CZKJ01 (sample SAMEA3539301, study PRJEB10725) | soil metagenome | biome: tundra; feature: field; material: soil | place: USA | collected 2010-05 | depth 0.15 m
AACCGCAACGCAAGATATTCGCGCACGCGCTTCAGCGTCGCCTGAGTGATGACTCGCCCGCCGCTAGTGGGATCGAACGCGGCCCCGCGCGTGTCGTCGGCCACCTTGAAACCGCGGCGGTCGCTGCCGGGGATGCCGTAGAAAAATCGTTTTCCATGATCTCCCCACACCGGAAGATGCGCGTCCGTAAAGCGCGAGTCTCCGGCGGGCGGCCCGAAGAAAAAAATGTCCTGCTTGGTCGGGCGAATCAAGTCACCCATAGCTTCAGGAAACAATTCTCCCAGCCATGGCCCGCACGCAAAAACATAGCAATCAGCTTTGACCTGCGAGCCATCGGAGAGCGTCAAGCTGCGCAGAGGCGCATTCTCCAGGCCGTCGGCCGAGACCGCGACTTGACGGTATGCTCCGCCTCCGCCCACAAAAGCATCTACCACAGCCTGGCAACTGGCGCGAGCATCGAGGTATCCGCACTCGGGTTCGAAGATTCCCCACTGTACATCCGCAAAATTAACTTGCGGCCAACGTTTCTTCATCTCCGGCGTAGACAATTCTTGAAACGTGATCCCCGCCTCGCGAAGCATTGCCAGCGACCCGCGTTCAAAAGCATCGTCGCGGCTGCTGACCATCCACAGAACTCCGCTACGGTGCAGAAATTGGCGCTTCCACCGCCGTTCGTATTTCGCCCACATCTCGAGAGCGCGCGCGGCGAGCCTGGTATACGGCTGATTAGGCCCATACGTCCCGCGCATAATACGCGTCTCGCCGCCGGAAGAAGCGCGCGAATTTCCCGGCCCCCAGGCGTCGAGCAACGTAACCCGGGCTCCGCGCTCGAGAAGGTGAAGCGCGGTCCAGCCTCCAAAGGCACCTGCTCCCACGATTGCAACGTGTGGCTTGGATTTCATACGGAATGTTTTCGCATCACGCGCCCTTGAGAATACGCGGTGACGACGGTCGAGGGGAAGTTGCAGGAGAAGATGCGGCCGAGATTCCGGTCAGTTATACTCCTTACCTCCATGCCTCCACGAACGAACCCACGCTTTCGCCGCTCCATTCTGTTTTGCGCCGTAGCATCCTTGCTCCTCTGCAATCTCCTTTTCGCGCAAGACCCAACCCCCGCCCCGTCTCGCGCCTCCGCCGTCCTTGACTCCATGCCCCACGCCAAGCGCATCGGCGAGGTCGCACTCTCACCCAACGGTGCCCAAGTCGCCTACCTCGTGGATGACAAACTTACAGTCACAAGTTCCAGCGGCGGCTCTCCTCAGACCATCGCGGTCGAAGGCAGTCTTCCCCTTCGCGACGTGGCCTGGTCTTCCGACAGCAAACGCATCGCCTTCATCGCCGACCTTCCCGGCGACGTTCCCTCCGCGCAAATCTGGACCGCCGCAGCCGATGGCAGCTCTCCCGTGAAGCACGCGGAACTGAAAGGTTACGCGCAAGCTCCACGCTTTTCCCCCGACGGTTCAAAGCTCGCGATTCTTTTCATCGAGGGCATGCCCCGTGTCGCGGGCCCTCTGCAACCCATGACGCCACTCGCCGGAGTCGTCGACCAGAAAATCTTCGAGCAGCGCATCGCAACCATCGACCTCAGCACGGACCATCTCACGCAAGTCACCCCCGCCGACATGTATGTCTACGAGTACGACTGGACACCCAACGGACAAGCCTGGGCAGCGACTGCGGCTCGCGGCAACGGCGATGCCAACTGGTGGATTGCCCGTCTCTATTTCGTAAACGCGCGCACCGGAGAGATGCGCGAGATCTATAAACCCAAGTTTCAACTCGCCAATCCGCGAGTCTCCCCCGACGGCAAGAATGTCGCCTTCATCGAAGGATTAATGAGCGACGAAGGTTCCACCGGCGGCGATATCCAGGTCGTCCCCATCGCGGGAGGCTCTGCCCGAAACCTCACTCCCAACCTCAAAGCATCTCCGTACGCCATCGCCTGGACCGCGCCCGACCGTATAACTTACGCCGAAGATGTAGACGGAAATTTCGGCTTTGCCAGCGTGAGCACGAATGGCGGCGCAATCAAAACACTTTGGACCGGCGAAGAACTTGCTTATCCCGCCAGCACCGCCTGGGTTTCATCGGCTTCGAGCGAAGTCACAACCGCAATTGTCCGTCAATCGCCGAGCACTCCACCAGAAGTCTGGGCTGGCCCAGTTGGAAAATGGAAACAGCTCACCCAAATAAACACCGAACTCAAGCCCGCCTGGGGAGAGATGCGCACCATTCATTGGATGAACGGTACCACCCGCGTCCAAGGATGGTTAATGCTACCCAAAGATTTCTCGACCGACAAAAAATATCCGCTCGTGGTCAGCGTCCACGGAGGCCCGTCCTCCGCCTGCGCCCCACACTGGGCCGAGCGTGACATGGGCCCGCTTTCCGCGATGGGTTACTTCGCCCTCTGCCCCAACCCGCGCGGCAGCTACGGCCAAGGCGAAGCGTTCACGGAAGGCAACGTAAGAGATTTCGGCGGCGGCGATTACCGCGACATCATGGCCGGCGTCGACGCTATCGCCAAGCAGTATCCCATCGATCCCAAACGCATCGGCATCCGCGGCCACAGCTATGGCGGATACATGACCATGTGGGCCGAAACGCAAACCCAGCGCTTCGCCGCGGCCGTCGCGGGCGCCGGCCTCTCCGATTGGCTGAGCTACTACGGTCTCAACGACATCGACGAATGGATGATCCCATTCTTCGGCGCATCCGTCTATGACGATCCCGCCGTCTACGCCAAAAGCGACCCCATGCGCTTCGTCAAAGCCGTGAAAACTCCCACGCTCATTCTCGTCGGCGACCGCGATGGCGAAGTTCCCATGGAACAATCCGTCGAATGGTGGCACGCCCTCACCACTCTGCACGTGCCTACAAAGCTGGTCGTGTATCCGAACGAGGGACACATGTTCATCAAGCCCGCGGACTCCCGGGATTATTCACGGCGTTCGCTGGAGTGGTTCGAGGAATGGTTCGGAAACAATTGGAACGTCGTTGCCTCGCCCTTTCGTCCCGTGAACATTACCGCGCAGGGAGCAACAATCTGGGTTTGCGGGGCGGACGAAATGATCTTAAGTTCCCAAAGTGGTGGGGCAACATGGGACACGAAACATCAAAATCTCGACGGGGAAGTCTTGTTGAACATTTCTTTTGTGAATGAGAAAGTCGGCCACGCCGCGGGCACGGGCGGACTTTTGCTCTCGACCGACGATGGCGGTCAGACCTGGAAGAGCCATGTCGCGCCCGGAGCCGTGCGCACCTTCTCGTTCGCTGACGCTGTAAACGGCATAGCTGTCATCGGCGAAGGTCACCCCGGTCCAAGAGTTTCATCGTCTGACCAAGCCGTTCCCATTGAGGGAACTGTAAAGATCACCCACGACGGGGGCGGTCACTGGGAGGATATAGCTGCTATTAATTCGGAGGCACTGCGACCATTTACTCAGACACTCTCCATCGCGGCCCTCGATAGCTCTCATTACCTCATGCTAAGGCGTCAAGCCGAAGTCGAGGATATCTTTTTAGTTACAAAAGATGGCGGAAAATCTTGGAACGTCGTCCGCCCGCAAAATGACGCCAGTAACCGAGGCTTGCCTCGCATGGTTTTTGTTCATCAAGGTGAGTATTGGGCATTTGGCCACGAGCTAGTGCATCGTGAAAAAGGTGGTGGCTATGGCGTGCCTCTAACACTGCATTCGAAAGACGGGGAGACCTGGACGCATGGAGCCCCGGGGCCGAAAGAATTCGACTCGTGCAGCTCTCAGGGCTGTTATATGTGGGACGGCGCAGTAGAGGTTCTCTATGGCGAACACGAACAGTTTTGGGCGCTACCGCAGGACGGCTCGCTGGGCGAAAAGTGGGCTATCGCCGAAGGCACGGGATGCACCGTTAGCGACAGTACCCTGAGATGTGGCCGCGCCACCGTAACAGAAAAACCTGCGGACAAAGCCGAAGTGCCAGGCGGGATCATCTCCCTTAACCTTCACAATCAATATTTCGCAGAGGGCTGTGTCGAGTGCCACGTCAAGGGGATAGTCCCGGACAATGCGGGGCCGCCTTCTATACAGCGGGTCCGCGCAGCGATCACGGTACGTCGAGATGGAACCGTGGCCAGTGTCTCGGCGGATTATCCGCCTAGTAAGCGAATGAGTGACGACATATCCGCCCAGTTGTCGAAATGGCTGTTCGAGCCCGAACATAAGGGATCAGATACGGTGGAGACCAAGAAAGATGTCTCCTTGCTCTTGATGTGCTCGGGTTTCCCTGGCCGCCCAGAGACCAATCGTTGTACGCTCCATGGCCCCGATGAATTTTCCGGTTTTCGCTCTCCTTCCAAGGCTCCGACCTCAACTGTGAAGCAGTAGCTTCCCTTCGCATATGTTACAAGATTGGAGAATCTGGCAAGAACCTCATCGAAATAGGCAAGAAGCCCACGGTTCAGGAGACTATGCTTAGTGTCGCGCTGCCCTTGAGGCAGACGGAATTTCGCAGCGGTAGGAGAATCAATGCAGAAGCGCAAACTTGGAAGCAGCAACCTGGAAGTTTCGGCTCTCGGCTTGGGGTGCATGGGAATGAGCTTTTCCTACGGTCCGCCCAAAGACAAGCAGGAGATGACCACTCTTCTTCACGCCGCCGTCGACCGCGGCGTCACCTTCTTTGACACCGCCGAAGTCTACGGCCCATTCACCAACGAAGAGCTTGTAGGCGAAGCTCTCGCTCCTTACCGTGGCAAAGTTGTGATCGCCACCAAGTTCGGATTCGATCTCAGTGGCAGCGATAACCGGCCCGGAGCGGCGGGCCTCAATAGCCAGCCGGATCACATTAAGCAGGCAGTCGAAGGCTCCCTCAAGCGGCTCAAAGTCGAAACCATCGACCTCCTCTATCAACATCGGGTTGACCCGAACGTGCCGATCGAAGACGTTGCCGGCGCAGTGAAGGAACTGATTCACGCAGGTAAGGTCAAGCACTTCGGCATGTCGGAAGCAGCCGCAAAGACGATTCGCCGCGCCCACGCAGTCCAGCCGGTCACTGCTGTCCAAAGCGAATACTCGCTGTGGACGCGAACTCCAGAGAAGGAAGTGATACCAACCCTCGAGGAACTCGGCATCGGCTTCGTGCCCTACAGCCCTCTGGGCAAGGGCTTCCTGACGGGAGCGATCGACGAAAATAAAAAGTTCGACAGTACCGACTTCCGCAGCACTCTCCCTCGCTTTACGCCGGAGGCTCTCAAGGCGAACCAGGCTCTAATTGACCTGCTCGGCAGCATTGCGAAGCGGAAGAACGCTACTCCTGCGCAGATCGCGCTCGCCTGGCTTCTCGCTCAAAAAACTTGGATTGCTCCCATTCCCGGCACCACGAAGCTCAACCGCCTCGAAGAAAACATTGGTGCGTTGGCAGTCGTATTGACGGCTGGAGATCTCCGCGACATCGATGACGCCGCCTCAAAGATCAAGGTGGAGGGCGCTCGGTATCCGGAACGCCTGGAGAAAATGACCGGCCTGTAATTCGAAGGTGGAAGCTGGGCGGACGTTCAACTCCCTCACCAACCTCCTTGACACAACCCCACCGCCTTCCTAGAATCCAAGCAGCGCGGGCAGTTTGCGTCCTAAGGCTAAGTTTCTGCATCTAAATTACTTAGCTGGAACCTCGGTGGCCGCAAGTCTTGACGCCCCTTTAATAATAGAAGATGCCCTCTGATCCCAATATCGGCAAGCGGGAACGCGAAGTTCTTACCGCGATCGTGGAGACTTTTATTTCCACCGGCGAGCCCGTCGGTTCGCGCACGCTCTCGCGCTCGAACCGCGAAGGCCTCAGCCCCGCCACCATCCGCAACGTGATGGCTGATTTGACGGATTCGGGATTCCTCGAACAGACGCACACTTCCTCGGGACGCGTTCCCACGCCCGAAGCCTACCGCTATTACGTCGAGCAGATTTCCGGAAGTGCCAAGCTGGCTCCCCAGGAAGAAAGCATGATTTCCGACTCCCTCGCCGGCATCAGCGACGTGCAGGAGTTTATGGAGCGCACCTCGCATGTGCTCTCCCTGATCTCGCGGAACGTAGGCATCACCGTAGCCTCCAGCGGCACCAGAAATGCGCTCGAGCACGTGTACTTCTCGCGCCTGGGAGATCAAAAAGTTTTGGCTGTACTGGTTACGCGCTCGGGATTAGTGCGCGACCGCGTATTGCGCCTCGATCTGCCTCAACCTGAGCTCGATCTCGCCGCCCGCTACATCAACGAAAATTTTCGTGGATGGACCATGGAGTCCATGCGCGCCGAACTCGCGCGCCGAATCGAGCAGGAACGCAGCGAATACGACCGCCTGATGAATTCCATCGAACAGCTCTACAAACAAGGCGCGCTGGCTTCAGAAGCCGGAACCCAGGTGGTTTTCGTCGAGGGCGCGGCCAACCTGGTCACCGGCCAGGAGGATCGTAAACGTCTGCAGGAGATGTTGAAAACTCTCGAGGAGAAAGAAAAAGTCGCGCAACTCCTCGGCGCCTATCTCGACGTAAAGCAGGAGGCGGTGCGAGTGGTCATCGGACTGGATGATGCGCTTCCCTCCATGCAGAACTTCGTGCTGATCGGAGCTCCGGCACACTCGGGTGGCGACATGGTCGGCTCGCTGGCCGTGATCGGCCCCACCCGCATGGACTATCAGCACACCATGACTGCGGTTTCCTACATCGCGCGCCTCTTCGACAAAATTCTGAATGAATCGGAGTAATCACGTTTTTCTATGGGTAAAGCGAACGGCAGATCGGAAGGCGAAAGATTGGAACGGCAAAGATCGGAAGGGCAAAGATTGGAAGGGCAAAGATCGGAAGCGGAAAACTCCAGGCTGGATCTAGAACACGAACTCCAAGCCGGCAATGCAATCGAGACTGCCATGGATCCAGCGGTCGGCGGAGAAGTGTCCGCTCCCGATTCTGAATTGCAAAAAGTGAAAGCCGAGCGCGACTCGCTGCTCGACCGCCTGGCGCGCATGCAAGCGGAGTTCGAAAATGTCCGCCGGCGCAACGCCAAGGAGCAGCAGGATTTTCGCGATTACGCTGCCGCGGACGCGATCAGGCCTCTGCTGCCCGTGCTCGATAGCTTCGATCGCGCCCTAACCGTTAAATCGGACGCGGCCGAGTTCCGCAACGGAGTCGAGCTGATTTACAAGCAATTGCTGACTGCGCTGGCCAAGCTGTCGGTGCAACCCATCGCGGCCAAGGGTGAACCGTTCGACCCCCATTATCACGAGGCAATCGAAATGGTGGAAACCTCCAACGCTCCCGATCACCAGGTGATCGAAGAGTTGCAGCGTGGCTACAAGTATAAGGACCGCCTCTTGCGCCCCGCCATGGTGAAGGTGGCAAAAAATCCGGGACATTAAATTTTCGAGGTTGGGAAGCTATTTCATCAACGGTTTTGGGAAGGGCACGACTTTTAGTCGTGCCGCTCGTAGTCGGCTTGAGCGTGGGCTTTAGCCCTGAGGGCAGAGCCGCCTGCACGCGGCAAGCGTCACTGGGCAAGCATCACTAATTGTTCTCGTTTTATTTCTCATGAAGGAAAGGCCCTAATTCTGACCACGAACGCAAAACGCGACTATTACGAAGTGCTCGGCGTCACCCGCACCGTCACCGAAGTTGAACTCAAGAGCGCCTATCGCAAGCTCGCCATGCAGTACCATCCCGACCGCAATCCCAACAATCCGGATGCGGAGGAGCGCTTCAAGGAAGTTACCGAGGCCTACGGCATTCTTGCCGACTCCGAAAAGCGCTCTCTCTATGACCGCTTCGGCCATGCTGGCGTCGGTAACTCGGCCGGACCCGGCGCGGGTTTCGATCCCACGGTGTTCCAGGACTTCGGCGAAATCTTTGGCGAGTTCTTCGGATTCGGAGATGCGTTCGGTGGCGGCGGCCGCCGCCGTAGCCGCGTTCAACGTGGCGCGGATCTTCGCGAAGACATCACCATCGAGTTTGAGGAAGCGGTCTTTGGAGCCGAGACGCGCGTCACGGTCCGCCGCCACGAAGCCTGCGAAGACTGCCATGGATCGGGAACCGCCCCAGGCAAAGGTCCTACTACGTGCAAGTCGTGCGCCGGTCGCGGCCAGGTGCGCTATCAGCAGGGCTTCTTCAGCATCGCGCGAACTTGTCCGTCATGTCAGGGATCGGGCAGCGTGATAACCGATCCCTGCCCCAAGTGCAGAGGCGAAGGCCGCCTTCTGCGGCAGCGCTCCGTCGATGCAAGAATTCCCGCTGGCGTCGAAGACGGCACGCGAATCAGGTTTACCGGCGGCGGCGAAGCTGGCCCGTTCGGTGGCCCTGCCGGCGATCTCTACGTTGTGTTGCATGTGAAGGAGCATCCGTTCTTTGTGCGCGAAGGCAACGATCTTCACTGCGCGGTGCCGCTGTCCGTCACGCAAGCCGCCATGGGCGCTGAGATTCGCGTGCCCACGCTCGAAGGCGAGCACTCGCTCAAGATCCCCGATGGCACCCAGCCCGGCACAACCTTTCGCATCCGCAACAAAGGCGTACCTGTCCTGAACGCTCACGGCAAGGGCGATCTCTATGTGGAAGTTCGGATCCAGATTCCTACCAAGCTGAACAAGCGCCAAAAAGAACTCCTCCAGGAACTGGAAACCACCGCGAAGGTGGACAATCAGCCGCTAGTCCGCTCTCTGCTCGGCAAAGTGAAAGATATGTTCGGGTGAAACAGCTCTCAGTTGCCAGCTGCCAGTTGCCAGACCCAAGCTCGTGGCTTTTATCATTCAGCGCGTCGCAACGGATAGCTAAGCATGACTGTCGTTACTATGAGCTTTTACTGGGAACTGGCTACTGGCCACTGGCAACTGAAGCAATGACCCGCCGCCGCTGGATTGCCGACGAATTCTCCGGAGACCATGCCGCTCTCATCGGCGAACACGCCGATCATCTGGTTCGTGTGCTCCGCGCTCGCGTCGGAGAGGATTTCGATATCGCCACCGGCCAATCCGTTCGCCGCGGACTAATCACCTCACTGAAACCCGACAGAGTCGAGTTTGACCTTGCCGAAGTAATCTCCACCCCACCCTTGGCCGAGATCACTCTGGTTCTCGCAATATACAAATTCGACCGCATGGAGTGGGCCATTGAGAAATGTACGGAGCTTGGCGTCTCGCGCATCATTCCCCTGATCTCGCGCCGCACCGATCCGCATCTGGCCACTGCTTCCACGAAACGAGTCGACCGTTGGCAGCGCATCGCCCGGCAAGCGGCAGAACAATCCCGCCGCGCCACACCGCCGGAGATTTCAACGCCCTTCAAGCTTTCAGAAGCGTTGAATCTATCCCAGCCGCTGCGAATTGTCCTCGCCGAATCGGAAGAGCAAACTTTGCTCCGCAACGTGCTGACCCCAGAGAGTTCTAACGGAATCGCCCTAGCCATCGGTCCCGAAGGCGGATGGACCGAAGATGAGCTCCAAGCGTTTCAGCAAGCCGGATGGATTTCAGCCTCGCTCGGAAACACAATCCTCCGCGCCGAAACCGCCGCCATCGCTGCCATCGCCGTTGCTGCTTCCATCCTGTCCTCGCTCTGATTCTCACAGCCTGATTTGCACAGCTTCGTTGTCCGCGTATTTCCGAACGCGGTGATATCCTGACCCCGAATGGCTGTCCCCAAACTTCAATCTCATCCCGCTCCCTTCCTTCCCGACGATCGCCAGCGCGAAGCCATCGAGCATGTTCACGGTCCAATGCTGGTAGTGGCAGGGGCCGGCACCGGAAAAACGTCGGTCCTCATTCACCGCATCGCCCATCTCGTCGAGCAGGCCCACGCCAAGCCAGAGGAAGTCCTCGCCCTCACCTACACCGTGGCCGCCGCCACCGAGATGCGTGGAAAAGTCAGCAAACTCCTCGGCAAGAGAATTCATTCCGCCACATTTCATGATTACTGCTTCGACCTGCTGCAGCGCGCCAGGAAAGATTTTCGTTTACTCGACGAAAAAGATTACTGGATTTATCTCCGCAAGAGGATTCATGAACTCCGCCTCGAACATTATGTCCGCGCCGCAAATGTAGCCCAGTTTCTGAACGATTTGCTGGGCTTCCTCGCCCGCTGCCACGACGAACTGGTCACTCCGGAAAAGTACGCGGAGTATGTTCATCGTCTGGAGCGTGGCGAGTCTCCCGTTCCCCGCGTTGCGAAATCGAAAGAGAAATTAACCGACGACGAGGTGATCGGACGCTGTCAGGAAATTGCCCGCGTCTTCGCCACCACCGAACGCTGGCTGCGGGAAGACAATTACGGCACTTTCAGCCACATGATCACCCGGGCCCACGAGTTGCTCGCAAGCGACGAAAAATTACTGGCGGAGGAGCGTGCCCGCGCCCGCTTCATCCTGGTCGACGAATTTCAGGACGCGAACTTCGCACAGATCAAGATTCTCGCCGCGCTCGCCGGCAACGAAGCCAACATCTTCGCCGTCGGAGATCCCGATCAGGCCATCTACCGTTTCCGTGGCGCATCCAGCGCCGCTTTTCATCTCTTCCGCCGCCATTTTACTCAGACCAAACTGGTCGTTCTGGGCAAGAACCGTCGTTCCACCACCCCGATTCTGCAGTGCGCCTTCGCCGTGGTCGATAAAAATCCTCCCGTCTTTCGCGCCGGCGAGCCGGCAGCATTCGCCTATCGCCGTACTCCGTTGCAATCGGCGCGAGAAGAAGAAGCGAACAATCAGGGCAAGCCGCTGCCCGCGTTCCCCGTGGAGGCGATCTCGTTTGGCGGCAGAGATGCCGAGGCGCCTGACGTAGTCCGCATCATCGAAGAGACACGCCGCCACTCGCGATGCGTGTGGAAAGATTTTGCTGTCCTCTACCGATCGCATGTGAATCGCGACGATGTCGTGCAGCATCTGGCCGAACACGAAATCCCGTTCTCCATCGAGAACATGGACGTCAGCGACACTCCCGAAGTGCGCGATCTTTTTGCCTGCGTCGCGGCCGTGGTCGACCTGGGCTCCGATGCCAGCCTCTTTCGCGTGGCGGCATTACCGCAGTTCGAGGTGGATCCGGAACAGCTTCGCAGCGCTCTGCGTGCCATTGCGAAGGAATCGAAAGATGGAGTGGTGATTCCGCTCGCTTCGGTTTTGGACGGTGTCACCGGCGGCCCCGCAGTGCTGGAATGTGTGCTCCGGGCGCGTGATGAAGTCGGCCGCAAGCAGGCGAAAGCCCGCGTGGCCTTGCAGTTGATCGGAAAGCAATTCGGTCTCCGCCTCGACTCCCCGGTACTGCAGGCCGCCCTCGACTTCGCCGCTGAATGGGAGAAGAAGCCCACCACCGAAACCGGAGATCTGCGCGAATGGATCGAGTACCTCAGCTACTTTCGCGAAGCCTCCGGAACCATTCCGTTAGCGTCAAAAGAGGATGAAGACGCCGTTCGCCTGATGACCGCGCATGGCGCCAAAGGCCTCGAGTTCTCCCACGTGTTCATCCTGCGTGCCGCCAGCGGTTCTTTCCCTCTCTCGTACCGGGAGACTCTGGTGGAGTTTCCCCGAGAACTTCGCGATCCAGATTCCGCCACCGCAGGAGACGACAAGACGCTCAACGACCAGGAAGAGCGGCGGCTTTTCTACGTCGCGATGACCCGTGCCAAAGACTCGCTCCACATGTACGGCAAGCAGGGAATCGGTCGCGACAAAACTCCCGCCGGATTTCTGCGTGAACTCATCGGCAACCCGGAATTGCAACCCTGGCTCAGAGCGCGGCCCGCCCTCCCTTCGCAACCCGAGTTGCTCGAGATCGCCGCGGCCGCCGACTCAGCCCATCCCGAGGGTTCCCGCTTGCCCGCCTGGCTTGAACTCCCCCCAATTGAAGGCCTGGACGCGCGCTTGAGCGCCAGCGCTATCGAGACTTATGAGACTTGTCCCTTGCAGTTCAAGTTCGAGCGCGAATGGAAACTCTCGCGCCAGCTCCACGCGGCCGTGCAGTATGGCGCGGCCATGCACCGCGTGCTGCGTACCTACTACGACTCCGTACGCCTAAGCAGGACCAAGCCCGACGGCGAACTCCTGCAACTGTTTCGTGACGATCTGGCCGCAACCGGAATTCAGGATGATTATCAGCGCGACCTGTACTTGAAGCAGGGGCTCGAACAATTGCAACAATTCCTGGCTGGAACCCGTTCTGCGCCTGCGCCCGAGGTTCTGCACACGGAAGAATGGTTTGACGTGCAGATCTCTGGCACCAAGCTCACTGGTCGAATCGACCGGATGGACCGCGCACCCGACGGTAGCGTGGTCATCGTCGACTACAAAACCGGCAAGGCTCGATCCCAGGAAGACGCCGACGATAGCCTGCAGCTTTCGATCTACGCCATGGCCGCTCATCAAAAGTGGGGATACCGCGTGAACGAACTGGCGTTTCACAATCTGGAAGGCAACGTCTCCGTCGTCTCGAAGCGCACCGAGTTTCAATTGGAGCAGGCTCGCGAGCGAGTGTTGACCGTGGCGCGCAATATAGCGGATGGCTACTTCAAGCCTAAGCCGGATTTCTACTGCAACTTTTGCGCATTCCGCGGATTGTGTCCGGCGAGGGAAAAGCAGGCTCCGAAGGTTGCGCCGAACATCCCGAAGATGACAAAGCAGCCGCTCGACTGACCACCTGCCGCACCCAAGACTTCGCAGCCAAAACTTCCGCACAAAAACTTAGGGGACGCTTTTGGCGTCCCCCTTTGACTTCGTACTGCCTTCTTAATGCTTCTTTTTCTTCTTTGCCTTTTTCTTGGTTGCCATTGGTTCTATTCTCCCTTCCATTGTTCATGGAAAAATCTGCAACGATGTTTTGTTGCAACTAGATGAAGTATTCAGTTAATGAAAAATGAAGTCAAGAAAAAAATGCACGCATTGTAGCGAGCGATGCTGTACCAAAGTCACAAGGAGAGCAGCGCGCGCAACAGAATCTCAAAGTCGCGTCAACCAAACACACACCGGCAATGCAATCGCGAGCGACGAGCACCCCTCGCCGACTCTCCACGCATCCGCAGTTTTCTTCGCAGGGGCGATGAGCAATCATCCCTGTCGCCATACCGCGGAAGTTCATCGTTTTCGCCATCCGCTGCATCTATAATGAAGTTGCGAAACTTCGCGGGAGCATGATCAATGGCGGCTTTCGATGATGTTGTCATCATTTCCGGTTGTCGTACGGCAGTAGGAAAATTTCAGGGAAGTCTCGGCGATTTGACCGCTCCGCAGTTGGGCGCGATCGTGGTACGCGAAGCCGTGAAGCGCGCCGGATTGACCTCCGATCAGATCGACGAATGCATTATGGGCAATGTTCTCCCCGCCGGACTCGGACAAAATCCTGCGCGGCAGGCGGCAATCTTCGCAGGATTGTCTCCCGCAACAGGTGCCATGACAATCAACAAAGTTTGTGGCTCGGGATTGAAAGCAGTCGCTCTCGCCGCGCAAGCCGTACAAACCGGAAACAGTTCCATCGTGGTCGCGGGCGGCATGGAATCGATGACCAACGCCCCTTACTTGCTGCCGCAAGCTCGCAAGGGATATCGCCTCGGCAATGGCAAGGTGATCGATTCCATGGTGCACGACGGCCTCTGGGATATCTACAACGACTATCACATGGGCGTCACCGGGGAGAATGTCGCCGAAAAATATGGCATCACTCGCGAAGAGCAGGATGAATTCGCCGTCAACTCTCACCGCAAGGCAGTCGCTGCAATCAAGGAGTGCCGTTTCAAATCGCAGATCGTCCCCGTGGAAATTCCAGCGAAGAAAAAAGGCGAAGCTCCAACCCTCTTTGAGAAAGACGAATCCCCGCGCGAGGATACAACCATCGAAGCGCTCCGCGCATTGAAGCCCGCATTCAAGAAAGATGGAACCGTAACCGCCGGCAACGCGCCCGGAGTCAACGACGGCGCTGCCGCACTCGTCGTGACCAGCGCTCCGCGGGCCAAAGAGCTTGGCGTACAACCCATGGTTCGAATCGTGGCGCAGGCCACTAGCGGCGTCGAACCCAAATGGGTGATGATGGCTCCCGTCGACGCGGTCCGAAAAATCTGGGAAAAGACCGGATGGAAAAATGAAGACGTCGACCTCTACGAACTTAACGAAGCATTCTCGGTGCAGGCGCTGGGCGTAACGCGTGAGCTCGGGCTCGATCTCAACAAAGTGAACGTGAATGGCGGCGCCGTAGCCATCGGTCACCCCATCGGGGCCAGCGGCGCCCGCGTGCTCGTGACTTTAATTTATGAAATGGCCCGCCGCGACGCCAAACGCGGTATCGCCGCACTCTGCCTCGGCGGCGGCAACGCCGTCGCGATGGCTGTGGAAAGATACTAGAAATCATCAGCCATCCAAATGTCTTGGGAAGGGCACGACTTCAGTCGTGCCGCCTAACGCGGAATAAAGAGCGGTCTCTCTAGCCCCTGAGGTTGGCCTCTAGACCGGCTCTGACGAGTTTAAGGATGTCGCCGCCGGCAGCGCCACCGTGAACACCGCGCCCCCACCCGGCACGTTCGCCGCCTCCACCGTTCCGTCGTGTTCCTTCATCACCGATTTGCAAATGCTGAGCCCCAACCCCGTTCCCCGCCCCGGCCGCTTCGTCGTATAGAACGGATCGAAGATGCTGGCAAGAATCTCCGGCGCAATTCCCGGACCATCGTCCAAGAAACTCGCCCACACCGACGGCCCGCTCGTTCCCAGCCGGATGCGTAACGTTCCTCGGTCGCGCGCCTCGCGAATGGCCTGCTCCGCATTCAAAATCAAATTTAGAAATATCTGCATCAGTTGGTGCGGATCGCCCTGAACATAAGGCAGCCCGGGCTCGCGAATGAAGTCAACCGTGATGTTGTTTTTCCGCAGCGAGTAGGAGTGCAGATTAAGCGTTCGTTCGACGATCTCCCCCAGATTGACGCGAGTCTTGCCCGGCGCTGGTGGAGTCGCGAAATAGGTCAGGTTGTGAACAATTTCCGCCGCCCGGCGCGCTTGCTGCTGCAATATCGCAATTTGCTTCCGCGCCGGGTCGGTAGTCTGACTGTCCTGCAGAAGTTCGCTCACGCCCAGAATGCTGGTCAACGGATTATTCAATTCGTGAGCAACGCCGCCAATCATCGCTCCCATCGCAGCCAGGCGTTCGCTTTGCACTACTTGCTGCTCAAACCTTTTTTCCGTCGTGATGTCGCGCACGGAAATAATGACGCCCGCAAGTTTGGCATCCGCCTCAAAAAATTGGCTGGCCGAGGCCCGCATCGTCCGTCCGCCTCCATCGCTGCGCCGCGCCCCGTATTCCGCCGATCCAAACACTTTGTTACCGGCCACTACGTCATGGTAAAGCGTCACCAGTTCGGCAGAGGTGCCCTGGGTTTCAGAAATCTTCTTCCCCAGCAACTCCTCGGATGGACAGCCCAGCAAATCACTCACCCGCGAACTCACAAACGTGTAACGCTCTTCCAGATCGACCACCAGAATTAAATCGGGGAAGCTCTCCAGCAAGCGCCGCCGGAATTCTTCCTGCTGCGCCACTTGCCGTTCAAGCTTGCGCCTCTCCGTAACGTCCACCAGCGTGCCCTGGTAACGAATCAACTTTCCCGCATCATCCCACACGGCGCGCGACGATTCGAGAAACACGGCGGCATTCCCATCTTTCTTCCGCAGTGTGATCTCTCTCGCGCGCACGCCGCCGCGATCGTCCGCAGCCCGGCCCAGCACCGGCGGTTGCCCAGGATCCAGGTTCAGCTGACTAGGCTCGAGAGCAAGCATTTCTTCTTTCGTCGCATACCCTAAAATGCTGACCAGCGCTGGATTCGCATCCAGCAACCTGCCCTCCGGCGTGCTGAAATAGGCGCCTTCCTGCAGCGTCTCAAAAAGTTCGGTGAAGCGCAGCTCTTTCTCGTGCTGTTCCGTAACGTCACGCCCCAGCACGCTCACTCCCACAACTTCGCCACCCTTGACGATCGCATTCAAAACGCAATCGAAATAAAGCGGCCGCGTATTATTCTTGAAACGCACTCGCACCGTGCCGGCCCAATGCCTCTTCTCCAGGAAACGTGCGAGGCCGCCTTCAACATTCGCGCGGTTTGGTTCGTCGAGGAACTCGAAGAATTTCTGTCCCACGATCGCCGTGTAAGGAAGGCTTGCGAGTTCGCTGACGCGTTTGTTCACTGTGCGCAAAGTCCCATCCAGTGAAACCGCGCAAGCGGCCTCGTCAATGGAGTCAATCAGTTCTTTAAAGTTGCGCTGCGAGCGCGCAATCATTTCATTCAGTTGATCCAGTTGCTCTTCGGAGGGAGCTGCCCCCACATGTTGCTGCAAATCCTGCAGCAACACCTTCAGCTCGCCCACTTCCTTCCGCCGCCCGTAGGCATAAACTGCCAGAAGCACCGACAACGCCAGAACCCCCACCGCCATCGGTCCCAGGTGGTAAGGCAAACCTTCCAGTCGTTCCCACGCCAGCGCGGCAAATCCCGCCGCCAGCAAAACCATGAACAGCAGAATCCATCGCCAAAGCTGAGATTCTTCGTGCTCCAGATTTCGCGGAGGGCGGGAGCGTCGCGGCGTGTCGGGAGAGGCCTGCATCATGGGGAACCCACCCGTTTCCCCAGACGGAAAAACGGTTCCTTACTCAAATCATCACTTACCAAAAACATCGTACTGCCCCAACTGGCGCATGAACAACCTCGCTTGTTGGAGAACTAGGTACGCCGGAGTCGATTCCGCCAGTCACCCGCAATCAATTGACTTGCCGCCGCCAGCCCTCCTAGTATGGTCGCACACGGGCGGGCGCTTATTCGTTGATCGGCCAAACCATCTCGCACTATCGCATTGTCGAAAAACTCGGTGGCGGCGGCATGGGCGTCGTCTATAAAGCTGAAGACACGCGCCTGCACCGTTTTGTCGCCCTCAAATTCTTGCCCGATGACGTGGCCCGTGATCCCCAGGCATTGGCCCGCTTTCAACGCGAAGCCCAAGCAGCATCCGCACTGAACCACCCCAATATCTGCACCATTTACGACATCGGCGAGCAGGACGGCCAGGCCTTCATCGCCATGGAATTTCTGGATGGCGTCACCCTGAAGCATCTAATCGCCGGACCTCCTCTGGAAACCGAAACTCTGCTCTCACTGGCAATCGAGACCGCCGATGCCCTCGACGCCGCCCACTCCGCCGGCATCGTTCACCGCGACATCAAGCCCGCCAACATCTTCGTCACCAAGCGCGGCCACGCCAAGGTCCTCGACTTCGGCGTGGCCAAGCTGACACCCATGTCCGATACGTCCGGCCACAGCGCATCCACCAGTGGTCTCACCGCCACCATCGACGATCGCCATCTCACCAGCCATGGCTCGACCGTCGGTACCGCCGCCTATATGTCTCCCGAGCAAGCGCGTGCCAGGGAAATCGATGGGCGCAGCGATTTGTTTTCCTTCGGCGCTGTGCTCTACGAGATGGCCACGCGCGTGCCCCCGTTTCGCGGCGAGAGTTCCGCGGTCATATTCAAAGCCGTTCTGGACGCAGCACCCACCTCAGCCCTGCGCCTTAATCCCGACCTGCCACCGGAACTGGAACGCATCATCCACAAGTGCCTGGAAAAAGATCGCAACCTGCGTTATCAGCATGCCTCCGACCTGCGCACCGACCTGCAACGCCTCAAGCGCGATACGGAATCCGGCAGGTCCGCGGCGGCAATTGAGCCAGCTTTGGTTTCTCCCAAACTATTTTCCCGCGCCGCCGCAAAAAAGAAAGCTCCTTGGGTCGCCGCAGGCGTGGTCGTCGCTGTGATCGCCGCCGCGGCGGCGCTCTTTCTCTGGAAGTCCCGTTCTACCGCGGTCTCTCGCCCAGATTCCGCAAGTCCAAATGCGATCGCAGTCCTGCCCTTCCAAAACGTCGGCTCCGACCATGACGCCGACTTTCTCCGCCTCGCCCTGCCCGATGAAATTGCCACCGCCCTCAGCTACGTGCCGTCATTCTCCATCCGTCCCTTTGCCACCGCCAGCAAGTACAGCGGGCCCAATCTCGACTTGCAACAGGCCGGCCGCGAGATGGGCGTCACCTCCATCGTCACCGGACACTACCTCACCGAAGGCGACCAGCTCGTGGTCACACTGGAAGCGGTCGACGTCGCCAATAACCGCAGTGTTTGGCGAGACACCATCACGGTTGCGGCCTCGGACAAGATTGCCATGCGCGAACAAATCACCTCGCGAGTTCGCCAGGGTCTCGTCCCCGTGCTCGGAGGATTGTCGGACTCCGGCCAGGCATCCACTCGCCCCAAAAGCGAGGAAGCCTACGACTTGTATTTGCGCAGCATCGCAGTTCCTCACGATGTCGCTCCTAATAAGGACGCAATCGCCATGCTCGAGCGTGCCGTTGGCATCGACCCCAGCTACGCTCCCGTCTGGGACGCTCTCGCCTTGCGCTACTACTACAGCGGCGCCTATGGCGACGGCGGCGAAACCATGCTCAAACGTTCGGATTCCGCCACCGACCGCGCCATGGCGCTCGATCCCAACTTGATTTCCGCCGTCGCCTGGTCGATCACCAAGCGCACCGATCACGGCGACACCGCGCCCGCCTACGCTCAAGCCTCAGCCTTGCTCAAGCGCCGTCCCAACGACGCCATGGCCCACTTCGCCTTGTCCTACACTCTGCGCTATGCCGGCTTGCTCGACGAATCCGCTCACGAGTGTGACACCGCCCTCGCCTTGGATCGCGCCAACTATCAACTACGCTCCTGTTCGGGCGTCTACGCCCAACTCGGCCGGCCCCAGAGAGCCATGGATTTCGTCCGCCTCGATGCCGGCTCCGAATACGCCGCCATGCAAACCGGCACGATTCTCCTCGGCCAGGGCAAACTCGCAGAAGCCCGCCAAGCCGTCCAGAAAGCCTCGAACTCTCCGTTGATGGGCCGCGACTTGATCCAAGCCTGCGTCGACCCTCCCCACTCCCCGCAATGCGACGCCGCCGCTCAAAAAGTCGAAGCCACCGCTCTCGCCGGGGTTGATGTCGAACCTCTCTATTCCGTCGGCGCCTTGCTCGCCTACTGCGGCCAAAAAGATGCCGCTCTCCGCTCGCTGAAACACGCCATCGAAAAAAACTACTGCGCCTACACCGCCCTGCAGACCGACCCGCTGCTGGTGAAACTCCGGGGAACTCTCGAGTTCAGCGAATTGCTGTCCGACGCCAAACAATGCCAGACGAAGTTCGTGGCGCAGCGAAGCCAGAACCCGCAATAGGTCTGCGTTGTCATCCTGAGCGGAGCGAAGGACCTATGTAGTTGATTCGCTATGCACAGCTTTCGCACTTCGAGAAGATTCGGGGACTTCCGGTTTGTCCTCGGCCAAGATAAATTGCGCACATTCCGTTCTTGAGCAGTTTATTGAAATTCTGTCATTCCGACCGGAGCCGGAGTGCTAGTGATGGCGCGGAGGAACCTGCCGTTTTCCCCGGAGCGACAAAGTTACGGCGGCCTATGGTCCTTAGCGGCCCCCGCATCAAAGTATGTGAGGCTGTCATGCCTCGCCCCCCGTGGGTTTCCCCCTCACGATCCACAGCCCCACCCCGTGACATCCGTCACAGCGCACTCGCACCGCGAGCGCCTACCGTAGATATTCCCCGGATCAGCCCCTAGTGTGCCGACCCTGGCACCAGATCCCTCGCACATGCTCTACAAGACCCTCAGCGCCGCAGTCTACGGTATCGACGCCAACATCATTCAAGTCGAAGTCGACTGCTCCGGCATCAAGACTGACCAGGACCACTTCCACACCGTCGGCCTGCCCGATGCCGCCGTGCGCGAAAGCCGCGATCGCGTCCGCGCCGCACTCAAAAATTGCGGCTACGACATTCCCCCCACCCACATCACCATCAACCTCGCCCCCGCCGATATAAAGAAGGAAGGCTCCGGCTTTGACCTGCCCATGGCCCTCGGTATCGTCGGCGCCTACGGCGGCCTCACCCGAAAAGAAATCGACGACTGTCTCTTCGTCGGCGAACTCTCCCTCGACGGCGGCGTTCGCGGCATCCGCGGCACGCTCCCCATAGCCCTCGAAGCCCGCACTCGCAAGATTTCCCGGCTCGTCGTCCCCGAAGCCAACGCCCGCGAAGCCGCCATGGTCGGCGGCGTCGACGTCTACCCCGTCCGCTCGCTGCTCGACGTAATCCACTTCG
>CZKJ01000006.1_pt1 | contig 19312 bp, 13 predicted proteins | sample 1122331 | NCBI WGS metagenome assembly CZKJ01 (sample SAMEA3539301, study PRJEB10725) | soil metagenome | biome: tundra; feature: field; material: soil | place: USA | collected 2010-05 | depth 0.15 m
GGAGTGAGCGATGCCCCGAGAAATTGTTACGTTGCAGTGCGGTGATTGCAAAGAGCGGAATTATTCGACCACCAAGAACCGGAAGACGACGACGGAGCGGCTGGAGTTCAAGAAATTCTGCCGCCGTTGCCGCAAGCACACGCCGCATAAAGAAGTTAAGTAGTCAGGCATCCAGTCCTCACGGTTTTACCTGAGAACTGGCAACTGAGAACTGTTTTTAGGGGCGTAAGCTCAACGGTTAAACTGTCGGTCTCCAAAACCGAACTTGGGGGTTCGAATCCCTCCGCCCCTGCCAGAATTTTGGACGGAAGCCGGGAAGGGTTAGGAGCTGTATGGCAGTGGAGACAAAAAAGAAGATGGCAAACTCAATCACGACCGCCGGAGAGAACTTTGGGGACCGGCTGAAGTCCTGGCCGGAGCGGGTGAAGACGTTCTATAACGACGTCCGCACGGAGACGCGCAAGGTGACAGCGCCGTCGTGGAAAGAAGTGCAGGCCACCACGGCCGTTGTAGTGATTACCGTGTTCATTTTCGGCGTGTACTTTTTCATTATCGATAACGTGATTCAGAAGGGCGTTTCGTTCTTGTACAGTTATTTTGGGAAATAGGCCCTAACGCGCAGAAGGCGGAGTTTAACTTGATCATGCAGGATGAAGAAAAAAACGAAGCGGCAGCAGGTGTGGAGCAGGCACCGAACGCGGATGGCGCTGCGCCGAGCGGCGAGCCGCCTCGCAATCCGAACATGAAGTGGTACATCATCCACTCCTACTCCGGGTTTGAGCGCAAGGTGAAAGAGTCGCTGGAGTCGCGCGTGTCGGCTTTCGGGCTGCAGGAAAAGATCGGCAGAGTGCTGATCCCGACCGAGTCGGTCACCGAAGTGCGCGGCGGCAAGAAGTACACGTCCGAACGCATGTTCTATCCCGGCTACGTGCTGGTGGAAATGGACATGGACGATCATGTCTGGCATGTAGTCAAATCCACGCCGCGCGTGACCGGATTCGTGGGCACCGGACAGCAGCCCACGCCGCTTTCCGACGAAGAAGTGCAGCACATTGTTTACAAAGTTGCCGACAGCCGCGAGAAGCCCAAGCTGAAGGTCAAGTTCGAGAAGAACGAAACCGTCCGCATTTCGGAAGGTCCGTTCGCAACCTTCCAGGGCATTGTGGACGAAGTGAACGAGGATCGCGAAACATTAAAAGTAATGGTCACAATTTTCGGCCGCTCGACCCCGGTGGAGTTGGAGTTCAACCAGGTGGAGAAGGTAGCTTAGGAATTGAGTAATTTTGTAATTTGGCAATTGAGAACCGAAGGAATCTTAGATGGCAAAGAAAGTTACAGGTTTCGTAAAGCTGCAGATCGCGGCGGGCAAGGCGACGCCGGCGCCCCCGGTGGGTCCGGCACTCGGCCAGGCGCAGATCAACATCATGGAGTTCTGCAAGCAGTTCAACGCGCGCACCAACCAGAAGGAAATGGAAGGGCTGATCATTCCGGTCGTGGTGTCGGTTTACAGCGACCGCTCCTTCACCTTCATCACCAAGACTCCGCCGGCTTCGATTCTGTTGAAGCGCGCCGCGGGTATCGCCAAAGGATCGGGCACGCCGAATAAAGATAAAGTCGGCAAGGTGACGTTGAAGCAGGTGGAAGAGATTGCGAAGCAGAAGATGCCCGACCTAAATGCGGCCTCCGTCGACACCGCGATCAAGAGCGTTCGCGGGACGGCGCGATCGATGGGAATCGAAGTCATTGGGTAATTTTGCAATTTTGTAATTGGGCAATTGAAAACCCCGCAAGTGATTTTCAATTGCCAAATTACTCAATTTCCCAATTACTCAATAGTCAAATGCACCACGGCTCATCGAAGCACCGATGAGCGGCGGGAGACGAGGAAAGCAAAATGAAAAAAGAAGGAAAGAACATCGCCAAGGCGCACGCGGCAATCGAGAAGCGCCCGTACACGCTGCAAGACGCGGTTCCACTGCTGCAGAAGGTCAAGTTCGCGAAATTTGACGAGACCGTCGAGGTTACGATGCGGCTGGGAGTCGATCCCAAGCACGCCGACCAGATGGTGCGCGGGACGGTCGTGCTGCCGCACGGGCTGGGCAAGGCGAAAAAAGTTCTGGTCATCGCCTCCGGCGACAAGATCAGAGAAGCCGAAGCCGCGGGCGCCGATTATGCGGGCGGCGAAGAAATGGTCGAGAAGATCACGAAAGAGAACTGGACCGACTTCGACGCGCTGATCGCGACTCCGGACGTGATGAAATCGGTTGGACGGTTGGGCAAAATCCTCGGTCCCAAGGGCCTGATGCCGAATCCGAAGACGGGCACGGTCACCGTGGACGTGGCCAAGGCGGTGCAGGAAGTGAAGGCCGGCAAGGTGGAGTTCCGCACCGACAAGACCGCGCTGGTGCACTGCCCGGTGGGAAAGATTTCGTTCTCGCCCGACAAATTGATCGAGAACGCGACGGTGCTGATCACCAGTGTGATTAAAGCCAAGCCTTCGGTTGCCAAGGGCAAGTACATCAAGGGCTGCACGCTGAGTTCGACCATGGGGCCGGGGATTCTGCTGGATACGGCTCCCATCGAGACTGCGGCCAAGGCCTAGTAAGAAAGCGCGCCGAACGCGCGTCCAGATCCTCCGGCGACAAAAAACCGGTCGCCTCAGGATGACAATTAGTGCCGGACAGCCGAGGGCGGCTGTCCCCACATAAGATCAGTTTCAGTAGAACATCGAGATATCGAGGATTCGACAATGGCAGTCACCAAGGCAAGAAAAAAAGAGCAGGTCGAGAAGTTGAGCGCGGATTTGAAGAATGTTTCCAACGCGGTGGTGGCCACCTACACCAAGATGACCGTGGCCCAGGACTACGAACTGCGCAAAGCTCTGCGCGGCGCGGGCGCGAAGTATCAAGTGGTGAAGAATACGCTGGCCGAACTCGCCGTGAAGGGCACCAAGATTGAGGAAGGGCTGAAGAACCTCTCCGGAGTGACCTCGATTGCCTACACCACGGGCGATCCCGTGGCCATGGCCAAGGCGCTCACCAAGTACGCCAAAGATGTGCCCGAGTTCACCTTTAAGGTAGGCGTGGTTGAGGGCCGCGTGATTTCGATCAAAGAGATCGAAGCGCTGGCCAGCATGCCGTCGAAGGACGAGTTGATGTCGAAGCTGCTGTTCCTGATCAGCGCGCCGGCGCAGCGTTTGGTCACCGTGATGAATGCGGTGGGACGCGATGTTGCGGTTGTGATCAGCCAGGGAGTGGAGAAGGGCAAGTTTAAGGAAGCATAGAAATTGGGCGATTTTGCGATTGTGTGATTTTGCGATTGAAAATCTCTCCAAATGAAGGTTTTCAAATCGCTAAATGGCCCGATGGCTCAATCGCCAAATGGTAAAGATTTTAGTGATCCGCAAGTCAGGGGTTGCGCGGTTCAGATCCAGGCGTTGTCTGGCGCCGGGAAACGAGCCTGCCGCACTGGAAACCCGGCCCAAGGATAACGAAATCAAAAAATTCATAACTCGAAGAGTGGAGAAATTAACATGGCAGACCTGCAACAGTTGGAAGATTCAATCGTAGCTTTGTCGCTGCTGGATGCGGCACAGCTGGTGAAGAAGCTTGAAGAGCGCCTCGGCGTCTCGGCGGCGGCGGCAGCCCCCGTGATGATGGCGGGCGGCGGTGGTGCGGCCGCAGCGGCTCCGGCGGAAGAGAAGACGGAGTTCACCGTTGTTCTCAAAGAAGTTGGCGCCAATAAGATCAACGTGATCAAGGCCGTCCGCGAAGTCACCAGCCTGGGCTTGAAGGAAGCTAAGGAACTGGTGGATGGAGCGCCCAAGAACATCAAGGAAGGCGTTTCCAAGGACGAAGCCGAGACCATCAGGAAGAAATTTACCGATGCTGGCGCTGTCGTCGAAGTAAAGTGACGCCGCTGGCGTCATCCTGAGCGAGGCCACGAAGGTGGCCGAGTGGAAGGATCTGGCAGCACCGGCGCCCTGAAAAGTTCCGGTTAGCACCAAATCCAGTGCAAATCTCAGGAAATTGCAGCGTTCTAGTTGTGAAGCCGGGGCGGTGGTGTTAGCATCTATATAACACCGCTTCCCCTGGCCTCACTCATCGCGGGTGAGACCCGCAGGGAAGCTTGGGCACTGTTCCGCGGGCAGACGGGACGGAAACGGCCGAAGGAAACTGGCGCGAAAGATTACAAATTCAGATTGGCGAAACGCCTTGCACGGCGTCTGCGGGAACGCTTGTCCCTGCGGGCGCCCCGTCGTGTTTTCCCCGATTCACAGCACGTTGCACAGGTTCAAAACAGCTAAGTAGTTTGGCGCGATCCAGCGCCCCACATTCCGCGGGATTTTCGCAGCGCTCGGCTGCGCCTGACATTGGGAGTTCTTGACGATGAAGAATAATGCCTTCCGTAAACGCTTTGATTTTTCAAAAATACCAGCCACCATTCAGATCCCGAATCTGATCGAGGTGCAGAAGCGCTCCTACGACCGTTTTCTGCAGATGGACAAACTGCCCAGCGAGCGCGAAGACGGCGGGCTGCAGGCGGTGTTCCAGTCCGTCTTCCCGATCACCGACTTCCGCAACGTATCACAACTCGAGTTTGTGGATTACGCCATCGGTAACTGGGAGTGCAAGTGCGGCCACCTGAAAGGGCTGCATCACCTCCGTACCACGTGCAAGAACTGCGGCAACACGGTCATCACGGATCCTTTTCATCCGGGCGACGTGCTGTGCCAGAAGTGCGGCACCTACAACGCCAATACGCCGGACTTCTGCAACAAGTGCGGTGACCCGGTTGGGCTGCAATTGAAATATGACGTGGCCGAGTGCGAGGAGCGCGGCATGACCTACTCCGCGCCGCTCAAGGTCACGATGCGCCTGACCATTTTCGACAAGGACGCCGAGACCGGCAACCGTTCCATCCGCGACATTAAGGAACAGGAAGTATTCTTCGGCGACGTTCCGCTGATGACGCAGAACGGCACCTTCATCATCAACGGTACGGAGCGCGTGATCGTCAGCCAGCTGCACCGCTCGCCGGGCGTGTTTTTCGAGACCGCCAACAACCGCACTTACTTCCTGGGCAAGATCATTCCCTACCGCGGGTCGTGGGTGGAGTTTGAGTACGACCAGAAGAATGTGCTTTACGTCCGCATCGACCGTAAGCGCAAGTTTCTGGGAACGATCTTCCTGCGAGCGTTGGGCCTGCGTTCGGGCGAAGATATTCTCCGCTCGTTCTATACCGTCGATCGGATTGCTATTAAAGACAAGAAGCTGTTCTGGACGCTCGACCCTACCAGCGAGAAGGCCACGAATCTATTGGGCATGAAGCTGGCGCACAGCATCAAGAACAAGTCGGGTGACGAGATTGCCCACTCCGGCCGCAAGCTGAATGCGCTGGTTCTGAAGGAAATTCAGAAGGCGAAGATCTCCGAGATCGAGGTGGATGTAACCGACCTCGAAGGTGCATGGGCCGCCGCCGATGTAGTGGATACGACCACGGGCGAAGTCCTGCTCGAAGCCAATACCGAACTGAGCGGCGACAAAGTGTCGAAAATTCTCGACTCCGGCGTGGTGGAGATGAGCCTGTTCTTCCCCGAGCGCGACGACGTAGGCACCGTGATCAGCCAGACGTTGAAGCGCGATTCGGTGAAGACGCCACAGGAAGCGCTGATTGAAATCTACCGCAAGCTGCGTCCTGGCGATCCGCCGACGCTGGATACGGCCACGGCGCTGTTCCACGGGATGTTCTTCGACCCGCGCAAGTATGATTTCTCGAAAGTGGGCCGGCTGAAGTTCAACATCAAGCTGTTCGAGAACCAGGACGCCACCAGTCTCGACAAGCGCACGCTCGATCCCGACGATTTCTACGCCACCATCGGCTACCTGCTGAAGCTGCGCAAGAGCATCGGATCGGTGGACGACATCGATCACCTGGGCAACCGCCGCGTCCGCGCGGTCGGCGAGTTGATGGAAAACCAGTTCCGCATCGGCCTGGTCCGCATGGAGCGCGCCATCAAGGAAAAGATGAGCGTGTATCAGGAAATGTCCACGGCGATGCCGCACGACCTGGTTAACGCCAAACCGGTGATGGCCGCGATCCGCGAATTCTTCGGATCGTCTCAGCTTTCGCAGTTCATGGATCAGACCAATCCGCTCTCCGAGATTACGCACAAGCGGCGTCTCTCGGCCCTTGGGCCGGGCGGTCTGTCGCGTGAACGTGCCGGATTCGAAGTGCGCGACGTGCACCCGACGCACTACGGCCGCATCTGCCCGATCGAGACACCGGAAGGTCCGAACATCGGCCTGATTTCGTCGCTGAGCTGCTATGCCCGCATCAACGACTACGGCTTTATCGAATCGCCTTACCGCAAGATCAAAAGCGGCCGCGTGATCGATTACGTCACCGTGGTCAATACGGGCGACAGCGATTACAAAGTCGGCGATCACATGGAGAAGCATGAGATCGAGAAGATCAATGCCGACTTGAAAGACAAGCGTAAGAAGCCGGCACAGATCGATCCGTTCTCCTTCTATCTTTCCGCATGGGAAGAAGACCGGCACACCATCGCGCAGGCCAATGTGGAGCTTGACGAGAAAGGCCGCATCGTGGCCGAACTGGTGAACGCCCGCAAGGCTGGCAACTTCGTGCTGGTGAGCCGTGACGAAGTCGATTACGTCGACGTCAGTCCGAAGCAACTGGTTTCGGTCGCAGCATCTCTGGTTCCGTTCCTCGAGCATGACGACGCGAACCGCGCGTTGATGGGCGCGAACATGCAACGCCAGTCCGTGCCACTGCTCCGCGCGCAAGCGCCGATCGTGGGCACGGGAATGGAAGGCGTGACTGCGCGCGACTCCGGCGCGGTGGTTCTGGCCCGGCGCAACGGCATCATCGACTCGGTCGATTCCGATCGCATCATCGTGCGCGTCGAAGGTGAGCACCATCCCACGCAGCTTTCGCGTGAGGTGGGCAGCGACATTTATCAGCTCACCAAGTTCAAGCGGTCGAACCAAAACACCTGCATCAATCAGAAGCCGATCGTAAAGAAGGGGCAGCGCGTGCTGAAGGGCGAAGTGATTGCCGATGGTCCTTGCACGGATCATGGCGAGCTCGCGCTTGGACGCAACGTGCTGGTGGCCTTCATGCCCTGGCGCGGCTACAACTTTGAAGATGCGATTCTTGTCTCCGAGAAGATGGTGAAGGACGATTACTACACCTCACTGCACATCGAGGAGTACGAGATCGAAGCGCGCGATACCAAGCTTGGTCCGGAAGAAGTCACGCGCGACATTCCCAACGTCAGCGAGTCGATGCTGCGCAATCTGGACGAAGCGGGCGTGATCCGCATCGGCGCCAGCATCAAGCAGGGCGACATTCTTGTGGGCAAGGTGACGCCTAAGGGCGAAACCCAGCTCACGCCGGAAGAGAAGCTGCTGCGTGCCATCTTCGGCGAGAAAGCCGGCGACGTGCGCGACGCTTCGCTCTACTGCCCGCCGGGCATCGAGGGCGTCATCGTCGACGTGAAGATTTTCTCCCGCAAGGGCCAGGAAAAGGACGAGCGGGCCAAGTCGATTGAGGCAACGCAGATCGGCAAGCTGGAGAAAAACCTCTCCGATGAAATCCGGATTCTTACCGACGAGCGGCTCAAGCGTCTGGAGAACATTCTGGGGGGCAAGGAAGTGCAGGCCGACCTGCACGACGAGCGCACCAACAAGCGCCTGCTGAACAAGGGCAACGTCCTGGACCGTGACGCGATCGAGCGCATCTCCACCCGCAACCTGAAGCGTATCAAGTACGCCGACAAGGATCCGCGAGTGAATGAGCAGATCGACGAGATCGAGGAAATGACCTCGCGCCAGATCGACGTCCTGAAAAAGATCGTCAACGAGAGGAAAGAAAAACTTACCAAGGGCGACGAACTGCCGCCGGGCGTGATCAAACTGGTCAAGGTCTACATCGCGATGAAGCGCAAGCTGAGCGTTGGCGACAAGATGGCCGGCCGTCACGGGAACAAGGGCGTGATCGCGCGCATTCTGCCGGAAGAGGATATGCCATACCTCGAAGACGGAACGCCGGTGGAGATCGTGCTCAATCCCCTCGGTGTACCCAGCCGTATGAATGTCGGGCAGATTCTCGAAACCCACTTGGGATGGGCGGGTTATACCCTGGGCGGGAAGATCACCAACTTGCTCAAGGAAAACACGCGCACGGAAGCCATCCGGCGCGAGTTGAAGGCCCTGTTCAAGGACTCGAAGCTGGCCGACATCATCGGCGATATGAGCGATGAAGAACTGGAAGCTCTCGCGCCCACACTCGCTCGAGGAGTGTACATGGGCTCGCCGGTGTTTGACGGCGCGAAGGAAGGCGAGATCAAAGCACTGCTGGAACATGCAGGCCTCCCGACTTCGGGCAAGACAACTCTGCATGACGGCATGACCGGCGACCAGTTCGAGCAGCCGGTTACGGTTGGCTACATCTACATGCTGAAGCTGTCGCACTTGGTGGACGACAAGATTCACGCGCGTTCCATCGGGCCGTACTCGCTCATCACCCAACAACCCCTGGGTGGCAAGGCGCAGTTCGGCGGACAGCGCTTCGGAGAAATGGAAGTCTGGGCGCTCGAAGCTTATGGAGCGGCGTTCATACTGCAGGAGCTGCTGACGGCGAAGTCCGACGACGTTTACGGCCGCACCAAGATTTACGAGGCCATCGTCAAGGGCGAAGCTGCCATGGAGCCGGGCGTGCCGGAGTCGTTCAACGTGCTGATCCGCGAATTGCAATCGCTCTGTCTGGACGTGGAGCTGATCAAGACCGGGGAGAAGAAGCCCACGGCCAGCGCGGCGGCGGACTGACGAAACAGTTCTCGGTTCTCGGTTCTCAGTTGCGGCTGAGGCGGGATCGGGAACTGGGAACGGAGATTTTGAAATACCTGCCTTTGCGGCGTCTGAGCTCTATGCCGCATGAAAGGCGAGAGTTCAACTCGGTTTTGCTGAGAACTGAGAACCGAGAACTGAGAACTTGTTTTAGAGCTCCGTCAGCGGACGCGTGAGAACCGCAGGAAGCGGAGGACCACCTTGTTTCGTTCGAGCCCGTTCGAAATGCAAAACACGATCGCCGATTTCGATGCCATCAAGATCAGCCTCGCGTCTCCGGAAAAAATCCGGAGCTGGTCGCATGGCGAAGTCACCAAGCCAGAGACCATCAACTACCGCACTTTCAAACCGGAGCGGGACGGCTTGTTCTGCGCCCGCATCTTTGGTCCGGTAACCGACTGGGAGTGCTTGTGCGGCAAGTATAAGCGCATGAAACATCGCGGAGTAATCTGCGACAAGTGCGGCGTGGAAGTCACACTCTCGAAAGTTCGCCGCGAACGCCTGGGACACATCGAGCTGGCTTCGCCCTGCTCGCACGTGTGGTTCTTCAAGGGCCTGCCCAGCCGCATTGGCCACCTGCTCGATATTTCGCTGCGCGACCTCGAGTCTGTGCTTTACTTCGAGGCCTACGTGGTGGTCGAGCCCGGCGACGCTCCGGTGAAGGAGCGCGAGGTCATCAAGGACGAAGCCAAGTTCCGCGAGCTCGATCAGCAATATCGTCCCGCTGGTTTCAAGGCGATGATGGGCGCCGAGGCGATCAAGGAACTTCTCAAGCGCATCGATACCGATGGCTTGTCCATCGAATTGCGCGAGAAGATGAAGAACGAGAGCTCGCTGCAGAAGCGGCTCAAATACACCAAGCGCCTGAAGGTGGTTGAGGCTTTCCGCCGCAGCGGCAACAAGCCCAGCTGGATGATTCTCGACGTCATCCCGGTCATTCCGCCGGAGCTGCGTCCTCTTGTTCCACTCGACGGCGGCCGATTCGCTACCTCCGATTTGAACGACCTTTACCGCCGCGTCATCAACCGCAACAACCGGTTGAAGAAGCTGATGGATCTGCACGCGCCCGAGGTCATCGTTAGAAATGAAAAGCGCATGCTGCAGGAAGCTGTCGATGCGCTGTTCGATAACGGACGCCGAGGCCGGGTTTTGCGAGGCGCCAACAACCGCCCGCTCAAATCTCTCTCCGACACGCTCAAGGGCAAGCAGGGGCGCTTCCGCCAGAACCTGTTGGGCAAGCGCGTGGATTATTCCGGACGTTCCGTCATCGTGGTCGGTCCCGAACTTAAGCTGCATCAGTGCGGACTGCCCAAGAAGATGGCGCTCGAGTTGTTCAAGCCATTCATCTATCACCGGCTGGAGCAGACCGGAAACGTCACCACCATCAAGCAAGCCAAGGAAATGGTGGAGCAGCAGGAGCCCATCGTTTGGGACATCCTGGAAGAAGTCATCAAAGATCACCCTGTGCTGCTGAACCGCGCTCCCACGCTGCATCGTCTGGGTATTCAGGCATTTGAGCCGGTGCTGGTGGAAGGCAAAGCCATTCGAATTCATCCGCTGGTCTGCACGGCGTTCAACGCAGACTTCGACGGCGATCAGATGGCGGTACACATTCCGCTTTCTCCGGAAGCCCAGGTGGAAGCTAGCGTGTTGATGCTGGCCTCGCACAACATTCTTTCGCCCGCATCGGGTCAGCCGATCACCGTGCCCACGCAGGATATGGTTCTCGGTCTCTACTACCTGACCAAAGGCAAGCCGGGGGCGAAGGGTGAAGGCCGCGTGTTCGCCAACATTGAAGAAGTTCTGCTGGCGCTCGAAATGGGCGAAGTGGAAACGCTCACGCCCATCCGTCTGCGCTACACGGGCGAACTGATCGACCTGACCACCGCGTATGACGATCAGGACATCATCCACACCGAGCCGGTTCATGTGGAGCGAGCCTTCGTCAACACGACGGTGGGCCGCGCCATTCTGAACGATCACCTTCCCGAAGGCATGCCCTATATCAACGGCCTGCTGAAGAAGAAGGGCATCGGCGCGCTGGTGAATTACGGTTACCTCCGGTTCGGGCTGGAGACCACGGTGAAGATGCTCGACGAAGTAAAGGACTTCGGCTTTAAGTACGCGACCAAAGCCGGCCTTTCCATCGGCATCGACGACATGGTCATTCCTGACAGCAAGAAGACGCTGGTCAAGGATGCCGAGAGGCAGGTGGTGGCCGTGCAGCAGCAATATCTGGACGGCGCCATCACCAACGGCGAACGCTACAACAAGGTCATCGAAATCTGGTCCGGCATTACGGAAAAAGTTGCCGACGAGATGTTCGGGCAGATGCAGAAGCGGGACAAGGAAGGCTTCATCAATCCGATTTACGTGATGGCCGATTCGGGCGCCCGCGGATCGAAACAGCAGATTCGCCAGCTCTCTGGGATGCGCGGCTTGATGGCCAAACCTTCCGGCGAAATTATCGAGTCACCCATCACGGCGAACTTCCGCGAGGGGCTGACGGTGCTGGAATACTTCGTCTCGACGCACGGCGCCCGCAAGGGCCTGGCCGATACGGCGCTCAAGACGGCGGATTCCGGCTACCTCACTCGCCGGCTCGTCGATGTGGCGCAGGACGTCATCATCAGCGAGTACGACTGCGGTACGGTGGACGGCATTTACGTCCAGGGAATCGTCGAAGCCGGTGAAATTATCGAGCCGTTGCGCGACCGCATTGTGGGCCGCGTCTCGCTCGAGAAGATCAAAGACTACGACGGCAACGTGATCGTCGACATCAACAACGAGATTACCGAAGAGCTCGCGGTAGCCATTCAGGCCGCCGGAATCGAGCGGGTAAAGATTCGTTCGGTGCTCACTTGCGAGTCGAAGCGCGGCGTCTGCGTCATGTGCTACGGCCGCAACCTGGCCTCTGGCCGCCTGGTTGAACTCGGCGAAGCGACCGGAGTGATTGCCGCGCAGTCGATCGGCGAACCCGGAACGCAGCTCACCATGCGTACGTTCCACATCGGCGGCACGGCTTCTCGAGTGTCCGAGCAGTCGCGCCTCGATGCCAAGAACAACGGTACCGTGCGATTCATTGCACTGCAGACCGTGAAGTCCAAGTCCGGAGATTTGGTGGTGATGAACCGCCAGGGTTCGATTGCGATCGTGGACGAGAAAAATCGCGAGCGCGAACGCTACTCTGTGATTTACGGCGCCAAGCTCAAAGTCAACGACGGGGATCAGGTGCAGCAAGGCAAGGTGATGGTGGAGTGGGATCCTTACACTTTCGCCATCCTTACCGAAATTGGCGGCGCGGCGCAGTTCAAGGACTTGCAGGAAGGCGTCACGCTGCACGAAGAAGTGGACGAGGTTACCGGATTGTCGCGGCACGTTGTGGCCGACTCGCCCGACGAGAAGCGCCAACCGGCGATCGTGGTGAAGGGCAAAGGCAGCAAGCGCTACCTCATGCCTTCCCGCGCTCACCTCATGGTGCAGGACGGCGACACGGTTTTCCCGGGAGACGTGCTGGCCAAGATCCCGCGCGAAACCACCAAGACGAAAGACATCACCGGTGGTCTGCCGCGCGTGGTCGAGTTGTTCGAAGCCCGCAAGCCGCATGAAACCGCGGTCATCAGCGAAATCGATGGCACGGTGAAGTTCGGTGAAGTCTCCAAGGGCCAGCGCAAACTGTATGTGCAGGCCGATAACGGCACGGAAAAAGAGTACTCGGTGCCGCGCGGCGTTCACATCAACGTGCAGGAAGGCGAGCGCGTGAAGGCGGGTGAACCGCTGATGGACGGCCCGCTCAACCCGCACGACATTCTGGCCGTGCTCGGCGAAAAGGAACTGCAGTCTTACCTGGTGAACGAAATCCAGGAAGTCTACCGGTTGCAGGGCGTCAACATCTCGGACAAGCACATCGAAGTGATTGTCCGCCAGATGATGCGCTGGGTGAAGGTGGAGGACGTGGGCGACACCACGTTCCTGCTGGAGCAGCAACTGGACAAGTTCCGCTTCCGCGAGGAGAACGAACGCGTGATCAAGGAGGGCGGCAAGCCGGCAACGGGACGTCCACTGCTCCTGGGCATCACGAAAGCTTCGCTCTCCACCGACTCGTTCATCTCGGCGGCGTCCTTCCAGGAGACCACGCGCGTGCTCACCGAAGCTTCCATTCAGGGAGCGGTCGATCACCTGCGCGGACTCAAGGAGAACGTCATCGTCGGCCGCCTCATCCCTGCCGGTACCGGCATGGAGTATTACCGCAACGTGCGCCTCTCGCCAGAGATGGAAGAGGCTGCGGCCAAGGTACAGGCGGAAGTCTCGGCGGCTTACGAAGAAGCCGAGCGCGCTCTCGAAATGATGCGCCACGAGGGCGAAACCGAGGAACTGGCTGCGGAGTAGGCCAAATTAAGGTTGGAGATCGGGGGCGAATCGGTTCGCCCCCGAACCCCTTTTTGGCAACCAAATACCGATGCACGCCAACCCAGAGCGATTGCAATTCGAGGAACCTGGCCCGCTTCCCTCGTTGCGTCCCGCGCCTCCCGGCCCTAAGCTAGGGCCAGCGATGCTTCGCTTTTTACGCCTCTTGCGGCTGGCCTTCTGGCGTGCTTTCCAGCACGATGCGTTTTCCATTGCAAAAGCTTCCGCGTATTCTTCCATTCTTACCTTCTTCCCGGCGCTGTTGGTGGTGGGCTCTGTGTTGGCCACGTCGCGCAAAGGTGCGCCTTACCTGCGCGAAGTCTCTTACGCGTTATCGCGTATTCTGCCTGCCGGCAGCAACACGGCGACGAATTTTCTACGCGGCGCGGCGCAGCGTCCGGTGAGCCTGCTGATCACGGCTTCGCTGCTGACGTTGTGGACCGCCTCCGGCGTCATGATCTCCTGGATGGAAGGCTTCCGCCGCTGTTACGAACTGCCGAAAATCTGGGGCCTGGTGAAGGAGCGGATGATTTCATTCCTGCTTGTCATTTTCGCTCTTGTCCCCATGACATTTTCTACCCTCCTGGTGGCTTTCGGCAGCAAGATCGAAACCTCCATCCTGTTCTACACCGCGCATGAATTCAGCGCTTACATCCTGCTGATGTGGGCTTGCATTCGCTGGCTGATCGCCACCTTGACCAGCATTGCGGTAATTGCGCTCATCTATCACAATGCAGTCCCGCGAACGCAGCCCTGGCATAGCGTGATTCCAGGCGCCACGCTCGCCACGGCGATGTGGTTCTCGTCCACCCTGCTGTTCGGCTGGTACCTGCAGCATTATGCCGATTACAGCCTCATCTACGGATCGCTCGGTGCCGCCATCGCCCTGCTGGTGTGGATGTATATGGTTTCCCTGGTCATTCTCGTGGGTGCGGAATTCAACGCCATGCTGTTCCCGCGCGCCATGCTGGGAAAAGAGTTGACCGCGATCAGTCACTCTCGAGCATAGTCCGGTCGTCGGAGCGAATCGTACTGCAGAAAATGCGGAATCCGCCGATCTTAATTCAGGTGGGGCGAATCGAATATCGCGCATGAAGTATTGAGCTCGCGCGAGTAAAATCACTGGCAAGAACAGTTACAATAGCTTCCTCCTCGTTGAGCAAATTCTGACCTCGAACTTATGAAACCAGGCAAGCCAGAAATCGCGAAGGAAAGTTCTCTCATCGCGCAAAGTGCTTCTTCAGACGGACCCCGGGGAGCCTCCGCTGCGCGCCGCGCCAAGATCATCTGCACCATCGGTCCGGCCTGCCACTCCGAGGCGGCCATGCGCGACCTGATGCGGCTGGGCATGGATGTTGCCCGTCTGAATTTTTCTCATGGCACGCACGAGGATCACGCCCGCAACATCGAACGCCTGCGCCTGGCCGCCGAAAAAGAAAATCGAACCATTTGCATCCTGCAGGATCTGCAAGGACCCAAAATCCGCACCGGACGCCTGGAACGTCACGAACCTGTGCTGCTGAAGAGCGGCTCAACCGTGGTGATTACTCCGCGGGACCTCACCGGCACCGCGACGCGCATTTCCACGACGTTCCAGGATCTTGCCCGCGAAGTCAGCGTTGGCGCCCGTATTCTATTGCGCGATGGACTCATCGAATTGCGCGTGCGCACCGTGCGGGGTAAAGATGTAGTCTGTGACGTTCTAAATGGCGGGACCTTGGGCGAGCATCAGGGCATCAACCTGCCGGGCACTGCCTTATCGATTCCCGCCTTAACCGAGAAAGATCGCAAAGACCTGGAATTTGGCCTGAAGCATGGCGTGGACGCGGTTGCGCTTTCTTTCGTGCGCACTGCGGCCGATGTGAACATGGTCAGGCAAATTGTGGTCGCCCTGGGATGTGATACTCCTCTGATCTCCAAGTTGGAGAAACCGCAGGCCATCGATAACATCGAAGAAATCCTGGAAGCCTCCGATGGCGTGATGGTGGCGCGCGGCGACCTTGGCGTGGAAATGGCTCCGGAAAAAGTCCCGGTCATTCAGAAGCATGTGATCCGGCGCGCAGCGCAATGGCGCAAGCCGGTGATCACGGCCACGCAAATGCTCGAGTCGATGGTGGAGAACCCGCGCCCCACGCGCGCCGAAGCCAGCGACGTGGCCAATGCCATTTTCGATGGCAGCGATTCGGTCATGCTCTCCGCGGAAACGGCCAGTGGCCGCTATCCCCGCGAGGCGGTCGCGATGATGGCGCGTATTGTGGTGGAGGCCGAAAGCAACATGGGAGAGTTTACGCAGCGGCGCCGCCGCGACCGTCACGGCTTTTCCGTCGCGGAGACTATCTGCGAATCCATCGCGCATGCAGCCGAGGATCTGCCGATGGGCGCCATCGCCGTTTTCACCGAAACCGGGAACACCGCGCGCATGATTTCCAAATACCGGCCGCAGGCAACCATCTACGCCTTTACTCACAACACCACTGTGGCCCAGCGCACCAACCTTTACTGGGGCGCGCATCCTATGAAGTGCGAGCAGGCGCTTTCGGTCGAACAGATGGTTCGCGTCGCGGAGAAAGAATTATTAGACCGGCGGTTGCTCAAGCCCGGCGACGTGCTGGGAGTAGTCGCGGGCACGCGCCAGGCATCGGGTTCCACCAACTTCATGCGCCTGCACACGGTCACCCTGGAAGAGGTGACTGCCGCGACGCACACTAAAGGAAAGCGCCGCAACACGCCCCAGAAGCTATAATCGCGGGATATGGCGCACGCGTTTCTATCCATCGCAATCTGGGAGCCTTTGTCCGACATGGAGGCGGCTTCGCTCGAGACCATGCGCGAACTCAGTGCCCTCGTCTCCAGAAAACAATACGGCCGCGATCTTCTTTACCGCGGCGGCGACTCTCACTACGTGCTGCTGCGCCACTGGGACTCCGAGCAGGCTCGGAGCGCCGCTCAGGAAGATCCCGAGGTGCTGCGCTGCTGGGCCCGCCTGGGAAACGAAATTAAAATCTTGAAAGTCTACGAGAAGCTGGAAGAGATTGGCGTATAAGCATGTCGGTTGAATCGAGAGTTTATACCGATGTAGCGGTGGATCCGTTCGTGCGCGGTTTCCTGCATCGTCCCGAAAAGCCGAACGGCCAGGGATTGGTTCTGAGTCACGGCGCGGGATCGAATTGCCAGGCCCCACTGTTGGTCGCAATCGCTGCAACTTTTGCCGCGGCGGGATATCTCGTCCTGCGCTGCGATCTGCCGTTTCGGCAGGATCGGCCTTACGGCCCACCATCTCCGCACGATGGTAGACGCGATCGAGCCGGGCTGAAGAATGCAATCGCAGCGCTGAGGGATCTGACTGGCGGCCCTGTGTTCCTCGGTGGGCACTCCTACGGCGGAAGGCAATCGAGCATGCTCTGTGCCGAACAAGCGGAAGCGGAGCCCGAGCCAGTCCCTGCCCTGCTCCTGATGTCTTATCCTCTGCACCCGCCGCGCAAACCTGCGCAGCTCCGCACCCAGCATTTTTTCAACCTGCGCACTCCTGCTCTCTTCGTGCAGGGTACGCGCGATCCTTTTGGCTCGATCGACGAGATTGAGCAGGCCCTAAAGCTGATTCCAGCAAAGACGAAGTTGCTGACGGTTGAAGGCGCAGGACACGATTTAGGATTCAAAGGTAAATCGAAGCGGGAAGACCTTCCAGAAAAAGTGTTAGCGGAGTTTCAGCTCTTTCTGTAGAGACGTCGCTTGCAACGTCTCTGGCGGGGGCAAAAAAGACGTAGCAAGCTACGTCTCTACGGCGAGTTCAGGGTTTAGTTCACCCATCCGGATTTCGATCCGCCGTTGCCTTTGCGCGGGCCGTCATCCGGCGGAATGTAGTTGCCGTGTTCGTCGAACTCTACTTTGCGGTCGTGCTTGCTCATGTAGACTTCAAACTTCTTCGCCGCGCGCCGGCGCTTCCAGCGGTAGTAGGAATTATTCAATCCGTACCACCACTCCGAAATCGAAAATCGCCCTGACACTCCGCGGGCGGGCGCAAACTTCACGTACAGGTATCCGAAGAACAAGCCACCCAGGTGCGCCAGGTAGGCGGTGCTTCCGCCGCCACTGATGGCAAAGGCCACCGTCACCACAATCAGGATCAGCACAAAATATTTTGCCTTGATCAGGAAAGGGAACGGAATCATCATGATTTCGTTCTCCCCAAAAACCAGGCCGAAAGCCATAAGAATGGCAAACACGCCGCCGGAAGCGCCGACGGTGACGGTGCCGGGAGTGCTCAGAATATGCGCGAAAGAAAGAATAATGGTAGTAAGCGAAGCTCCCACCACGCCGGTGAAGAACAGCTCGAGGAACCGGCGCGTACCCCACGAACTCTCAAACGTCGAGCCAAACATCCAGATGCCGAGCATGTTTCCGAACCAATGCCAGAAGCCGACGTGAATGAAGCTGTAGGTGACAATCTGCCAGATTGCGAAATGGAAAACCACTTCGCTGGGCACGAGGCCGAGGTTCAAAAAGACCCATTGGATGACTGTCCGGGTGCCGAACGCGGATAACCCGAGGAACACCGCTGTGTTGATCGCCAGCAGCCAGATCACCGCCCGAGTAAAGGGCGGAAAGCTCAACGTCATCTCTCGACCGCGCACGGCAACACGCTCCTTTTAGAAGTAGATACCGAACTTAGCGTTCCGGCAAGGGCACGACCGGCAAACTGCGGTGTCCCGCTGAGTCCACCGCCCTCACCGCAAAGATGACATTATCCTTGGAAAGTTTCAAAGTCGCGCGCGTCACGCCTCCGATTTTTTCCACATGCTCCCATTCCGGACTCGTGGTCGCGCGCCAGAGAATCTCGTAGCCTGAGGCCAACCCTCCCGGGGAATTCTCCCAGGTGAGCGTCGAGTCATTCTCCAGATCCTTGGTCAGCAAATGCACATTCACTGGTGGCGTTGGCGCCGATGCCAATGACGCCAGCGTAGCCGCATTCAGCCGAGCCACGTGCGCGACATAGTCGAAGTCCACAAACTTGGGAAGGTCGCCGTATTCAATTCCGCTCTCAGTGCGGATATTCTGATGCTGGTGGTGAAAGTCTTCGCGAAATTCCGTGAAGCGTACCGCGGCAAATCCCTGCTGGTTGAATGAATAATGGTCGCCGCCGCGCAAATACCGGTCCAGCCGGAACACCAGCATCGGCTTCACGCCCGCGTCGTAAGCGCGGCCTACTTCAGCGATATAGCGTGCTAATTGCCGCGAGGCAGAGTCGTTCTCCCCGCCCAGGCCGCGAATTCGCCGGACCTCCTGCTCGGTGGCGGCAGCGGGTAAGCCCTCGGAAAATACGCGCACCACGGAGCGGTCCTGCTCCGCGCTCTTGTCTCCGCCCACGATGTCATTGTTCAGCACCGCTTCGATATTCCAGACCTGCTCTTTAGCCATCTTAGCGAAATGGTGGCTGCCGTTCAGGCCCTGCTCTTCGCCCGCCACGGTCAGAAAGATAATTGTCGCGGGAAACTTCAGTTTGCTCAAAACGCGGGCGCATTCCAGGCTGACGGCGGTTCCGCTGCCGTCGTCGTTGGCCCCCGGTGCATCGCCCGTCACGTCGAGAATGTCGCTGTTACGCGAATCGTAGTGTCCGGTCACCAGCACGATGCGCTTTGCATTCTCCGCGTCCGACCCCTTCAGAACCGCATAAACATTGGTGATTTCGGTGGGCTGCGGAATGCGGTCGGCGGCCGGCTCGGTGAAAGTGTCCGTCTTCACTTCCAGGCAGCCGCCGCAATCCTTCGAGTAGCGCTCGAATTCCGACTTGATCCACTCCCTTGCCGCTCCAACCCCGCGGCCCGCGTCGGTCGACGCTGGGTCCTGCGCCGAGATGGTCGAGCGCGTGCCAAAGGTTACCAGCTTCTCGATATTTGTCCGGATGCGTTCGGCCAAAACTTGCAGTAGGGCAGCGGCGATCCGCGAATCCACAGGCATGGGCTCGGCAGCGCTGGTTTCAGAGGCTATAGTACTTGCGTGGCTTTGAGTTGACTCCGGCACGTTCAGGCTGAACA
>CZKJ01000028.1_pt1 | contig 18724 bp, 14 predicted proteins | sample 1122331 | NCBI WGS metagenome assembly CZKJ01 (sample SAMEA3539301, study PRJEB10725) | soil metagenome | biome: tundra; feature: field; material: soil | place: USA | collected 2010-05 | depth 0.15 m
GTTGGTGAAACCTGCCGCGCCGCGCCCGATGTCCGCCGGCATCCAGCCCGAGCTCGACTGCAACTCCTGAATCGCATCTACATTGAAATTCGTGAACGTGCTCCCGCCCATTTCTGGATCGCTGACATCCGCACCGTCCATCGCGAACACGGCCTCAACGCCGCGCTGTCCGTTGATGGCAAACTGCTGGGTGAAATTCGTCTGTCCGTTCACGTCGGTCATCGTGCCCGCTGCTAACAACAACAGCGTGCTGAAGTCGCGTCCATTCAACGGCAATTCATTTACCTTTTGGCTGGAGAGTTTCTCCCCGCTTGTTCCGCTGGCTGCGTTCGAAGTTGTGCTCGGGTTCCCATTCGAGACTCCTGCAGAAGTTTGCGGATTGGCTGCAATCGACAGCACGTTTTGATCGGACACCGTCAGCACAATTGTTACGCTAGTAATATTCACTACCACTTGCCCTGTCGGACCTCGCCCGGGCATTTGCACGCTCACGCGATTTGGGCCGAGTCGAAGGTCCGCAATCGCGAACCTTCCGTCGGTTCCTGTAACTGCGGTTGGGTTCTTTTTGGCGCCGGATGTGAAGACCGTTACCTTCGCTCCGGCCACAGGTTCGCCGGCAGCCGTGCGTACGATGCCAGCCCAAGCCTGCGCAGATGGCGAACTTTGTTGTGCTGGGAGCGCGATCGCCACCAGCAGTCCCAACAGGAAATACTTCTTTATCAGTCGGAAAGCCTTATGAAAGGTTCGAGCTATTACGTATTCCTTTGCGTAATGGAATTCATGCATGAAAAATTTCCTCGAGTGAAGACGGAATGCAATCGCGTGCATGAAGGACTTCAACGAAAGAAGACTGCCTGCTAGGGCGTGTCGTCCGAAGATGCTATTTCCAGGAACGAACGGAAGGATCGAGCCCAAGCGTGATTATATCTGAGACATCCGGGCCGCCGTCCACGGACGGGAAGCGCTCGCCCAGTCATTGAGAGCAAGACTGTGGTACACCAAAAGACCTGGACAGAAAATGCCGCTAAGACGATAGTAAAGGTTTGCTTCCTACTACCCGTCAGATTCACGATCCACAGCTCTGAAGTCTAAGTCAGACCGCGCGCCAGCACGATGCGACCCAGCTGGTTACGATTTCTGAACGGGAGCCAGAAAAACATTGACTCAGAGGCGGCGAGAGCGTACAACCATCGCGATTTCCGCGCCGCTGCTGGGTCAGGCGCTTCCCTTTGTGTTGTCGGAGCCGATCTCTCGTGTTGTCGACAGTCGAATCAAGAAAATCTTAGACCTCAGAAATCAGAGCCTAACTATGGTCGACGCGGCCCGAAAGACCTAACTCCGAGGAGGAATCCTAAATGCGCATACCTTTGAGCAAGACCTGTCTTGCCATGTTGCTGTCGCTGCTCTTTGCCGCTCCATCGCAACTTTGGGGATGGGGCGGAACCGGACATGAGGCGGTAGCGTATGTCGCCTGGCAGCAAATGACACCCGCTACGCGCGCCCGGGCGATCGCATTGTTAGCCCTCGTGCCCAGCTTGACCAGCCCACAAAACAAATCCGTTCCGGGCTATTCCGACTGGATCAAGGATTTGCCGTCCGGTCTCTTGCAGGACGACAAGAATCTCTATCTCTTCATGAGAGCGGCCACTTGGCCGGACACCATCAAACACGTCGGCTTCCATGATTCAGACACGCCGCCGGCGGGAATTACCGACGACGCCAACATCGGCTTCACCGACACGACAAGCCACGGCTACTGGCACTTCGTAGATGCAGGCTTTGCCTCCGATCATTCCAGGTGCCCCCTACTCCCGTCCCGAACGCCATGACCCGATTGTCGCCCTTCGCCAAGCCATCGGCTCAAACGAGAGCGACGACCTTAAATCCTATGACATGATTTGGCTGGAACACTTGGTGGGCGACGTCCACCAGCCTCTCCACGGAACCGTGCGCTACTTTTCCGGCAAGGGAGACGAAGGTGCCAACCTCGTCCTAATCAAGCTTCCTCTCGCTATGGAGAAACAATTCGAAGGCACACAGTCCAAGTCTTCACCGGGCGAATTGCATGCTTTTTGGGATGATCTTCCCGGAGAAGGCCAGCCCGCTCCCGCTCTCCCCGAGGCCATCAGCTTTGCACAGCCTTTACCCAACGCGCCCGCCGATCGGGTCGCGGATACCGACCCTTCCGATTGGGCAACGGAGTCATTGACCATGGCAAAGCTGGACGCCTACTCTTCTCCCATCGGCGCTGGACTGCAGCCGGCCGCTCCGGGCTCCGCATCGAAGTCCCGCGGAGCATTGAGCAATTCCGCTTATCTCATTACCCAGGCCTACTACGACAAGGCGCTGCAGGACGCCAAAGACCGCATTGCGCTCGCCGGGGCGCGCCTGGCTAAACTGCTCAACGAGAATCTGAAATAGCGCAAAGGGACTTTGAAGAGGGGATCAACGGATGAGACGATTTTGGCGAACGTGAACCCCGCCCCGCGAACCAAGATCAGAGCGGCAGCAGGCGAACTTGCAAATGGCGCGAACGTGGCGTGCAGCCCAACTTTTTCTCTCTCCTCTTTCGTAGTTCCCCGACACTTCCCTTTGGTGCATCGCGATGGTCAACGGCTTGCTCGCACCATTTACGCCAGGAGTCGCTTTCTTAGACGAGTCTCATGGCAAAACCCAAGAGCTCCGCCGAAAGGAACTACCGCAATGCCGCTAATGACTTGGACCGAGAAAATGAGCGTGGGCGTCAAAGTGCTAGACGACGATCACAAGAAGCTGGTGGCGCTGATCAACGACCTGCATGACGGACTCAAAGCCGGACATGGCAAGGAAACGCTCGGCAAGATTCTCGATGGCTTGGTGAGCTACACCAAGTTCCATTTCGAGCGCGAGGAACAATTCTTTGCCAAAACGGGGTATCCCAACTCGCACGCCCACAAGAAAGAGCACGACGACCTCACCCGGCAGGTTCTCAGCGTGCAAGCCAAATACAAGGGCGGCGCCGTTACCACCCTGTCTATGGAAGTCATGGACTTCCTCAAGACATGACTTACAGCCCACATTCAAGGCTCCGACCAGAAATACAGCGCTCATCTCAACGCTCACGGAGTTCACTAACGGCTCATGCGTCGTCGAATCGACAGCTCGTATAGTGCGGATCGCTGATGAAACAGGCCATTGCGCTCAAAACCCCATCGCGGAGGTCAATGAGCGTTATCGCGATTTAGCAACAGTTATCCGAATCCAATGCCGCGCCGGCGTCGGTCACACCGCACGCTTTGCGTACCTCTGCAGCATAATCAAAGAACCTACGAGCACGGCCACCATGACGGTGAGTACCCCCAATTCCAGCATGGCATGCCGGAAAACTACCTCGCCCGCTTCCGACAGCTTGGGTACTTCTGCCGTGAGGACCAGGACTCTTCGGATTACTGCAATCAAAGCCACCACGAGGAACGGCTCTGCGATGAGCCCGCGCTCACGAAACGACACCTGCACCGTATAGAGCAACTCGATGACCAGCAGGATCAGGAGGATTTGATCAAGAAGGAGCACGATTTGTCCGCCCAATGCGCGGTTCCACAAGGCCAGCACCACACTCTTGAGTGCGATGATCAGCAGGGTGAGTGCGGCAATTGTTAAGAGCAGACCGAGACCGACATAGACAAGATCTTCGACCGAAGAAAGAGTTTGCACTACTGCTTGCCGAACTGGATGGGATGCGTCTTTCGGGGTTTCGTTCACGGCTGATCACTGTTCTTCGGTTGCGAAAGCCTTTGTGACCTCTATCAGTTTCATGGCTTGCCCCCTGGGCGTACGGTCATATTATGCAATTCTTCTCGGATCGCTAGAAGACGAAACCTTCTCACCTCGTTCGTATCGACTTCCAACCGAGTGTGATGCCTTTGCATTCGGTACACTTCATTGTTGTGCTGAAGCGAGGCGATCTCATGTCTCAGCGTTACAATTCGTCGCTGAGTGAATACATCCATGCTGGAAATATACGCTTGACAGGCTGGCCATGCCGCATAGGTGGCGTGACCAGGCCATAGCGTATGTTTGCGCCGTCTGTTCGCCCCAATCGGGCATTTTGAGTGCTATGGCGATTTTATCGCCAATCACGGGCCGCAGAGAGCGATAATCGGGCATGGCCGCCGAGAGCAAGCCCTATCAAGAAAGGTTTCCTGGGGGGTCATCCGTGCGGATGCACGCCGTCTTTTCACACAGGCCTTAACGGACGCTCAGCAGTTTGGCGCGAATGACGTACGGCTCGCTCCCCTCCGCCGGAACTAGACAGCCGCGAAGCGCACATCACAACGTCAACAAAGACCGACTCGCTCAAGCAGGGCAAGTGCTCCGTCATTGTTCCCCATGCAACCGGATTGCGCGTAACAGTGATCTGAATCGCTGGCAGGTTCCACTTTATGGGTGAACGGGTTGGAAGTCGAAATAAGCCAGATTCATGTTTCCGTTCGTCAATATGTGTACCGTGAGAACATTTTTCCCTTTGCTCAGACGGACTTTGAAAAGTTGCGAAGCCAGATTCCAATGGTGCCATTGACGCCAGGCAACCGGGTCTGCAGGATCATTTGTTGTGGCGATCTGCAGAGGTCCAGTTACGTCCTTTCCGTTCACACCGACTGATATTGTGCCGCCGCGATTCGATGTATAAAGGAAATCGGCCGCGTATGTTCCCGACTGTGCCACATCTATCGTTACGTTGAACCACTCTCCGGGTTCGGTCCAGCCAACATAGAGCAGGTCTGCCGGGGGCACGATCTTGTCGAAGGGGTTGTCGTCAATCGGATCTGGTTTCCGGTTGAATTTCGTGTATGAAGTATCCACTCCCTCATGGATACGAAATTCATTGAGATAGGTCCCGTCGGACGGATTCAACTCTCCGCTGCCGTGATTCTGTAGATCGGTGTCATGATACGCAACTCCCGCGCCGCCCAAGTCATAGTAGGCGCACAAGACCTTGCCCGGTATTTTTTGTGGACCGCCACTATAGCGGGTATCGTGATAAGGCAAGCCTTTATATTGGCTCAAGAATGATTGGGAAAACGCAATTGTCGGTGATATCAATGCGGCCAAGAAGCAAAAGAAAAACACTCGACGACTCATTCTTTATCTCTCCTGAGCTTCGGGGTGCGGGCACTTCCAACGCTGCGGAGAAGAGAGGCAGATACCGCCTCATACGTGTCGGATTGTCGCACACCAGCGTCCGCCGCGCCAGCGGCTTAGTCCTCGCCGACCACGCGCCCAGGACGGGTTCTTCGGTGTTCGGTGACGTGGCAAAACAACCTTCCGTACCGACCTCAACGCGGATGTCTCCTTTTCTGCATCGGTTTCGAATCGAGGTATCGAGAGATGTCATATGACCAGGGAGGCTGGTTGGTTAACGGGAAGATTTCTTCGGCTGTTCCGTAGCCACGATCATAAGCCTCGTGCGTGACCTCACAGGCTTTCGTTTCTCTCACTCTCCAAGGGCTGACGACCGGCAATCCTCTGCAGCAGCAATAGAGTATGTATTCCTCCGACGAGCCATACACCGTGGGAACCAGGTAGGATCCATTGCTATAAGGACTGAAGGCAATGAGATACCGCGTTAGACACTTCGGACATTCCACACAATGGCGAATACGCAACACAAGAAATACCCCGATGGAGACTGGTGGTACACCGGTCGATGCTTCTAGACTTGTTCCGAAAATGGTCGGAAGCAATACCCACTTGACGGGATTTGGACATAACCATTACGATCCGAGGAAATGAAGAGGGTAGCTTCCGGGATTCTCCCCATGATCGCGGTCAACCGGAAGGCCCGGAAGGCTCTTCATCAGCAGATCTATGACGCCTATCGGGCGGCAATTGTCGATGGCAGCCTCCGGCCAGGGCAACGAATTCCGTCGACCCGAGTGCTTGCCTCCGAAATAAAGGTTTCGCGCTTTCCCGTTCTCAATGCGTACGCCCAGCTTCTTGCGGAAGGCTATCTCGAGAGCCGCGTGGGCGCAGGAACCGTCATTGCCATCTCCCTTCCGGACCAACTGACGTCGAGCCAGCCAGCCGGCAGCACCCACGCGCCAACCCCTTCTGGACCTCGGCCGGTCGCGAGGCGCTGTTCGATCCTTCCCCGGGTTGCTGGCTTCCCATGGATGCAGAGTTGGGGAGCATTTCGTGTAGGGCAGGTGGCGTTCGACCAATTTCCGCTCCACGTCTGGTCCAGCCTGGTCGCGCGCCGTTGCCGAAGTATGGACGCGCATGCATTTCATTACGGCGATCAGATGGGCTCCATGGCGTTCCGCGAAACCATCGCAAACTATCTGAAAACCGCGCGGTCGGTGCACTGCGAAGCGGAGCAGGTCATGATCGTCGGAGGTTCCCAGCAGGCGCTTGAGATTTCGGTTCGGGTCCTCCTTGATCCTGGAAACAGTGTGTGGGTGGAACAACCCGGTTACCGCCTGGCGCGAGATGTCTTTGCCCTGACCGGCTGTCATCCGGTGGCTGTACCGGTTGATAACGAAGGTCTGGATGTTGCCGCCGGCATCAAGCAATGTCGCAAGGCGCGAGCCGCATTTGTTACGCCCTCTCATCAATTCCCACTGGGCGTGACCATGAGCGCCTCACGCCGCCTGCAGTTGGTGGATTGGGCACAGAACTCAGGCTCCTGGATCATCGAGGATGACTATGACAGCGAGTTTCGGTACGAAAGCCTGCCGATCGCATCCTTGCAGGGGCTCGACTCCAACTCTCGGGTGATCTACATCGGAACCTTCAGCAAGGTCTTGTTTCCGTCGTTGCGCGTCGGATATATCGTTATTCCTTCGGACCTCCTTGAGCGTTTTCACGCCATCCGCCGGGTCATGGACCTTGGCCCCCCACGCTTCTATCAGGAAGTGCTCTCGGACTTTATTCGGGAAGGGCATTTTGCGCGCCACATCCGAAGAATGCGGGTTCATTACGGCGAGCTAAGGAGTGCGTTGGTAGTCAGCCTCAGCAGAGAGCTGGGCCCTTTGGTCGAGGTGCTCGGGGACGAAGCTGGCATGCATGTGGCTGTGACGCTGGAAAACGGGAGTCGCGATCTGGAAATCGCCGAGCGCGCCGCCCGCCTGAACCTTTCGCTATGGCCGCTGTCTCCTTCCTATATGGGCGAGGCGTCGCGCCAGGGCTTCATCCTGGGTTTTGGCGGTACCAGGTTGACGGAGATTCCCCATGCTGTGCGCAAGCTCCGCAACCTGCTAGCCATGAAGTGAGAAGTCCCGAGTTGTGGAACGTGGTCATTTCCGCACCCCTGGCGGTGACCTGCATCACTGCAGCCTCGCATGATCCGTCTCATGTTATATAAGGATGCATTCGCACTGGGCAGAGTTGAGAGCTTCTTGGGACGGGTGCGGCCTTCTTTCGCCGGTCTTGGGAGCGTTGAGAAACAATTTCGAATTGCAGATGGAGCGCTACTTCCTGCCGCTCACGTTCGCCGGCTTTGTGGTGATCTTCATTTTGTGGCGGCTGCAGCGCCGTGAATGGGAGCGGACTTCCGAAGCTTTGAGGGAAGTGACAGAACTCTCCCGGCAGCTGGAGCTTGAGCGCAATCAGGCGCAGGAAGAAATCTTTCGCTGCCTGTGCGAAGATCGCGAGTTGAGCAAGGAGAAATTCCAGTTCCAGGCGCAGCTCGCCGAGTACGAAAAATACTCCACGCTGGCCCAACTGGCGCTGGGTGCGGCGCACGGGATTAACAATCCACTGCTCGGCATCCTGTCGCACCTGGAACTCGAGCTGAAGAGCGCCAGCGATGCCGACCAGCGTTGGGAAATCGAGCAGTGCATTGCCGGCACCAAGCGCATTTCCGCCACCTTGCGCGGACTTGTCAATTACGCCCGTCCCGGCCCTCTCGTGTTGAGCAACCTCAGCCTGCATCGTCTGGTCACCGATACCCTCAGTTTTCTCGAAGGCCAGCCAGCGCTGCGCGGCAAACGGGCGGAGAACCAGGTTCCCGAAGACTTGCCGCATATCCTGGTTGATTCCAATCAGCTTTCCCAAGTGCTGATGAATCTGCTGATCAATGCGGCCGAGGCGACGCCTGACGGCGGGCGGATCACGATTTCCGCCAGCAAGCTCGCATTCTCAGACAGCATTGAAATCCGCGTCAGCGATACCGGCTACGGCATCCCGCCTGATATTCTGCCGCACGTTTTTGAACCTTTTTTCACCACCAAGCAGGGCAAAGGCACCGGTCTCGGACTCAGCATTAGCGCCACTTACGTGCGCAGAAACAAGGGTGAGATTCGCATCGACAGCGTGGTGAAACAAGGGACCACGGTAACCATCACGCTGCCCATCCGGCAGGAGGAGTCGCACAGAGTCAAAGAAGAATCCGAAGTCGTGGTTTGAGCGCCTTGCGAGAAAAATGCCCTACACTGCCCTGATCATCGATGACGAAGAACTTACGCTCCGCACCATCTCGCGCGGCCTGCGCCAGGATGGATTTGAGGTATTCACCGCCCTCTCCGGCGAAGATGGGCTGAAACTTTTTCACGACGAGAAGCCGGATCTGATTTTGCTGGACATCGTTCTCCCCGGCATCGATGGAATCGAAGTGCTGCGCCAGATCAAACAGGCCAACGCGAATGCGATCGTCATCATGATGAGCGCCTACCATCTGGTAGAGCGCGCCGTGGAAGCCATGAAGCTGGGCGCGTTCGACTATCTGGTGAAACCGTTTCCCCTGGACGACATGATCACCACTCTGCGACGCGCCGCCGAGGTGCTGGCTTTACGAGTGCGGGTGCGCGATTCCGTGGAATCGGAACAAGGGCGCTACGACTTTGGACGCATCGTCACTCACAGTCCAGCCACCATCAACATGCTGGAAGTGGCTCGCAAAGCAGCGGAAGCTGACCGAACCACGGTTCTCATCCAGGGTGAGAGCGGCACCGGAAAAGGCGTGCTCGCGAAAGCGATTCACTATGCGAGTCCACGTAGCTCTATGCCTTTGCTGGAGATCAATTGCGCCGCGCTCCCCGATGCTCTGCTAGAGAGTGAACTGTTCGGCTACGAGCCTGGCGCCTTCACCGACGCTCGCCGCCGCAAAGAAGGCCTGCTGGAGCGGGCCAGCGGCGGCACCGTATTTCTCGATGAAATCGGCAACATGTCGGCCAGCGTACAGGCCAAGATCCTCCGCGTGCTTGAGGAAGGGACGTTCATGCGGCTGGGTGGGACGAGCACGATTAAAGTCAACATCCGGCTGATCGCGGCCACCAACGACAACTTAAAAAATGCCGTCAGCCAAGGCCGTTTTCGCGAAGACCTTTACTACCGCATCAATGTGGTACAGCTTTATATTCCTCCGCTGCGTGAGCGCAAGGAGGATATCGTGCCTCTGGCGCTCGAAATCCTGCAGCAGCTCAACCGCGAGTTGAAAAAAGCTTTCACCGGATTCACTCCGGCCGCGGGCGACCTGCTGGAAGAATATCCGTGGCCCGGCAACATCCGCGAACTAAGAAATGTTCTTGAGCGCACCATGATTCTCAGTGCGCAAGGCGAGATTGACGCGACCCATCTTCCCGAAGAGATTCGCGACCAGCATGTCGAGAAGCACGCGCTGGAAGCCTTCTCCGAGGACGACATCTCTCCCACCGGAGACCAGTTTCTTAGTTTGCACGCGCTGGAAGATAACTACATCGAACAAGTCCTGGCCGCCACGGGAAATAACAAAACGCAGGCCGCTCGGATTCTCGGCATCCATCCCACTTCATTACTGCGCCGGCTAAAGAAAAAGGCGTTAGATTAGGAATCGTTGGGAAGGTGAACCGCGAATCTCGCGAGTGCTGTCGGATTTCTTCGGCTTCCTTACAGAAGCAGACTTCTTAGTCTGCTTCTGTTTCTTTTTGACCGGAGCCTGTAGAGAATCGCGGTCGCAAGCTGCTTGAAGTTCTCTAGTGCTTCTGGGCCTTCTCTGTACTCTGGTTTCATAGATCACCGTATTCCAAAATCAGACGATCCAAAGGCCTTTGTGCAAATATTTGCTGCCCCGCGCATTTCAAACGGTGTTGCCTTAGTTTCGCCTGGATAATGAAAAGCTCCCTCTATTTTGATTGCTTGTGAATTTAGATATCGAATGTTCAACGTTTTCATCCCGTACTCGTCCGTAACAATGAGCGTGCTCTTGTCTGGCCGATCCATCGATAAAACCTTATTCGCGTTTACTATAAAGCCATTTCTGTCTAGCCTAGCTATAACTTTTCCGTCAGGGTCTTTTACATCCATAAGTACTGCAATGGAGCCATCTTGTAGTCGGTCAAGAGATATTACGTCCCCCATGCTCAAGGAGCGCAACACCACATGGGGAAACTCTTGAACCACGGCTCCGTTACCATGACTCCCATATATCAACAGGACTTCGTTTTTCCCAACCAGCCCTTTGCAAATAGCGGGGGTTGGGTCGGAAGCAGGTTTCAATATGCCCCCCAAGCGCCTCAGTTCTATCAAATAATTGGTTTCATATGTGGCCCAAATAGCAATCGCAAATACCGCGCTAATCAGTATCGCAACAGACCACTTCGCAAAGCGATAGTTAAACCAAGCATCCCCCTTGGTTCGCCTCCGTTTGACTCGATTCCACGTTCTTGGATTGAGCCGAATTACTGTATTACTTGCGAGCCAGCAGCCAACGCTCCAGAACATTGCCGCCGCAAATAAGACGTAGCTCAATACTATCGCTGGCCAGATAGGCAGCCGATCAGACTCCAAGGTGAGCGCGATACCGAGCATAGCTAGGCCAGACCCCCACAGACCGGGAATCCAAATTGCTGAGTGGTGCCTAAACAAGCGACGCACCTTCGGCCTATCGAAGATATGGGCAGATCGAAGCATGATTCGCCAGCGCAATAAGCGAAGGAAGATGGCGCGCTTGCGACTGGGTGTAGGAAACAATATAGACACTCCCGCTGACGCTCGGAATATACTCCAAGCCATTGAATCAGCAAGAGTAATCCTAAATTGACATGTGCGTAAACTAGGTTATTGCCGCGCTAAATTGATGATTCTAATAGACCGTCTGGAGGGTAACCCCGTAATCCAGCGGAATTTCCATCTTGGGCTTGCATCGGGAATCCATAACCGCCGCGGTCCAAACGAAAGCCCCGGACCTCTCCGCCCGGGGCTTCCGTTGAAGTTCTGGAGACGAAACCATTGAGGTTACGCTTTGCCGGGAGCACCCGAAATCATCCAGCGCTGCGACGGCGAGTTCTTGGGCAGTATGTCCAGGTAGAGGACGGCGTAGTGAAACGCCACCACTGCCGCCGCGATGGTCGCCAGCGTAGCTGCAAACTCCGTCCACTTCGGCACATAGTAAACAGCGGAAGCGGATTGCAATCCCGTGATCGAGACGTTCAGCCGGTTCGTCATAAATCCCATCACGACCACGGCGCAGGACAAATACAAGAGCTTCGGATTATTGCGTACCTTCTCCATGTTCAGCAGCACGAGAGGCGCGATCACCAGCAGCGCGATCTCGAGCCAGAACAAACCGGTAGCCTCGCGCCACATCCACAGATATTGTGTGGCATCCCGGTTGATCAGATCCACGGCCCGGAACACGCCGTAGATTGCCAGCAGCGGCGCAATCACCCGGCTCACGTCGCTCAGAATGGTCATATCCACCCGAACATTGAGCGAGCGCACGCAGAGATAAATTGCCATGATGGTCACAGCCAATCCGGATGGGATGGCGGATAGATAAAACATCGTGGTCAGGTACGGTGAGTACCAGAGCGGATCAAGCTTGCCCTTGGTGATCAAGTAAAGTCCGCCGAGAAACGATTGATGCATCGATGAGAGCAGCGTGCCAGCCAGCACGAGCGCAATCAGTATGCTGTGGTGCCAGCGCAGATAAAGCTCGCGCGCCCGCACCCAGGGGATCTTTTCCACCAGCGCCGGCGAGAATTCAAGCGCCAGCACTGTGGTGTAGAGCATCACGCACCACGACACCTCGAACAGCACCGAGTGCCGGTTCCACATGAAGATGGGATGCCAGATTCGCCAGGGCAGCCCGAGTTCATACATCATGCCCACACACACCGTGGAGTATCCCAGGAACGAGATGAGCACGGCGGTGCGCAGGATGGGGCGGTAGCGTTCGAGGCCCAGCAGGTATACCGCGGCCGCGATGGCGAACCCGCCGGCCGACAGTCCGACGCCGCAGAGCGTTCCAAGGCCGACCCACAAGCCCCAAGGCTGAGGATCGGTAAGGTTTGTGGAGGCTTTAAAGCCCAGCGCGAAGCGGGCATACATCGAATAAACACCAGCGGCGAAGATCAATGCCACGACGGTGCGCCAAAAAGTGATTTTTGGAAATCGTGTGGTAGTCATGGCTCAACCCCTTTCCTTTTCAGATTTCTCGCGGGCTTCGGCCAGAGCGACCTGGGTGCGGCGTTGCGTGATCCAGTACAAGCCAGAGAGCAAAGCGCCACCGACCATGATCACCGTAGGTCCGTCGCCCAACGCGCTCGCGGTCAGCACGGGCATCGACTGCTTCGGCGCAGCGACGAAACCCAGTTTCTCGAAAGGCACATCGGAGATGAAGAAGACGGACGTTCCGCCCGCTTCGTCGCTGCCGTAGATGTGCTTTACGTATTTCGAATCATTGAGCACGCGGCGCTGTGCCTCTTCCAGGATTTCTTCGCGGTTCCCCGCAATCGAAGCCTGCACTGGACAAGCCTCCACGCAGGCGGGCAGTTGACCTTTGGCCTGACGTTCGGCGCAGAAGTCGCATTTCTTGACGTAAGGAACGAGCTTTGCCCACTCGTAACGAGGCACGCTGAACGGACAGGCCACCAGACAGTAGCGGCAACCGATGCATTTCGCCGCGTCGTACGTGACCGGTCCGGCGGTAGTTTTCTTGAGCGCGCCTACGAGGCACACCGAGGCGCAGGCGGGATCCTGGCAATGCATGCACATGCGGCGCACGAAGCGATCGCCGTGCTCTTCCACCACCGTGAGCGCGGTGGTTGAAAGCTTGGTCTCCGTATCCATGGGAAATCCGTGAATTTGTTTGCAAGCTTGCTCGCAACTCCGGCATCCGATGCACTTCGTGATATCGACCAGGATTGCGCGTGGGGTAGCCATAACGATTCTCCTTTCCGAGGCGGATGGGGTTACGACAAAAGAAACTCTTTCACTACTTGTTGCCGCAACTCGGGTGTAAGCCGCACAAGCAGACCGCTGATGGGCGCGCCGCCATCCTGCGCCAGTGCAGGGGATGGTCCCGATAACATCGCACCCAGCCGGGTCACGCTGTTTTGCATCCAGGGCGCTACCATCGATCCCTGGATCAGGTTTCTCCGATTCACTTTGAAGTCTGGAGCTTTCACCATGGCGATCCAGCCATTCTCGTAGGGATCGTTCGTGACCAGGCTCGGTTCTCGCAGCGCGTCATTGTTGATTGCCATCACCACGCCTTCCACCGGAGACAGCAGATCTACGCTGGTGCCATTGCTGGTTAGCGTGATGAGCTTCTGTCCCTGACGAACCCAGCGGTTGGCTCCGCACACGTCAATGTGATCGATCTTTCCCAGCAGATTGGTAACAAACTTATCCACCCCAACCCGCGCGTCCTCGGTGCCTTCCTTCATGGCCCACATGTGTCCGAGATGAAAGCAATAGCCCTGCGGGATCTCGAACCCGTACTCGCGCTTCACCAGCGGGGGTTGCGGCTTGGCCACAATTTCGGGCTCCAGTGCAGGCTGATGTTTCGGTTCGATGAAATATCTGACGCTGATGATCAGAAGGAACATCAGCAGCACAAACAGGATTGACATAGACCCTCCTCTCGGGCTCGACCGCGGTGGCTTGGTTGTCCGGCGCCTTTTCGCGCCTGCTTCCGTTCTTATTCAGTGCACGTGATGGGCAAATGCAAGTTGTTACGGGATTTGTTGCAGGGCATGGACTTGCGTGAAAAGATCCAGCGGGAGGGCGATGCAAGCCACTGCATTTTGCAGGTAACCAAAGCATCTTGCATGAGTTGGACTAGGTCGGGTGTCCAATACTGTTGCGCCATGCCGCGCCTGAAGGCGCGATAAGTAAATGCAGCGCTACGCTATGCCCTGAAGGCATAGCCTGATACGAATCTCGATTTTTTCAGCAGCCTGATAGAAAGGAGGTCACCATGAATGCTGATTACTCTTCTTTCTTCTCCGGTTCTCTGGGCAGCGCTTTCTCGATGGGCTTGCGGGGGAGCATTTGGTCGCGCATGGCTGCGTCATAAACGAAGCCGGCGACGATTACAGCCATCTGCTTCAGATCGTCGGGCTGCAGGCGATCATAGACATCCATGTTGGAGTGATGAGTGCGGGTTTCGTACTCGATGGGATCTTGAATGAATTGGAATCCGGGGATGCCGACCGCGTCGAAGGATAGATGGTCGGTGCCGCCGGTGTTGCGCATGGTGAGGGTGTTCATGCCGAGGTCTTTGAAGGGCTTCATCCAGGCTTCGAAGATGGGCGCGACGGCTTCGTTTTCCTGCAGGTGCACGCCGCGAATTTTGCCGCTGCCGTTATCCACGTTGAAATAGGCGGAGACCTTTGCCTGTTCGGGCTTCACCGTAACGTCTCCGGCTTCGCGGCGCAGAAGGGTGGGCATGCCTTTCATTCCGGGATCGTCCATGGGCGGACGGGCGCCGAAATGATTTTGAACATAGCCTTGCGAGCCGAGCAGGCCCTCTTCTTCGCCGCTCCACAGGCCGATGCGGATAGTACGGCGGGGGTGGATGTCGAGCGCTTTCAGGATGCGAACCGCTTCCATCATGACGATGGTTCCGGCGCCGTTGTCGGTGGCTCCGGTGCCGGCGTGCCAGGAATCGAGGTGTGCGCCCAGCATGACGAGTTCATCTTTCTTGTCGGTGCCGGGAATTTCGGCGATGGTGTCGTACTGCATGGGGTCTTCATCGTAGAAGGTGTTGGTGACGTTGAGTTCGAGGGAGACATCTTTTTTCTGCTGCAGGAGGCGCGCGATGCGGGTCCAGTGTTCGAGCGCCATGGTGAGTTGAGGGATGGTAGTGGTCTCGCCGGGTTTGTAGGATCCTCCCGACTGCACGAATACCGTGCCGCCCCCTGAAGTCTGGCGGCTGTGGTCGATGACGGCGAGAACTTTTTCGTCGGCGAAGAACTGATTCAAGTCTTTGACGAACTGCTGGCGCTTCACGAAGGCGGCAAAGCCGAAGGGCGGATGGTCGCCGGGAATCTGGTAATCGGCCATCTTGGCGAGATCGTCATCGCTCAGGCGCTTGTAGGGAGCTTCGGTGATTGGTTTCACTTCGGCATCGGCTCCGAGGATGACGATCATGCCGGCGAGCTTTCCTTTGTATTTGTCGAAATCTTTCTTGTCGTCGATGGTGGCGCGAATGCACTTGCCCTGCACGACGCCGTTGGTGCCGGGCGTCCAGGCCTTCGGATAGGCGAGGAGCGTGACGACATCAGGCGAGGTCATGCGGACGTTCACATATTGGTTGGCCCAGCCGCGGCCGAACGGTCCCCAGGGCTCAAGGTGCGCGTTGGAGAGGCCCATGGCGGTGAGCTGGTCGCGGGTCCATTCGTTGGCGCGCTTCATGTTGGGGGAGCCGGTGAGGCGCTCGCCGATGGAGTCCATCAATCCGGTGGCGTAGTCCATCACCTTGGAGTTGTGGAAGCCCTCGTAGCGGATACGGCCGGTGGTTTCCAGGTCGACCTTTTCCCTTTCCTGCGGCCACACGGTCGCGGCGGAACTCACAACAAACAGCAGGCATACCACGTGGATGAACTTCTTCATGGACAAAAGCTCCTGGGATGAGGATTCAAGGCAAGAATGCAAACCGGCAATTATACAGCGGGCGCAGAGTTATCGAACAAGGGCAGATTGTAAAGTTCCTTCAATCGGGGAATTGCGAAGTGTTGTGCTTTATTAGGCGATGCCGCGCGACGGATGCGCGAGGTGCATTACTTTGTTGCTGTGCCGGAAAGCGGCACAATCTGAGGGCTACCGCCGCCGCTATCGGTTACATATACGTTTGCAGTCTGCGCGCCGGAGCCGAGAATGGGCTTGTACTCAACCGTGATCGTGCAGCTCGCTCCGACCCCAAGCGAAGATGGACAGTTGTCGGTTGCGTCGAAACTGGTCCAGTTATCGCCGTGTACGGATACTTTGCTCACCGTCATCGCAATCTTTCCGGTGTTGGTCAGCTTGACGTGCTGCGGCGGGCTGGTTGTGCCCAACTGCTGCGGCCCGAACGTCAGGCTGGCTGGCGTGAACGTGACGATCGTTCCCGATCCCGAAACTTCGATCACCTGCGGCTTGGTGGATGCGCCATCCACGATCGAAACCGTTCCGGCGAAGGTTCCCTGGGTCGTGGGCGAGAAGGTGATGTTGAGCTTGCAGGTTGCGCCGGGGGCAACGTTTTGGCCGCAGGTCGAGGCAACGCTGTACGGTTTCGTCGCGGTAAGCGAAGGAATGGACAGCGAAGTCGTCCCGTTGTTTGTGAGGGAAATTGACTGCGGCACGCTGTTGGTTCCTACGAACTGATCCGGGAACGCGACGGGAGTAGCGGGCGAGAAAGTGACGACGCCCGTGTTGAGGAAGGACGCCACCGCTTGTCCGTTGTCGTCGGTGACGGCAAGGTCGGGCTGTCCATCACCGTTAAAATCGGCCATGGCGGCGTAACACGGGACGTCCCCAAAAGGAAAGAAGGTCGGGGCCTGAAATGTCCCGTCTCCATTGCCAAGCAGTAGACTGAATCCGCCTGGCGAAATTCCCACGGCCGCGATGTCAGGGTTCCCGTCGCCGTTGAAGTCTCCGATTACCACCGCCTCGACGAAGAGCGAGGCCGAGTACGAAACAGGGTTGGCGAAGGTCCCGTTCCCGTTGCCGAGGAGAACCTGGACGGACCCGCCCTCCGGCACCGCGAGATCGAGGCGACCGTCGCCGCGGAGGTCAGCGACGGCAGGGATGCCAACTGGTGCCGCAAAGTTAAATCTTTGTCCCTGGCGGAACGTGCCATTTCCATTGCCTAGGAGGATAACAAGGGCGTTTTGGTCGTCGAACATGGCCTCCATCGCGAGGTCTAGCGCGCCGCTGCCATCGAAATCCCCGAAGCCGAACCCGCCTGGCGTGAAGGCCAAGCTGGTATTGATGGGCTTCCCGAAGGTGCCATCGTCTGCGGAGGGGAGAACACTAACGTACGGAGCATCCGTCACCACAAGGTCCGCAGTTTGATCCCCGTCAAAATCACCGATGCCGATGAAGGACGGGGCGGCGGGAGTGGGAACGATACGTGACTTCTGAAAGGTTCCGTCTCCGTTTCCAAGCATAACTGTCGCGAACTTTCCAAACCTGTTTGCGACCGCGATGTCGGTGTTGCCGCTAGTAGTAAGGACGCCGGTCGCAAGCCAGCTCGTGCCCTCGTTCGCCGGATAGGCCACTGGCCTCTGGAACGTCCCGTCTCCATTTCCGAGCATCACGTCCACGTCGTCGGCGTCGGCGAGCGCGACCACCAGATCCTGCGTGCCATCATTTCTCAAGTCGGCCGCCGAGACCGCACAGGGGGTATGGGTCATCGGAGTGACTGAGCGCGTCTCGAACTGGGCGGACGCAGGCTGGGCGAGTGTACCAGCCCACACCACGATCAGGATAGTAAAAGCGATCTCATGGCGGCGAGACATGGAAGCGTCCCCCCTTTCTATTTTTCGTTGTTCCGCGGGCCGCCCCGACCGAATGTCGTCCGGCGGACGGCTGGCACTTCCTAGGGGAGCGCTGAAGCAGCATCCTACTTTATCATATTCTGATCACCACATGACAAGCTGGCGCCGAAATTTCCACTTTCACGGCGCAGTGTTGTCATCCCTAGTTCGGCCTGGCTAGGCAAGGACGGACGCTGGGCTGCCCGCCCAGCCATGGCCACCTTTTAGTTGTGGTTCGGGTTTAGGGTGCACTTCGTGCTGTTAGGGAAGCCGTACGCGCTTGACCCCGAGAGCATGTCACCCTCAATCGCAGTAAGGCCGTTTTGGTTGGCCTCCGCCGGCACGTTGCTGTTGCTCCCCGTCACACCCTCCGAATCGAAGCAGTTGGTCACGGGGAAGATGTCGAGGGGCCCGTTGCCTCCCTGGCCTATGAAGGTGTAGAACAATTGGCCCTGTGAACTGGAGTTATTCATCGATCCAGTTCCGCTAGCCACGCTGGCGCAAATCCAGGCGGTAATATCAGTGTTGCCCAAATTGTTGACGGAGTTACCCGGCACCAGGGCGTCGATGCTCTGATTGAACCAGGCCGTGTCCTCAGCTTGGGAGGTGGGGGTGTGCCCCGCGCATTTAGAGTCCCCAGTCCATGCCCTAGGCCCCTGTGCGTAGCCATCTATATACTCTGGCGTTAAAGACCAGGGCTGGATTCCGCCAAGATGACAGGCGGTTTCCGTGGTGGGGCATACGGTAATGGGGGATGCGCCCTGGCCGCTCTGGTTTACCTCGCAGCCCTGTTCAAGGTCACTGAGCACGGGACCGGAGAGAAGCTCAACCTTATCCAGATAGGAACCGGAGCCGTACCACGCAAGTGAATAAGCAATCTGAGCCGAGCCTGCGCTTGCGCCCTGAGCGCAGTAGCCAGCCTTGTTCTTCGCGGTTCCTTGGAACAGTAGAGGATTGCTGTAGGCCCAGTTGATGAAGGTTGCCGGCCGGCAGGCTGCCGCCAGAATGTTGGTTCCCGTCGCCCC
>CZKJ01000101.1_pt1 | contig 18460 bp, 30 predicted proteins | sample 1122331 | NCBI WGS metagenome assembly CZKJ01 (sample SAMEA3539301, study PRJEB10725) | soil metagenome | biome: tundra; feature: field; material: soil | place: USA | collected 2010-05 | depth 0.15 m
ATTGCGGAGATTGTGCAGTAGCTGTGTAGCCGCGGACGCCTTCGTCCGCAGGCATGCAGCATCAATAAAAGCTCGCGGACGAAGGGCGTCCGCGGCTACATGAGCAACGCGGCTTGCATCCTGCCGCCGGTTCTTTCCTTCCGGAGATGCCGGGAGGGGTTAGAGAGAGTGAAAACGTGATTGGAAAAGAAAGAATTCGCATCCGGTTGAAGGCCTACGACTACCGCATCCTGGACCAGTCGACGGGCGAGATTGTGGAAACCGCGCGGCGCACCGGAGCGCAGATCGCGGGGCCCATTCCACTGCCTACGATGAAGAACAAGTACTGCGTGCTGCGTTCGCCGCACGTGGATAAGAAGTCGCGGGAGCAGTTTGAAATCCGCACGCACAAGCGTTTGCTCGATATTCTCGAGCCGACGCAGCAGACGGTGGATGCGCTGATGAAGCTCGATCTGCCCGCGGGCGTGGATGTGGAGATTAAGGCATTTGGGAAAGAACATAAATAGCTTCTAGCTCCTGGCTGCTAGCTTCTTGCTGGCGCTGCGGAGCTCCCAGCCAATAGCCGTCGTTCAACATGCGACGAGCCAAGCTGGGTGGAGACGAAGATGGCGATAAGAGTTACAGGCATTCTGGGCAAGAAGGTCGGCATGACGCAACTGTTTGACTCGAAGGGCGACGTGCGTCCGGTTACAGTGCTGCAGGCTGGTCCTTGCGTAGTGACCCAGCACAAGCTGGCGGTGAAGGACGGTTACGAAGCGGCTCAGATTGGTCTGGTCGAATTTGTGAAGGAGTCGCGGCTGACCAAGCCGGCGCGCGGACATCTGGCCAAGAACAATCTTCCGCCGGTAAAGTTCATGCGCGAAGTGCGGCTCGAAACCGATGGCGCCGCCGATGGCGAGGTCACGGTGAAGGTCGGCGACCGGGTGCTGGTCGAGATATTCGAAGGCGAAAAGTTTGTCGACATCGTGGGAGTGAGCAAGGGCAAAGGCTTCCAGGGTGTCGTTAAGCGGCATCATTTCGCCGGCGGTCCGAAGTCGCACGGCTCGATGTTTCAGATTACGGGTTCGATTGGTTCGTCGGCGTTTCCTTCGCGCGTGTTCAAGGGAATGCGCATGTCGGGACACATGGGTCATGCGCGCGTGACGCAGCGCAACCTGCGGGTGCTGGGTGTGGACAAAGAAGAGAATTTGCTGGTGGTGGAAGGCAGTGTTCCGGGGCCGCAGGGTGGATATCTGGTAATCATGAAGGCGAAGAAGCCGCCCAGAGAGCGCCGCGGATTTGCGGGTTCGGCTACGGTCGATCCGTTGAAGGCGGCGAAGCGAGCGGCGAAGAAGGCGTAAATGTAGCGCGGGCGCCCTCGCCCGCGTCGCATGCGGTACGAGGGAAAGTCGCGGACGAGGGCGTCCGCGCTACATGAGAAGCGATATGGCAACTATTGATATTTACAATTTGAGCGGCGCCAAGGTCGGGACCTTCGACCTCGCCGACGAAATTTTCGGTGCGGTCAACGAAGACCTGCTCTGGGAAGCGGTGAAGCATTACCGCGCCGGGCAGCACCGCGGCACGCACGCGACCAAGGCCCGCTGGCAGGTTTCCGGTTCGGGCAAGAAGCTGTGGAAGCAGAAGGGCACGGGGCGCGCGCGTATTGGCTCGATCCGTTCGCCACTCTGGCGGCACGGCGGCACGGTGCACGGGCCGGTCCCGCGCTCCTACGACTACGCGTTTCCGCGCAAAAAGCTTTTGGGCGCGTTGCGCTCGGCGCTGGCGTCGAAGTTTGCCGATGGCAAGCTGACGATTGTGAACGCGTTCGACGTGAAGGAGCCGAAGACCAAGGAATTCCGGGCCGCGCTCGAGGCGCTCAAGGTTGAAAAGACGGTGCTGATCGTGGAAGCGCCGAACGCCGCCAATCGCAATCTGGAACTGAGCGCGCGCAACATTAAAGGTCTCGAGCTCATACCGGGCAACGAGGTTCATCCTTATCACTTGTTGAAATATGACCGCGTGATTTTTTCTCATCCCGCCATCGAAAAACTGCAACTCACGTTGAAGGATACTTTGCCCAAGCGGCAGCGCAAGGCGGCGAAGGAAAAGGAAGAAGACGAAGGCGCTAAAAAAGCGTCGGCTTCTCCGCGCAAGCGCGCGCGGCATGAAAAAGCGGCGGAGGTGGCCTAGGGCCTAATAAATATGAAATCCGCATACCAAATCATTCGCCGTCCCGTGATCACCGAAAAAGGCCTGGCGATCAAGGAACACCAGAACACGCTGGTCTTCCAGGTTTCGCCCAAGGCGACGAAGACGGAGATCAAGCAAGCGGTGCAGACGATTTTCAAAGTAAAAGTATTTTCCGTACGCACCGCGACGTATCCCGGAAAAGAACGGCGGCGGGGGAAGTTTGCCGGCTATCGTCCTGACTGGAAGAAAGCATATGTGCGGCTGCGGGCCGGCGAGAAGATGCCGGAGTACGCGCAGAATTTGTAACGAGCTATCAGCTATCAGCCGTCGGCTATCAGTAAGGTCGACGGTGTGAAGCTGAAAGCTGGCAGCTGAAAGCTGAGAGCTTCTATGGCGATCAAAACATACCGACCGACGACGCAGACGTTGCGCTACCGCACGACGATCGTCAACGACGACATTACGACGAGGCATCCGCACAAGCCGCTGATCGAGAAGAAGCAGCGCACCGGCGGACGCCGCAACTCGGGCGACATTACCAGCTGGCATCGCGGCGGCGGACACAAGCAGAAGCTGCGCATCATCGACTTCAAGCGCGAAAAGGCTGGCATTCCCGCGACCGTGACGACGATCGAATACGATCCCAACCGTTCGGCGCGCATCGCGCTGCTGGCGTATGCCGACGGCGAGAAGCGCTACATTCTGGTGCCCGAAGGAATGAAGGTGGGACAGAAAGTTGTGAGCGGACCGGACGCCGACATTCTGGTAGGCAATGCGTTGCCGCTGCGGAATATTCCTCCCGGCACGCAGATCCACAATTTGGAATTGAAGCCCGGCAAGGGGGCGCAGATGGTGCGCTCGGCGGGCGGAGCGGCGCAGTTGATTGCGAAGGAGTCCGATTACGCGCTGGTGAAGCTGCCCTCGGGCGAAACGCGGAAGGTTTCGCAGGACTGCATGGCGACGATCGGGCAGGTGGGCAACCTGGATCACGAGAACATCACCATCGGCAAGGCAGGACGCACGCGCTGGCTGGGATGGCGTCCGGTAAACCGCGGCGTTTCGATGAATCCGGTGGACCATCCGCATGGCGGTGGTGAAGGCAAGACGTCGGGCGGCAGGCATCCGGTGACGCCTTGGGGCCAGCCGACGCGTGGTTATAAGACGCGGAATAACAAGCGGACGGATAAGTTCATCGTGAACCGCAGAGGCAAGAAGTAAGAAGCGCAAAAAGCAGGTTCCTCCGGGTCGCTAGCGCGAACCGTCGGAATGACAGGGATTTTAGTTTTAAGCTAAAAGCTAGGAGCTAACAGCTAGAAGCTGACTTTATGGCACGTTCAACCAAAAAAGGCGCGTTCGTAGATGGCTTCCTGATGTCGCGGGTCGAGGGCATGAATTCGCGCAACGAAAAAAAAGTTTTGCGGACCTGGTCGCGGCGTTCCACCGTGGTTCCGGAGATGGTGGGTCATACCATCGCGGTGCACAACGGCAAGAAGTTCATTCCGGTGTACGTCACCGAGAACATGGTGGGGCACAAACTGGGCGAGTTCAGCTTCACGCGCAACTTCAAGGGCCACTCCATGCGGGCGGCGACGGAAGTGGCGGCGAAGCCGGCGGGCATTCCAGGAGGTCCGGGAGCGATTACTCCGTCGGCACCGCCTGCGGCGCCGAAGGCATAATAAAGGCGAAGAGCAGCTTCTGGCTACTAGCTTCTAAGCTACTAGCCAGGACGATTTGAAGCGGGCTGACATCAGCAGGTTCTTAGCTCCTGATTTTAGCTGGGAGCTAGTAGCTAGGAGCTAGTGGCTAATATGGAATTTCGAGCTGAAATGCGTTACTTGCGAGTCTCGCCGCAGAAGGCGCGCCTGGTGCTGGAACTGATCAAGGGACGCAAGGTGGAAGAGGCGCGCAACACGCTGTTGTTCACCAAGAAGCGGGTGGCGGCGCATGTGGGCAAGCTGTTGCAGTCGGCGCTCGACAACGCCAACTTCCTCAGTGCGGAGAAAAATCTGGATATCGAACTGGACAATTTGTATGTGAAGAGCGCCATCGCCAACGACGGCCCGCGCATGAAGCGGATTCGTCCGGCGCCGCAAGGCCGCGCTTTCCGCTATCAGCGGCGTATCGCGCACATCACGCTGGTACTGGCGGAGCGCGGGAATGGCGCGGCGCACGGTTCGGGGCAGACGCGGGCGGCATCGGCCGGCGCTCCGGCGAAGCGGCGGGCTCCGGTGGCTAAGAAAGCGGCGGTAAAAACGAGTAAGAAGAAAGTAGCTGCGAAGTAGCGGTTACGCGGCGGGCGAGACGCCCGCAGGACAGCCGGCAGGATGCTGGCGCTACGGTTGGAGCGATGAAGGTACGGTTGGAGCGGTGAAGGTACGAAAGGGTTTGATTAGGAGAAGCAATGGGACAAAAAGTCCATCCTTATGGTTTTCGCCTCGGCTACACCAAGCCGTGGAAGTCGCGCTGGTTTGTGGAGCGGGACTACGACAAGCTGTTGCTCGAAGACATCAAGCTGAAGAACGAGCTGAAGGAAAAGCTCAAATCGGCGGGCGTGAGCTCGATCGAGATCGAGCGGCCGGGCAACAAGCTGCGCATCATCATCAAGACGGCGCGTCCCGGGATCATCATTGGACGCAAGGGCGCGGAAATCGACAAGCTCAAAGCCGATCTGCAGAAGCGCACGTCGCGCGAAATGTTTGTCGACATTCAGGAAGTGCACAAGCCGGAACTCGATGCGCAGCTGGTTTCGGAAGCGATCGCGCTGCAACTGGAAAAGCGGGTCGGATTCCGCCGCGCCATGCGCAAGGCGGTGGATTCGGCGCTGCGCTTCGGCTGCAAAGGCATCAAGGTGCGGGTGAGCGGACGCCTGAACGGCAATGAAATCGCGCGCTCCGAGTGGTATCTGCAAGGGCGCTTGCCGCTGCACACGCTGCGCGCCGACATCGAATACGGATTTTCGGAAGCCAGGACGACTTACGGTGTGATCGGCGTGAAGTGCTGGGTGTACAAGGGTGAAATTCTTCCCGCCAAGAAGCGGGAGCAGCAGCCAGGCGTGGGCGCGTTCTAGAAAATGCAGAAGTAAGAAGTAAGAAGTTAAGAGCGTTCTACAAGGCTGTACGCAGGCGAGAAGGTTTGGCTAAGAGCTAGAAGCTAGAAGCTGACTTAATTAAGAGCTGACTTATGTTGATGCCAAAGAAAGTGAAGTACCGCAAGCAGCAGCGCGGTCGCATGACCGGAAAAGCCTGGCGCGGAAGCACGCTGGCGTTCGGCGACTTCGGGCTGAAGGTGCTGGAGCCGGGATGGATTACCGACCGTCAGATCGAAGCCAGCCGCGTGGCCATGACGCGCTTCGTGAAACGCGGCGGAAAGATCTGGATCCGCGTGTTTCCCGACAAGCCAGTGACCAAGAAGCCGGCTGAAACCCGTATGGGTAAGGGCAAGGGCGCGCCCGATCATTGGGTCGCAGTGGTCCGTCCGGGAAAGATCCTCTTCGAAATGGAAGGGGTCACGATCGTGGATGCGACCGAGGCCATGCGGCTGGCGTCGCACAAGCTGCCGTTGCGCACGACCTTGGTCAAGCGCGACACGGCGCACTGAAGAAAGCTGTCAGCTATCAGCTATCGGCAAAGAGCGCAAGTCGATTCGGTTTTACTGAAAGCTGAGAGCTGAAAGCTCTTGAGGAACTTATGAAGGCAGACAAAGTGAGGAATTTGACTGACGACGAGCTTCAGCACCAGGGGCGGGATCTGGCGGACCAGCTGTTCAAGCTGAAATTTCAGCTGAACATGGGCCAGACCGAGAGCCTGAAAAAGATTCGCGGCCTGCGCAAGGACATCGCGCGCGTCAATACGATCCTGGGCGAGCGCACGCGCGCCGCGGCAACGGAGAAACGATAATGGCGGAAACCGCAACAGGGAAGGCTACACCGCAGGCCGAGCACGTCCAGGGCCGGCGCAAGGAAGTGGTGGGAGAAGTTGTCGCCAACCGCATGCAAAAGACCATCGTGGTTAAGGTAACGCGCAAAAAAGCGCATCCCTTCTACGGCCGGGTGGTGGCGCGCAACAAGAAGTTTTACGCGCACGACGAGAAGAATGAGGCGCATGTGGGCGACGTAGTGCGGATCGAGGAAACGCGTCCGCTATCGAAGCTGAAGCGCTGGAAGCTGAAAGACATTGTGCGCAAGACGGCGCTGGTGCCGGAAATTGCGATTGAACCCGAAACCAAGTAGCGGATCGGGGAGATCGAGGGAGAGTGAAGCCATGGCTGTGATGATGAGAAGCATGCTGGAGGTCGCCGACAACTCCGGCGCCCGCAAGCTGCAGATGATTCTACCGCTTGGCGGTTCGACCGGGCTGAATGCCGGTCTGGGCGACATAATCACGGCGGCGGTGAAGGAAGCGGCTCCCGACGGCCAGGTGCAGAAGGGCAAAGTGGTGAAGGCGGTGATTGTGCGCACGCGCAAGGAGCACCGGCGGCGCGACGGCACCTATATCCGGTTCGATCAGAATGCCGCCGTGCTGATCAACGATGCGGGCGAGCCGGTGGGAACGCGAGTTTTCGGTCCGGTGGCGCGCGAGCTGCGCGAGAAGAAATTTCTGAAGATCGTCTCTTTGGCGCCGGAAGTGATTTGAGGCATTGAGAAATTGAGTGATTTTGCGATTGGGTGATTTTGCGATTGAAAATAAGACCTGTGCGTGGATGGTTTTCAATCGCTCGATGACTCAATCGCCCAATCGCTAAATAGGGACTTATGAGAACCGTAAGCACAGTACAAAAACGAGTAGATATCCGCCGGAACGACAACGTGAAAGTCATCACGGGGCGGGATAAGGGCAAGGAAGGGCGCGTGCTGCGCGTGTTTCCTAACGACAACAAGATTCTGGTCGAGCACGTGATGATGGTAAAAAAACACGTGCGCCCGAACCCGCAGCGCAACATCAAGGGCGGCATTGCGGAGCAGGAGAGCCGGATTGCGCTTTCCAATGTGCAACTGGTCTGCCCGACCTGCGGCCCGGTGCGCCTCGGACATGAAGTGCGCGGCGACCGTAAAGTGCGGGTATGCAAGAAGTGCGGAACGACTTTAGATAAATAGCTGCTGGCTCCTAGCCACTAGCTTCTAGCTGGTGGCTGCGATGCAAGCAGAAAAGAATTTAGTCTCACGCAGCGGTACACGTAGAAAAGCTGGTGGCCAGAAGCTAGCAGCTAGAAGCGGTTTTCTACACCCCGAAATCGTGGGAGGAAGTTGAAAAAAGAAATGGCAAAAGAGAGAGATAAGAAGGGCTCGAAGGATTCATCGCAGGAGCAGAAACCCCCGGCTCAGGCGCATCACAGCGCCAAGGAGCGGCCGCGTTTGCGGTCCAAGTTCGAGAAGGAAGTGGCGCCCGCTCTGTTGAAAGAACTGGAACTGAAGAACTCGATGGCGGTTCCGCGGCTGAACAAGATCGTCGTCAACATGGGCATGGGCGAAGCCACGCAGAATTCGAAGATTCTCGATCCAGCGGTGAATGAACTCGGGCAGATCACGGGCCAGAAGCCGATCGTCACCAAGGCCAAGAAGTCGATTGCGGCTTTCAAGGTGCGCGAAGGGCAGGCCATCGGAACCATGGTGACGCTGCGCGGCGACCGCATGTACGAGTTTTTCGACCGGCTGGTGAATATCGTTCTGCCGCGCGTGCGCGACTTCCGCGGAGTTTCCACCAAGTCGTTCGACGGCCGCGGCAACTATACCCTCGGCCTGCATGACCAGTTGATCTTCCCGGAGATTTCCTACGAGAAGGTCGACAAGATGAAGGGCATGAACGTCACCATCGTGACTACGGCGGCGAACGACAATCAGGCGCGCACGCTCTTGAAGCATCTGGGCATGCCGTTCCGGGCGCAGTGAAGGTTTCAAAGTTTCAGGGTTTGGCAACACGGATTCTTTAAGGACTTCATGACTACAGCAAAACGAGTGAAAGACGCGAAGATCGAAAAGAAGTTTGAGCTGGCGCGCGACAAGAAAGAGAAGACCCCTAAGTTCTCCTCGCGCCGGCACAACCGCTGCAAGATTTGCGGACGGCCGCGGGCTTACCTGCGCAAGTTCGGGCTGTGCCGCTTGTGCTTCCGCGGGCTGGCGTTGCGGGGAGAGATTCCCGGGGTTTCGAAGTCGTCGTGGTAGGGATGCGCGGCAATTCTGTGGCGCGCCAGATCCCCTGCGGCTTCGCTCAGGGCAGGCTTTCGCGAGACAAAAGGCGTCTCGCTCAGGATGACAGTCGTAAAGAGGTAGCCGTAAAGAGTTAAGGTAAGCAAGCCGCCGCAGGTTCTCCGCGGAATGCGGAGCGAACGGGTGGCAAGAGGAGAAGCAAACGATGAGGTTGACCGATCCGGTCGCAGATATGCTGACGAGGGTGCGCAATGCGCTCCAGGCGCGGCACCAGAAGGTGGACATCCCGGCCTCCAGGCTGAAGCTCGAGATCGCCCGTATTTTGAAGGAAGAGGGCTACGTCTCGAACTTTAAGGCCACGGAAGAGGAAGGGCACAAGGTCATCCGGATTTATTTGAAATACGGCGCGCACAATGAAGCCGCGATTTCGAAGGCGGAGCGCGTGTCGCGCCCGGGCTGCCGGGTTTACGTGCGGCGCAGCGAGATTCCGCGCGTGCTGGGCGGCATGGGGATCAACATCCTCACCACGCCGCGGGGAGTGATGACTGGACGCCAGGCCCGCAAGGAAGGCGTTGGCGGCGAACTGTTGTGCGAGATTTGGTAAAGCAGCTTCTAGCTACTAGCTTCTAGCTGCTAGCTAACCCGCTGCTACCGCTTGAGAACGAAGGTTGGATCAAAATTTGAAGCGCCTGGCTAGAAGCTAGGAGCTAGAAGCTAGAAGCTCTTATGTCACGAATTGGAAAAAAGCCGATCCCGATCCCCCAAGGGGTGACGGTCAAAATTGAAGGCAACACTGTGCTGGTCCAGGGGCCGAAGGGCAAGCTGGATACGGCCCTTCCCGCCGGCATTAAGGTCGAGCAGAAGGACGGACACCTCGTCGCCATTCGCGAGAACGATTCGCAGGCGGCGGTGCACGGACTGGCGCGAGCCCTGGTCAACAATGCCGTCGAAGGTGTTACCAAGGGCTGGACGCGCGACCTGGAAATCGTCGGCATTGGCTATCGCGCCGAGATGAAGGGTAAGGGCATGGTCGTGTTCAGCCTAGGTTACTCGCATCCCATCGAATATCCGTTGCCGACCGGTGTCGACGCATCCGTCGATCCTAAACAGACGAAGATCGCGCTCACTGGAATTGACCGGCAGCAGGTGGGGCAGGTGGCGGCTGAAATGCGGTCGCTGCGTCCGCCCGATCCGTACAAGAACAAAGGCGTGCGTTACGCCGGCGAGCGCTTGAAGAAGAAGGTCGGAAAGACCGGAGCGAAGTGATCGCGGTTGACGGGCGTCTGAGCCCGTCGCGATCATCCTGAGCGGAGCGAAGGATCTCTTGCAAAGTGAGGGATCGCAGAAGGATAGATCAAGATGCTGACTAGAATCTCGAAAAATCAGAAGCGCGGACACGTACACGACCGCATCCGCAAGAAGATGCAGGGCACGGCGGCGCGTCCGCGCTTGAATGTGTACCGTTCGTTGAATCACATTTACGTGCAGGTGATCGATGATCTGCACGGCACCACGCTGGTTTCGGCGAGTTCCGCCGAAGGCCAGAAGGAAGACCGGCGTACCGGCGGCAACCTGGCGGCCGCGAAGAATGTGGGCAAGGTGATTGCGGAGCGCGCCAAGGCCAAGGGTGTGAGCAAGGTTGTGTTTGACCGCGGCGGCTATATCTACCACGGGCGCGTGAAGGCGCTGGCGGATGCGGCTCGCGAAGCGGGATTGCAATTCTGAAGAACAGCTTCTTGCTTCTAGCTACTAGCTAACCCGTTTCGAACTGGGTGGCTGGAAGCTAGAAGCTGGGAGCTAGAAGCCAGGAAAAGAATGCCAACGGTAATCAAGAAGCTGGATGCGAATTCGTTTCAGTTGAAAGACCAGGTCGTAGCCATCAACCGCGTCACCAAGGTGGTGAAGGGCGGCAAGAATCTTTCGTTCGCCGCGCTGGTGGTGGTGGGCGATCCTTCGGCGGCGGTGGTGGGTCACGGTTCGGGCAAGGCCAAGGAAGTTCCGCAGGCCATTCGCAAAGCGATTGAGTCGGCGAAAAAGAATCTGATCAAGGTCAACCTGACACAGACCAGCATTCCGCATCTGGTGCTGGGACGCTATGGCGCCGGCAAAGTGTTGTTGAAGCCGGCTCCGGAAGGCACGGGAGTGATTGCCGGCGGAGCGGTGCGCGCGGTGATGACATCGGTGGGAATTCAGAACGTGCTGACCAAGTCGATTGGCACCACCAATCCGCACAACGTGATCAAGGCGACTTTCGATGCGCTGCGGCATTTGAAGAGCCGGGAGAGTGTCGCGGCTATGCGCGGCAAGTCGCTGCAGGAGATTTAGCCGAGTACCGAGTACCGCGAAACGGTGCTCCTGGCGAGATTAGGAAGAACTGGCAAGTGGTCACTGACCACTGAGGAATTATCGATGATGGCGAAAAAAACGACAGCGGTCAGCGGGAAAATTCACTTGAAGTGGGTGCGTTCCGCCATTTGCACTCCAGTGAAGCACAAGCGGGTGGTGAAGGGACTGGGATTCACCCGGTTGAATCAGGTGATCGAGCGTCCGGACAATGCGGCGATTCGTGGCATGGTGGCCAAGATCCCGCATCTGGTCGAGATTGTGGAGTAAAGCAATGTTTCAAGGTTTCAGAGTTTCAAGGTTTCAAGGCGGATTCAGCTCCTCGAAACTTTGAAACTTTGAAACCCTGAAACTTTGAAACTGGGCTTATTTATGAATTTATCCAACATTCGAGCACCGAAGAAGGCGTCGGAAAAGCGCAAGCGCGTGGGGCGCGGTATGGGCTCCGGCATGGGCAAGACATCCACTCGTGGACACAAGGGCCAGCGCTCGCGCACCGGTATGCGCCTGATTCGCGGTTTTGAAGGCGGCCAGATGCCGCTGCACCGCCGCATGCCGAAGCGCGGCTTCACCAACATCTTCCGCAAGGAATTCAACATCGTGAGCCTGGATCGCCTGGTCGCGTTGGGCGAGGATCTGCATGCTTCGCCCATCACCCCTGAGGTTCTGCGCAAAGCGGGAGTGATCAAGCAGAAGCTTCCAGTTAAGATTCTCGGCGATGGCGAGCTGACGGTCGCAATCACGGTGCACGCGCATAAGTTTTCCAAGTCGGCACAGGAAAAAATCACCAAGGCAGGCGGCAAGATTGAGGTCTTGCAGTAATGTTTGAGAAGCTGGCGAACATCTTCCGTATCCCCGACCTGCGCAAGCGGGTACTGTTTACGCTGGCCATGCTCGCGATCTACCGGTTGGGCGGGCATCTCCCCACCCCGGGCGTGAACTTCCTGAAGCTGGAAGATTTTTTCAATCAAAACAGGGGATCGCTGCTCGGCTTCGTCGATCTGTTTTCCGGCGGCAATCTGCGCCGCCTGACCATCTTTGCCTTGGGCATCATGCCGTACATTACGGCATCGATTATCCTGCAGCTTTTGACCGTGGTGTATGAGCCGCTGGCTAAGCTGCAAAAAGAAGGCGAGCTGGGTCGCAAGAAAATCACCCAGTGGACCCGCTACATCACGGTGATTCTCAGCGCGGTGCAGTCGTTCGGCATCGCCATCGGATTGGAAAAAGCTGGCGATTTCGTTCTCCACCCCGGCCCGGGTTTCATCCTGATGACCATGCTGACCCTTACCACTGGCAGCGCATTCATTATGTGGCTGGGCGAACAGATCACGGACCGCGGGATTGGTAACGGCATGTCGCTGCTGATCTTTGCCGGCATTGTAGTGGGCCTGCCGCGCGGTGTGCAGGATCTGATCGAGAAAGCGAAGAACGGAACCTGGGGAGCCATTACACCAGTTTTGATGGTGGGGCTGGTGGTCTTTATGATCGCCGTGGTGGCGTTTATCGTGTACGTGGAGCGCTGCGAACGGCGCATCCCGGTGCAGTATGCCAAGCGCGTGGTAGGACGGAAAGTGATGGGCGGACAGTCCACGCATCTTCCCTTGCGGGTGAATGCTGGCGGCGTGATGCCCGTGATTTTCGCGTCTTCGATTCTTACTTTGCCGCAGACGGTCGGCTATGGCCTGCGCAACAGCCGCTACATCGGCGACCTCATGCGCATGCTGGGATGGGGCGAGCCGCTCTATACGTTGTTGTATGCAGTGGGCATCATTTTCTTCGCCTACTTCTATGTGTCGATCGTTTTCAATCCCAGCGAAGTTGCCGACAATATGCGGAAGTATGGCGGCTTCATTCCTGGCATTCGTCCGGGCAAGCGCACGGCGGACTACATCAACGAAGTGCTGACCCGCATTACGCTGGTGGGTGCGCTCTACCTGATCATCATCTCGTTCATTCCGGAATGGATGATCACCGGTATTCACCTGAACCACTTGCCGTTTTGGCTGGGTGGGTCGCTATTTGAAAGGTTGCCGGTTTGGGTGACCAATGGTTTAGGAGTGAATTTTTATTTTGGCGGAACGTCGCTGCTGATTGTGGTTGGCGTGGCAATGGATACGGTTACGCAGATTGAGGCGCAGTTGATCATGCGCCATTACGACGGATTTACGCCGCGCAGCGGACGCATTCGCGGCCGCCGCAACTGGTCGTAAGTAGGATTTAGTAATTGGGTAATCGGGTAATTTGGAACCCGGCGGAGAGGTTCTTCAAGTTGCAAAATTACCCGATTACTAAATTACAAATTTGTGCTGGGGTGCTGCACATGGCCGGCCTTGTGGGAGGCTGACCGGGAAAACTGTTCGGGAGGCTTTGGAGCCAACTCGATGGCGCAGGAAACCTCACGCGATGTAGGTCCGGTGGTATTGCTTGGTCCACCGGGCGCCGGTAAAGGAACGCAGGCCAAGCGCATCATGGAACGCTACATGGTGCCGCAGGTTTCTACCGGAGATATTCTGCGGAACAACGTGGCCCAGGGTACAGATCTCGGCCAGGTGGCGAAGGCCGTGATGGCTCGAGGCGAACTGGTTTCGGACGACTTAGTTTGTGAGATGGTCCGGGTAAGGTTGAAGCAGCCGGATTGCAAGCGCGGTTATATTCTGGACGGCTTTCCCCGGACTGCAGCCCAGGCCGGATGGCTGGATGCGTTGCTGGACGACAAGCTCTTTGACAACTCGCGCCCCACTCGGGCTTGGCCAATTGTGATCCGTCTCGACGTAGACTATAATCAACTGTTGCTCCGGATTACTGGACGCCGTTCTTGTCCCACCTGTGGGCGGATCTATAACGTCCACTTCCAGCCGGCCCGCGTCGACGAAGTTTGCGACTTGCATGGATCGAAGCTGGTGACCCGTAATGACGACAAGCTGGAAGTAATTCAGCCCCGTTTGGCGGCCTACCAGGAGCAGACTCGTCCTGTGGCCGATTATTATCAGCGGACTGGAAGGTTGATCTCGCTGAATGGCGATCAGCCGATGGATGAGGTCACGGCGCAGATATTCAGGATCCTGGAAGATCATCACGCGTAAGGGTTCTAGTTTCCGGTTTCCAGTTTCTAGTTTCGCTTCCAACGGGAGTACTGGAAACCAGAAACTGGAAACTTCTTAAAGAATGGCGATTGTTTGCAAATCGGCGGCGGAGATTGAACGGATGCGGCAAAGCGGCCACATCGTTCGCCAGGTTCTCGACCATGTGCGCTCGATCGTAGCGCCCGGCGTCACGACCATGGATCTGGAGCGTGCGGCCGAGAAGAAAATCGGCGAACTGGGCGCCAAACCCGCATTCAAGGGATATTACGATTATCCCTGCGTATTGTGCACATCGGTGAATGAGGAGATTGTGCACGGCATTCCGTCGGAAAAGCGAGAGTTGAAAGAAGGCGACATTGTTTCGATCGATTGCGGAGTCGTGTTGGATGGCTATTACGGCGATGCCGCGATCACGGTGCCGGTCAGCGAGACGGTGAAGCCGGAGTTGCGCAAGCTGCTGACCGTGACCGAGGAGTCGCTTTACCGGGGCATCGACCAGGCGCGCATCGGGAATTCGGTGGGTGATGTGGGAGCGGCGGTGCAAGAGCATGTGGAGGCTGCCGGCTTCAGCGTGGTCCGCGAGTTTGTCGGGCACGGGATTGGGACGCACTTGCATGAGGAACCGCAGGTGCCGAATTATGGAGCGCGCGGTCATGGCGCGAAGTTACGCGAAGGCATGGTAATCGCCATCGAACCGATGGTGAATTTTGGCAAGCCGGAGACTCGCGTGCTGGGCGATAAGTGGACCGCCGTCACAGCCGATGGCAGTTTCAGCGCGCACTTCGAGCATTGTGTGGCGGTGACGAAGGACGGGCCGGTAATTTTGACGAAGTAAAGCTTCTAGCCGCCAGCTCCTGGCTTCTCGCTGGGGCAAGCGTGTTGGCTGGAAGCTAGGAGCTAGAAGCTAGGAGCGAATGAGTAAAGAAGACGCGATTGAAGTGATGGCAGTCGTTCTGGAACCTCTGCCGAACGCCATGTTCAAGGTGGAGTTGGAGAACAAGCATCAAGTGCTGGCGCACGTTTCCGGCAAGATGCGCAAGAATTTTATTCGCATTCTGCCTGGGGACAAGGTTGCGGTGGAGCTTTCGCCCTACGACTTGAATCGCGGCAGAATCGTATATCGATATAAGTGATTGTGCGTAACCGAGCTAAGCTCGGCAGTTCGCTGAGAACTGAGAACCGGGAACTGAGAACTGTTATGAAAGTACGAGCATCGGTAAAGAAAATCTGTGACAAGTGCAAGGTCATCCACCGCAAGGGTGTGGTACGGGTGATTTGCGTCAACACGAAACATAAACAGCGCCAGGGGTAGGAGCTTCTAGCTCCTAGCTTCTAGCCACTAGCGAAACCCTGATTTGCTAGGAGCTAGAAGCCAGAAGCTAAGAAGCCGGAGAGCTTAGTCGGAGGCATACAGAACTATGGCACGTATCGCAGGCGTTGACTTACCGCGCCAGAAGCACATCAACATCGCGCTGACTTACATCTATGGCATCGGACAGCCGCGCGCCGGCGCCATTCTTGATGAGGCCAAGGTAGACCCCATGAAGAAGGTGCAGGACCTGAGCGAAGAGGAAGTCAACCGCATCCGCACCGTCATTGAGGCGCAGGGGATGGTGGAGGGCGATCTGCGCAAGGAAGTTTCGATGAACATCAAGCGGCTCATCGAAATCGGCTCCTATCGCGGATTCCGTCATCGCCGCAACCTGCCGGTCCGCGGACAGCGCACGCACACCAACGCGCGCACCCGCAAAGGTCCGCGCAAGGGAACGGTATCGACCAAGAAGAAGGCGACGTCGAAAACGTAAGAAGCCAGTTCTCAGTTCCCAGTTCCCGGTTCTCAGTTAGAACCGGGGTTTTCTGAGAACTGGGAACTGAGAACTGAGAACTGGAAAATGGCTAAACCAGCAGCAGCGGGCGGCACGGCCGCACCGGAGAAAAAGGGCAAGAAGAAAACGTTCAAGAAGAAGGAGCGCAAGCACGTTCCGCACGGGCTGTGCTACGTGCAGGCGTCCTTCAACAACACGATCGTGACCATCACTGACATGAACGGGAACGTTCTGTCGTGGAAGAGTTCAGGATCGCTGGGCTTCCGCGGATCGCGCAAAGGTACACCGTTCGCCGCGCAGCAGGCGGCTTCGAACGCAGCCAACATGGCGCGCGATCATGGAGTGCGCAGCGTGGACGTGCGCGTCAGCGGCCCCGGTTCCGGCCGCGAGTCGGCGGTCCGCGCTCTGGCCTCGTCTGGTATTGAAGTGCGCTCCATCCGCGACGTGACGCCCATCCCGCACAACGGATGCCGTCCGCCGAAGAGAAGGCGCGTATAAGAGGTTTCCAGTTTCTGGTTTCCAGTTTCCGGTACTTACGATGGAAGCGGAACCGGAAACTATAGACCGGAAACTAGAAACAGTTTTACCGTCCGGGACGAAGGGTGAAGCCAAACCCGTAAACCGGTCATCTAAAAGGAGAATAACTTGGCCCGTTATACCGATGCAGTCTGCCGTCTATGTCGCCGCGAGGGCATGAAGCTGTTCCTCAAAGGCGCAAAGTGTTTTAGCGATAAGTGTCCCATCGAGAAGCGCAACTTCGCTCCCGGACAACATGGGAAAGACCGCAAAGCCAAGATTGTTGGCTACGGCCTGCAGTTGCGCGAGAAGCAGAAAGCCAAGCGCATCTACTTCACGCTGGAAGGCCAGTTCCGCAACTACTTCGAGAAGGCTGCGCGAACCCGGGGCGTTACCGGCGAGTTGCTGTTGCAGCAGCTTGAGCGGCGTCTGGATAACGTTGTTTTCCGTCTTGGCTTCGCGCAATCGCGGCGTCAGGCGCGGCAATTGGTGCGCCACGGACACGTCGCCGTCAATAACCGCAAGGTCAATATTCCTTCCTACGCAGTGAGTGCGGGCGAGGAGATCGCAATCCGTGAGAACAGCAAGAAGCTCACCGTGCTGGAGTTGGCCAAGGAGTTCGCCAGCCACGGCACGCTGCCCAATTGGCTGGAAGTGAATCGCGATAATTACACGGCGCGAGTGCTCTCGTTGCCCAAGCGCGAAGATATTCAATTGCCGGTCAATGAGCAGTTGATTGTCGAACTTTATAGCAAGTAAGAATTGGGCGATCTGGTCATCGGGCGATTTAAAAATCACCCGATCACTCAATCGCAAAATCACTCAATATTTCGGTCCACATTTCGAGCTAGATCAGCCTGTCCTGGCGTTTGACCTGAATCCGGACTATTCAGGGAGCCAGAACTGAGCCAAACGGCCGAAGGAGAAACAAATGCTTTGGAAAGGTTTTCAGAAACCGAAACGTCTCGCAGTTGACACCTCCACCCTCACCGACAAGTACGGAATTTTCTGGGCGCAGCCTTTTGAGCGCGGCTTCGGCACCACCGTGGGCAATGCCCTGCGGCGCGTGCTGCTCAGTTCGATCGAAGGCGCGGCCGTTACTGCCGTGAAGATGGAAGGCGTACTCCACGAGTTTCAGTCGATACCCGGAGTAGTGGAAGACGCGACTGACATCATCCTCAACCTGAAACAAATTCCTTTCAAGCTGGCCGGGGATGCACCGAAGGCCATTTATCTGCGCGCCGACCAGCCCGGTGTGGTCACCAGCGGCATGATCGAGGCCGATGGCGACGTGGAAGTTCTCGACAAAGAGGTTTACATCGCCACGGTGAGCGAAGGCGGCAAGCTCGACATGGAAATGCGGCTGAAGCGCGGCCGCGGCTACACTTCCGCCGACAAGAATTTCGACGAAGATCTTGGCATCGGATTCATTCCCATCGACTCCGTGCATTCGCCGGTGCGCAAGTGCAACTACACCGTGGAAGCCGCTCGTCTCGGACAGATTACCGACTACGACAAGCTTACCCTCGAAGTGTGGACCAACGGCTCCATCACGCCCGCCGATTCCGTCGGACTGGCGGCGAAGCTGATCAAGGACCACATGAACATCTTCATCAACTTCGAGGAAGAAATCGAAACCGGCACATCGTCGTCGGACGATCGCAAGCCCGAGATCCACAATGAGAATCTGAACCGGTCCGTCGAGGAGCTTGAGCTTTCCGTGCGCAGCTATAACTGCCTGAAGAATGCCAACATCCAGACTATCGGCGAATTGGTGCAGAAGACGGAATCGGAAATGCTCAAGACCAAGAACTTCGGCCGCAAGTCGCTGAACGAGATCAAGGAAATTCTTTCCTCGATGGGTCTGAGCTTGGGCATGAAGATCGACGAGCACGGCAACGCGGTGCCCGGTCCAACATCGAACCTGGTCCTTCCGGCCTCCGCCTACGGACCGGACGACCAGCTTTAAGAACAAGTTTCTAGTTTCCGGTTTCTAGTTTCCAGTGTGCGCCGCTGACCTCTGGAACTAGAACTGGAAACTGGAAACTAGACACTGGAAACTGAAGAGGTTTCACCATGCGCCACAAAGTAGCAGGCTACAAACTCGGACGGAACACATCGCACCGGCGCTCGCTGCTGCGGAACTTGGTCACGTCGGTGATCGTCGAGGAGCGCGTCGAGACGACCGTTCCCAAGGCTAAGGCCGCGAAGCCCATCGTCGAGAAGATGATCACGCTCGGCAAGCGCGGCGATCTTGCCGCCCGGCGTTTGGCTACGGCTTACCTTATGACCGACGAGGCCGTGGTGAAACTCTTTGACACGGTCGGCCCGCGCTTCGGCGATCGCAATGGCGGCTACACCCGCGTCATCCGCAC
>CZKJ01000090.1_pt1 | contig 17706 bp, 13 predicted proteins | sample 1122331 | NCBI WGS metagenome assembly CZKJ01 (sample SAMEA3539301, study PRJEB10725) | soil metagenome | biome: tundra; feature: field; material: soil | place: USA | collected 2010-05 | depth 0.15 m
CTGAAGCCGTGCCCTTCCCGAAATCAGTGATGAAATAGATTGTGGAAACGGGAAACCAGAAACCGCATCATTGTTCGCGAGCCGGTGATTCTTCGGATCTACCATCCTCTGGAGGTGCCAGCGGCAGCCGGGTGGCGCCGCGCATGATGTCACGCTCCTGGGGTGAGAACAAACCTTTAAAGCGATTGGAATCGATAATCTGTTCCCGCTGCCCTGGTGGCATGGCGCGCAAATCGCGGACGGCTGTGTTCACCATACGCCGCCGGTCGGGCGGAAGTTGCTGCATCCGGCCGAACAATTGCCGAGCCGCTTCTTTTTGACCAGGGGTGAGGTGTTCCCAAGTTTCCATGCGGTTCAGCATGCGCTGCTGCTGTTGCGGCGGAAGACTTGAGAAGTGCTGCAACCGTTGCCGCAACAACTGCTGGTGCTCCGGAGACAAACGACGGAAGCCGGGATCGTTTTGCAGAGCCCGCTCCCGCTCGCCAGGCGGCAGGCCCTGGTAGCGGCGCAGCCAGTCCCCGGCATGCCCTTGCCCCTGGCGACCCTGCGGATGATTTTGCGCTCCCGGCCGTCCTTGCACCGATCGAAAGTTGTTGCGCTGCCAGTTGTTACGTTGAGCCACGCAGGGAGCGGTCATGAGGGTCGCCACGGCCAGCAAGACCGTCGCCATCCACCCCGTCATGCAATTTTTAAGCCGCATTCTCCGCGCCCTTGGACTCGCCCCACTTGCGTGTTGCCTTCTCGGTTCCGCCCCTACGGATTCGCCGTCACATCGTGCTGTACTTCCAGATCATCCAGCAAATCGAAGTCGGAATACAGATCGTGATTCGTTTCCAGCGCTTGCAAATCACTTACCGCCGTACCGGGCTCCGGAGAATCTATGACCGCGACCACGTTATCCCCTGACCCATACCTTCCGCCACCCTTGGTGAAGAACAGGCCCACTCCAATTCCCATCAGCACCGTGAGCGCCGCGGCCAGCACAGGACGCCGGAACCAAGTCAGCCAGCCAGCCTGCGGCTTGGCCACCTCTTCTCGCAGACGCGCCTGCAAACGCACATCGAAATACGGCGAAGGCTCCGGCGCTTTCCATTCATCCAGTAAAGCCATCGTCTGCCGAAACTCTTCCATTTTTCCGGCGCACGCGCCGCAGCCCGCCAGATGACCGCGAATCTCCGGCGTCACTTCCATCAGGCCGGAGGCCAAGTCCGGCATCACTCCTCGAATCTCCTCGCACTTCATAACCATGTTCCCCTTAGATTCTGTTTGCCGCCGCTCACTTTGCCCAAAATAAAAATAGCGCTTGCTACACAAATTCTCTTAACTGTTCGCGCAAAGTCTCGTATGCCCGAAACAGCAGAGATTTCGTTGCCGACTCACTCAACTTCAGTACATCGGCAATCTGCTTATAGTCCATCTGCTGGTACTTGTGCATGATTACCGCCAGTTTCTGGCGCTCGGGCAGGGCTTCCACCTTAGCCCGTATCGCCAGCATCCGTTCGCGTCGGACCAAAGACTCTTCGGCCGTAACCTTGCTGTCTGGCACGTCCAAGGTCGTCCCAGTTTCCTCGTCCGGCTCGTCCAGGCTAACCGTCACTTCCGGCCGCTCGTGCCGCGTATCGCGCGCGTGATTGACTGCCAGATTCGTCGCGATGCGATACAGCCAGGTTGTAAACTTTGCGCTGGCTTCGTAAGTCTGGCGAGAGCGATACACCCGCAGAAAAACTTCCTGCGCCAAATCCTCCGCGGCCGCCGTATTGCGCGCCATGCGGTACATAAAACTCACCAGCGGCCTGCGATATTTTTGCACCAGGTAATCGAAGGCGGATTCATCTCCCGCCTTCACCCGCAACATAACCTCGGCGTCGGTGTAAACTTCCGCGCCAGCGATCGCTGGCCGAAAACTGCTGGCGGGATCAGGACCCATCGCAGCCATCAGCGCGCCCCGGTCCATGGCAGCGGTGCTCACACTTGTACGAACCCCGCCAGGGCGGGAAAGTTGCTCTTTTTCTTGTTCCGGCGAAACTCCGGAAGCCCCCGCAGATGATGGGGATACAGCGGGTCGGAGTGACCTGGTTTCGTCCGGCATGAAGGTTACTTTGGGCATACGGGCTACCGGCGACCCGAACCCCGCCTGCGCTCCTGCCGCCGATAGGCTACCACGCCCGCTTACCGATCCAAAATCCTCCGAGCACATACACCTTCGCCAGGCCGGAGTAAGACTCTTCAGTATGCGTGAAGGACATTTCACGGGCCGGTGTTTGGCGGCCAGCGCATGGTCTGGATTTCCTCGCTGTTCTTCCAAACCTTCCCGAGTTCCTTGAACAGGTCGTCCAACGACACTTTGTCCGGGTCGCGATGCTTATGCTTAGGCTTCGGGAGTCCATGGAGTACGCTGTCTATAATGTGCTCCCCCAGCGCGCGATAGCCCTCGAACTGTGATTCCGTGAACCATTGGTCGGCGGTGGATTGGTGCGGAAAGTCGGGATATCGTGACTTGTAGTTCAACACGTCGGCCGGCTCATCCGAGGTGAGTGAGGCCTTGATGTACAACAGAATCCCGTTTTTCGCCCCTGGGTCACTCCCCTCGTAGAAGATGTCGCCAATGGTGCAATGCCACTTGCTGAAAGGAGGAGTACCACTCGCCGACAGGGTGTCGGTCCGCAACCTGATTTCAATTCCCATGTCTGAGCGGCATTTCCGAATGGCGGAGGCGAGATCGTCAAATTTGAGGCCTTTGTCAGCGCCCGCGTCACTCGCGAGGATAAACCGGCAACGCCGCTTCACTAGTTCGTAGAGACCGAGATTCTCAAAGTGGCCGCCGTCCGAGAGATAGACATATTTACCCGTGTCATCCGTCGCCCCAAAAAGCTCCGCCAACAAGTAGCCCAACCCGACGAGGGGACCCGCACTTTGCCACGACCCCGTGTGTCTGGGGTTGCCAACCCACCAGCCCAAGCGAACGTTGAACACCGTCATCAGAAAACCTAACGCTGGGGAGCTGTGGTAGCCCATATTCGGACTGGCCGCTGCTCCCGAGATCGCCATCGCTGTGCCGACAAAAAAACCATCCGGGGGGTACGCGTAATTCTTCGTGCAACGGTACCCATAGGATTCCAGCTCGGGCTTATCCCATTGCCCGGGGCGGGCGAACTGCTCGAACCAAACGTCGAAACCGCAGAATAGCGGCGTCATCACAAATGATTCGGCCTTGCGCTCTTGCCAGGCGAGATCCTTGCCGTGAACCAGATTCAACGCAGCGCCGAAAATCGGGAGGGGGCCGTCATAAGAGTGTGCGGACGTCAGATTGGCGAGATAAATGTCGTCATTGACGTCAAAACCGGTGAACGGATTGGGAACCCGCTCCCGATTCGACGCGCCGAGATAGCATCGAACCAGCCTATTCCGGTACAGATAATGCATGGAGAACTCGTTCAGGTCGATACGCAAAGCGAGCAACCAGGATGCCGCCAGACAAATCACAAACGCAAACAAGACGGATAGGGTGTGCGGTTTTTGAACGCTCTCCCAGTAGGGGTTCGAAGGCACGGATGTAGCTTGTTCCTGCGTAATCTTTAGCTGAAGCGTGGTGTTGCTCGAGGGCTCCAAGGAACGGCTTCCGGAGCCAGAAATCTTGATCTCGCTGGTTTCCTGATTCGATTGTGAGACGGGCTCGTTCGCTATCCGCATGAGCGTAGCGTGGATGCCCAGCGACACCAGCATGAGCAACCCCAAGACGAAAACGTATGGGGTGACGCTGAGAACCATGTCCTTCCAACTGTGGGAATCTGGACTGCCAGACTGCGCGCTCTTACCGCCGAAGATACCGAGTCCGGTCGAGGCGACCCAGGTGATCGCCGCCAGCCACCTTGACATCGGAAGATTCCACAGACGAAGCAGAAGCAGTGGCGAGTACCCGGCTAGGGCAAACACGGCGGCCCAGACGAAACAGATGATTAGCAGTATGGCCGCGAGGCGTCCCCACCATTCCCGCCGAGGCTCGGAAAACACTACCCCCAGCAAACCCATCTGTATGACGGAGGACGCGAGAAGAATCAGCGTGACCGTTGGCGCTCCAAATCCGAGGACGTTCCACATTCCAGCGGAAGAACTGGCCCAACACTGCAGGGTCGGAATCATTTTCCACAGCAAGAGGCCCCCCACGGCACCCGCAATGAAGGGACTCAGCCAAGTAGAAATCCTTGAGACTCGTTCCCGCCACTTGTCGTTTTCAGGTTTGTCCCGATTGGAGCGTAGAGCGAATACGGAGAACCAAAGAATAAAGTAAATCAAGGCACCTGCGGCGGCCCACCAAGCGGACGAGGTTAGCATTATCCAAGACGGTGTTTCCTTATAACCGCGGGCCAGGATGCAGGCCAGAATCGTAGCACCTATGAAAAGGGGAGTTGCTACTAGCCAAACGATCTGTTCAGCCTGAGTCGCCGGGTATGCTGCGATCACGAGATCGCCAGGATTGGCCGCCACCGGCTGGTTGAAGTTCATCGTGCCTTCAGACGCGGTAGTCGCGGTGAAGCTGGACAGTTTGCATCCTACGGCTGCATCTTTGCGCTTGGTGATTGACGGGTCCCAAATTTCAATGCGCGGCTTCGAACGCAGGAGTTCGTCGAATTCCGCCTTTGTGTAGGTAGGCAATAGCGTCACCCGGGCCTCGGTCTTGTTTGCGTCGACCGCAATAACACGCGCCAGGGCGCGATCCGGCTGCGGATTAATGGTGTAGTTCCGCATGTTTGTGTAGAGCACCCGCGCTGCGGGAATCACCAGGATGAAGAACAAGGCGGCGAACATGGCGGCGAGGCACGTTATCGACACGCCGCTCGCCGGACAACGAAAAACATATTGCACCAACGTGGTCAAAGCGCGGGGAGCCAGGAGGATAGCCGAAATAAACAGAATCAGGACCAGCAGGTTCAGCAGCAGATTCCGGCAGTAAATTGCGATCGCTGTCCAGGTATCTGCCCCAAGAAATCCCTTCCGTGGCGTCAGATAGTTGCTGTACTCGCGAAGGAATCTTATCTCAGGGGGGTCTTTGAAGTGCGGCTGATCTTTCCGTTCAGATCCCAGACGAGCCTCTACCTCCCGCATGTCGCGGCGGTAAATCCACGCGGCGAGCCAGGCTCCTATGTAGCCGCCGCCTGAAATCGTCGAGAGATAGTCAAAACGGTGCAGCAGTTTGTGTTTCGCCAGGCCCTGCAGCACACCGAGATTGAAGGTGGCACTGCGGATTCCGCCGCCAGAGAATGCCAGGCCAAGAAGATTCTCGTGATTGGCTTGCCGGATGGACGAGGTGAAGATCTTTCCGGATTGTCCCGGAGGAGAGGTCGTCGCTTGATCTCCCGCGTGGGCGGGCGCGTCAGAGGTTACCCGCGCCTCGCTTGACGGTTGCTGGAGCGCCTTGCGACTGGGGAAGAGTTCCTCCGGCCTTCTGGTTTCCGAAGGCGGACCTGCATCGGCTGTCAGACGGGGCGTACGACTCGCTCGATTTTTCCGCTTCTCGCGGAGTTCCCTGGCAAGAATCGCTCGCCGCTTGCATACCTCTTCGGCTTCCTGCGCGCGAATCGCTCGGCGTTTTCGGATCTCGGCGAGTTCCTTGTCAAGAATCGCGCCGAAGGAAGAGACGTTCCCATGGGGCTCAGGCATGTGTCCCCCAATACCCGGTAAATTTTGGCACCCAAGCTTACTAGTGGATAAGAGTCGATGGTGGGCGCTATAGGATTCGAACCTATGACTTCCACCGTGTGAAGATGGCACTCTACCGCTGAGTTAAGCGCCCACTTTAGTGCGGTAAGTTCATCATTATACACAAGTTCCCCGTCCATGATGGCTGTGGATGCTTGCCCACCCCGCAGTGCCCGAAGTTGAACAAGGCTTGTGAGCTGGCCCTGGTGTTCCGCAGTTCACCAAACCCGGCAAGCGTTCGCCCGGACCATTTTCTGGCCAGCCTTACAGCCGAAGGCCTGGGCAAATTCGGACATGTTTGAAACCACGTTGTCGATGCGGAAGATGGGCAACGAATGTGGGTTCGTGGTGACGATCAAGCGAGCAACTTCAGGCCGCACACTCGAGCACCAGGAATAGGCATTCGACAGGAAGAAACGCTGGAGATAAGTCCAGCCGTCCGGACCTTTTTCATCGAGCGATTTGCCTTGCTTCTTGAGATCCGCTTCCAGTGCCATCAATGCAAGATGGATGCCGCCGTTATCCGCGGTGTCCTCGCCTTGGGTAAGCAAACCATTCTGCTTCACACCGGCGCCGGCATCGGGAACTTCCTGCGTGTACTCGTCGGAGATGCACTTGCCGCGCTCGTCATACTGCTTGGCGTCCTCGGCAGTCCACCAGTCCCGCAGATTGCCATGAGCGTCGAACTTGCGGCCTTGATCGTCGAAGCCGTGAGTGAGTTCGTGGCCGATGACCATACCGATGGCGCCGTAATTCACGGAATCATCCATGTTCTTCTCGAAAAACGGCGGCTGCAGGATGCCAGCGGGGAAGTTGATCGTATTCAATTGCGGATCGTAATACGCATTGATGGTGGGCGGCGTCATGGTCCATTCGCTGCGATCGACGGGCTTGCCGATCTTGGCGACCCAGCGCTCGAACTCGAATGACGAAGCCTGCTCGACGTTGCCGAGGTCGCTGTCGCGCGTGATCTTCACGCTGGAATAATCGCGCCAGTGCGAAGGATATCCGATCTTGTCTTCGATTCCCTTCAGCTTGACGATGGCCTGCTCCTTGGTGGCGGGCGTCATCCATTTCACACCTTCGATGTCGTCGTGCATGGCCCGCTCGATGGCATGCACCATTTCGAGTGTTCGCGCCTTGCTCTCCGGGGGAAACGCCCGGTCCACATAAGCCTGACCGAGTGCTTCACCCAAATCGCGGTCGGCATAATGAGTGCAGCGCCGCCAGCGTGGGAGTTGTTCCTCCTGGCCGGCTAAGGTGCGCGCGAAAAAGTTGAAGTTTTCATCGGCCATCGCCTTGGTTAAATAGGGAGCCGCATGGTAAATGGCCTGCCACCGCATGTAAGTTTTCCAATGCTCCAGCGGATGTTCCCCCAGCAGTTTGTCCAGAGCACGAAAGAAATCGGGTGAGGAGACAATGTAGTGTTCGCTGACCGGAGCATTCACCGCTTTCAGGTAATCGTCCCACTGGATGGATGGCGTCAGCTCGCGTACCTGCGCCAAGCTCATTTTGTTGTTGATGTTCTTGGGATCGCGTCGCTTGATGTTATCCATCTGCACTTTGGCCATGGCGGTCTCCAATTCGATGACGGTATCGGCATCGGCCCCGGCCTGCGCATCCGGCTCGCCCGCCAGCACCAGCATCTTATGGATGTGGTCGCGATATTTTTTCAGAGTCTCGGCTGACTTCTCGTCGGCGTTGATGTAGTAGTCGCGATTGGGCAAGCTCAGGCCACCCTGATCGATCTGTCCCACCACCTTGGAAGCGTCGTCATAATCCTGCTGACCGGTAAAACCGAAGAACGGGGAGTTTGTCTGATTGTCTCCCTGCTCCCATGCGCCCGGAAACAAATGGTGCAGATGCGCGATTTCCAGCGTGATTTCTTTCTTGGACTTAAGCCCGGCGATGCGATCCAGTTCGGGCTGCAGAGGCTTCATCCCGGCCGCCTCGATTCCACTTTCGTCCATGCAGGCGGCCCAGTAATCGCCGATCTTCTGCTGCACGGCGCTCCGTTTGGAGTCGTTCTTACTGGCAGCTTCCAAAGTCTCGCGCAGTACGTTGTCGTTCCACATTTCCAGACCGCCTCCCGTGCTCCAATAGACCTGGTCGGCGGGGATGGGATTGGAGGCAATCCATTTATTGCAAGAGTACTGGTAGAAGTCATCGCAGGGGTTCAGCGTTTTGTCGACCAGATTTGGGTCGAAGTGATCGAGTTTGGGAGTTTTGGCCTGGTCGGCCGCAGCATCGGCAGTTGGAGGTGCAATCGCATTTTGCCCGAGCATGGCCAGGGGCAGAGTCAGGAACAGGCACACGATGATTCTGGAAATAGTCATAGAGCCTCTTTTGTAGGGTCGACGGAATTGGAGCAAGAATGGCAATGGCCGCTTACAAAACGCACGCAACAAAGATACGCATACGAACAGGTTCAGGTTCCGCGCTGGAAGGAACGAGGGGAACACGCCCGATCTTTCCATAGAACAACATACTACAGACGGAGCGCGAGCCTTGTTGTTAGCGCAACGACCATAGGCCGTCATCCAAGCTTACCCAGCAAGCTTACCCAGTGTTGTGCAGTCCGGCGGCGATGCCGTTGATGGTTGCGCCGAGCGGATACTCAAGTTTAGCCAGATCTTGGCCCTGCTGCTGGCGCCGCAGAAGTTCGACCTGGATCAGGCTCATGGGATCCACGTAAGGATTGCGCAGATGAACGGAGCGCGCCAGCACACGGTTGCGACTCAACAGTTCGCGTTGTCCGGAGATGCTAAGAATCATGTGCCGCGACCGCAGGAACTCATCTTCCAGCATCGCGAAGACGCGCGTGCGCAATGCCGCATTCTTTACCAGTCCGGAATAAACCCGGGCAATATGCAGATCGGCCTTGGCCATCCCCAGTTCGACGTTGCGTATCAAGTCCGAGAAGATGGCGAAGTGTTTTGACATTTCGCGCAGCAGCCGCTCGTGGCTTCTTCCTTTCTTGGCGAAACTCTGCAATCCCTGGCCTACTCCGTACCAGGCGGGAACGGCATGACGGCTCTGCATCCATCCAAATACCCACGGAATGGCGCGCAGATCTTCGAGACGGCGGCCTTTGGTCCGGCGCGACGGTCGTGAACCGATGCGCGCAGCGTCCAATTCATGAACGGGCGTGGCCTGCTCGAAGTATTCCAGGACGTCGGCATTCTCCGCGATATCGCGGCGATAGACGCGGTAGGCTTCCTGCGACATCTCTTCCATCGCTTCTTCCCAACGCGTCTGATCTTTGGCCAGCTGCTCGCCGGGGCGGGTGAGCGCTTCCAGGCTGGCGGCAATCATCAGTTCCAGGTTCCACTCCGCCAGCACGGCATCCGCGTACTTCCAGTTGAGAACTTCTCCTTGTTCGGTGATGCGAATGCGCCCGGAAAAGCATCCTTCCGGCTGCGCCAGGATTGCCGAATGCGTAGGCCCACCACCGCGTCCCACCGTACCTCCGCGGCCATGAAAGAGCCGCAGTTTCACTCCGCATTCTTGCGCCGCTCGATGCAACTCCCGATGCGCTTTGTGCAGCTCCCATGTGCTGGTCAGCATACCTCCGTCCTTGTTGGAGTCGGAATAGCCCAGCATTACCTCTTGCCACTGTCCCCAGGAATTGAGTAAGGGTTGATACTCCGGATGCCGCCACAGACGGCGCATTACGTCGCCCGCCGCGCGCAAGGAATCGATCGACTCAAACAGCGGCACCGGCATGAGTCCGGGATCGTCTAAGCTTGGATCGTTGTCGGAGCCAGCCAGACTGACGCCGCAAGCCTTCGACAGGCGAACCACGTTCAGCACATCGTCCTCCGATTCCGCGCCGCTGATGATGTATTGCCGAATGGACTGTGCGGGATAGGTCTGCTTGAGCTGCTGAATAGTGTGGAAAGTCTCGATTAATTCCCGAGTCTGAGGAGAGCCCATGTCGCCGCGGTCGGGCAAAGCCGCACCTGCTGCCACGGCAGGAGCATTTTCTCTCAGTTCGTGCTTTCGTAGTTTAGTTTTTCGTAGTGCGCCGTCTCTGGGTTCATGCTTTCTTGCGTCGATCTTTTTCGTACTAATCTCTCGCAGCACTTCCGCGTGGACGCGGGCGTGCTGTCGAATGTCGAGAACATGCAAATGAAAGCCGAAGGTTCGGAGTTGGCGCAACAGCGGATCTGCAAAGGCCTCCGCCAGCCGCTGCCCGCGATTTAAAATCAAGCTCTTTCGCAGCAGAACCAGATCGGATTCAAATTCCGCGGCATCCTCATACGCATTCTGAGTGCCCGAGCCTTCCTGGCTGCGCTGCAGACGGTGCACCAGGTAAGAAAGGAAGCGCCGGTAATGCTCCACGGTGTTTCCCGGCCCCCAAAGCATGGATGTGCCTGGCATCGAGCGCTCGTACTGTGCCAGCCGCGAAAGAATCTCTGCCGAGGCACCCGCCTGCCGCGATGACGAACTCAGGCAATCACTCAAGAACTCCACGCCGCGAATGTACTCGCGGAGAATCACCGTCCGTGCCAGTTCCAATGCATCTTTCATGCATTCGGGCGTGACCAGCGGATTGCCGTCGCGATCCCCGCCAATCCAGGAGCCGAAACCCATCAGGTTCGGCAAGTCCGCAACCTCGACAACATCTCCGTACACATCGCGAAAAGATTCCGCCACCTCGCTATAAATATGGGGCAGCGTTTCAAACAGCGACAGCCGGAAGTAGCGCAGTCCCATACGAATCTCGTCGTCGACGGTGGGCTTGGCCTGTCGAACTTCGTCGGTCTGCCAAAGCGCGGCAATTTCGGCGTGAATGTTCTGTTCGCAACGCAAGGCTTCGCTCACGGTGAGGGGAAGACGATCCAGCCGTTCCAGTTGTTCGGCGATGCGGCGGCGCTTAAGCAGCACCGTTTGCCGGGCCACTTCTGTGGGATGAGCCGTGAACACAGGAGTCACCGTAACCTGGCGGAGAGCCGCCAGCGCCGCTTCGGCGGAAATACCGGACCGCTTCATGCGCAGCAGTGTCCCATGGAACGATCCGGGCAGCGGGGCGGATTGCCGATCCAGTTGGCGGGCGCGGCGCCGCCGTTTGCGATGGTTGGTCTCCGCCAAGTTGGTCAGTTCGAAATAAATAGCGAAGGCCTTCGTCACCTGATAAGCGCGGGCCACATCCATTTGTGAAATCATCGTCTGGGCGCTGGCCATGAGTTCGCCTTGAGCCCCCGCGGCGGGACTGTGCACGACCCGCTCGCGATGCCGAATCATCAGCCGCCGCAACTCTTCGACAATATTGAATAGTTCCGGACCCGCCTGCTCCACCAACACGCGGCCGAGCAAGGCACCGAGCGATCGCACATCGCGACGCAAGGAATGATCCTTGGCGGAATCGTCAGACTGCGCCGTAAGTTCCGACAGGCGGTCCTTTTGATTGTCCGCTTTCCAAAGTGGTTTGGGCCGGGTCATGATAGGGGCGGTTCGAGCGCGAACAGATGACAGGATAAATCAAAGCAACCGGGAAGCGCCGCATGGTGCGAGAGCCCGTCATCCCGAGCGCAGCGAGGGACCTTGGTTCTTGCTTGAACCAGCACTGATCTAAGCTACAAGCAGAAACCAGGGTCCCTCGCTGCGCTCGGGATGACAAGTGTAATCGACCAAAGAATACGGCGGTTTGCGGCAGAGGGAACGGCGATTCTATTTCGGAGACTCAAAACGGTAGCCGATGCCGCGCAAAGTTTTCAAATAGCGCGGATGGCGAGGATCAGTCTCTATTTTCTCTCGCAGCCGTCGCACGTAAACATCGATGGAGCGAGGCGTCACAAAAGAAGTTTCTTTCCACACGGCATCGAGCAACTGATCCCGCGTGAGCACGCGACCGAGGTGGTTCGCGAGATATTCCAGCAAACGAAACTCGCGCACGGTGGTAAGAATCGCTCTGCCCTGCACTTGCACCGTCATCGAAGATGCGTCAATTTCGAGATCACCTACGCGCAGCACTTCCGGAGTCACCGCCGGTTGGCGTACGCCTCGGAGCACACTGCGAACCCGTGCGACCAACTCGCGCGGGCTGAAAGGCTTTGTGATGTAATCGTCCCCGCCCAGTTCGAGTCCCTTGACGCGGTCCGCTTCCGCTGTTTTGGCGGTCAGGAAAATGATGGGCGCGGCAGAGAGAGTTGTAGTCTGGCGAATCTGCCGGCAAAGTTCAAAGCCGTCCGCCCCGGGCAACATAACGTCTAGAAGAAAAAGCGAGGGCATCTCGCGCAAGGCTTCGGAAAGCACCGATGCGCCGCTGAAGAAGCTCTGCACCTCGAAGCCGGCGGCCTGCAGATTATGGGAAATCAGGCGGGCAATGTCTTCCTCGTCTTCGACCACGAAGACGAGCAAGCGAGGCACACCAGTAATGCCCGCATCGCCTCGCGGTTCGTAAGATCCCATGGGAAGGTGCATGGTCGGTTATGTCGGCTTCGTCAAAGGGCCAGACGCTCTGCAGCGTCTGGTTTCTTTAGACTGTATTTTGTAAATGTTGCGAGAATGTTTCCACCTTGTTAAGGAATGATGAATTTCCCGAACCCAGTTGCCAGTTCCCAGTTCTCAGTTCTCAGTTCTCAGAAAAACCAATCCTTCATCCCAGGAAACTGAGAACCGGCAACTGGCGGCTGGCAACTGCTGTCTTAGGTTGCCGCGCGCTTCTTGGGCGCGTGCCGCAAGCTGCGGCCCTCGATGAGGCTGTAGAGATCTTCGGCAAGGTTCGTGGTATGGTCCCCGGCACGCTCCAAGGCCTGCGCCATGAGGAGAACCTCAAAGCTTGAGGGATTGCTTTGCGCGGCGTGTTCGGTGAGGTGCTTTTGAAACAGACTATGACACACGCGGTCGATATCTTTGTCCATCTGCAATACTTTGCGAGCGCACTCCAGGTCCAGATCGACGAAACCGCGATAAACCAAGTCGAGCATCTCGCGCAGGATCGCCGACATCTCCACCAATTGGCGCACATCGGAGGCCGCCATCTTCTCCGTGCGCGCCTGCACTCGCATGGCCATGCTCATTACCAGATCGCCGATGCGTTCCAGGTCGGTCGTACATTTCAGGCTGGTTAACAACTGGCGTGCCCGAGCCTCACTCACCCGCGTGATGGCGGCGGGTATCCGCTCGTCGATGTAGCGCTCGATCACGTCGAGCTCCTGCTCGCACTCCTTAATGGCCAAGAAGGCCATGCGCGAGGATTGCGTGAACAAGTCAGGCACATTAGAGGCAGCGTCGCGTGCGATCAGAAACGCCTTGAGCCCCGTCCGAGCCAGATCGTCAAGAGATGCTGCCCCTTTTTTCGCCGCCTTCTTGCCAGCTTCAGGGTTTTGCGGTGCGTCGGCGGCGGGGCGGGCCTCCGCATCTTCCTGAGTCGTTCGCGATGGAGCAGCTTTGCGGGGCATAGTAAGCGGCATTTCGAACCCAGGCCAATCCTGCGATGTGCCTGTAACTCAGAATATCTCACCGCTGAGTCAGCGAGCAGTCTAACCGAGAAGTGTGAAAGGACCGTTAAAACCCGGGTTGCAGATCGCGCACCCGCCGACTACAGTGTGGGTTGCGGACAGGTTCAGTCCCTGCCCAGCGTCAATTTTTCAAGCTCCGTCATGCGTTGGTGAATTGTGGATCTGCTGGAACATCTGCGCCGTCAGTTTGACTATGACGCGTGGGCTAACGGTGAAGTGCTAACCGCGATAAAGGCCAGCGGAACCGGATCACCTCCCGCTCAGCCGCTGAAACTTCTGGCCCACATTCTTTCAGCCGAGCGTTTATGGCTGGAGCGCCTCAAGCAGCAATCCCAAAGTCTGCCCGTCTGGCCTGAGTTCAGCTTTGACCAGTGCAAAGCACAAATTGCCGAACTCGCCACGCTTTGGCGCGAATATTTCACCCAGCTTTCTCCCGTGAGACTCTCGGAGCGGATCACCTACACGAACAGCAAGGGTGAACCGTGGACCAGCACCGTGCAGGATGTGTTGACGCACGTCGTGATGCATTCGGCGTACCATCGAGGTCAGATCGCCAGTCTAATGCGCGCTGGCGGCGGCATTCCCGCTTATACGAACTTCATTCACGCCGTGCGCCAGGGTTTGATTGAGTAAGCATGATTGAATAGGCATGATTTGAATCGGCCTGATTGAAATAGACCTTGATCGAGAAGGAAAGGCAATCGATGGAAGGACGGAGCTTCTATCTGTTTGCAGCAGTGCAAATCGTTGTGGTCTGCGCTCTGCTGTGGTTCGTGTTTACGATGCCCGGCGCATGGGATTTGCAGCGCGGCTTAGGCTCAGGCTTGATAATGGCGGGTGTGGGCGGGATTGCGGCCGCTCGCTACCAATTGGGCAAGTCCTTCACCCTCAGGGCCGAGGCTCACAAGTTGATGACGCACGGAGTTTATTCGAAAATTCGCAATCCGATCTATGTATTCGGAACTGTAGTGACTGCGGGATTTGTGCTGCTGATCCACCGGCCCGTCCTCTGGCTGGTCCTTCTGGCCATCATCGTCATGCAGACGCTTCGCGCCCGCCGTGAAGCACAAGTCCTCGAAGCGGCATTCGGTGATGCCTACCGCGAGTACCGCCGCAAGACGTGGTTCTGAGGCTGGGTTCTGAGGCTAGGTTCTGAGGCTGGGTTCTGAGGCTGGGTTCTCAGGCTAGGTTCAGAGCTAAGTTCTGAGACCAATTCCTTGCCGCGAAACGAAACCAGGGATTGTGGGGTAATATCTCTGCAATGAAAAAACTTTCCGCCTTTTCCCTCCTTGTGCTTTGGGCCGCGAGCGTCCTGGGACAGGACGAACCGAAGTTCCCGTCAATGCCTGCCGCCGTCTCTAATAATGCGGTCGCCAGTCTTAAGGGCGGCTTCGAACTTTTTTCTTTCATGGGGGTTGGACCCAAGAAAAACTGGGATGACGTGACGAACCAGGTCTACATAATGACCATGACGCACTCCGGGAAGTGGAGCGAAGGCCGGTCCGTACCTGGACCCGTAGGCCGGTTGAACGCTGCGGCGGGCGGAGCCAAAGGAGTTGTCGTCCTCATGGGAGGCTATGTGGTGGATAATCAGGGCCTGGAGGCAACCGTCCCTGACGTAAACGTCTACGAACCTGGCGCCCGCCGCTGGTCCCGAGGCAAAGACATACCAGTTCCCGTGGATAGCGCGGTCACCGGCGTTACCCACGATCGTTTCGTTTATTTGATCGGCGGCCGGGCGGCCGGAGGCCCGGTGAACAACGTACAAATTTACGACGTCGAAAAAGACACGTGGAGTCAAGCCACGCCGTTCCCTGGCACACCCGCCTTCGGTATGGCAGGCGGAGTGGCTGACGAAGCCATTGTGGTCGTGGATGGCGCTAAGCCGGGTCCGGCGGGCGGGCCGCGGTATGTGGCGTCTGACGAGTGCTGGCTGGGCAAGATCGATCACAAAGATCCCACCAAGATTGAATGGAGTAAGCTGCCGCCGCATCCCGGCACGGCACGCTTCGGCATCGCCGCCGGCGGCGCCGATCGGGATCATCGAATTTATTTTTCTGGAGGCACCACCACTCCTCACGATTACAAAGGCGCTTCGTATGACGGCACCCCCGCGGACGTTTCCACAGTCACTTTCGACTACGAGTTGCACGGACACCGGTGGGAAACAACCAACGCGAATACCTTCGATCCCCGAGCCGATGGCCGCGGTCTTGTGGATACAGCGCTTGGCCCCGTCGTCTTGGGGGGAATGGTGAAGAATTTAGCGGTCACGGCTCGAGTAACGCTGTTTCCGAAGAAGTGAGCGGCCAGGTAAATCGCATTTGTCTACTGCCGCAGCTTCGCGATACAATCCCTCAGATTTGATTGTTCGTGGGATGTGGGGCCTGCAATTTCGTCCGGCGATTCGCTTCAAGGAAATGACAATGTTTAACCCTCGGTAGTTCGCCATCCTCCTGAGTCCGCAAGATCGGACCTCTTGTTCTGTCTCTAGTAATCTCTATCGGCGCATTCGCCAGATTTTTACCGGCGACTCGCGTGGAAAGTTCGCAGGTACCTATGGAAGCCACGGCCTCCGCTGCAGAAAAGCAGCACACATTGTGGGCCTCACTGGTAGAAGCCGTGCGCGGCTCGCACCAGGACTACACCACGGGCAGCCTCAACCGCGCAATTTTGCTGCTGGCCGTCCCCATGGTTTTGGAGATGGTGCTGGAATCGCTGTTCGGCGTGGTGGACGTGTTCTGGGTGGGGCGACTGGGCGCGAACGCCGTGGCCACCGTTGGGCTGACCGAGTCGATGCTGAGCCTTGTGTTTTCGGTGGGCATGGGACTGAGCTTGTCGACGACTGCCATGGTGGCGCGACGCATCGGGGAAAAAGATCCCGAAGGCGCGGCGGTTGCGGGCGTGCAGGCCATCGCTCTCGGACTGTTTGTTTCCCTGGCTATCGGAGTGCCTTGCTTTTTCTTTGCGCCGAACCTGCTGCGCTTGATGGGCGCTTCTCCTGAGATCGTCGCCACCGGCAGCGGTTACACCAGGATTTGCCTGGGCGGAAGTTTTGCCGTGCTGCTGCTCTTTCTTAACAACGCGATCTTTCGCGGCGCCGGCGATGCAGCTATCGCCATGCGTCTGCTGTGGGTATCGAACATCATCAATCTGGTGCTTGATCCCTGCCTGATTTTTGGATGGGGACCGTTTCCGCGGCTGGGCGTGACGGGCGCGGCTTTGGCCACGCTGATCGGCCGCAGCATCGGAGTCCTCTACCAGTTTTATCGTCTGATGCATGGGACGGAGCGTCTTCGCATCCTCAAGAGCCAGGTACGTCTGCGCCTCGATGTCCTCCTGCGTTTGGTGCGGGTTTCGCTGACCGGCATTCTGCAGTTCGCCATCGCCCACACCAGTTGGATCGGTCTGGTGCGAATCGTCAGCATCTTCGGCGCCTCGGCCCTCGCCGGCTATACGATTGCCATTCGTATCGTGATTTTTGTGATCCTGCCGTCCTGGGGATTGAGCAACGCGGCAGCCACTCTGGTCGGTCAGAATCTAGGCGCGGGACATCCCGAACGTGCTGAGAAAGCGGTATGGCGCACAGGAGTTTACAATGTAATTTTTCTCGGCGCCGTAGGCCTGATCTTCATATTTTTTCCCGAGCCCATTATCCGGTTGTTTACCCAAGATCCGGCAGTGGTCCCGCTGGGCGCGTCCTGCCTGCGCATCGTGAGCTACGGCAACCTTGGCTACGCATATTTTATGGTGATGATGCAGGCCTTCAATGGCGCGGGCGACACGATCACTCCCACCATCGTGAATTTCTTCGGCTTCTGGTTGTTTGAGATTCCGCTAGCCTATTGGCTGGCGATTCCACTGCACATGCACTCGAATGGCGCTTTTGCAGCCATTGCCATCGCCGAAAGTTCCATGGCCGCCGCCAGCGCAATCTTGTTCAAGCAAGGCCGCTGGAAGAAAAAGAAAATCTAGAATTGGAGTTACGCATCCCTCAGCAGAACTGAGAACTGAGAACTGAGAACTGAGAACTGAGAACTGAGAACTGAGAACTGAGAACTGAGAACTGAGAACTGAGAGGGGGCTGGCCCGGCTTAAATCAAACTCGAGGGTGCCCCGCTCAAGCTCGGCTTGGGCGGGGATCTTGACGCTCCCGCCTCCGCGACGATTCTACGGTGAAAACATCGCACGCTACGAAAATGTTTCCACACCCCGGTTGTGATATCTGACCTTGCCCGTCGTCAAAGATCAGCCCATCATCTAGAAATGGTGCGACAGAGTTCAGCCAAGCCAATGACGATTCCAAGTCTCGACCACATGCCGACCGAATCGACGCAGCTAACTCCTTTGTGCGGAACATTTTACGGGCAAGTTCCTGCTTTTCAATATTTTACCCAGATCAAGGCAGATCAAGCCCGCCGCAACCTATTCAAAGCAAAGATTTTAAGGCGAGAGATCTGATTTTTTTTTTGATCCAGATTAATCCGCCGGTGAAGACAGAATAGAAATTAAAGAAGCTGAGGAGAGGCCGAGAACTGAGAAC
>CZKJ01000137.1_pt1 | contig 16293 bp, 20 predicted proteins | sample 1122331 | NCBI WGS metagenome assembly CZKJ01 (sample SAMEA3539301, study PRJEB10725) | soil metagenome | biome: tundra; feature: field; material: soil | place: USA | collected 2010-05 | depth 0.15 m
AGGAAACCATGCGTTTCGTCGCTTTCGGAACACGTACTTGCGGAACAAGACCCAGTGCCCAGACGGGCTTCGGAATTACTGGATGGGACATGCTGGAAAGGACATGAGCGACCTCTACGACAAGATCAAAGAGGACGTTCAGTTCCGCAGGGAATGGGCAGAGCGGAGTGGTTTTGGCTTCGAGTTGCCTTCAGTTGTACCGAATGTACCGAAAATCGCCGAAAACACTGAAGCACAAAAGGCAGCGTAAACAATTGAAAGAGCGAGAGAAAAGATGGTCGGGGAGAGAGGATTTGAACCTCCGACCCCCTGGTCCCGAACCAAGCAGGGCCGTTATCTAACTGACTGGTCTGGAATCGCTTAGCACTTTGAAGCTCGGCTGAGTTGTACCCATGTACCCAGAGGGCAAGACCCTCGGCGTGAAGAGGTAAAATTCTCTTCATGGCAACGCAAACCGCTCCACCTACCTTGAGTGACAGGAACTTTCAAGAGCGTGCAGCTTGTCAGCTCCGAGAGCTGATGCACGAGGTCCGGGACCTATTAGCAAACCACGACCTCTATTGGAAAGTGCAGCGCGTCATTCACAGCAACCCTCGGCTCCTCGCTGCGCGCAGCAGTTTCTTCGACCTGATGAATAATGATTTCGCACACTCGACGACGATGCGCGTTCGGAGAATCGTTGACAAAACTAAGGGCACCGTTTCCCTCTTACGCCTGTTGAGGGGCCTCGCCAAACACCCTGGATTGCTGGTAGGGAAAGTCACCGCAGGTGAGTTGGAAACCGACATCCAAGAGTTGGAGAAGGCGACGAAGGGACTAAAGGATTATGTGGATCACTATGTAGCCCACCACGCTCAAAGCCCCACCGCCGACATTCCCTTCAACCGGGAGGTAAACCGTGTGGTCGAAACGATCGGGCGCGTCTATCGCAAGTACTACTGTGTGGTGATGGGAGCGGACATTGATCTTTCTCCCGTTGACCAGGCGCCGAACCCGCTCGCTATTTTTCGATTCCCTTGGATAGTGGATTAGGAAGGGCGGTCTGCTAGGCTTTGCCTAATAACTGGCATTCTACCGTAAGCGTCTGACCAACACACCTGTTCGACAGGTGGGGTCTGTGTTGAAGTGTCCGGATGACCGCAAAAACAGAGTTGTCAGCGCCCAAGCGACGTACCCGTGCGGAAGTTCAGCAGTTGGTGGCGGAGTTTGTGAGCAGCGGTGTGCGACGGAGCGAGTTTTGCCAGAGTCGAGGTTTGAGCTTCAGCACACTGGATCGCCATTTAAAGAAACCGCGTTGGAAGAAAAGGCGTAAGCCAATTACCTCGGCCGGTCGTTTGGTGCCGGTGGAGTTTGCCGCCAGGAAATCGCCGACGCAGGACGAAGCGACTTGTGGGCTGGCCGTGGTGCTGCCGGGCGGGCGCCGGATCGAAGTGCATCCTGATTTTGATACGAATACGTTCGAGCGCCTGGTGAATGCACTGGAGCGGGTGTAAGGCGTGTTTGGACTGGGTCCAGCCACACGGATCTATCTGGCCGCTGGAGTCACCGACATGCGCAAGGGTTTCGAGGGGCTGTACGGTCTGGTGCGGGATCAATTGTCGTGTGAGCCTCTGAGCGGGCACCTGTTCTTGTTTTGTAATGCCCAGCGCAATCGGTTGAAGGTCCTCGTCTGGGATGGAAGCGGACTCTGGATCTGCGCCAAGAGGTTGGAGAAAGGGCGCTTCACCTGGCCGCAATCCGGCGATGCCCAGGGCAAGGTCATCCTGAGTCACGAAGAGCTCTCCTTATTACTCGGTGGTATCGATCTGGCCAAGACCAAGCACAAGCGGTGGTACCGAAAAGTATCCCCGGAAGGACATGCCGCCGCATGAGTTGCTTGGTTGCTTGAACGTTTCGATCAACTCTGGTAAATCAGTAACCCATTGTGAGTGCGCCTCCCATTCCTTCAGCGCCAGCCGACCTGGAACTCATCGCACAACTGAAGAGTCAGTTACAGTATGCGGAACTGAGGATTCGCGTGCTGGAAGAGCGGCTGCGGCTGATGCGGATCGAGAAGTATGGAGCAGGCGGAGAAAAACTTTCGCAGGCGCAAATGCAATTGTTCGAGCTTGAACCCGTCGTCAGTGAACAGATCGAGCAGGCGAGGAGTGCGGAAGCGCCCGCCCGGTGCTCGACGAAGAGATCGGCCAAACATCCGGGCCGGCAGGAGTTGCCTTCGAATCTTCCTCGCGTAGAGCGGATTCTGCCCTGTACACCGGATCAGCGCGTGTGCAAACGCCGCGGCAAAGAAACGGTGTTGATCGGCTACGAGGAGAGTTCTCAGCTGGATGTAGAACCCGCGAAGTACTTCGTGCTGGTCACCAAACGAGAGAAACGGGCTTGCCGGTCGTGCGAAGAGCTCGGAGTAGTATCGGCACCACTGCCGCCACGGATCATCGAGAAGTGCCTGGCGAGCGACCGCGTCGTCATCGACACGGTCGTCAGCAAGTATTGCAACCACACACCGCTGCATCGGCAGAGCGTGATTGTGGAAAGAGACATCGGCTTGGAGATCAGCCGCGCAACGCTTGACGGCTGGGTCCTCAAGGTCGGCGAGTTGCTGATTCCGATGGTCGCCGCCATGAGGCGGGAGTTGATTAGCGGAACATACATACAAGCCGATGAAACTCCGGTTGATGTACAGACGCACGAGGGCCGAGGGAAGAATCACCAAGCCTATCTATGGCAGTACGGCCGACCCGGAGGAACTGTGGTGTTCGACTTCCGTCTAGGCCGTGGACGCGATGGACCGAGGCAATTTCTGGAACAGTTCGAAGGCATTCTGCAAACTGACGGCTACGCGGCCTACGATCAGATCGGCGGGAGGAGAATGGTACATGCCGCGTGTTGGGCTCATGCTAGAAGACAGTTTTTCGAGGCGGTGCAGCTAAATCCACGAGACCCGCTTGCAACACCGATTGTGGCGCGAATGGACGACTTGTTTGCCGTCGACGCGGAAGCTCGCCGTAGAGTAATTGGCCTCACTGGGCGTCATGCTCTGCGTCAGGAAAGAGCCAAGCCTCTCCTGGACGATATCCGTAGCAAGATCGAGGCAGCGCATTCCAGTGCGTTGCCCTCCAGTGGATTAAGCAAGGCTTGTCAATACGCGGTCACGCTGTGGAGGAAACTTACATGGTTCCTGGAATATCCGGAACTTGAGTTGAGCAATAACCTTGCGGAAAATTCAATGCGTCCCGTGGCTCTTGGTCGGAAGAATTGGATACACATAGGCAGCCCACAGGCGGGACCGAAGGTCGCGGCGATTCTCTCGGTCGTGGAAAGCTGCCGTCGGTTGAAGATTTCGGTGCGCTACTACTTGGCTTCGATCCTTCCCGGACTCGCCGATCTCCCGATCCGGCGCCTCCCAGACCTTACTCCGGCTGCGTGGGTCATGGCGTCCGCACGAAGCCGTGATACACATAGCTCGCGTCCAAATAGGTTCCCGTGATATCCCCCGCCGTGTTGATGCTGAAGGGGAAGGTTCCCTGATACCCGCTTGTGCCCGCTCCCGGAGCCTCGAAGTTGGCTATCTTGCCATTGGTATCGCGCAAGAAGCCGTGAAGCAGATTGTCGCTGTCCAAGTAGGGTCCCGCGATGGCCCCCGCCGTGTTGATGCTGAACCCGCCAGTTCCCTGATACCCGCTTGTGCCTGCGCCCGGAGCCTCGAAGTTGGTTATCTTGCCATTGGCGGCGCGCACGAAGCCGTGAAGCACATAGGTCGCGTCACGGTACAGACCCGCGATATCCCCCGCCTTGTTGATACTGATGGGGAGGGTCCCCTCTTTTTTGCCCGTGCCTGCGCCCGGAGCGTCGAAAGTGGTTATATTGCCCGTAGCGGCGCGCGCGAAGCCGTGATACGCGCCGCTCGCGTCAAGGTACAGTCCCGCAACAGCCCCCGCCGAGTTGATGCCAATGGGGACGGTTCCCTGACTCTTGCCAGTGCCTGCGCCGGGAGCCTGAAACTTGGCCATTTCGCCGTTGGCGGCGCGCAAGAAGCCGTGATACACATTGCTCGCGTCCAAGTAGGTTCCCGTGATTGCCCCCGTCGTGTTGATGCTGATGGGGATGGTTCCCTGATGCACGCCGATGCCTGCGCTGGGAGCCTCGAAGTTGGCTATCTTGCCATTGGCCGCGCGCACGAAGCCGTGATACACATTGCTCGCGTTAACGTAGAATCCGGTGACCTCCCCCGCTGGGTTGATGCTGAAGGAGACAGTTCCCTGAGCCGCGCCCGTGCCAGCACCCGGTGCCTCGAAGGTGGTTATCGTGCCAGTTACCGCGCGCACGAAGCCGTGATACGCATTGCTCGCGTCATAGTACATTCCCGCGGTAGCTCCAGCCGTGTTAATGCTGAAGGGGATGGTTCCCTGACTCGCGCCCGTGCCTGCGCCCGGCGCCTCGAAGGTAGTGAAGGTGGGCTCGCTGCCTGGGCCGCTTTCTGTTATTCCCCGCTGCTGTGCGGTCGTCGCCATGGCGAAAAGCAAGCATAAGCAAAGAACAGCGGTTCTGATGAGCTGCGTTCGGCTGGAGCGCGATTCCTCTTTCTGGCTAGACAACACTAACGGCATCGTATTTGTCATTTCCGTCCTCCTAAAAGAATGTGGCCATTATTGGCGGTGCTAGGTCTATGGTCGAGATCAGGGCTAGGGCGGACAGACGCCGAAGTCCTTGATCACATCTTTTGCTTCCCAGACAAACGTCTTGTCGGGACCCTTCGGCTTCACTTTCTTGCCCTCTAACCTCATTCGATCACCCCGCTTAAGATCTGTCGTGTCGCCGAAGAGAGCATAAGTTTTCTTGTCTTCTTCGTCGGTGACAGTCATTCCTTTCTCTCCGGAGATGACACAGCCTGTAATCACTATCTTCTTGCGCCTATGAACGCTCGCAACGGTTGCGACTACCGCAATCGCCGCAGCCGTCGTCGTCGCTGCAATCACGATCAGGACTTTCTCAGGGTTGTCTGCGCGAGCCGGCATGGCGAGGGCCACACTCAGAACGACAATCAGAAGTTCGCGCCAAAAACATTTCTGGGTCATGCTGTCCTCGTTGTGCGAGTAGCTTCGAAATCACACGGTCCAAGGCAACGTCGTCAGTGCGAGGTACCAGGGGCAGCGCGATAGACCGTTGTGTGAGCAGGGATCACGGCGCCGACCAGAGCCCCGCTTGGGGCACCAATCACGATGCCAACAAGAGCGGCGATTCCGCGGTCGGACCCACCAAGGAAACCGTGGCTCGATCCGGAGGCAGCGCCAATAGCCGCCCCGATGAGTCCGCCGACTACCAGGCCGATCACGGCATGCTCACCACGCCTGGCGCCGGAGGCGGTCGAAACGCGGACGATGTCTTCGCGTTTTATCGAGACGTCGGATCCCGCTTCTTGGAGGGTGAGCACCTCATCGGTCACGTTGATAAATTCTCCGTCGTGGTGTTTCATGCTGGATTCGATCACTTCGATTCCCTGGCCAACCTTCAGGCCACGCAGGTCGGACCACGAGCCCTGCTGCTTCTGAGCGCAGAGCGCGGCGGGGAGCCCGAGGAACAACACAAGAACCAAGAAGGACCGCGAAGTCATGAGCCGCCTCCAGTTGGCTTGTCGAACCTGAGTCTCGATGCTTGCGTGCGAGAGGGGCGTGTGCCCAGGAACTTGGCACCCCTTGGCCCGATTTTCTGTCATCTCCAGAATTGACTGAACCGCAATCGCCTTACGTTTCATTGTTTTTTCCTCGCCCGGAACCACCCGCCACTGCGTCTTCGGGCAGTAGTATGCAGGTCGAGTGCCATGAGTCCCGACAATTGAGGGCCGCGGTCGAGTGTCACGGCAAATCACTCGATGGTGCTATATTCCCGAGGGAAAGGCTTGGCATGACTCTGAATCGAGAAAATCCCGCAGCCGAACATCTGGGTCTTCTCTATCGAGTGTCCCGAGCGCTTCTGAAGGAAGGCGAGTACGGCGAACTGCTTTCCGGGCTTCTCGACACACTGATCGAAGGACTGGGGGCCGATAGGGGATTCGTAGTCGTGCGCGAGGCCGGAGAATTCCGAGCGACGGCAGCACGCAACTTTCGCAGTGAGGCGCTCTCCCGGGCGGAGGAAGCAGTGAGCCGTTCGATTGCCCAGTCCGTGATGGAAAGCGGCAGAGCAGTGCTGATCGGCGACGCCTCGATCACCGAGCCCTACAGCCGGCAGCCCAGCATACAGCAGCTCTCACTGCGATCGGTTTTGTGTGCGCCTCTGGTGGCGAGCGAGGAAGCGTTCGCATTGATTTATCTGGAAAATCGCCGGGTCACCAATTGTTTTACCGAAGAGCAGCGCGACTTGCTGGATGAAGTCTGCGCGTTGGCAGCGCCGCGATTGCGAGCCGCAGTGGCTATGAGCCAGGCCCAGCGTCGCGCCGAGGCTTTGGAACGCGCTCATACCCAATCCGACGGAATATTGACGGCCGACCCCGACATGGAGCGCGTTTTGCAAACCGCGCACCAGATCGCGACTACCGATCTGCCAGTTCTCATCGGCGTAGGTCGATGATCTCCGCACCCAATCTCGCTTCTTTATAAGCGAGCGAGCACGGCGGGCCAGACCTCTGGAAACTGTTGCGCCATGTAGCGCTCTTTTTGCCTGCGATCAAATTCCCTAATTCTCCCGAAAGTGCGCAGAGCGTTCACTAGGGTATCCCGTTGGTCCTTCTGCTTTCCAAACCGCTTGTGCCAAAACCCCCATACCATTCTCACGTCTCCGAGATTCACCTGATTCCCTGCTCGCTCCGCAATTCGTTCCGCGCGCTTCAGGAGGCGAAACGCTTTCTCAGCTTTTTCCTCTTCAATGTAGATCTTGGCCAGAATCATTTCTCCGTGTGCGTTGTCGCGACCGATCTTCATCCATCGGGCAATGGCAATTCCAAGCAAGAGCCATCCACGCGCCTCCTTATAGTGGCTGTGCCCGAGCCGGTGCATCACGCTCCCGATGTTCACACAAGAGGCTTCAACCATCTCATAGTTCCCAGTTATCAGATGCGCTTCGAGCGCCTGGATGAGGTGATTGATCGACTCGCGATGGCGACCCTTCTTCGTCAGGTACCCACCCGTTCGAAACGCCACTAGGCCCAGTGTGGCGCGATCACCGCTTGTTTTCGCGTATCCCGTCGCCGTGTTGATGGCGCGTTCAACCGACCGATCAGAAGCCGCTCCGCTCGTCGCGCGTTGATAGGACCAAGCGAGTGCCACATAGAACTGAGCTTTCAGAGCCTTATCCCGAGTCTTGCGCAATAGCGGGAGGTCCTCAAGCAAAATGGATCGCGCCAGCCTAAACTGTCCTACCCCAAACAGCACCTGTACGGCCCCTAACCGCGCGATCAAACGTAGGTGTGGGCTGTAGGACGTGTCGGCGGCCAGACCAAGCAAACGTTGGTAGGCGCTGTCTTCACCCTTTGGTGCCGTTCTATGTCGAATCAGCTTTCCCCGGAACATCAGCCATTGCGACCGTGCGTACGAGAGGGTGAATCGGAATAGCTCTTTCCTGTCTGGGAAGGATTGACTGGGATCGAGCCGAAGACGTTTTCTGACCTCGCCGACAGGGATGTCGAACCCCACAGAAAGAGCACTTGCATTGAGCTGGTACGGGCCTCCCCAACGGGTTTCGGCATCGACGAGGTCCAACTCTGCTCGCTCAAGGGACTGGAGATATCGTCCCACGTTGATCGCGATGGTTCGTCTGCTCTTATCCGCCCAGTTGGGCAGGCGCTGTATCTCGGAGATGTCCACGCTTGCTTGATCTCCCGGCAGGGTGATTCGCTTGAACCCTAAGAAGGCGAACCATTCGAAACGCATTCGCTGCCGGGTGGGAAATATCCATCGCGAAGCGTAGCGGACATTTTGTCGTCCGAAGGAAATCAAGAGCTTAGGCATTGTTAGTAAGACAACTGTAGGAAGTGTAGACGCCTATGCCGATTGACGGTACGTGGAATGATGGCACACTTGGCCTGAAGGCGAGATCAGGAGCTCGGCTGCGGCAACGGCTGAGCAAAGAAAAACCGGGTGGTGACGAGACCACCCGGAACCCCGCTACGCGGGGGACATCCGCCATAGGAGTAGGTCATGACGAACATCCTGCGCGCCACCACCGCCATACCGGGCGGTGCCGATGACTTCGCACACACCGGAAGTTCCGAAACGGCAACTTCCGACCAAGTACCAAAGCCCTTTCTTTTTAGCGCCTCCAAGCCCATCCGTCAAGGATCGTCCCAGACTCTCAAAGGCTTCGAGGAATCTGGTTCGCAACACATTGGGCCGGAGCAGGTCTTGCACGCAACCATCCGGTCGCAGCCCCGTGTCGCAATCCTAGACAGCGACCTAGAGCACGCGGCGACACTCGCGGGCCGCTTACGCATGCGTCAACTCACTTTGACCACACATCGCAAACTCGAAGACGCACTGCGATCCTTACGCAACGAGCACTCGGCGTGGGACATTCTGGTTGTCAATGTTTCCGATGCATCGCAGCCGTGGCTTGCTATCCTCCGGCGCTTGCAAGAAGCATGCTCCAATCGCAGTTCCCCACCAACGCCGTTGTTCCTCTGTACCTCAACGGTCAAAAGAGATCCTCAATTCCAACTTTCGCTTGAGCGCCTAGGAGTGCGGTTCGTCTATGAGAGATAGCATGCAGCCGGTCGTTGACGGGGTTGATTTGCTCTTAGCCGAGTTGCGCTTATTGAAATCTCGAGGACCGCAGCTAAGAATTGTGCACAGGTTCCGAGAGCCTGGAATGGTGTGTGCAACGGGAGAAGAGATCGCCGTTGCGTACCTTGTGCATCGCAGTAAGTTTTATCCTCTTCGATTATCGCTGGCGTTACGGATGCTCATTGATTACTTCGCCAAGCATCCACATTTTCCGCAGAGTGCTTCGCAGATTGAAGCGGGAATGAGGGCGGACCCTTTTTACATAAAACACGGCACCAACGCGATGCTTCATAATGGATTGAGACGCAAGATCAGCCGGTCAGCGATCAAGGAATATATCAAACGTCTCCGACTCGCACTTCAACTTACCTGCAAAGAAGCAGGACTTAATTTCGACCCGCGACAAGTTATCGTTTCCGAGCCTACGGTAACAAACGAAGTTGGATACCGCCTGAAATCGTCCGTTGAATGGGCCCACTTAGATCTCGCATGATGCATTTCCATATAAGAGTATGGCCTAAGCCCACTGCTACGCGGGTCAAGGATCGTCTGGCGACAATCCCGTGCGTACATACGATTCCTTCACCAACGTCGCCCACGCCGCTCTCAGTTCCGGAGGGTGTCTCGCTAGGAATCATGCCCGGTTCGGGAGCCTTGCCTACGTGGTGCCCCTTCCGCGATATAGTTTGTGTTCTCTTCAAAGCCGCGAGCTTTAGTTTTGAATTTTCGTCTGGACCTCTTCATGCATTGCTGCGCACACACCCTGAGGGTTAGCTTAAATCATTGCTCCCCCTCCCACGCACACACTCCTGCCCTTCCGTAACTTGCCAGCTCAGCTTACGCGACGATTAACTGTAAGCAGTCGAATCAGGCGGGCGCTAGGTGTCCCGGCCAAGAATCGCGCAAACCGCCGGAGCGAGGTCTGCATCCAACTTGTGCCAACCTCGTCACTGGACAGGCTCGGCGGCTCTTGGTAACGTAAAGTAAGTGCCTGTTCTTCAATAACTTAGAGAGGAGAGCTGGGTTGGACACCAAATCGCCAGCCCAAGGATGGGTTGGAGTCGTTTTACAAGCTAAAGTGAGGGTAGTAGTATAGGCGGCTACCTTGGAAGGAGCAACGGCAGATGCCTCCAATCGCTATCCCGCCCGCCCCGGCTGCGCAGATTCCAGTGTCCACTATCGAGCCCACCAGCACAACAAATGCTATGTCAGAAAACGGAACAATGATTGCGAACTTGTCTGTCGCAAGTAGGGCGAGCCGCACGCATCGTTGCAGACTCTATCGCACCGCTGTGAATGTCCTTCCTGGAGAGGACTTTTTTACCGAAGTGTGGGATTCGGCTGAGGTGCCGATAACGTCTTCTGAGCTTCCACCGGAAAGCCAACTAGTCGCCTCGTTCTCGGCGCAGTCCGCCACCGAGGTGCGCGAAGAGATAGATTCGTATTGCCAAAAGCACGGCTACTTCTTGACTGGAAGTTTGGCCCTTCAAGGTTCACTCTAACTCAACTTTTTCTAAAGTTTTCAAATCTTTAGTGTGCAACTTAGGAGTCGCAATGTTATACTGCGACTCCTTTTTCTTCCTGGCAACGCACACGCGCTGTCTAGTGAGCTAAAAGAGGGGAACCCTAGATTAATGTGTCTGTGAATGGAGGTCGCGGAAACTGATGTTTGCTTGGTTGAACAAGCAAGACCAGTTTCCAAGCTTATGCCTTCGATTTGCGTGATCGGCGCAGGGGTCTCCGGTCTTACGACAGCGATCGAACTGATTCGAAAGGGCCATCGCCTCACAAACATTGCCGATGCGACCCGCGACAACACTACTTCTACCGCCGCCGCGGCCTTTTGGTATCCCTTTTGGACTGGTGTTACACCTGACCACAGTTGGTACCGTCCTACGTGGGCGTGGGAATCTTTCGTAGCTCTGAACGAGTTCGTTGCAGACCCCGCAGCAGGAATAACCGAGGTCGAACTGATGGAGTATTTCGATTCCACCATGCCGCCAGGGGAAGTTAGTGGAGTCATTGAATCTATGTGGTGGAGAGCTATGCCCCGGACAGCATTCCAATTGCTTAATAGAGATCAAATTCCCGACTTGTCCTGTGCTGGACGACGGTTCCAGAGTGGCAGCAAAATCCGCACCTTGGTTGTTAATATGTCCTGCTACTTGCGAAGGCTCGAAGACGTTTTCTCAGAACTCGGCGGAACGATTGTCGACAGGCATGTCCTGCCAGGAGATTTGTCAAAGTTGTCTAAGGAATTTGATTATGTAGTTAGCTGTTGCGGCCTAGGTGCGCGTGAGCTAGTCGCGGACGAGGACGTGGAACCCGTGGAAGGAGTAGTTGTTCACGTTAAACCCGTGAAAGGTGTTAACTCCGTCATTCTGGCGCACACCGGTAAGCTTTTTGGACGACGCCCTGTTTACGTTGTGCCGCGCGGGGGCCCCAAGCCCGATGTTGTCCTGGGAGGAACCTTGGGAGAGCGCAGAGGAGGTTCTCCAAGGCATTTTTCATGGCCGCTGCCCGACGACGAGTGGAGGGTAAGAGGTGATGCTGAAAGAATCGTGCGAATGTGCAGCGAGCTCGAACCTAGCTTGGGGTCTCCTTCGACGATCTTTTCCAACATTACAAGTGTTAGTGTTGGCTATCGCCCACGACGTGTTCCCAGTGTGCGCTTGGAGCCGCAATACAGAGGTCCACTTGCCGGAAAGCTTATCCACAACTATGGACATGGCGGCGGCGGAGTTACGCTTTCTTGGGGATGCGCTCGCGAGGTAGGTAAGTGGATTGAGTGGTTGGCTCACTCATGAAGAATAATTGACCTTGGCCCGGCGCGGTTTCACCGCGCCGGTGATTCAGGAACATAACATGATTCACAACCTGCGCAGCCCGCGATGCTGGCAGCAGTCAAGCTGATCTGTTTCGCCGTGGAAGCCAGTCGCCAGCCGCAGTTGTTGGCATCTGCCTCGACTCGCCTTTTATCAAAAGGATTATGCAAGAACACTTAATGCGGGAGTCTGCCATCAAAATGGAGATGACGCGCCTGCGTGGGCACTTCGACGATGCATTGGGAGCAATCGGCTGCCCCTTACTCTGGCACGCATTACCTCCCGCTCGTGTCTCATGGCGCAAAGGCGTACGGGCTTGCTGGAAATCATCGGCTAGTCCATATACCAAAATGTGTCACTGACCTGCTAGTGGGTCCAACGAAGCACACTTAAACTATCAAATGTAGGGATCAAGACTCTCCCGGGCTCTTTTGGCTTTGACCCCTATGGGTGGTCAAGCTCGTCGGCAATATGCCGCGGTGTGAACCAGCGTCCTTACGTGATGCGCCAGGAATAACCAGATCACGAGTAATGACGGGGGGATGGAGAGCGAGGCACCTTTATTGGATCACTATCTCCTGCAGAACCGCTACTTTATTCGTAGGAGTAGGCGAGCGCCGCTGTAGCCGCTTGTTTCTTCGTTTTCTCCTATCCAATAGTCCCCATGATGTCACGGACACGAACCGACCTCGCGGGATAATTCTTGCTTGCGCTAATTATCCCCTTAGTATAGTGTGATGGCGAAGTTTCGACGGAGGCTATATGTGTGACAACAATGTTGGTGTCGCGAAGCGCTTGGACTTGGAAAGTATATCCAAGGACATTGCTGATCTCGTGAAGCAACTCGACAAAAAAGTCGAGGGTCCCGTGCAAGTGCGTGACTTGAAAACAATCGAAGCAAAAGTGCAGAAACTCATGAAGACTTAGCCTCGTTCCGCTTTGCCTTTGTCCTGACACTGCTGACGGCAGAATGCATATAGAGGGAGGGCATTAGGTCGTGAGGGCCTCTCTGCGGCCAAAACAACAAGAGGTCATCGATGAGTTAATCGCCTACCCATGGCCGCACCTCATAGTGGACAATTTTTTGCCAAAGGGAGTCCAGACAAGGGTTATCGAGGAGATAGGGTCCGATACGTACGACTACGAAATGGAGCCCCGCGGCACGGGCCGAATCGAATTTTCGCTTCTTAGGAGCAAGACCCTGTGGCGGGCAATCTACTCCAGGAAAACGGTTCATTTATTGTCCGCGGCTTTCGGCGTCGGCGTGAAACTAAACAGGGACAACTGGCTCCAGCTCCGGCGTATGAATGAGGATACTCCTGAGTTCCCCCTGCACAGCGATTTTACATCCAATCAGGATTCGATTGCGTCATTCCTGTATTTAAGTAACGGATGGTCCGGTAAGTGCGGTGGACGCCTACACCTCTTTGGGTCGGACAAAGACGGAACTCCCTCGGCCTCAATCAATCCAATAGAAAACAGGTTTGTCGCGTTTCGCACCAAGCCCACCCACTGGCATTCCGTTGAGAAGGTTAGCGGTTGGGAGAGGCTCAGTGCCCTCGCACTCTGGGACGTAGAGGGTGATCGCCCCGTACTTCAGGCCGTCGTTTAGATCGGCGATCATTACATTGAACCGTCTGTAGTGAGCTGCTTCAGGGACGGCCGAAACGTGTGTTCTGACAATCCTTCTGTCATCTGGGGAGTCATAAACGAGGCTGGGGTAACGCCTCCAATCGAGTGTATTCAAGCCAGGTATCGATACTTGCGTGTCAGCATTACACGACTTCAAGGGAATCACTACTGGACTCATTCGTGATCTGCCGACTAAATCGACGGTGAAGCAATAATCAGCCGGCAGAGTCGCTGTGCTGTCGTCTATTGTTGCTATTAATGTGTGAATGACGCCCTCCTTGCCGGATGCCACGATTAAGTGCCCGTAGAGCGCAAGTTCCACATCGACTCCCACTAGCAGATCAACTGGCTGTGAAGTCGTCTTTCCCTTGGACCACTCCACGATAGAGCGGCTTCGATTCTTGTGATGATATGCGCGATTCGCTCGCTACCGCATGCGAACTGCCGACGATCTGTTTGGAGGGCCGCAAGGAAGTCCCAGGACAGACAAGTTGATAGCCGCGTCAGTTCAGTGGGCGGAGGCGATCATGCGGAAGATTGACAGCGCGCATTCTGGCTGGGAACTCACGGCAGCGGGCGATGCCTGAACCGTCGGAGGATAAGCGCGTCTACAAGGGCAGAAACGCGTGCAAAACTTAGAAGTCGCACGACCCGAAGGGATGGTGTAGGCTTGCGACGCAATGAACGCCGATACCTGCATTTGCGGACATTCTGCGGACTTGTACCTTATACCCGGAGTCAGCCCTCTACGGAGATTGCCACGAATGCCGTTGCGAGCTATACAATCCACCGGGCGGGTTAAAAGGTGTGCCCATCCATCCCCTGTTCGCTTTCACCGAAGACGAATTTCGCATGGTCTCTTGCAGTCAGTGTGGCCGTTTTCGCGTCCTACCAGAAGGGGTGTGCGAAGGCTGTGGATGGGATAACGCCAATCAAGGCGTTGTTGAGGATACGCGCCCCGGTTAATGTCTCGACAGCCCGACCAGAAAGCACGAGGTTCCACTTATAGCCCCGTCTCTCCGAGCGAACTATTGTAGATACTGCCTGAGAACGATTCAGCAGAGCACAACGAAAAGGCAGGAGCGAGTGAAGAGATTCTGGAAGCCGAACGAGAAGAGGAAGGATTAAAGTTCAAATGCCTTCGACGCAAAAACTATATCGAATCTCGAATGCCGCGATGTCCGAAGTCGAGGAGGCGCTAAAGGGTTATTACGCTGCTGTTGAAAGCAGCGATCTAAGCCAAAGTTCGCAAGCCTCGTATATCGACATGGCCAACAACTTCGTCCGATGGCTGAGGATTGATTTTATTCCCGGCTCTCGCAAGGCTCCCTACCGAGTGCGCGACACAAAACTTGCAGCGAACGCGAGAGACAAGTCCAGTTCCTAACATCTAATGATGCGAGAATCGAGCATCGCAGGTCAACGTTTCGGGCGGCTCATCGCAATTCGACGATTGCCTGCGGGCAAACAACATATCCGCTGGCTTTTTCGTTGTGACTGCGGGCGGGACGTTCCGATGTTCAAGGCCAATGTCGTCACTGGTAATATCCACTCGTGCTTAGGGTGTGGCCACCAGATGCAGGCAAAGGCGGTTACGAAACACGGGCGAGCGCACACCTCCGAATACCAGAGCTATCACGCGGCGCGCCAACGCTGCATCAATCCAAAGGATGCCCGCTACTCCGACTACGGAGGACGCGGCATCGAGTTCCGCTTTCAGTCATTTGAACAGTTCTTTGCCATTCTGGGGGAGCGCCCTTCTGGGTTGTTGCTCGAACGCATCGACAACAACAGGCACTATGAGCCGGGGAATGTGAAGTGGGCGACCCGCTCCGCGCAACAAACGAATCAGCGCCCGCGCCGCACTAAAAGCCGCAAGGCAACACGGCGCAAGGCGGAACTGATTGCATGGATTCGTGCCCATCTCCGGTGACGCACATTTATCGTGCAGGGGAGACGCATCTGAGAGAACGCGAGGAGATCATGTCCACCCAAGAAACAGATTGGCACATTATCTGTGATGCCGATACGTTTGAGAAGTGTCGGAAAGATGTAAAGTTCGCCTATATCGTCACTCTGGCGCGCGCCGTGAACGCCTTGAATTTCGTCAACTCTGTGATGGTCGATAAACAGGGGAAAGATGATCCGGCTGCACAGCGGGATCGGCTCAATTCTTATTTGTTCGGTTCAGCCATTATGTACGAAGCACTGAAACTTGTGCGTGCGATGAATCAGCCGTTTCTTGATGACGATGATTTCCAGAGTGGGCTGCGCTTGCTTTTGAAAGACCGTACTGCTCAGCAAATTGAGCGCGCCCATCTTAATCCTGCGCGACATCAGGCGGTCTTCCACTTCATACCCGAGACGTTCGCAGCGATCATCAGCAAAACCATTCGGATCGACTCTCCTTTCGTCTCAAGCCGTGGAAAGCGCAGAGGCAACATTAGCTATGCCTATGCTGACGTTGTCGCTGCGGAGATTCTCGTTGGGTTGTCTTCAAATACGGAAGAATTCTTTTCGGCCTTGGGGGATGCTATGGCTAAGACCAGAGACTTGGTCATTAAGTTCGCGGACAATGCCGAGCGTTTGATAGCACTTCATCTAAAAGCGTGGGGTTTCCAGAGAGAATAGGGTCACTTCTGGTTCCTTAGGTTCTAGCTGCGCGCGCTGGCAGCCAATGCAACGACGGTCAAACCCCCGCCGCGACGATAGCAGCCAGTCCCAGTTGCTCGCTGTAGGATTTGCCGGTCACGGCCCAATTGACCACGTGTTCTCTCATGGCGCAAAATAGGCCGATATATCTGAGACAGCATATCGATACGGAAGACTGGCTCAAGCAAAAATGTTCAGAGCGACTAGCGCTGGATAGCGCGCGGAAATTGCTTTGTGAAGCGCGGAACCTGCGTGTACGCCGGGCGTTAGACTTCGATACCGGTCCCGGGCAGCTTATTGAATTGAACTGGCCACATTCGAAAATACGTTGTTCGCATTGCTTCCCACCAAGCGGATCGTACCAACTACAATTACCAGAATGACTGCCAGCATCACTGCGTACTCGGCGATGTCTTGGCCCTCATCGCGCCGCCACAGCCTGCGAAGAAGATGACTCATGTCGCACCTCTGTC
>CZKJ01000113.1_pt1 | contig 15469 bp, 13 predicted proteins | sample 1122331 | NCBI WGS metagenome assembly CZKJ01 (sample SAMEA3539301, study PRJEB10725) | soil metagenome | biome: tundra; feature: field; material: soil | place: USA | collected 2010-05 | depth 0.15 m
GGCTGGAGCTTCATGCCTTCGAAGTATGGAGCGCGGCGGATGTAGGTGGAGTCTTTTTCCCAGGCGTAGGTCTGGCCTTTGGGGATGGAGAGGCCGCGCCAGCGCTCGTCTCCTTCGAAAACTTCCGCATAGCTTTTGGCAAACATTTCGGCAGTGACCGACTGCTCAACCGCTTCTTCGACTTCGCGCTGCGTGGGCCAGAGGTCGGCGAGGTAGACGGGCTTGCCGTCTTTACCGTTGCCGATGGCGTCTTTGCGGAGATCGGTGTCGATGCGTCCGGCGAGCGCGAAGGCAACCACCAGCGGCGGCGACATGAGATAGTTGGCGCGGACTTCGGAGTTGATGCGGCCTTCAAAGTTGCGATTGCCGGAGAGAACGCTGGCGACGACGAGATCTTTTTCGTCGATCGCTTTCGAAACTTCATCGGGCAGCGGACCGGAGTTGCCGATGCAAGTAGTACAGCCGTAGCCCACAATGTGGAATTTTAGTTTCTCGAGATAAGGCGTGAGGCCGGCGTTTTCCAAATAATCCCGGACGACTTTTGAGCCGGGGGCGAGCGACGTCTTCACCCAGGGAGGAACTGACAAGCCTTTCTCGACGGCTTTCTTCGCGAGCAGGCCGGCGCCGATCATTACTGAAGGGTTCGAGGTGTTGGTGCAGGAGGTAATGGCGGCGATTACTACGCTGCCGTGTTTCAGCGAATTTCTTACATTCGCGGAGACGTGTTCGTGGACGGTAGGGTCTTCGACTCCGGCGGCGGCGGGGCTGCCGCCTTCCTGCTCCCAGCTTGCGGAAGTTCCGGCTTTCGCGGTTTGAGTTGCGGTCGCAGATGCGGTGGCGGCGGATTTCGGCTTGATCAGCGACGGGAGAGCTTGGTTGAAGGATTCTCCGGCTTGCGAAAGGATTACGCGGTCTTGCGGACGCTTGGGGCCGGCAATGCTCGGTTCGACGGTCGCGAGATCGAGGCTCAGCAATTCGGAGTATTCCGCTTCCGGCGTTTTGTCGTCGTGAAAGAGTCCCTGCTCTCGGCAGTAAGCCTCGACCAGAGCGATCTGTTCCGCGCTGCGCCCGCTGAGTTTCAAATATTTCAGACTCTCTTTGTCGACAGGGAAGATGCCGCAGGTGGCGCCATATTCGGGAGACATGTTGGCGATGGTGGCGCGATCGGCAAGCGGCAGATCGCGCAGCCCCGGCCCGAAGTACTCGACAAATTTTCCCACGACTCCGTGTTTGCGCAGCATTTCGGTAATAGTCAGAACAAGATCAGTGGCAGTGGCGCCTTCCCGCAACCGTCCCGTGAGCTTCACGCCGACGACGAGGGGAATCAGCATGGACACGGGCTGCCCCAGCATCGCAGCCTCAGCCTCAATCCCGCCCACGCCCCATCCGAGGACACCAAGGCCGTTGATCATCGTTGTGTGACTGTCGGTGCCCACTAGGGTGTCGGGATAGGCTGTACGTTTGCCGTTAGAGTCCTGAACAAAGACTACGCGGGCTAGATATTCGAGATTTACCTGGTGGACGATGCCGGTGTCGGGAGGGACGATAGCGAGGTTGCGGAATCCGGTCTGGCCCCATCGGAGGAAAGAGTAACGCTCTTTGTTGCGCTGGAATTCGAGCAGGGCATTCATGTCGAAGGCGCTGGCGGTGCCGAATTCGTCGACTTGCACCGAGTGGTCGATCACGAGTTCGACGGGCTGCAGAGGATTGATGAGGGCAGGGTCGCCGCCGAGTTGCTGCATGGCGTCGCGCATGGCGGCGAGATCGACGACGCAGGGCACGCCGGTGAAATCCTGGAGCAGGACGCGGCTGGGGGTGAAGGCGATTTCTGTATCGGGTTTGGAGTTCTTCGTCGTTCCTTTGGTACCCCAGGCTGCCATCGAGCGGATGTCTTCCTTTTTGACGTTGCGTCCGTCTTCTGTGCGGAGCAGATTCTCCAGCAGGATGCGTAAGCAGTACGGGAGATGTTTGGTGGAGATGCCTTGCTGGTCGAGAGCGGCGAGGCGGTAGATTTCGTATTCTTTGTTGCCGACACTAAGGGCGGAGCGGGTGTTGAAGCTGTTCAATGACATGATGGCCTTCCCGAAAAAGATGCCGCGAGATTCCCTGCACCGTGTGAACTAATAAGTTTATCTGTTCCGGGGCGGAATGCGTAGGCGGAATGGATGGCAAGCCGCATCGGGTATCGGGCAACCCGGTGCGCCGGGCCTTTGATCAGAAAAAAATAATCGTTGGAGGGTGAGCCTCATCACAGCGCCTTGTGACTTCAATCATCGCGCCCGAGAGGAATCTTGGGTATCAAAGAACATTGCGCAATTTTGGGCGCAGATTGCGCCCGGAGCATGGCGCGGGGAACACTTGTTCAAGGATATCGAGCATCTCATTCGGCTGGCAGTAGTCATCGCAATCGCGTTACTGGCATTCGTGATCCTGCGGACGGCTGTCGTACCTCACAGTTTTGGGCAGTACGGCCACTATCGAGGTGCGGCCATCGCCGAGAGCGCGTCGCGGCCAATTGCGTTTGCCGGGCACGACACCTGCGAGGCCTGCCATACCGACGTGGTGGACCAGAAAAAGCTTGGCAAGCATGTGGTGGTCGCTTGCGAGGCCTGCCACGGGGCCCAGGCCAAGCACGCGGACGATCCGGGTTCGGTACAGCCGGCGAAGCTGGACACAGCCGTGGTGTGTGCCCGCTGTCACGAAGCCAACGCTGCCAAGCCGAAGAATTTTCCGCAAGTAGTCACGGCCGATCACTCCGGAGGGCTCGCCTGCGACACCTGTCACCAGCCGCACCACCCAAGAATTGAACCGGAGAAGACTAGTACAGCGAAGGTTCTGACGGAAGGGAAGAAATAAATGGAAATCACCCGCCGTCGATTGCTGGTCCTGTTGCCCGCGGCTGCTGTGGCGTGGAAGTTCGTGCTTGCGGGAACTCCGGAGGCCTCGCCGAATTACAAGCTGACCGAGCATTGGTGGGGCATGTTGATCGACATTCCCAAGTGCATCGGTTGTGGCAGTTGCGTTCGCGCCTGCGCTGAGGAGAACGACGTTCCCGAAGGCTATTACCGTACCTGGATCGAGCGCTACCACGTGTCTGACTGGAAGATCGAAAAACCGGAGGTGGAATCGCCCAATGGCGGCAAGAACGGTTTTCCTCCGCATGCCGATGACGGCGGCAAGAACTTCTTCGTTCCCAAGCTCTGCAACCACTGTGCGGAATCTCCCTGCACGCAGGTGTGTCCCGTGGGTGCGACCTTTATTACGCCGGATGGAGTTGTGCTGGTGGACAAGAACTACTGCCTGGGCTGCCGCTATTGCATCCAGGCGTGCCCCTACGGGTGCCGCTTCCTCAATCCCAAGACGAATACCGCGGAGAAGTGCACGCTGTGCTATCACCGGATCACCAAAGGACTGACGACCGCCTGCTGCGAGGCCTGTCCTACCGGCGCGCGGCAGTTAGCCGACCTGAAGAATCCCAGCGATCCGATTCATGAATTCTTGCGGACGCACACGGTTCAAGTTCTGAAGCCGCACATGGCGACTGGTGCGAAAGTTTTTTACGACGGCATGGATGGCTCAGTCCGGTAAGTTCGGTCCGATAGGTGTGGTAAGGAGGTTTGTGCAGATACCGGTCGAAGGCTTCATGTATCCCAACGAAGTGGAGCTCCAGTGGAGCATCCTCATCGTGCTTTACCCGTTCATTACGGGGCTGGTGGCGGGCGCGTTCATTTTGGCGTCTCTGGAACGTGTGTTCCGAGTGCAGGCGGTGAAGCCGACTTACCGGCTGGCCCTGCTCACCGCGCTTTCCTTCCTATTGGTGGCTCCGCTGCCGCTGCAATTGCACCTGGGACATCCCGAGCGCTCGCTGGAGATGTATCTGACACCGCACCGTTCCTCCGCCATGGCGATGTTCGGCTTTGTCTATCTTTGGTACCTGATGGGCGTGCTGCTGCTCGAGATCTGGCTCGACTACCGGCATGAGATTGTTGTGTTTTCGCAGACCACGAGCGGTTGGAGGCGTCTGCTCTATCGTGTGCTGACTCTCGGCTCTAACAATGTGAGTGAACGTTCGCTGCGCATCGATGAGAGACTGGGGTATTTCATCACGCTGATTGGTATCCCTTCCGCGTTCCTCCTGCACGGATATGTTGGCTTTATTTTTGGATCGGTAAAGGCAAACCCCTGGTGGTCGTCGCCGTTGATGCCCATCGTGTTTGTGTTCTCGGCGATGGTATCGGGGATCGCTGCGGTCATGCTGCTTTACATGTTTTCTACGCGGGTGCGCGGGCAGCAGATCGACATGCGCTGCCTGGACACCATCGGGCGGTATCTGCTCTACACCTTCATCATCGACTTCAGCCTGGAGATGCTGGACCTGCTGCAGCGAATCTATGAGGCGGATGAGTCGTTTCGCAGCCTGGATTTCATGGTGCACACCCGGCTGTGGGTGTCGCAGGTGATCGTTCAGATCCTGCTGGGTACGGTCACGCCGATTGCCCTGTTGGGATTGATGCAGCTTCTCAAGCTCACGGATACCGCGCGAAAGCGCATCTACGCTTTAGCCGGATGCTTGACCGTAATCGGCATTTTTGCCATGCGTTGGAACGTTGTGATCGGGGGCCAGCTTTTCTCCAAGAGTTTTCTCGGGTACACCACTTATAAGATGGCCTTCGCCACGCGGGAAGGGTTGTTAACCGCGATCGCTCTCATGATTCTTCCTTTCTTCATTCTGTGGTTCTTGGTGAAACTCCTGCCACCCTGGCCGGAGTCAGCCTTATTGCCGGACTCCGGCGCCGCTGCGGCACACGGAACCAGCTAGGCCCCGCCTTATTGGGGCAGATGCGGAGAAGCGAATGGCTCAAGCTTTCGGGCGAGTCGCATCGGACGTGGAGGAACTCAGCGAACAGGTGCAGGATCTGCAACGCCGCGTCTCCGCGCTGGAAGGCAAGCCGGCTCATGCGACTCCCGCGCCTGCACCTGCAATACTTGCCCCTTCACCCCCTGCGCCCTCAACACCTGGGAGCGTTGCGCTGCGGAGCTCGCGGCCTCCCGAAACTGGGGGAGCCTTCTCGGCTCCGAACTTATCTGCGGGCGCGCTGCCCGTATTCGGCAAGGCGGTTCTGGCGATTGCGGGGGCATACTTGCTGCGCGCGGTCGCTGAGTCGGAAATACTGCCGAAGTTGCCCTTGCTGGTAGTGGCCATCGTGTACGCCGGCATGTGGCTGGTGTGGGCAGCCAGAACACATGCCGCGAATCGCTTTGCCAGTGTCACCTACGCAGTCACCGCTGCACTGATCCTCTCGCCTCTGCTGTGGGAATCCACCGTGCGTTTTCAGGTGTTGCCGCCCGTTTTCACAGCAACGGTGTTGGTTGGGTTTGTTGTGCTTGGCATAACACTGGCATGGCGGCAGAACCTGCAGGCGATTCCGTGGGTGGCGACTCTGGCGGCGGTAGCCACGGCTGCGGCACTTATGATCGCGACGCGTGAACTCGTACCGTTTACGGCTGCGCTGCTGGCGGTGGGCTTGGCCGCTGAAATTGCCGCTTACCAGGGACATGCGCCCGGTCTGAGAGCGGTCCCGGCGATGGCAGCGGACCTCGCCGTGTGGTTGCTGGTCTACGTGATGACTTCTCCCGACGGTGTTCCTTCGGAATATCGGCCCATCGCTGCAACTACGATCACCGTGCTGTGTCTGGCGCTGTTCGCAATCTACGGCGGAGGCTTTGGATTGCGCAGCTTTAGCTTGCGCCACCGGCCGACGGTCTTCGAAATCGCGCAGGCGGTTGTGGCGTTTGTGCTCGCAACTTTTGGGACGCTGCGCGCAAGTCCTGGCTCGGCCGCGGCGCTAGGCGGTTTTTTCCTGCTGCTTGCCGCGGCGTGCTACTGGGGCGCGCTGTGGCGGTTTACCGCCCAGCAGCAAGCTCTCAATCGTAGGGTGTATGCGACCTACGCGGGCGCACTTCTGCTGGTGGGAAGCCTGCTGACTTTTCCCGCAAGCTTGCAGGCGCCGTTGTTATGCCTGGCTGCGGTGACGGCGGCTTTTTTGTACACGCACACCGGGAAGCTTAGCCTTGGCTTGCACGTGTCCTACTACCTGCTGGCGGCGTCGATCCTCTCCGGTCTTCTCAGGGCCGCGGGCAACGCTCTTGCTGGAAATGTGCCGTCCGGCTTGGACGCAGGCACATGGGTGGTCGCGGCCTCGGCCGGTCTTTGCTGCGCCATTGGATTGCGTGTTTCGGCGGGTCGCGCTTCGGCAAATCATGCTTCTGATCCTGCTACAGCAAATCAAAGGAAAGAGGGGCTGCTCTGGGTGGTCCCTTGGGTGCTGTTGGCTGGCGTGGCAGCGGCGCTGGCAGTGATGGTAAGCGTGAGGCTTGGTTCAGGAATGCTGAATGCCTCGCGTCTCTCGGTTGTCCGGACCGTGGTGATTTGCTCGGTCGCTCTCCTGCTTGGTTACGGCGGCTCGCGCTGGAAGCGCGTGGAACTGTTGTGGGTTGCTTATGTGGCGATTGCGTTTGGCACGCTCAAGCTTTTGTTCGAGGATCTTCGTTTCGGCAACGCCGCGTCGCTGGTGGCGTCGCTTTTGTTTTACGGTCTGATCCTGATCCTGATTCCGCGGCTGGGCTGGGACCGGTCCTGAACCTCGTTTCTGTCTTCTGAACGTGAGAGCTTTTAGCGGCCGGCGATCCAGACTTGGTATGCCACGACTGCCATCATGAAAAATAGGTAGAGACGAAGAGCCCAGAGCACAGCGAGTTCGGGGCCTTTAAGGTGTCGGCGGGGGATGTGGTGTTTCTTGGCTCCGACAAGTTGATCGTGTTCGAGGGAAGATAGGACCAGGGTTTCGTCGGCGGCTGAGGGGTGGGTGGATTCTTTTTTTGTCATGGAATTCATTCTCCTGATTCAAAAACGGAAGAGGCGCTCGTGAAAGCTACCTCAGGGACTAAAAATCCAATCCACATCTGTTTGTAATGCAGGCCTGAGGGCCTGCTCCACCCTCCCCGAAAACCTTTCATAATCCTCTCCCGAAAACCATTCATGAAAGCATTTCTCTACTTTCCTCCCAGGACGGCGAAGATGTTGGGGGCGATGATGCTGATGCCGAAGAGGATGCCGGCGCCGGTCAGGACCACTACTACTCCGGTGGACAGGACGTTGGCCCACAGCGGGCTGACCAGGTCGCCCATAATTTCTTTGTCGTTGACCAGCATGAACAGAAACACCAATGCAGGGGGCATGGCAAGGACCGCGACTACGTTAACGATCAGAACTACGTAGACCAACGGGAGGCCCGGGATGAGGACAATGGCGGCGGCAGCGGCGGCGCAGATGGTCAGCACGGCGTAGAAGGATTTACCTTCTCCCATGGGAAGGTTGAGGCTGTGCGGTTTGTGGGTGACCTCGCCGAAAGCGTATGCCGAAGAGGTTGAGATGGTGATGGCGGCGACGATGCCGGCCTCGACCATGCCAAGCGCGAACAGGGATGCTCCGAAGCGGCCGATCAGGGGCTGAAGAGCTTGCGCGAATTCGGCGGCCTGGAAATTGCCGGCGCTCATCTGATGGGCGAAGAGCGGGGCGGTGGCGATGATCGTGGCGATGGCGGCGGCTGTGGCCAGGGCAGCGCCGAGGACGGTGTCGATGCGGCCGAAGCGGATATCTTTGATGGTCATGCCTTTGTCGACGGTGGCGCTTTGCTGGAAGAAAAGCATCCAGGGCGTGACGGTGGCGCCGATATCGGCGAGGAGGATGAGTAGAGTGTCTTTGTTGAAACCGGGGAGCGGCTGCCAGGTGATGAAGGAATGGCCGACCGAGTGCCAGCTGGGATGAGTCATGAGAGCGACTGGAATGAAGATGAGGTTGAATGCGGCGGCGGCAAGGGTGATGCGTTCCCAAGTCCAGTAGCGGTGACTCATTAACGCGCCGTATAGGATTACGAGCGCGATGAGGATTGCGATCCAGGGGCGGACTCCGAAGAAACCGAGGCCGGCGCGGACGGCGATGAATTCGGTGATGAGAGTGAGGAAGTTTCCGATGCCGAGGTCGATCATGGAGAACCATCCCCAGAAAGGACCGAAGCGGTCGAAGATGAGTTCGGCGTGTCCGCGATGGGTGGCGGCGCCGAGGCGGACGGTCATTTCCTGGACGACGATGGCCATGCAGAAGGTGAGGGCTACGAAAGGGAGGAAGAAGCCGATGCCGAACTTGGCGCCGGTGGCGGCGTAGGCGAGCATGCTGGGGCCGTCATTCTCGCCGAGCATGACCAGGACACCGGGGCCGACGAGCAACCAGAGGAGACGCGCTTTGGAAGAGAAGCCGCGCTGGGAGCGGGCGGCTGATACACGGAGGCGATCGTGCGCACGATCAACGTCTTCGTGGGTAATTACAACTTCGTCGTCGTTTTGGGTGGCGACTTGTTTCATCGGTTGGAGTGCTTGGTGGTTTGTGCAGTCATCTCCACCGATGAGTCCGGCGGGGATTTAACCCCAGTAGAGATTAGCGTAAGTATACACGAGGAAATAAACTATGGTTAAGTAAGTACTGGGAATGAAGTCTGCTCTTTCAAATCTCACAATCTACCGCGGGGCCTAGCGGGTGGGGCGCTGGTCGGTGGGGAAGAGCCAGACGCGCTCGGCTGCGGCCCGGCCGAGCGAGACGTTGCCGCAGGTGGTGGATAGAGTGAGGGTCTGATCGTAGTTGCGTTCGACGATTCGCAATTTTGCCGCGGGACGAATGCCGCGGGCTTCAAGGAATTCGAGCAGGCGGCGGTCGCGCTCATAGATTCCGCTGACGGTGTAGGTGCCTCCGGGTTGTGCATCCACCAGCAGGAGCAGTCCACGATGACGGCGGCTGGCGGGGCTTTCCATCTCACTCATATTGCCGTGCGGGCAGAGGCCTCCCTTCCCTAGTTTGGCGAGGAGTTTGGCTTCGAAGTCGGGGGAGACAGCGTGCTCGAGGCGCTCGGCTTCATCGTGGACCTTCCACCATTCCATGCCGAAGAGTTCCGCTAACATGCGTTCGATGAGGTGGTGGCGCAGCGTGAGCTTGCGGGCGATCTTGCGGCCGGCGGCGGTGAGACGGACGTGTCCATCACCCTGGACGCGGACGAGGGCGTCTTTCTTCAAGCGGCGCACCGCCATGGTGACGGCCGGGGCTGATACCTTTAGCCAATCCGCGAGGCGCGCGGAGATCACAGATTCTCCCTCACTCTCGGCCTCGAGGATGGCTTTAAGATAGTCTTCCTTGGAGACAGTGATCATGTGGAAAGATTATACGACGTTAAGTGCAGTTAACTCCGATTCACCAGGGAGACACGGAGGCACGGAGAAGAGAAAAAAGCATGGTCTTGGTCTTGGCTCTTCACGAATGAGCGAACGAAAAGGTGCAGGCCGAAGGATTTTGCTTCCTTTGCATTTCTCCGTGTCTCCGTGCCTCCGTGGTGAAAGGATCGTACGGTTTGACAGGCTTCCGCCTCTGCCCTAACCTTGACTTTCTCTGGCTATGAAAATTCTGGTATTAGGTAACGGTGGACGCGAGCACGCGCTGGTGTGGAAGTTGCGGCAGTCGGCGCGCGTGTCGAAGCTGTACTGCGCGCCGGGCAATGGCGGCATCGCGGATGAGGCGGAATGCCTGCCAGTGGAGTTGAAGAGTTTGGATGCGATGGTTGCATTGGGGCAGCAAGTGCAGCCGGACTTGACGGTGGTCGGTCCTGAATTGCCGCTGACGCTGGGGGTGGTGGACGAATTCACTCGTCGCGGGTGGCCGGTGTTCGGGCCTACCAAGGCGGCGGCGCGGTTGGAATCGAGCAAGAGCTTCGCGAAATTATTCCTGCAGCGGCATCGCATTCCTACGGCCGCCTACGCGATCTGCGATTCAATGGAGGAGGTGCGCGCGGCGTTAGCGCACTTTCGTGCGCCGGTGGTGGTGAAGGCCGATGGGCTGGCGGCGGGTAAGGGTGTGGTGATTGCGGCCAGCAAAGAAGAGGCGGCCAGCGCGGCAGCGGAAATGTTGAGCGGCAAGATGGTGGGCGAGGCGGGTGCGCGCGTGGTCTTGGAAGAATATTTGCAGGGCGACGAGCTTTCGTTTCTGGTTTTGAGCGATGGCGAGCGGGTTGCGCCGCTGGTCGCGGCGCAGGATCACAAACGCGTGGGCGATGGCGATACTGGGCCGAATACGGGCGGCATGGGCGCTTACTCTACTGCCGACATTGTGGACGACAAGATGCAGGATTGGCTGGTGAATCATATCGCCAAGCCCGTGGTGGCGGGGATGAAGGCGGAGGGCGCGGAATATAAAGGCGTGCTGTACTGCGGGCTGATGATGACGGCTCGCGGCCCCATGGTGCTGGAGTTTAATTGCAGGTTCGGGGATCCGGAGACGCAGCCGATTCTGCTGCGGCTGGAGAGCGATCTGGTGGATGCGCTGGAAGCGTCGATTGCAGGGCGTGTCAGCGCAGGGGATTTCAAGTGGTCGCGCGATGCGTCAGTCTGCGTGGTGATGGCTTCCGGCGGATATCCGGGGACGTATGACGTGGGGAAGAAGATAGCGGGGCTCGATGAGGCCGGCGCGATCGAGGGAGTCAAGGTATTTCACGCAGGGACATCGAGGCGAGATGGGGCGTTTTATACCGCTGGTGGACGCGTTCTCGGGGTGTCGGCGCGTGCGCCGGAGTTGGAGACTGCGGTGCAGCGGGCTTATCAGGCCTGCGAGAAGATTGGGTTTGACGGGGCGCATTGCCGGAAGGACATTGCGGCGAGGGCGCTCAAGAAGTGAGTGCGTATGGATGAGAGTTCTTCGTTCGGGCAACATTGGACACTCGATCCGCAGTTCCGATCTTCTTTCCAAGTTGCGGGTATGGTCGGGACTGCCGTTCTAGTTCTGGGGATTCTTGCCAGTGTCTTTTCCTTGGACGAAAAGACGATGCCCCTGCTGAGGTCGGTGCCGTTTGAGGTTAGCGGTGTGCTTGTCGGTGTGACTGGAGCCTTGTCGGCACTCTGGCTTCTGATTGGCATGTGGTCGTATTGGTGGCAAGTCGACCGTCGGCAACGCGGGTTGAGCATCACTTGGCTCCTCGCGCTCTCGCTGGGGAATTGGGTTGGTGCAGTCGTCTATTACTTCATCGTCTTCCGACGCGCCGCCTATCAGATCTCTCAAATAGCATCGAAGGGGAACGAATGAGCAAGCCACAGGTTTCCATCGTGATGGGCAGTGATTCCGATCTTGAGATTATGCGCGAGGCGGGGAAAGCTTTGGACGAGTTCGGCATTGCCTACGAGATCGATGTCACGTCGGCGCACCGTTCGCCCGATCGTACTGCCGACTTCGCCCGCAAGGCCGCTGGGCGCGGCATTTGCGTGATCATCGCGGGCGCCGGAGGTGCGGCCCATCTTGCCGGTGTGATTGCGGCTCATACTACGCTGCCGGTGATCGGAGTGCCCATTCCATCCACTTCCCTTCAAGGGATGGATTCTCTGCTGGCTACCGTACAAATGCCAGCGGGCATTCCCGTGGCCACGGTTGCGATTGGCAAACCGGGCGCAACCAATGCCGGCATTCTTGCGGCACAGATGATTGCATTGGCGGATGCTTCGATTGCGAAGAAGCTTGAAGCCCACAAAGAGAAGCTGGCGCGCGGAGTGGAAGAGAAGTCGAGGAAGCTGCGAGGAAAGTGAAATTCGAAATCCCCACCCTGTCGCAAAGAACGCGACAAGGATGGGGCACCCGCTCGCGAAATTGCTAGAGCTTCAATCCCTTTAAGTATTCACGGAACGGTTGTCCCAAATCTTCGCGTTTGAGTGCGAATTCTACCGTGGCCTTCAGGAATCCCAGCTTGTCTCCGGTGTCGTGGCGGCGGCCTTCGTAAACGTAGGCGTACATCTTTTCTTTCTGCAGCAGGAGGCGCATGCCGTCGGTGAGTTGCAGTTCTCCGCCGGCGCCGGTGGGGGTGTTGGCGAGGCAGTCGAAAATCCCCGGCGTGAGAATGTAGCGGCCGATGATGGCCAGGTTTGAGGGAGCTTCTTCGGGCTTGGGCTTCTCCACCATGTTCTTGATTTCGAAGAGGCGGTCGCCGAAGCCGCTGTCGACGGGCTTTACGTCGAGAACGCCGTAGGAAGAAATCATTTCACCTTCGATGACCTGTGTGGCGAGTACCGAGCATTGCGTCTGGTCGAAAACTTCGACCATCTGCTTAAGGCAGGGGACTTTGGCATCAATAACGTCATCAGCGAGGAGCACGGCGAAGGGTTCGTTGCCGACGAGTTCGCGCGCCATCAGGACGGCGTGGCCTAGGCCGAGCGCCTCTTTCTGGCGGACATAGGCGACGTGAATCATGTCGGAGATGGAGCGCACGATTTTGAGCAGGTCGGTCTTCCCGCGCTCTTCCAGCATTCTTTCTAGTTCGTAGCTGACATCGAAATGGTCTTCGATGGCCTGCTTGCCGCGGCCGGTGATGATGATGATCTGGTCGCAGCCCGAGGCCATGGCTTCTTCCACGCCGTACTGAATGATGGGTTTATCCACCAGCGGGAGCATCTCTTTGGGCTGGGCTTTGGTTGCCGGCAGAAAGCGAGTGCCCAGGCCGGCGGCGGGGAAAACGGCTTTGCGGACTTTTATCTTGTGCATAGAAGCGGTGGTGACTGGTTCAAATAACGAACTGCTGATTTTATATTAATGGCGGGTAGCGAACTCGGCGGCGAAATCCGCGCCCTTTCAAAACTAAGTTGGTCCGCTGGTGGTTCGCACTTCTGATGCTGTTTCTGCACTTGCCAGTTGCTGCAATACGGTGCGCAGGGCACGCAGCACTTCTTCCGCAGCCGTCGCCTTCAAAACAAATTTCAACATGCCATCGGGGGTGAACTGCGCGCCGCGTTGCGCGGAGACGAAGCGGGCTAACTGCTCCGGGTCCACGGCGGCGTTCTGCTGGAACTTTAGAGTGACAAAGTCGCGTTTGCGCTCGATGGCGTTGACGCCTACTTTCATGCACAAAAGTTTTAGTGAGGCGTAGTCGAGCAGGTTCCGCACGGCGGGCGGGGGCGGACCGTAGCGGTCCTGCAACTCGGCGGCTACGTCGGTTAGTTGCGATTCGGTTTCGACGCGGGCGACGCGTTTATACATTTGCAGGCGCTGGTTTTCTTCGGGGACGTAATCCGCGGGGATGCGAATGTTGAGTCCGAGATTGAGCTGAGTTTCGGCTTCGTCGGGCGCGGCTTCGCCTTTCATCTCACGCACGGCGCGCTCCAGCATTTGGGTGTAAAGTTCGAAGCCGATGGCCTCGATGTGGCCGCTCTGCTCGCCTCCGAGCATGTTGCCCGCGCCGCGGAGTTCGAGATCGAGAGCGGCGATTTTGAATCCCGCGCCAAGGTCGGAGAATTCTTTGAGTGCGGCCAGGCGGCGGCGCGCGACGGGCGTGAGTTCGATTTCCGGCGGAAGCATGAGATAAGCGTAGGCGCGGCGGTTGGATCGCCCTACTCGTCCGCGCAGTTGGTACAGTTCCGAGAGGCCGAGGCGGTCGGCGCGGTTGATCAGGATCGTATTGCAGAGCGGGATGTCGAGACCGTTTTCGATGATTGTGGTGGAAACCAGAATGTCGGCTTCGTGATGCATGAATTTCAGCATTACTTTTTCGAGTTCGCCTTCCGACATTTGTCCGTGGCCGACGATGATTCGCGCGGGCGGAACCAGCGCCTGAATCTTAGCGGCGATTTCCCAGATGGTGTCCACGCGGTTGTGGACGAAATAGACCTGGCCGCCGCGTTCGAGTTCCTGCTCGATGGCGGACTGGATCAGCTTTTCGTCCCAACTGGCGACAACGGTTTGGATGGCCATGCGATCTTTCGGCGGAGTCTCGATCACGCTCATATCGCGCAGGCCGACCAGCGACATGTGCAGGGTGCGGGGAATCGGCGTGGCCGACATGGTGAGCACGTCCACTTGCTTGCGCATTTGCTTGATGCGCTCTTTGTGGCGGACGCCGAAGCGCTGTTCTTCGTCGACGATGAGCAGGCCGAGGTCGGAAAACTTGATGTCTTTGGAGAGGATGCGGTGAGTTCCGATCAGGACGTCAATCTTGCCGGCCTCCGTTTTCTGCAGAATTTCTTTTTGTTGCTTCGTCGTCCGGAAGCGGCTAATCATTTCGATGGTGACGGGGAAAGGTGCAAAGCGCTGCTTGAAAGTTTCGAAGTGCTGGAAGGCGAGGACGGTGGTGGGCGCGAGCACCGCTACCTGCTTGTTGTCGCCGATGGCTTTGAAGGCGGCGCGCATGGAGACCTCGGTTTTGCCGTAGCCGACGTCGCCGCAGAGCAGGCGGTCCATCGGCTGGGAGGACTCCATGTCGCGAATGACGTCTTTGATGGCCTGGGCCTGATCTTCCGTTTCGTTGAATTCGAAGGCGTCTTCGAACTCGCGGAACCATTCGTTGCCGGGCGGAAAAGCGTGTCCGACGGCGGTTTTGCGCTCGGCGTAGAGCTTGAGGAGTTCGTCGGCCATGTCTTTCATGGCGTTGCGGACGCGAGCTTTTGTTTTCGACCAGGACTGTGTGCCAAGGTGACTCAGGACCGGCTTGGCGCCTTCCGAGGAACGATATTTCTGAACCAGATCGAGGCGAGTCAGGGGAACGTAGAGGCGAGCGGCCTCGGCGAATTCGAGCAGCATGAATTCGGCGGGGCCATCGCCGTGATTGATTTCCTTTAGGCCCTGATACTGGCCGATGCCGTGCTCGACGTGGACGACGTAGTCTCCGACTTGCAGATCGCGGAAGTCGGAGAGGAAGGCCGACACTTTGGATTTTGGGCGCTGCGGACGCGAGGCTACGGCGTCGGATTCGTCGAACAGATCGCGCGAGCCAAAGACGGCAAGATTCGCTTCGGGCAGCAGGACGCCATCGGGAACGTAGGCCGTGGCCAGGGTGGTGGTGAGGATTTCGCCGGCGAAGTAACTGGTTTCGTCGGCGTAGCTTTCGCCGCCGCGGGTGCGGCTTCCCAGACGGAAGGAAACGTTGTATTCGGTGAAAACGTCGGCCAGGCGTTCGACTTCTCCGGTGTTGGGAACAGCGAAGAGGACGCGTTTGCCGTCGCTGTTCAGCTTCTGGACTTCCGTGAGCATGGCGGAAACGGCGCCGTGGAAGCGGGGTGAGGGCTGAGTGAGAAATGATATTTCGGAGGCATCATCCAAGCTGCGAGTAATGCCGAGGTGCTCGATATCGGCGCCGGGAAGAGCCGACGTTTTCTCCCACCAATCGTCGGGCGGTAAATAAAGATCTTCGGGGCGGACAAGATTGCCGACGCCACTGCGTTCGTGGACGTCGGCGACGCGGGTCCAGAAGCGATCGAACTCCTGTTTGAGCTGATCGGTTTCGTCGAGCAGAACCGCGGCACGCGGAACGAGATCGAAGATGGTGCTGTCGGCTCCAGCGACAGGGGAATAAAACTCCCAGCCGGGGAAAACGTTGACCCCACCGGCGCGGACGGCGGCTTC
>CZKJ01000145.1_pt1 | contig 15327 bp, 12 predicted proteins | sample 1122331 | NCBI WGS metagenome assembly CZKJ01 (sample SAMEA3539301, study PRJEB10725) | soil metagenome | biome: tundra; feature: field; material: soil | place: USA | collected 2010-05 | depth 0.15 m
CTCCGATTGACCACCGTCACGCCTTGAGGACTAATCCGCCAGTAGGCCCTACTTTTGCCGTCTGACCCGGGGATCAGGCTCGGTCAAGACCAATCTGGACCGGGGATGTATCGAAATCCGCTTAGTGGACGGTCGGGCAGGTGGCCCACCCTTACGTTTTTTTGCAAGGGTGGGCATATCCGACACATACGCATCAAGTCGTCCCTTTCACAACATCCGCCGAAGAACTTCCGACTCACTGCTGCGCAAAAACGTAAGCCGTCCCCTCATCAAGATTCGCTCCAATCTGCGCCTGCGGAGCTCCCGCCACCACGGTCCCGCCATTCACCGCCACTGACGTTCCAAGTTGATCGTTGATCGTTGATCATTGATGTTTCCGTCAGAGGCCACGAGTTCCGCGTTCGCGGTTGACGTATTCTTCCATCCGCCCGCCGGCTTCTCGAAAACATACGCCGCTCCCTGTTGCGGATTTACCCCCACGCATTAGGGATCGTTCTCCTCAGTGATTTTTAACGAAGTGGTTCCAGACGACGTGAACAGGTTGGGGAAGGATTTCAGCCAGAACAATCGCGCATCCATAAATACATCGGACCCCGACTTCCCGTCAACTGCTCCACTTTCGGTATACTAGGAAAGTATGCCGGTCCTGAAAAACATAGCCGCCATCGCCAAAGGCATGAGCATCACCTTCATGGAGATGTTCCAGCCGACGACGGTCGAAAATTATCCCGACGGCAAAGGTCCGCTGCGCGGCGCACGCATCGAAGCCCGCTTCCGCGGCGCTCACGTCCTGCAGCGCGACGAAAACGGACTGGAAAAATGCGTAGCCTGTTTTCTCTGCGCCGCCAACTGTCCCTCGAATTGCATCTACATCGAAGCCGCCGACAACACCGCCGAACACCGCGTAAGCGGCGCCGAACGCTACGCCAAAATCTACAACATCGATTACAACCGTTGTATTTTTTGCGGATATTGCGTGGAGGCTTGCCCTACGGATGCAATTACGCATGGGCATGGATTTGAGCTGGCGACGTTTAACGCGAGCAATCTGGTTTACCGCAAGGAGCAAATGCTGGCCGCCCGGCCAGCACATATGGGAGCGAACGTCGTGTTTAGTCAGGCCGACGTGGATGGCGGTGCTCCGGCGGAGATGGTTGCGGGGAGTTGAGTTTTTCAAGTTCGAACAAATCTGGTTCGAACCCGTCACGCCGGTCCCTGGGGACCGGCGTTCGTATATACGCAACACCAAGTACCGAGTAGCGAGCAAAGAAAACTTTCTTGCCACGGATTTACGCGGATAGAGCCAAAGGCTAAGACCGAAGAGCTTCAGCATGAGTGACTTTTTACAGACCGTGAAGGAACGCGTGGTCGTTTACGACGGCGCGATGGGGACGAACATTCAGGCGCGGAATCCTACTCTGGACGATTACTGGGGCAAGGAGAACTGCAGCGAGGTGCTGGTGTTGAGCCGTCCCGACATTATTCGGGAGATTCACGCCGACTTCTTTGCGGTTGGCTGCGACATTGTGGAGACGGATACGTTTGGCGGATCGCGGATTGTGCTGGCTGAGTTTGAACTCGCGGATCGCGTACACGAAATCAATGTGAAGGCAGCGCAACTAGCGCGGGAAGTGGCGCAGCAATTCTCGACGAAAGAGCGGCCCCGTTTTGTGGCGGGGTCGATGGGGCCGACTACGAAGTTGCCGTCGCTGGGACACATTGGGTTTGAAGCGATGGCAGCGGCGTACGAAGAGCAGGCCGCGGCGCTGATCGAAGGCGGCGTGGATGTGTTGTTGATCGAGACTTGCCAGGATCTGTTGCAGGCGAAGATTGCGACCATCGGTGTGCTCGAGGCGATGAGGAAGTCTGGCAAGCGGCTTCCGGTGACGGTGCAGGTCACACTGCAGGAGAGCGGAACGATGCTGTTGGGCACGGAGATTGGCGCGGCGCTGACGGCGCTGGAGCCATTCGATGTCGATATCCTTGGGCTGAACTGCGCGACCGGACCGAAGGAGATGAACGATGCGGTGCGTTATCTCGCGCTGAACTCGACGAAGGAAATATCAGTCCTTCCGAATGCGGGACTGCCGTTCAACGAGGGCGGACACGCCGTCTACAAACTGACTCCGGACGAATTGGCGGAATATCACAAACATTTTGTGCAGGATTACGGCGTGCGAATTGTGGGCGGATGTTGCGGCACGTCTCCCGCGCATTTGAAAGCCGTGGTGGACACGGTTTCCGGAGTGGAGCCGGCGAAGCGCGAGGTGAAGAGAGTGGGCGCAGCTTCGAGCGCTTACACTTCCGTCCCGCTCGATCTGGAGCCGAAGCCTTTGATTGTTGCCGAGGAAATGAACACGACGACCCGCGTCGAACACTTCCGGAATCTGGTGCGGGGAAAGAAATACGACGACATTCTGGCGCTGGCGAAGAAGCTGGTGAATGACGGGTCGCACATGCTCGACCTGTGTTGTGCGATTGTGGGAGAGGACGAGAAGGGATACGTGTCGTCGATTCTGGAACGGATTGCGACGCGGGTTCCGGCTCCGATTCTGGTGGATTCGACGGAAGCGGATGTGGTGGAAGAGGCGCTGAAGAGGATTCCGGGGCGGGCGATTATTAACTCGATCAATCTGGAGGATGGGGAGAAGCGAACGTCGCTGGTGCTGCCGATGGCGAAACGTTACGGCGCGGCGGTGATTGCGCTGACGATTGATGAAGACGGCATGGCGCTGACGGCGGAGAAGAAGGCGGCGATCGCGCACCGGATTTTCGATCTGGCGACGAAGAAGTATGGTTTGGACGGAACCGATTTGATTTTCGATGCGCTGACATTGCCGATTTCGACCGGACAGGAGGAATACCGGAGCGCGGGAATCGAAACGCTGAAGGCGGTCGAGAGGATCAAGAAAGAATTGCCCAACGTGAAAACGATTCTGGGCGTCAGCAACATCTCTTTTGGACTGGATGCTTATCCGCGTCGGGTGTTGAATTCTGTGTTCATGCATGAAGCGGTGGACCATGGGCTGGACATGGCCATCGTGAACTACACGAAGATTTATCCGCTGTACAAGATTCCACAGGAAGAAGTGGATCTGGCGCGGAAGCTGATTTTCCGGGATGAATCGGACGGCGATCCGTTGCAGAAATATATGAATCACTTCGCGGGGCTGAAGGGCAAGCCGTCGGCTTCCACGACCGCGCATGTGGATACGCTTTCGGTGGAGGACAAGCTGAAGTTTGCCATCATCAACGGCGAGAAATCGGTGGGCGAGGGCGCACATAAGAAATCGCTGGAAGATTTACTGGAGGAGGCGCTTGGCTCTTATTCAGCGCTGGAGTTGATCAACACCGTACTGCTGGATGGGATGAAGACGGTGGGCGATCTGTTTGGCGCGCGCAAGATGCAACTGCCTTCGGTGCTGGATTCGGCGGGCGTGATGAAACAGGCGGTGGCTTATCTTGAGCCGAAGATGGAGAAGAAAGAAGGCGGATCGCAGAAAGGGACGATTGTTCTAGCGACGGTGAAGGGCGATGTTCACGACATTGGAAAGAATCTGGTGGACATCATTTTGTCGAATAACGGATTCAAGGTGGTGAATCTGGGAATCAAGCAGCCCGGGGACAAGATTATCAGCGCGGCGCAGGAGCACGGGGCGGATGCGATTGGGTTGAGCGGGTTGTTGGTGAAGTCGACGCTGGAGATGAAGTATGTGATCCAGGATTTGCAGAGGCAGAAGCTCGAGTTCCCCGTGATCTGCGGCGGAGCGGCTTTGACGCGCAAATATGTGGAAGACGATTTGCGGCGGGAGTACGCAAACGCGGTGTTCTATGCGGAGGATGCGTTTGCGGGGCTGCATGTGATGGAAGATTTAGTGACGAAGGATGGAGCGCGCGAAACCCGCTTGCGGGATGGGCGGACGGTAAAGGAGTACGCGAAGGCGGCGGCGGTGGACGAAGAGACCGGTCCGGTGTTTGCGGAGCGGAGCCTGGTGGTGAGTGACGCGCCGAATATTCCGGAGCCTCCTTTCTGGGGAGTGCGGGTGAAGCACTACGATGTGCGGGAAGTTTTTCCGTATATCAATGAGACCGCGCTGTTCAAGAATCAGTGGCAATTGAAGACGGCGTCGCAGGCGGATTATGTGCGGCTGGTGGAAGAGAAGTTTCGTCCGATCAAGAAGAAATTGGAAGAGGAAGTGGCGGGGTCGGGCTTGTTTGAGCCTAAAGTCGTTTACGGGTATTTTCCTTGCCAGAGTGATGGGAATGATGTGGTGGTTTACGAAGTCTCTGGTACCGAATACCTAGTACCTAGCGAAGGTCAAAACCTTAAACACAGAGGACACAGGGGTACACAGGGTGAACTTTTGCGGTTTACTTTTCCGCGGCAGCGGGAGGGGCGGCGGTTGTGTATCTCTGATTTTTTTGCGAGCAAGGGTTCGGGGATGATGGATGTGATCGGATTTTCGCTGGTGACGATTGGAGCGAAGGCATCGGTGGAAACGCAGCGGTTGTTCGAGGGTGGGGAGTATACGAAGTATTTGTATTTGCACGGGCTCAGCGTGGAGACGGCGGAGGGGCTGGCGGAACTGCATCACAAGAAGATGCGGGAAGAGTTGGGGATTGCGGGCGAGGATGCGGCGGCGATTCGGGATTTGTTTCATCAGAAGTATCGTGGATCGAGGTATTCGTTTGGGTATCCGGCGTGCCCGAAGTTGGAGGACCAGACGAAGTTGTTTGTGCTGCTTCGTCCGGAGGAAAATGTGGGGGTCCGGTTGACTTCAGGATTTTTGCTGGAGCCGGAGCAGAGTACGTCGGCTCTGGTGGTGCATCATCCGGGGGCGAAGTATTTCGTGGTGTGAGTTTGCGAGTTGGGAGCAGCGTGCCGGGCTTACCGGCAGCATCGGCGTAATAGAGATCCTTCGACTGCGCATGATCGTCTTTCAGACGATCATTGCTCGCTCAGGATGACAATTCTTTTTTGGCCAACCGGCAATGGGACGGCGGCATCTTTTCTGCATGATTCGCAAATTACAATCCGGGGAGTATCGTTTGTATTCGCGTAAGAAGGATGCGAAGACGGGGAAGCGGAAGAATTTGGGGACGTTTGCTTCGAGGGCGGCGGCGGAGAAGCATGAGCGGGCGGTGCAGTATTTTAAACGGGCTTGAGGTGGCGGCGTCGGTCCACGGCGCTGCCGGCGAGTTGCATAGGTCCTTCGCGCAAAGGGCGCGCTCAGGATGACAATTTTAGTTTAGTTGCGCGCGGACAGCCGAGGGCCGCTGTCCCTACATGAATCTTGCCTAATCCTAGAAGGTGGCGGCGAGGCGGAGGGAGTAGCTTCTGGGCGGGGCGATGGCGTTGCCGGAGAAAAGGCCGCCGAAGTCGATGACGTTGAGGCGGTTGGCGAGGTTCTCGAAGTCGGCTTGCAGGCGGAGAGAGCGCTTTTCTTTCTTGTAAAGATCGAGGCCCGTCGACGCATCGAGTGAGAGTGTGGGCTTGGTGCGTCCGTCGGCGAAGTTGATCCGGTCGACTACCTGTGGGCCATATTCTGCGAGGGCTTGATCAAAGCTTCCAGCAAATTCAAACGGCAGGCCACTGCCGTATTCCGCGCTCCCGGCGAGCCACAAGCGCGAGGTTAGCTGATAGCGAATGCGGGCGCGGACGGTGTTGCGCTGGTCCTGGGAATCGGGAAAATGTCCGGTAAGCTGGGTGGTGGCGCTGACCGCGTCGTCGCCGACGAAGAGGCCTCCGGTCACGGGGAACCAAGCGTTGCCCACTATGTAGGAATAACTGAGGAAGCTGGAGAAGCGTTTCCAGTGTGGGAGTTCGAGCTTGCCTTCCGCGCCATAGATGATGGCTTTGCGAAATGCTATAGGGAAGCTGACGGCGGTGTTGAGAATTTGATCGTCATCGGCAAAGTTGTCGACGTAGCGGCGGAAATAGTTGGCGTCGAAGCGGAACTGGCTGAAGAAGCTTTTCGTGGCCCCGAGTTCGAAGTAGTTGCCGTGGGAAGGCTCAACCGGGAGGCGCAGGACATTAGAGTTGAGTGAAACGACATTGGGCGAACTGGCGAGAAGAATGTTTTCGAAGGATGGGGTTTGGAAGATGCGGTCATAGGAGGCGTGGATGATGAGGTTGGCGGAGGGGAAATAACGCGCGACGGAAAAGCGGGGGCTAACCGCGTTCTGGTTGACGATGAGTTGGTAGTGGTCCCAGCGAAGGCCAGCATTGACGGTCCATTTGCCGAGGTGGATGAGATCTTGAACGAAGGCGGATTGTTCGAGATCAGGGCGGGCGCCGGTGAAGGCGAAGGATGAGGGAGTGCCGGGATCGAAAGGATAGAGCGGGTCGTTTGGATTGGCAGTGATGAGATCGCTGAAGTTTTCGTGAAGAAAGAGACTGTCGGATTCGAGGCCGGCCTTGAATTCATGGCGGCCGCGATGGATGGAGATGGCGGAATTGAAGTATTCCTCTTTGAAATCGTTGTGCAGGAAGGCGGCGATGGGCCAGGCGCCGCTGTTGGAGTTGAGGTCGGCGGAGTTGTCACGGACCATGCCGCGAATGTTGGCGAGGATGTTGGATGAAAAGATGTGCTGGTAGGAGGCGATACCCATAGTTTCCAGGTTGTCGGCCGTTTGAAGTTGGGGAATGGCAGTGGGTGGAGTGCGAAGATCGGGAAACTGCTGGGGCTGCTCGTTGGGAATTTGGTAGCGTGCAAGTTCGTGACGGACGATCAGGGTGAGGCGATCTTTGGGAGTCAGATCACGCTCATAGCTTAAAGAGAAGTCTCCGGTGGTGCCGCGATTGGTGTAATTTTCGGGAACGACGGGGTTGAGGTAACGCGCGGTCATGTTGCCGGAAGCGCTGCCGCCGAGAGTATTCGGTCCCCAGGAATCCTGGGCGCTGGCGAAGGCGCCGGCGGTAGCGAAACTTCCGCCGGAGAGAACGGCTTGGCCGTGAAGGCCAGGTTGGGCGTCGTGGAGAGTGTTGACTTCGATGACTCCGCCCATCTTTCGGCCGTATTCGGCGGGAATGCCGGCGGTGTAGATGGTGAGGGAGTCGACGTCATCGGCTTCCATTTCGGGGCCGGAACCGGGGGAGCGGTTGTCGGTGAGAGGGATGCCGTCGACGACGAATTGAGTTTGATACTCGGAGCCGCGGGGATGAAGGACGGCGTTGCCTTCGTAGAGCCAGCCGGGCTGGGAGTTGATGAGATCGGGGAGAGAGCGGCCGGGGAGGGAGGCGGGACGCTCGGCTATAGCTTTGGAGTCGAGATGATTGATGGTGGTGGTGCGTTCAGGATCGAGCAGGGTGGCTTCGGCGGTGACGTTGACGGCGGTGCTGATGGCGGCGATGCTGAGCTTGATGACGTATTCGGTGGGGAGTGCGGAATGGATCTCGATGAGGCCGTCGTAGGGGGCGAAGTCTTCCGCGTGGACTTGGAGGCGATAGAGGCCGAACGGAAGGTTACGGACGATGGTGAGGCCGGAGTCATCGGCAGAAAAGAAGCGGTGGAACTGGGTGGCGTCGCTGGAAAGATCGATAGCGGCCTTGATCGGCTGGGCGTTGGGGCCGGTGATTTTGAGGTGGAGATCTCCGGCGTTGCTCTGGCCGTTGACAGGAAAAGCCAGGAGCGGGAGGGCGAGCAGGAGCATGGCGAAGTGGAAAAGTGGGCGCACGGGTCGAGTGGAGGAATCTTTATGCTACCAGTTTCGAGAGGCGGAATTGGAGTTACCAAGGGAATCCGTAGTGGTGGTCGTCAGTTTGCGCAAGGAAGAGGCCGCGTAAGGGGAGATCTCTCGCCCCGCTGGTGAAGACGCGGGGCTTCGAGATGACGCCTAGAACCACGGAATCGATGGGAGGCGTGATTTTACAAATTGCTGACAGGAATCTGACAAACTCTGGGCGGCCGTGAGGCATGATGAGTGCGCGATCGGTAACGGAGAGTAGGCGATCGGCGATCTTCACGCCCTCGAACACCGTGAGGGAATGGGGAAACGGGCGTTCTCACCGCAGGGGGTGAGGGCGCCCGTTTTGTTTTGCGGGGACCTTACAGACGCGGCACGCTTCAGCGCAGCGCTGAAGCGTTGCGCCACCCAAAGGCAGCCTCGCTTCGCTCGGCGGACAGCCCCTTCGACTCCGCTCAGGGCAGGCTGAGGGCGGCTGTCCCCACATGAGTTTTTCTATTTTCGCAGCAATAAATCGGCGGCTATGAAGAGGGCGAAGACTACGGAGATGACGCCGTTCATGGTGAAGAAGGCGGCGTTGAGTTTGGTGAGATCGGTGGGTTTGACGAGAGAATGTTCGTAGAGCAGGAGCAGCATGACGGCGATGACGCCGGCGAGGGCGAGTTTGCCGAGGGCGAAAGCTGGAAGCAGGGCGACTAGAAGGATCAGCATGATGAGATGGAAGGCGCGCGCGATCCAGAGAGCGGCGGGGATGCCGATGTGGCGGGGGATGGAGTGGAGTCCGGCGGTGCGGTCGAACTCGAAATCCTGGCAGGCGTAGAGGATATCGAATCCGGCGACCCAGAAGGTAACGGCGGCGGTGAGCAGAAGGATGCGAGGGTCGAGGGAGCCGCGCACGGCGATCCATGCAGCGGAAGGAGCGATGCCGAGAGCGAAGCCGAGAACGAGATGGGACAAACGGGTGAAGCGCTTTGTGTAGGAGTAGAGCAGCAGCACGGCGAGTGCGACGGGCGAGAGCCAAAGGGTGAGGCGATTCAGTTGCGAGGCGGCCAGGATGAAGATGGCGCAGGATACGACGACGAAGGTGGCCACGAACGTGGGCGAGAGTTGTCCGGCGGGGAGGGCGCGGGTGCGGGTGCGGGGATTGGCGGCGTCGATGGTGGCGTCGGCGAGGCGATTGAAGGCCATGGCGGCGGAGCGGGCGGCGAGCATGGCGATGACGATCCAGAGGAGTTGGTGAGCGGTGGGAAGGCCGGAGGCGGCGAGCATGGCTCCGCAGAGAGCGAAGGGGAGAGCGAAGACGGAGTGCTCCCACTTGATCATTTCCAGGGTGACGCGGAGGTTGTGGAGGACGTGCATCGGAAGATTGTAAGGCAGGAGAGCGGTTGAAAGTGTTCGGCTCCCGGTTCGCAGTTGGCTGCGATACCGTCATGTGCTGGTTGTGAGGAACTAACCGGAACCGTGAAGACGAAGTTCTTGAGGACCGCTGCTCAGAGTGTCACTGTTTTTGTCTCGGAGACGCAGTATTGGCTGTTCAACGCAGTAATACGACAGGCAAGCGCAGGCGAGCGCCGGCACTACAGAAAAATATTTCAGATGTAGCGAGGCGTTCGAGCAGAACAATTCCTGCCACAGGTAGAGGCTATAGCTGATTCTTCCCAACCAAACCACTGGCGACCAGTTCAGCGCCCGATAAGGACCTGGATCACGTGCAACATTAGCCCGGCAAGGGAGACATTGAGCAGGGGATGAAGAACAAAAAGGCTGAACAATGTTCGCCAAGGGCTTGTCGCGGGAAACCATGGGATGAAGATCGCCGCAAGAACCATTATGAGAGCTAACGGGCCTCTAATTCTGGGAAGGCGGGGTGCAAAGATAGCAAGCAGGCAGCCAATGGCAAGCTGATCCGCGTATGCAGGCAGACTGCCGAGGAGGCCGTTGCGCACCCTAAAGGCATAGAGGCCAACCCAGAACACTGGTGTCGCCACGGAAACGCACAGCAGAATGGCAGTCTTGTGACGCTGCCACTTTTTTAGGGCGAAGGGCCAAAGCAGATAAAACTGTTCCTCAATACTGAGCGACCAGAGGTGCCCGAAGACCCAAGGCCGCGAGATGTCCATGTTTGCCGAATACAGCACCGCCGCGGCTACGTGATACCAGTGCATCTGCCGCCAATACAGAACGATGACGACGGCGAGAAATACGAATGCCGCTGGAAAAATTCGGAACGCACGTCGAACGTAGAAGGCGCGCAGGCTGATTGTGGAACTGCGCTCATATTCTCGCAGCAGAAGGTTTGTAATCAGGTATCCGGAAAGCACGAAAAAAACGTGGACACCAAGCGCGCCGTAGGCCCCAAGAACTTGCAGAGAAACATGCTTCCACTTGACCAAGTGACTGATCACGACTAGCGTGATCGAGATCGCCCGCAGCCCGTCGAGCGATGGTAGTCGCTGGATACTCACGAGGAATGGAGTTGCCCTTGTAGAATTGAATTCATAGTCGTTGCAGATTACCCTAGAGAGGCGAGGGCTCTTCCTCAAGCAGCACCAGCTGGGCGTCATTATATATGACAGCGATGCGTCGAGAATGTTGCTGAAATTATTGGCGGAGAGCTGCATTCCCTCGGGGGCGACCAGCCGTTGAACACGCAAATTGATTTCCAAGCCATCACGGAAATTCCGCCGAGACTCATTTGCCATGCGACTTCTGGTGGAACTACAGGGGCACGTAGGAATGCAGCGTCAAATACTCAAGGTGTAGTTCGGTTACGGGCTTCAGAAACAAGGCTAGTCGCGCCGAAGAGAACGTGGGGTTCTGAAGGTTATCTATCACCACAACTCTGCGGAACTGATGAAAGAATGTCCTGACGGCAACATCCTGACTCTCAACCTGCTTCAACACCGGCAGCAGGTCTGCCTGGATGGCCTTTCGGCCCTCATTCTGTTCCTCTCGAGAAAGGGAGATCGCCTCCGCCCAATAACCCAGCTGGTACATCGGCTGAGGATCGGGATCGTCGACAATCCGCTGCAAATAATGGCTGTCTTTCCCGCTCAGATAAAGGTACATGGCCTGGCGAAAGCTTTGCTCGGTTCGATTCTGCGACGGGGTCAACATCGTCATTGCATCGGTACAAAAAAGTACCTGACCGTCAAATAACAAGGCGCCCCAGCCACATAACGTGTCATCCACAGACCGCGTTCGCGCGACAAGCAAGTCTCCTTCGGCGGGATGCCACGAATTCAACAACTGTGCTAATTCCGCTTGTGCCCGGTTCATTGGCAGGCAGGCGCGGTATAGCCCTGAAGACACCAGCATTCCGTTGAGCGCGATGAGTCCTACAGCGATGCCAGCGGCGACCCTTATTTGGGGGGCTCGCGCGCGGTGGCCGACAACCGCGGCCGAAGCCAGGAACATGACGAGAAGAGTGAACGTAGTGTGCAAGAAATATCCTGCATGGCCTGAAAGCAACAGGACCGTTGACGGCACAAACGCGTCGCCTAGCATCAGCACCATGGTGGTTGCCCCTAAACCGGCCAGCGGCAATTTCACCTCCGGGGGTATGGTCTTGCTGATAGCCACGGCAATGGTCAGCAGACCCAACAGAAGCCATGTTCCGCCAGCCAGATGAGGTAGCAGTCCCGGCTGAAAGTGGATCAGGGAAACGTGGCTCGCGTAGATGTTCATCGAACCGCGCATTAGAAATGCCGCGTCTGCGATAGCACACGCTGCGCCGTATGTGAGAGGCGCTAGCCAGGATTTCCGCAGACCGGTTGAAAACATCTGCCCTAGAACGCTGACGAACGTCAGCCCGGCCATCTCCAGTGTTGTATATGGAAAGCAGGCGAGAGCGAGCAGTTGCAACGCTGCCATGCCGACCCAAGGATAAGCACTTCTCTTGCGGAGAGCTTCCATCTGCAATCCCAGATAAACCACAAGCAGGGGTAGTGGAATCTGCGGCGAAAAAGCACGCATATCGGGCAGTTCTAGACTTTGGAAGCCCGCAAGACTAGGCAGATGAATCCACTCGGCGAGAAGAGGCTTCAACATGCCGGTGTTGACGAGCATTAGCAAACCTAGTCCCATCAATCCGATGGTCACAGAGTACGCTGGTAAGAACCGCTCAAACAACCAGATCGCGGCTACACAAAGCAATGCCCACCAGAACAGGTTCCAGGTGAACATAGCGAGCCACATGCGCTCCCCAAGCATTTTGTCCCAAACACTGAACAAACTGGAGCCCAAGCGGAATTTCAGGTACGCCGTGCCATTGCTGGGTACTGGTACCAGGTAGTAGGGATTCAAGATTTGGCCTGGGCTCGGCGTTTTCAAATTGGCCAAATTCAAGTACATGCTGAGATCTCCGGCAAAAATCGGAGGGAGGATCGACGATCTTAATTCCGCTCTGGTCTTAAGCGCCGGAATAGAATAGGTACCAAGGATAAAAGCGATGCTTGCAAGTTGTAGCAGAGCCCAACGCACTGAGTAGTGCCTTGATTCACTAGAGTCTAGTTGCGGAGTCGGAGCGGAAGTTTGAAGCAGACGATGTGTCATTTTGAGCGGTAGTTCGCTATCGTCAACAGAGTCCACCAAAGCGAGTCACCTTTGTCGATAATCGGGAGCGATTCTACACGTCATAGCTGTCACAAACCGAGGCCGCGAAAACTGCCGGGGCTGCCACGATAAATATGTGCGTCTAACGCTCGTGCCTCCGCTTGAATCTGTAAACATCAGTGGGTGCCGGTTCGTTCCAACTCCTCTTCCACCTCGTTGCCAGGAGTTGCACCACGGCTGCCCAGGCTGCGTTGCCGGATAACCTTGCGAACCACGTAGTGCGGGCGCCCCTTCGCTTCTTCGTATACTCGCCCGACGTATTCTCCGATGATTCCCAGAAAGAAGAGATTTACCCCGGAAAGAAAAGTGATCGCCAGGATTAATGCGGTAAAGCCTTGGGGCGCGTGCAACCAGAACCTCACGTACAGCGCGTAGATGGAATACAGCACCGACAAGCCTGTCGCGGCCGCGCCGAATATCGCCGCAGCCCGCAGGGGGACGATGGAAAAAGCGAAAATCCCATCCGAGGCCAGCTTGAGCAACCTGAGAGGACTGTATTTCGTACGCCCGGCGCGGCGGGCGGCGCGCTCAATGGGAATGCCAATCTGACGAAACCCAACCCATGTCCTCATTCCTCGGATGTAGCGATGGTGCTCCGGCATTCTTCGGATTTCCTGGATGACGCGGCGGGACACGAGACTGAAGTCGCCGGCATCGAGCGGCAACTGAATGGAAGAAAGCGCGGCCAGCAAGCGATAGAAAACGTAATAGCAGGCACGCAGCCACCACGATTCCTTGCGATTGATGCGTTGCACGTAGACCACGTCATAGCCTTGCTTGTAGGTCTCCACCAGGGTGGGGATGGCCTCGGGAGGGTCCTGCAAATCTCCGTCCATGAGCACGGTCACGTCGCCGGAAACGTAATCCAAGGCCGCGCCAAGGGCGATCTGATGACCGAAATTGCGCGAGAGTTCAACGACCACCAGCCTTGGGTCCTTTTGCGCGGCTGCTTCGAGCAATTCCGAAGTTCGGTCGGAACTTCCGTCATCCACCAGGACGATCTGATGCGGACCACCCGGCATAAGATCGAGCATGGCACGGGTCCGGCGCAGCAATTCCGGCACAACCGCTTCTTCGTTGTAAACCGGGATAGCGACGGAAACGCTCGGTTGTTCCCTCATTTCCATAATGCTCCATTGTACTCACGCAACTGAGCTTTTCTTGCTTGAGCCTGGTCCTTCTAAGTTTGGTTTTCCAGTACGGCCATCACGGAAGTGCCCAGAAATCTTTGGGGAAGCGGTTCACATCTTGCGACGAGAGACAGGAGGCGGTTCATAGTATCGCCCCGGGCATCGAATCCAACCTTGCCGTTGCTGCGCTGCATACTCATTGTCTTTCGCAGCAGGAGCAGCGGAACGAGGGGAAGGCCCCAGTAGGTAAATGTGCGCGCCTTGAGCCCATTGCGCTCTGCGACCTTGGCCAACTGACTCATCGAGTAGCGGCGAACATGCCCGGCTGCGCGATCATAATCGGAAAAAAAGAACTGGTGGGCGGGAACATTGATAAGGAGAGTGCCCGATTCCGCCAAGTGGAACTTGACCGATTGCAGAAAGCCGGACTCATCCTCGATATGTTCCAGCACATCGAACAACAAAAGGAGATCAAAGTAAGCGCGGAACTCCGGGTTGCGCTGATGAATGTTGTAGCAATACAGCGGGCTCATTCGGCTCACATTCTTCTGCAAGGCGATCTCATTGAGCTCGAATCCGGCGACCGGTATCCGGTAATAATCCTCGATGTCCCTTTGCAGCAAGCCATTGCCGCAGCCGATCTCGGCCGCCCGCTTCGATTTCCGGACCGCCGAATCCGCCAGCCGCCTCATGACTTCAAAACGTCGCCGAATCCAGAAATGGTCGGTGGTCGCGACATCGAACCACCAGTCGCCCATGTTTACCGGCATGGCAGCGGAGAGATAGGCGACAGCGCGATTTTGCGAGCCCATGGGAGATTCTCGCTTTCCTTCCAGCTCGCCTTAATTCATTCCTGAAGCTCGGAGGACAACAGAGCAGCGAATGATTCGGTGCTCCTCTTGTATGTCCCGAAGTAGTTCTTCCTTACACCATTTCGAAATACTGTATCATTTTATCGAAATAGTGCGGGGAGTCGGAAGGCGGCCCTACGGATTCGAGGGCAGCCAGAGGAAGTCGGAGTGGCGGTATTGCTCGAATGCGTTCACTGGTTCGCCGGTGATAGCCGACTGGCATCGATAGTTTAATTCTTGGAGCAGATGCCATGCTGGTTCGCGGCCGGCTTCGGAACATTCGACAAACAGGACTGGCCTGGCGGCGGCGACGGTGCGGCGCATTCCCTGCAACACGAAGCCTTCCGCACCTTCCACATCGATTTTGACAAACTGCGGAAGGCCGAATTCGCCGGCATCGACGAGGTCGTCGATGGAAGCAGTCCGGATGCGGAGTTCAGTAGCAGAGGGGTCGTTTCGATGCCAGACAAGGCTGGCCGTGGAAGGGTTCTCAGCCATTCGAATGACTGCCTCGCCCGGCTTATCTGAGGCCGCGAGGGTCAGCAGGCGCACGTTGGTGATTTTGTTGATTTCAATATTTTGACGAAAGGCCTCGGCATTTCGCGGAACCGGTTCGAAGGCGATGACGCGACCAGTGGGGCCGACCCGCTTGGCGAGTGACAGGGAGACGTAGCCCACGTTCGCGCCGATGTCATAGACGGTGTCGCCAGCGGCAACGTGATTCCGGATCGCCTTTTGCAGATGGGGCTCGTCCGTTCCGAGAAGATATCCGAGCTGCTCGGCGGGGGAAATACAAATCCGATAACCCGATGCGAGGCCACGAAGGATGGTGCGGGGTCTGGATTCGCTTCCGAAGAAAAGAACGACGCACGACTTGGCGAAGCTGCGGATGAACGACATGCCTGGATTGCCTTGTATCACGCGCTGCGGGGACGTAGCAACCTGCGGAGGGTGGGGGTGTAGATGCTCCAAGATAATGTCACCCCCTAACTGCAACGAGACTCTGTCACCCTCTCAGGGATGGTGACGATGAGTCAGAAAGAGCT
>CZKJ01000032.1_pt1 | contig 15325 bp, 10 predicted proteins | sample 1122331 | NCBI WGS metagenome assembly CZKJ01 (sample SAMEA3539301, study PRJEB10725) | soil metagenome | biome: tundra; feature: field; material: soil | place: USA | collected 2010-05 | depth 0.15 m
CCACGAAATCGCCTTTTGCCAAATGCGCAATCGCGATCAACGCCCCATACGCCGTCAGGTACTGCATCCAGACCGCTGCGCCCTCCACCGGTGACAGCTTCGCCGGATACTCACCCAGAGCCGCAACCGGAGCAATTACCTCTTCGCCCAGCATGGCGTAGTCGTTCATGGAGAAGGCTGGAATCGTGGAGACCGATTTGCCCACCCAGTTCTTGTCCACATCCGGGCCAACCGCTTTCACCACGCCCGCCGCCTCATAGCCAATACCAGCAGGCAGCTTCGGATGTTCGAGGTATTGGCCACGGACGAACATCAATTCCGCCCGGTTCAAGCCTACCCGCCTGCACCTGTAACCGCACCTCACCTCTCCCGGGCTGCTTGGAGGTTTCGTCTTCAATCTTCAAAACCTCCGGTCCGCCCAACTTATGAAAACGAACAATCTTTGGCATGAACATCTCTCCCTGGGCATTAGATCGCCGATCGGTCGGGGAAGATTCGGAACGCCACAAACTGGAGGTCCCCCTGCAGAGCGAAGAGTGGTGGTAGTCATGACGCCTATGGCACTCCCAGCGATCATATCGATTTCGCTATCGGCACCACTCTGCAGGGGATAAGGAATGAACTCCTTTGCATACATCGGAAGCCGCAAACGTTGTGGGGCATGCTCGCAAAGAGCGCAATACTCCAACGCAGCCTTCCGCTGTCTTGCCATCCACATGTACGAACCCGCTCGGCAAGCCGGCCAACTCAAGCTCGACCGGCCGTAATAGACAAGACTTTCTTCGCGCCGACTGCGCCCAAGTAGTTGATCGGGCCTATCCCGTCTCGCTGGTCATGATGAAGAGTGGTTTCATCTCGAAACTCTTGTAGTACGGCCGGAGGCGTTCCGTGTTGTAGTGCTCCTTCACATTCACTACTTTCTTGGAAGCAGTCACTACATCGATCGCCATGTTGTCGTAACGGCCGTTCTTCAGCACAACCAGCCTGCCGTGGACCTTGCGGAGGATCAAATCGAGAGCAAGGTTGCCATAAGCCATCGGTACAATGGAGTCAATCGTGTCGGGATCGCCACACCGGACGAGGTAGCCCAGTTTCTGGTTGATGATGTCTACGGTCTTGCCGTTGTTGTACTTGGGCGAAAGCTCCTTCAGTTTTGCGGAGACCAGATCACCGATTCCGCCCAGCTTCTTATGGCCGAACGCATCCGTGGTGTCACGTTCGAACACCATTTCTCCACCTTCGAACATCGCTCCTTCTGAGACCAGCACCACCGAATACCGGCTTGAGTTCTTGCGGCGATCGGCCACCAGCAATTCCGCGAGCTGCTCAATGTCGAATTTATGCTCGGGGATGACGCAGCGGTTTGCTGCTCCTGCCATCGTTGGCAGCATTGCGGTGAAGCCGGCATAACGTCCGAATACCTCGATCACCAGGAAGCGTTCGTGCGAGCCAGCAGAGGTCCGCAAGCTATTGGTCATCTGGATCGTACGGCTAACACAAGTGCTAAACCCGATGCAGTAATCGGTTCCTGGAACATCGTTGTCCATCGTTTTAGGAATGGCGACGGCGCGCACGCCTTCTTGGGCCAGGCGCACGGCGTAGCTGAGCGTGTCATCACCCCCGATTGGAATCAAAAAGTCGATGCCCAGCCACTCCAGATTTTTGAGCACTTCTGGAGTCAGGTCGTTTTTCTCGGCGTTGTACGCTTCCTGCAGATGCGCGGGAACCGCGGACTTCTTTACTTTACTGGGGTTAGTGCGCGAACTATGCAGGAAGGTTCCACCGGTGCGGCCGCTCCGGTTAACGGTTTCCTCCGACAGCACTTGGAAGTTGTCGCTGTTGTCATACTCCTTGTCGCGCACCATGTCGACGAGCCCTGCCCATCCACGACGCAGGCCGATCACCTGGTATCTTTCTCGAAGCGCCCTGATGGTCACCGCACGGATTGCGGGGTTCAAGCCAGGCACGTCCCCACCCCCGGTCAGAATTCCGATCACACCTTTTGTTGTGCTGAGATTCGCCATCGGGTTCGTCCATTCTGAGCGAATAACACGTGTCGCTGTTCATTCCCCGGCGATTCTGCCGGATCGTTCCTCTGAAGAAACCACGTACGCCGAGTAGATGTTGGATCCAGAGTGCCTAGCGATGCCCACAGCGTGGGGCAGCGCTGCTGTAGAGGCTGGTGAAAAATCAGTCGCAACAAAGATACGGTTCAAGAGGATTCGACTCACCGAGCGAAGGAATTGCTGAAATCCTCCTCCCTTTATTTCGATTACGGAATAACCGCCCTTTATTCACCGAAGTAAGTGTGGCAAACCGTTGCTTAATATGGCAGGCTACGGCTTCCAAGTCCATGCCTGTGCAAGCCTCTAGGTTTGTCATTGGGTTTGTCAAGTTCTTCCCCTAGTTGGGCTGCGGAAAAACTCGATTCTCGGAGGCTTTGAAAGGGCGCGACTTCCAGTCGCGCCGCAAAAGCCCAATAAAATCAACAGCGGCTTTCGCAGAAGAGTTTGGGCAGAGGTGCTACCGCTGATCTTCCCCCGGTTATGCTTTGTCATTCAGTACCGGCTGCAGTCGCCAGCCGGATTTGTGTCGCTACTCGACTGCGGGTGCCGCGAGAGCCTTAATTTTGTCGGTTATTTCCAGCCGCCGGTTTTTCCGGAGCTCAAATTCGGAGATCTCAAGGTTCGATGGCGCCTCTGTTCCGGGTTGCTTATCCAACTGTTTGAGCAACACGAGCTCTTTCAAGAGGTCCATCATGGCTTCGGACGATTTAGCGCTCATTCGGTGCTCCTGATTGTTTCTTTTGTGCCCCTACAGACTATGGCTCTTCGCGGTCGAGATCTGCCACAGTGCTGCCAGTGAATTCGCCGCGGCTTCGATCGCAGCCTTGGAGGATTCGAGCGTATTCAAGCCATCCTGTTTGGCCCGAAAGATCGGCTGCTGGGAGGCCGGGATCGTGCGGCCGTTCAGTCTGTTCAACGATCCCTCAAAAAGTTGCTTCCAGCGTCGCTGGTCAGGTTGCTGGGAAATTGTTTTGCGGTTCATATTCGGACCTCGATCGCACCACTAGATTGTTACCTATCCGCGTTTTCTGCAAAATAGGGTGATCGCCTGACCGCTCGGACATTCGGTCCCTAGGCTGTGCGCCATTTTGTCCTAGTCCTTGCTAAACTACTTCGGCTTGAAGTGAGTCCATTGGACACGATCCCTCATGAACATTCTTGATGTTGTCGTCGGCAAGCCGATCAAAACCAGTGACGAACGCGCCGAGCAGATCGGCCCGGCGCAGGGTGTCCCCATCTTTGGTTTGGATGGGCTGAGTTCGGCTGCCTATGGCCCGGAAGCGGCCCTCAGCCTTCTGCTCCCGCTTGGTCTTCTGGGGGTTCACTACATCGTTCCCGTCAGCGCGGCCATCATCACGCTGCTAATGATCGTGTATTTCTCCTATCGCCAAACCATCGCGACTTATCCCTCCGGTGGCGGCTCTTATACGGTGGCACGCTTCAATCTTGGCGCACCGGCCGGACTGCTCGCGGCGGCGGCGCTGCTCGCCGATTACATTCTTACCGCTGCAGTGGGCATCTCCGCCGGAGTCGGGGCGTTGATCTCGGCTGTTCCGGCATTGTTGCCGCATACCGTTTCTATTTGCCTGGGTATTCTGATTGTTATCACCATCCTCAATCTCCGGGGTGTTCGCGAGGCGGGTACTATTTTCGCGGTTCCTACTTACCTGTTCGTCGGCACACTCCTCATCACCATCGCAGGCGGCGTGGTGAGGGTGCTCGTCGGCGGCGGGCATCCAACCCCAGTAGTCGCCCCTCCGCCCCCGCCGGCCGTGACCGAAGCGGTGAGCTATTGGCTGCTGCTGAAGGTTTTTGCCAGCGGTTGCACTGCCTTGACTGGCGTGGAAGCTGTGAGCAATGGAGTGAAGGCTTTCCGGGAGCCTGCGGTGAAGAACGCGCAACGCGCCTTGACCGTGATCATTTTTCTGCTGGCCGTGTTGCTGGCAGGGATATCTTATCTGGTTAAGGTTTACGGAATCGCCGCAACCGACCCGGGCCGTCCCGGCTATCAGAGCGTTCTTTCCATGCTCACCGCCGCGGTTTTTGGCAAGGGATTGTTTTACTATTTGACGATCGGCGCAATCCTGGTCGTGCTCTCCCTGTCGGCGAATACCGCGTTCGCTGACTTTCCGCGGCTTTGCCGCGCCATCGCGCAGAACAATTATCTGCCGCACGTTTTCGGTTACCGGGGACGCCGTCTGGTTTATACCTACGGCATTGTTGTGCTGGCATTGCTATGTGGAGGCGTACTCCTGCTTTTCGGAGGCATCACCGACCGGCTTATCCCGCTCTATGCCGTGGGCGCGTTCTTGGCCTTTACGCTGTCGCAAGCCGGCATGGTCATGCACTGGCGGAAAACTCGCGGGCCGCACTGGGTGAAGAGTGCGATGGTGAATGGGCTGGGTGCCACGGTCACTGGCATTACGACCGGAGTGGTTCTGGTGGCAAAATTCGTAGAAGGCGCGTGGATCACGTTGCTTTTTATTCCGTTGACGATTGTGTTCTTCAAGCTGGTCCGCCGCCACTATCACGCGGTGAAATTGCTTACCAGTTGCAAGGATCCGGTGAATGTGGCTGGCCTGAGCCAGCATCCCATCGCGGTGATTGCCATCGACCGCTGGAGCAGTATTACCTGCCAGGGAATCCAATTTGCTGCCCGGCTTTCGCCAGAAGTGATCGCCGTGCACGTGGAACCGAACGAGCATTCTGAATTGCTTCAAGACGACTGGGAACAATATGTCGAGAAGCCCTTCCAGGCGGCTGGCAAGCAGCCACCCCGGCTGTACGTCTTGCCTTCGCCGTACCGCTTCGTGATCATTCCCTTCGTCCAATTTATTCTTGACCTTTCGAAGAAACATCCCGATCGCAGCATTGTCGTGGTCATACCGGAACTGGTGGAAGACAAATGGTACGAATATTTTCTTCACAATCAGCGAGGGCGCATGTTGGAATGGGTGCTTCTCGCGCGCGGGAATGAACGGATCTTCACTGTGAGTGCCCCTTGGTATATCGGGAGACGAAAGTGATTGCGCGGCAGCCTGCGTAGGGCACGACAAAGTCTGTGCGGCGCAAGTCATCGTGCGCCGCATTCGCCGCTGCGAGATCTGCTGGCGTCGTTACTATTTGGTAAGCTGGCCGATAAAAACTCCGTAAGGCTCGAGGGAAACTTGTTCTCCTTGAGCAGCCGATTTCCCAGTGGCCAACAGACTCCCGGCCGATGAGAAGCCGTTGCGCTTCAATTCGAGGTTGATCTTCTGCGGCGTGTCCGACATATTCAGGGCCACTACCACGGTCTGGCCTTTATAAATTCGCAGGTACGAAAGCACGTTGGTGTCACCTTCATTGATCGCAGTGTAACTTCCGTCGAGCAAGGCTTGATTGGTGTGGCGCAGCTTGAGCACCTTCTTATAGAACTCCAGCACTGAATCGGGGTCTTTCGATTCGTCCGCCACGTTGTGGGTCTTGTACGTCGGAGGAACAGGAAGCCACGGCGTTCCTTTAGAAAAGCCCGCATTCTCGCTGCTATTCCATTGCATGGGAGTGCGTTCGCCGTCGCGGCCTTTTTCTTTGGGCCAGCCGGTGCGGCCGATAGGATCTTTTACATCTTCCTGGCGAGTAGGCGGAGTAGTCTTCATTCCGATTTCTTCCCCGTAATACATGATCGGCGTACCGCGCAACGTGAGATAGAGAGCAGCCATCAGCTTGGCGATCTGGTCGTTGTGCTTGCCGTCGCCGTACCGGTCATAGGAACGCACGATGTCATGATTGCTGATCACGAATGTGGGCCAGCCGGAGGCGGCGTCTACTTCCGCAATCTGCTTGCGAAACGCCGCCGGCGACAGCTTGTTGACCATGGTGAAAAGAAAATCCATGGGCAACTGCAGTTCGTTATTGCCTTTGCCGTAATACAGGTTGAGTTCGGCGACGTCCGCCGTCCAGGTTTCGCCGATGAGCACGGCATTGTGTTCGTCCGCGACCTGGCGCAATCCGCGCAAGATATCGTGCACTTCGGGCAACTTCGTGTTGTATTTGTTTTCCTCGAATGGATCTCCGAAGGCGTTTTTTCCGGGATGCGGGATGGGATTGTCCTGCAGGTTCGGATCTTCAAATAACGTGTCGACCGCATCCAGCCTGAATCCAGCCACACCGCGCTTGTACCACCAGCGCGTTACATCGAACATGGCGTCCTTCACCGCGGGATTGCGCCAATTCAGGTCGGGCTGCTCGGGATAGAAAAAATGGTAGTAGTACTGATTCGTGGTGGGATCGATTTTCCAGGCCGAACCGCCGAAGATCGAGACCCAATTGTTGGGAGGCTGTCCCGGTCCTTTTCCATCACGCCAGATATACCAGTCCCGATTTGCCGAGGTGCGCGATGACTTCGAATCCAGAAACCATTTGTGCTGATCGGAGGTGTGGTTGACCACGAAGTCGAGGATGATGTGGATGTCCCGCTTCTTGGCCTCACTGGCGAGATTATCGAAGTCGGCCAGGGTTCCGTACATGGGATCGATATTTTCGTAATCGGAAACGTCGTAGCCGAAATCCACCTGTGGCGAGGGGAAGCAGGGCGAAATCCAGATCGCATCCACGCCCAGATCTTTCAAATAATCCAGCTTGGACGCGATGCCTTTCAGATCGCCAACGCCGTCATTGTTGCTATCGGCGAAGCTGCGAGGATAGATCTCATAGAATACGGCGTGCTGCCACCATTGATGCCCTTCCGCATCCACCGCATGGGGGGATGTCTGCCCCGAAAAAGTCAGCCACGATGTGCAGAACAGAACCAACAGGATTGCCATCGATCGCGCGGTTTGATTCATCAGTAGGCCTCCAAAATCGTAATCTTTCGGACCGCTCGTGAGCGGCGGACTTGACCGCGCAACGAGCTTACGTCTTATCCTCATTATTCTCCAAATGTCTAAGTCGGGCCGAAATGGATGAGCAGAGTTCGATGCACGTACTTTTCTCCCTCCCCATTCGGCATTTCAATACGAATTTTGCCTTGCTTGGTGAGCGTAGCATTTTCCACCGAACTGATCTGCGCCGGATTCCAAGCCCCAAGCTCGTATACGCCGCCTGGGACACCTGAGACTTCGACTTTCAGTTCGTTCCGCGTTGCGTTCCATGACTCCGAGATTACGCGCAAACCATGGCTGGTGCCGCCCAGCGAAGGAAGTTCATTGGTCAAGACAAGGCCAAAATCTTGCTTCGTGCGAATGACCAAGCTATTCGGACCATCGATAACAGGGAATCGCAGGGACACATGCTGATCTTCGTCATTCGGCTGCACCTGAAATGGCAGCGCCTTGCCATTCATTTCCACCGCAACAATTTGCGCGCGCAGGCTGAATGCGGGAGAGAACTCCACCCAGCAATCTCCGTCTCCAGTCCGCGTTACATCGAGAGTAATGCTGTCAGCAAACTTGTGAAATTTAAAATCCACGCTGACCGGCCCCACCTCAATATTGCGCACCGCAAACGACGTCCAGTCTGCCGGGACGTGCGGAGCCAGCGTGATCTGGTGATTCAGCGCATCGATGTGCAGACCGAACAGCCCTCGCAGAATCGGACTTACCACCATAGCCGCCGACCAGATCTGATGCGGAGAACTGGTGGAGAAGGACTGGTAGTAGTCGCCGGACAAAACCTCCGTGTCGTGACCGAGCGATCCATCCAGCGTGAGCAGAGCGTTCGCGCGAAGATTCGAGTAGGCGGGCAGTGCGCGATGATATTGGTATTCGCCCACCGAGGCCCATCCGGTGAACAGCGGCCACACCGATCCGTAATGATATCCCGAAGCATCATAGAGTTTCGAATGCGAGGAGATGATGCGCATACCCCAGTCCGTTTCGTGGTCGGCGTCAGCGAGGCGCGTGATCATTTCTTCGGCATGAGTGGCGTCGGGTAATTCAAACCACATGGGGACGGTGGCAAGCACACTGGACTCATCCACTCTCTGATTGTTTTTATCCAACGCGAACGCATACATCTTTTTGTCGGGAGACCAGAATGCCCGGTCGAGCGCCAGCAGACGGCGCTGGAATTCCGCGGCCAGATTTTTCTGAATGTCGTCCTTGCCCAGCACTCCCGCCAGATGAGAAAGTGCGCGTAGAGCCTCCGTACCGAGTGCGCTCTGGTAGTACTCCGTCATCACCGGGAGGAGCGGGCCACCTTCCACCCAGCCGTGACCAACACCGGCATTGCGCGGGAAGCCCTGATCGTTGTAGGTGGACCGCAGAAACTGATAAGCCTTCCAACTCTGCTCCCAGGTTTCGCGGGCAAATGCCACATCGCCGCTTTGTGTTACATAGTCATTGGTCGCGATGATGAACAATGGCGTCGCATCCGCCGAGGCGTAGGGATAAGGAAAATCTTTGAACCAGGGCACGAAACTCGCGCCTTGCGCAATCTCGTGTGGAATCTTGCCGTCGTCGCGCTGATACTTGCCGATGAACTCGATCGCCGTTCGAGTGGTGGCATAGTCCCCGGCTGCGTTGAGCGCGAATGAAGTCCACAACGAATCGCGGCCGAAGAACCAGGCAAATCCCGGACGCTGGCTGGTGCCCGAGGTGCGGTACCCGGCAACCAGTCCTGTGCCTAGATAGGGATTGGTCACAAGTCCCTGGATCACGCTGATGCGGGCCCAATCGTAAGCCTGCTGCAAGGCGGGGTCAGGCAGTTCGAGGTTCACGGTGTGCGCGAGGTAGTTGCGGTAGTAGTCGGCTGAATCCCGAAGTAGATCAGGATATGAAGTTGCCAGATGCTCGTAAGTTTTCAGCGCATCGTCGCGCCCTGCGACTGAAGCCGCGATTACGAGCATCTTTCTTTCTTTTCCTCGTTGTGTAACGCCCAGGCGAAACGAAGTTTCATTCGTCGACGAATAGTTCGTCTCGTAGGCAAGATGAGCATTGTCGGCGGTGGGAGAGCCTACCAGCGCCGCAAACTTGTTCGTCTCTTCGCCAAACACGATCGCGCGATGAGACGCGTCCCAGTCTTCAAATGTGCCGCCGATCGCGGCGGGCCATTCCAGTGCAAAATCACCCACGAAGCCGGCTTCTATTTCCAGTGGCTGGATGGTCTCAACGTCGAAAAGAATTACGGCGCCCGGTTCGTGTACCGGCACGAACAGCGTCTCGCGAACGCGAAACGAATCGCCGACATAGACCAACGTCGCCGAAGTTGGCGTGACGGTTAGGGTTCGGGCCAGGCTTTCCGCGGGGAGAGCACGGTTGGAGACGTGAAAAGTCAGATGAAAATCGCGGAAAAGTTTCAGCGGATAAACCCAGGCTTCGAACCTGCCGGATTCGTTGCCGAACAAGCCGGCGCGGGTGCCGACGACGGGAAGAAACTCCCAGGTGCGAACCGATCGCGACAGTTCAATTTCCGGCGGTTGCGCGGCGACAAACTGAACCAGCGAAACCACCAATGCCAGCGAAAGGAACGCCTGCGTCTTACGATGACCGGAAGGTTTGCGCCAAAGAGCAGGCCACAGAGAATGCCAGCGGGCGCTCAGGGCCTGCCGTTTTCCGGAGCTTGCAAAGTCTGGGTTCACTGAATATAAGAATTAGGGGCGAATTTTAGCACGTCCGAGTCGGGCAGGTACCAACCTATTGTCTTCTTCACGTCGCGGATTCCTGAAATCTCTTAGCCGATCGAGCTTGGTGCTGCCACTAGGAAGCATTCTAAGCCTGGCGAGTCCCCGCTGGCTGCGAGCCGTCTCCGAGTCGCAGGAGAAGACGGATCCTAAGACAGTTCCTTCCGAAAGCGATCATCTGGGCGTGGGTTTTCTGAATGTGGCTCGCGAGTCCGGCCTTAACGTGAAGACGATTTTCGGCGGCGAACACAAAAATAAATATCTTCTCGAAACTACGGGCTGCGGTGTTGCTTTTTACGATTACGACAATGATGACTGGCTCGATATTTTCTTGGTAAATGGCTCGCGGCTAGAAGGTTTCCCGCCGGGGAGCGAACCCACCTCTCATCTTTTCCGCAACAATCGCGACGGCACTTTCACCGACGTGACCGCCAAAGCAGGAGTAGGTCGCTCCGGCTGGGGGCAGGGCGTTTGCGTGGGCGACTATGACAATGACGGCTGGGAAGATCTGTTCGTAACTTATTACGGGAAGAATGTTCTGTATCACAACAACGGTGACGGAACGTTCACCGACGTGAGCCAAAAGGCAGGCGTGGCGGGCAAAGGCACGCGCTGGAACACCGGCTGTTCTTTTATCGATTATGATCGCGACGGCCGCCTCGATCTTTTCGTTGCCAACTACATCGACATGGACCTGGCCACAGCGCCCGTGCCGGAATCGGGGCCGTGTCTTTACAAAGGTGTGCTAGTGGCGTGTGGGCCGCCGGGTTTGCAGGGCGGAAAGAACATTCTCTACCATAATAATGGCGACGGCACATTTACCGACGTTTCCGAAGCGGCGGGAATCTTTCGCGCGAACGGCACTTACGGCTTGGGCGTTCTCACGGCCGATTTCGATAACGATGGCTGGCCCGATATTTACGTGGCCAATGACTCCACTGCCAGCGCGCTCTATCACAACAAGAAGAATGGAACGTTCGAAGACATCGCCATCGAAGCGGGCTGTGCCTTAAGCCCGGACGGTAAGCCGCAAGCTGGTATGGGTGTTTCCGCGGCGGACTACGATCTGGATGGCAACCTCGATCTGGTCAAGACGAACTTCGCCGGCGATACGCCTTCGCTTTACCACAATCTTGGAGGCGGCAACTTCGAGGATGCCACGTTCACCGCAGGGTTGGGGGCGCACACGCAATTTCTGGGTTGGGGTTGCGGATTTCTCGACTTCGACAATGACGGATGGCCTGATATTCTGATCTGCAACGGCCACGTCTATCCCGAGGTCGAACAACTGAAGACCGAAGCGGGTTATGCCCAGCGGAAATTGCTTTACCATAATTTACGCAATGGCCATTTCGCCGATGTTTCGTTGCAGGCGGGGACGGGAATTTCAGATCCCGCGCCCTGCCGGGGCTGCGCATTCGGCGACTTCGACAATGACGGCGACATCGATGTAGTGGTCAACACGGTCAACGACTATCCGCAGTTATTGCGTTGCGATTCCAAGCTGGAGAATAACTGGATCAAGATCCGCACCATCGGAACAAAGTCAAACCGCAGTGGTATCGGGGCGCGGGTGATTTGCACCACGCATTCTGCCGGAGAAGCGAAACCTCATCAACAGATCGATGAGGTGCGTAGCGGTGGCAGTTATATCTCGCAAAGCGATTTGCGGGTGCACTTCGGGCTGGGAAAAGCTGCGAAAGTCGACGTGCTTGAAATTCGCTGGCCCAGCGGCCACGTCGATACGCTGAAGGATGTGAAAGCGAATCAATTAATTTGTGTGAAAGAAGGCGAGGGAATCAGCCGGGCGGTGCAGTTCACGAAGAATCCAAAGCCAGGGAAGTAAACTTCGCGTTACGGCTTCTTCGCTTCCGGCGCGACTGCTGCACCAGTTCCTTCCTTCACGGTGTGGATCGCGTCTACCGCGAGGTCGGTAAACTTCTCCATCAGCCCGCTCGGCCAACGAATCTCTATCCATTCGATTTTCGTTGAGGCTCCCAATCCGAAGTGCACTCTCATATCGCTATTGGAAATGTAGCTGGAACCGCTGCGCACTTCGTCTACCAGGATGCGGTTTGCGGTCTTCACAGAAACCCTGGCGCCGATGCCGTCACGATTCGATTTTGTTCCCTGCAAACGAATAGCGATCCAGTGATTCGGCGTGCGGATCTGGTTCACCAGCAAGCTGGGAGCGGCATTCATATTGCTGATGACTGCGGAGATCCGACCGTCGTTCCACAAATCTCCTGCGGCTAGGCCGCGAGAGGAAGCCGCGGTCGTAATGCCCGACCCGGCGGAGGCCGAAATATCGGTGAACGTGCCGTCTCCATTGTTGTGATAGAGAATGCGCGGCTCTTTGTAATTGCTGCCCAGGTGCTGGCTGTCGACTTCGGGGTAAACGTGCCCGTTCACCAGAATCAAGTCGGGCCAGCCGTCGTTATCGAAGTCGAAGAACATCGTTCCCCAGCCCAGATACTGCGTGTACAAGCCCAGTCCGGCAGCCGAAGTGGCATCAGTAAATGTTCCATCGCCATTGTTGCGATAGAGGGTGGAAGTATCGTCGGAAAAATTGGTTTTGAAGATGTCCAGGTGGCCGTCGCCGTTATAGTCGGCGACGGTGGATCCCATGCCAGCCTGCTCGCGGCCGTCTTCGTTGAATGCCGCTCCCGCCGTCACCGCGACGTCGGTAAATGTACCGTCGTGGTTGTTGCGGTAGAGAATGCTGGGGGTGCTGTCGCACGCAATGAAAATATCGGGCCAGCCATCCTCGTCGAAATCCAAGGTGGAAATGCTGAACGCGTAATGCCCGTCGGTGCGATCGATGTGCGCCTTTGTGGTGACATCTTCAAAGGTACCGTCGCCTTTGTTGTGATAAAGAATATTCTTCGCTCCCGGCAAACCGCGCGGGCCGCACATCACGGGAACGCCTTTCCATATACAAGTGGGTCGCTCGCCTGGCGCTGGCGCCGTCGCCAGATCAAAATCCACATAGTTGGCTACAACCAAGTCGAGCCGGCCGTCGCGATCATAGTCAACAAATGCGCAACCTGTGCCCCAACCTTTCCCCGAGCCCGCGACTCCAGCTTTTTCCGCGACTTCGGTGAAAACGCCGCCCTGATTGTGATAGAGCCGGTTCTTGCCGTAGTAAGTGATGTAGATATCCTCCCAGCCGTCATTGTCGTAATCTCCAACGCAGACGCCTTGTCCCCAGCCAGTTGCGTTGAGTCCAGCCTTGGCGGTCACGTCGGTGAAAGTTCCGTCGTGATTGTTACGATAGAGATGATTGCTGGGTGCTGGTCCCGCGGAAGCCGCTCCAAGCCTGGTTCCATTCACTAGAAAAATGTCGGGCCAGCCGTCGTTGTCATAGTCGAAAATTGCGACGCCGGTGCCGGTGGTCTCAATAATGTATTTCTTGGTGTCGACGCCGCCGAAGATTTCCTGCATGGTAAGGCCAGCTTTTTCGGCTACATCCGTAAAGTTGGCAATCGGCTTGGCCGGCGGAAAAGTCTTGGCCGGCTGGGCAGAACCAGAAACGACGCATGCGGCCAGAATTGCGGCATAGATAGATTGAAGGAACCTCAAGCGCATGTCGCACGAGTCTCGCATCCCATGTCTTAGTTGTGAATGTAAGGTGTGTAAAGGATATTGGTCAATGCCGCCTGGTGGATACTTGCGGGGGAGTAAGAGCAGTTGCGCTATTCTGAAAGTCGGTGCCAGAAATAATGCGCGGTAGACCACGAATTTATTTCGTTCTGATCGTCCTCGCTATCCTCTGCGGCGTAGCTGGGACGGCGGCGCAGACGCCCGCGGACCGCGGCTCGCCAAAGGCGTATCAGGCCGGCGTTGCTGCTATGCAGCGCGGAGACTTGCCGGCGGCGCGCACGGCCTTCGAGAAGGCGGTAGGGCTCAACCCGCGCAGTGCAGACGCTCAGAACATGCTTGGTCAGGTTCTGTTACAGCAAGGGGATCTCGACGATGCGATGATCCATTTTCGGACGCTAGTGCGGCTTCGTCCAAAGCTAGCCATCGCTCGCGCCTATCTGGCTCAAGCTTTGCAGGCCAAGGGGCTGTTGGACGAGGCAATCATTGAGCTTCGCTCGGCGGTGGACCTGGCAGCGCAACAATGGCAGGCGCATCAGGCGCTGGGTCGCGCACTCAGTTTGCGGCAGAAGACGGACGAGGCGATCACTGAATTTAAAGAAGCCACACGCCTGGCGCCGCAGCAACCTGAGTTGCACGATGAACTTGGATCGCTGTTGGCGCAGCAATCGCAGCTCGAAGAAGCAGAAAAAGAATTCCGCGAGGCAGTGAAGCTAAACCCGGAATACGAGCCGGGTTATTTTCATCTCGGCGTCACACTTTCCAGCGAAGGCGAGCACGAAAAAGCGCAAGCCGAGCTGGAGCATGCGGTGAAGCTGGATCCAACGGATGCAATGGCGTGGTACTACCGAGGCACCGCTCTCGAGGCGGAGGAAAATCCCGACGAAGCCCTGCGGTGCTTCGAGCAAGCAATCAAGTTGAAGCCCGATTTCGCGCCCTTGCAAACCAGCTTTGGACTTCTGCTGCAGCGTCGCGGCGATCCTGATCGCGCTGTGGCCGCATTCAGCAAAGTTGTTGAGCTAACGCCGTCCGATGCGGAAGCTCACAACAATCTAGCTTTGGCTCTGCTGCAGCGCGGGGAAGCAGATGCTGCGATCAAGGAATTTCGCGAGGCCATCAGGCTCCGCCCAGACGATGCCGGATTTCAAGGCAACCTGGGAACGGCATATTTGCAGAAGACGGATTTCGACGCCGCCGCGGCGCAGTTCCGCTCGGCGCTCAAGCTCGATCCGACGGGAGCGAGCCTGCACCACGATCTGGCCTTGGCGCTCAAGTTCAAGGACGACCTGCCCGGTGCCATCGCCGAGTGGAAGGAGGCGATTCGCCTCGATCCCAAGTTGGCGGACGCCGAGTACAGCCTGGGAGTCACGCTTTGGCAGTCGGGAGATTTTCCCGGCGCGGCGGAACAATTACGGCAAGCCATCCAAATTAAGCCAGACTATGCCGAGGCCTATTACACGCTCGGTACTGTTTTGAACCAGATGAACAAATTGCCAGAGGCGGCCGACGCGTTGCGCCAGGCGATTCGGCTCGACCCTGATTTCGCTGGCGCTCACACCACGCTGGCGGCGGTTCTGCGTCGACTCGGCGATACCGCTGGGGCCGCGGCCGAAAGCCAAGCCGGTGCCGCGATGAGCAAGAAGAAAACCGATCTGCAGGCCGCTACATTCGCCACCAACTCCGGCCGACGGTTACTCAACGCCGGAGACCTTGATGGCGCCATCTCTCAGTTCCGCGCGGCAATTCAGGCGATGCCATCTTATGCCTTAGCGCACTACGAGCTGGGAGTAGCCCTTAGCCAAAAAGGTCTGAAGGACGAAGCAGGCGGCGAATATCGGAAAGCTGCCGAACTGGATCCTCAGCTCGCTCCGCCGTCGGCGTCCGTTCACTAGATCAGGAGTCCTGGAGTTGGCCAGGGGTTCGCCTGCCGGAATCCTCAGGAGCTAAAGCCCGTGTCTTTGTTGGCCATCGGCGGCACGGCTTTAGAGGTTGCGGAAAAACTCACTTGTATTTTGTGAGGGATGAGATAGAAGGAGGGATGCGAGGAAACCAGGACGAGCAA
>CZKJ01000115.1_pt2 | contig 14821 bp, 13 predicted proteins | sample 1122331 | NCBI WGS metagenome assembly CZKJ01 (sample SAMEA3539301, study PRJEB10725) | soil metagenome | biome: tundra; feature: field; material: soil | place: USA | collected 2010-05 | depth 0.15 m
ACCACAGGATCCGCTCTGGCATCTCGGAGTACGCCGAAAGCAGCAAATGCGAGATTCCAAAGTGCTTGCTATCCGCCATCGGGTTCAACTTCGCTGTCGATGCACACCCATCTTCATTTCTTTCCAGTTGTCTTGAGTGTTTTTCAACCGCAACCGACTTGGCTGTTCCTGGATATTTTGCGTGAAGTCCCGACCCTTTCTAGCGTTCCTCATGGTTGCACTATTGACCGGCGCGACGGTAGCTCAGCATGGCGCGTCGCCACGAGAGGCGGCGCGAAAACCGGTTCGAGTCCTGCTCGAGGTCGCTCACCCGGACGACGAATACGAAGTGGCTGGCACGGTATACAGAATCAGCAAAGAACTCTCCGGGACAGTCGATCAGGTAATTATCACTGATGGTGAAGCAGGCTATCGCTATTCTTCTCTCGCGACGCCTTACTACGGCGTCGACCTGACGAATGAGGCAGTCGGCCGAGCACGACTGCCTGGCATCCGCAAAGAGGAAGCGCGACGGGCTGGCAGAATCCTGGGCCTTCAGCACCAGTGGTTCCTGAACGAGAAAGATGACCGGTTTACGCTCGACGCCGGTGAATCCCTCCACCGGAGTTGGCATGAACAGCGAATTCTGCGTGTCCTGCAACAGCGATTAAGCAAGGGACATTACGATTTCGTTTTTGTACTGCTGCCGTCAGAACAGACTCATGGGGAACACAAAGCGGCTTCGATCCTTGCTCTCGAAGCTATTGAACTGCTTCCAGCAGGCCAGCGTCCGATCGTACTGGGCGCGCAGGCCGGCGGAGGGGATCCTGCGCCCTACAAGTCGCTATCCGGATATCCACTTACGGCTACGGACTCACTCAATCCGCAATTTCAGTTTGACCGTAATACTCGCTTCGGTTATCAGGAATCCCTTTCCTATCAGATCGTAGTGGACTGGGTGATCGCCGAGCATAAGTCGCAGGGTCTGTTCCAAACCAGATGTCTGCAAGATCGTTTCGAGAATTTCTGGCTGTTCACCCTCAACCGAAATTCAGCGGCTGGTGAGGCCGAGGCTCTGTTTGCTGCGGTCACACCAAGGCCCGAACGCGCCAGGGAGATTGGAATTGCACCAGCTGCCAAGCCGCAATAGGCGAAAGGGGAGAGTACGGATTCGCCGAATCGGAGCCCATAACCGAAAAGAATCAGGAAAGGATTGCCACCGTGGATACGAAACAAACGCAGATTGAAACCGATGTTGAATGGGTACATGAGATCGGCAGGCATATTGCCCGCGGCGATACGTTGGATGAGGCGCTGGCCGCTACCGTGAGTTTCGCCATCGCGCTGGTCAATTGCGACCGCTGCTTCATCTATGTCCGGGACGGCGCAGAACTGGCGCTCTGGGTTTGGAAGCACCTGGATCAAGAAGAGCCGAAATACACCAAGCTCCCACTTGGGAACGGCTACACGGCCTTACTGGCGGAACATCGGGTTCCCATGGCCATTTCGAGCAACAGCCAGGACCAGTCCCAAGCGAGGATTCCTGATCAATGGTCAACCGATCCTGGCGAGACGTTTGTATCAGTACCGTTGCTAGCACGCAAGGAATTGCTCGGCGTGATCAACTTGCAGCACGGCCGACCCCGCCGATACAGCCTCCGCGAAGTCAAGTTGCTTTCCAGCGTCGGATGTCTGCTGGGTGCTGATATCGGTATCTCGCGCTTGGAGAGCCAGAATTCTGACCTGCTGATGGAATTGGAAACACGGAAGCTTGTCGAGCGCGGCAAGGGCATTCTGCAACGGGAACTGGGACTCAGCGAGCACGAAGCCTTCCTGGCTTTGTAGCGCCAGGGCCAGCAGAAAAAGCGACCGATGAAAGAGATTGCTCAGAACCAATCATTCTGAGTGCGGAAGCAGATCGTTCATTCAGTTTTCATTCAGTTTCGGGAGGGAATCTGTGGAATTACTGAATATGTGGAGTTGAGGTTGGTTGCGGGGGGTGGATTTGAACCACCGACCTTTGGGTTATGAGCCCAACGAGCTACCAGACTGCTCCACCCCGCATTTCGATCATAAACAATGGTTACGACATCGTCAAACTTATAGCGCCGCGGCATTGCACCAATATCGGCGCACCAACTCGCGTGAGGCCGTCTCCACCGTCCGCGACCCGCATCTCACGGGTGCTTTCATCCTCGAACCGATCTTCTGAATTGAACCGCATCCCGTGGCCGGTTCCTGGCATCGAACCAGCGTAGAGTTTTTATAGACCAAGAAATCTCAAGTTACCGTAGCAAGGAGAAGATACTTATGGCCAAGAAAGATTCAAACGCGAAAGTGCCTGCGAGCGAGCGCGGGATTTTGAACGCGCAGCCTCGCCTTCACCAGCGTGCTGCCGAAATTCAAGCGTATGGCTCCGTTTCCCACCTCTTGCCTCTCGAGCTCGAAGAGCCGGTTCGGCTCGAGATGACCGAACAACTCAACCTGTTACTGGCCGACACCATGACCCTCCGTGATCTCTACAAGAAATCGCATTGGCAAGTCGCGGGGCCAACTTTTTATCAGCTCCATCTGCTGTTCGACAAGCATTACGGAGAACAATCGGAACTGGTGGACACGATCGCCGAACGGATACAACTTCTTGGCGGAATCTCCATCGCCATGGCCCCTGACGTCGCCGAAACTACCCGCATCGAGCGTCCGCCCAAGGGCAGGGAAGAGGTGCCGGCGCAGATTTCCCGCCTGCTCGACGCGCACCAGATCATCATCGGCCACTGTCGCAAGCTGGCCAAGCTCGCCGACCAACTGGACGATGCTGGCACCAACGATCTGGTGGTCAGCGATGTTCTTCGCACCAATGAATTGCAAGTCTGGTTTGTCAGCGAGCACCTGGTGGATATGCCGCTCGTGCACGCGGAACAACCGCGCCTGCGCAACGTCGGCTAATGCAATGGCAAAACAAAATAAGCAGGCTCTCTCGGCAGCCTGCTTATTTTTATTTAGCCGCCGAACCGTGCGCTGTCGCCACAAACGCTAAATACAATTTAGGATGGACGCTTTGACGTGGGAAAATTCCGACTATGCCATCTTCCATCGATCACATCCTATCCAGCTACAATGACCGCGCCCCACTATCGCGAGCCTCAACCATTCCCGCGCCCTGGTATACCGACCCGCGTATCGCCGAACTCGAGCGCGAAAATGTATTCCGCAAAACCTGGCAACTGGTCGCACGCACCGACCAGGTGCGCGCGCCCGGGCAATTCATCGCTACCACAGTCGCCGGTGAGCCCATTGTCGCCGTCCGCGGCAATGACGGCACTCTTCGCGCTTTCTACAATGTCTGCCGCCACCACGCCGCCGCCATCGTAACTCAACCCTGCGGCCGGGCCTCTCTGTTGCACTGCCCGTATCACGGCTGGAACTACGGCCTCGATGGCTCTCTCAAGGGCATGCCCGAGTTCGAAGGCGTCGAGAATTTCGACCGCGCACAAAACGGTCTGGTTCCCATTCGAGTCGAAACCTGGGAGTGCTTCGTCTTCATCAATCTCGATAACCAAGCCACGCCGCTCGCCGAGTTTCTTGGCGGCCTCGTCAAGCGCGTTGCCCCTCTCGGCATCGGCAAACTGCATTACTTCGACCGCCGCAGCTACAACATCCATTGCAACTGGAAGGTCTTCGTCGATAACTATCTCGACGGCGGGTACCACGTGCCACATCTGCACAAGGGCTTGAGTTCGGTTCTCGATTACAAGCAGTACACCATCGAGAACGAGGACCGTTACTGCCTGCAATCGAGCCCGATGGTTGCCTGCGACGAGGATGCCGCCACTGGCGCCGCCCGCAAGGGCGACCGCGCCTGGTATTTCTGGCAACATCCCAACCTCATGATCAATTGCTACGAGGGATACATGGACACGAATCTCGTCATCCCCGTCGACGTCGATCACTGCACCGTGATCTTCGATTTCTATTTCGCGGACATCGGCGAGGCGCACCGGGAATATAACGAGCAGTCAGTGAATGTTGGCAATCGTGTGCAGGAAGAAGATCTCGGCATCTGCGAAGACGTGCAGCGTGGACTGAAATCCCGCGCCTACCGCGCCGGACGCCTCTCCGTGCGCCGCGAAGCTGGCGAACATTTATTCCATCGACTTCTCGCCGCCGATCTCAAGCGCGGCGTCACTATTTCCGAGGCCCTTGATTAGAAGCGACGAATTACCCTGTGCCCCTCTGCGTCCTCTGTGGTTATGCTCTTGCTTTCTGCCGGCGATTGGAACGATCTGCGCCCGCTACTCGTGACCGCTCTCCCGCCGCATCGCGCGCAAGTCAATTCCCAATTGCTCCGCCTTCTTATAAAGATGACTTCGCTCCAGCCCTAGCGACTTCGCCGCCAGACTCACATTCGAATGGCTATGCTTCAACTCCGCTAGAATTACTTCGCGCTCGAAGGCACTCACGCGCTCCGCCAGCGCTCCCGATGAAAATGTGGAAGAAGCCGCGACGCTTCCGCCCTTCGGCAAAGCCATCTCCACGGTCGCAAGATCAACTTGCCCATCGGTCGCCAGCAACATCAGCCGCTCCACCATGTTGCGCAACTCGCGCACATTGCCCGGCCAGGCATGAGATCGCAGCGCCGTCATCGCCTCCTCGGAAAACGGAACCGGCTTCCATCCATTCTGCGCACTCACTTGCGCTGCAAAATGCGCCACCAGTGCCGGAATGTCCTCGCGCCGCTCCCGCAGCGGTGGCAACACCAACGGAAAAACATAAATCCGGTGAAACAAATCCTGGCGGAATTTATCTTCCCGCATCCGCGCTTCCAGATCGCGGTGCGTCGCCACCACTACCCGTACATCTACGCTCACCGGCTTCTCGCCGCCCACGCGCTCCACTTCTCCCTCTTCGAGCACGCGCAGCAGCTTGGCCTGCATCGCCACCGGCATGTCTCCAATCTCATCCAGAAAAAGTGTTCCGTGATCCGCCTGTTCGAACTTTCCGATATGCCGTCCCGCCGCGCCGGTGAACGATCCTTTCTCGTGCCCGAACAATTCCGATTCAATCAGCTCCGCCGGAACCGCTGCGCAATTCAAAGTCACAAACGCTCCGCCGGCGCGCCCGCTGCGTTCATGAATCGTCCGCGCCACCAACTCTTTTCCCGTGCCCGTTTCTCCCAGGATGCACACTCGCGTCTCGCTCGCCGCAACCCGCCCCACTTGCGCCATCACGCGCTGCATGGCCGCGCCCTGCCAAACAACTTCATGCTTGCCCAGCCGCTGCTTGAGTTGCTGGTTCTCGCTTTCCAGCCGCTGCAGCTTCAGCGCATTCTCCACCGTCAGCAAAAGTTTTTCCGTGGAGATCGGCTTCTCCAGAAAATCCAGCGCGCCCAGTCGCGTCGCCCGCACCGCCATTTCGATGTCCGCCTGCCCTGACATCATCACCACCGCTGCCGTCACTCCCTGCGCCTTCAATTCTTCCAGCAGCGCCAGCCCGTCTTTTCCCGGCATCCTCACATCCGAAAGAATCAAATCGAACTTCTGTGCCTTGGCCACTTCCAGCGCCTTCCCTGCGTTGTCGCACACTGTAGCCTCGTGCCCAGCCAGCCGGAACGCTCGCGCGAGCGACGCCAGCGTGTTCGCTTCATCGTCCACAATCAGCAGATGTGCTTTTGTCGCCAATCATCCTCCATCTGAAAATTAATTAAGCTCGTAATCACTTCATCCGTTCCGCCCTGCATCAGGCAGCTCAATCACAAACGTCGTCCCTCGCCCCGGCTCGCCCTGCACGCGAACTCTACCCCCGTGATCGCTCACCACCGATTGCACGATGGCTAACCCTAGGCCAGTGCCCTGCGCCTTGCTCGTATAATAAGGAGTAAAGATTCGCTCGCGCTCCTCCGCCGTTATCCCCGCTCCCGTATCCGCAACTTCGATCAGCACCTTGCCGCTTTCGTGCCGCGTGCGCAATGTCAGCGTGCCGCCTTGCGGCATTGCGTCCATGGCGTTGAGCACCACATTCGAAATTGCCCGGTGCAACAACTCCGCATCCGCCGCCACCGTTTTCAAATGCGCATCCAGTTCCAGCTCACATTTGATCTTCGCACGCCCCGGCGCCTCCAGTTGCGCCTGAAAAAGCTGCACCACGCCGCGAATCACTTCATTCACCTGCACTGGCTGCAACTGCGGTTGCGGCATCTTCGAAAATTCGCTGAACCGCCCAATGATTCCCTTCAGATTCGCAATCTCCGCCAGCAACGTTCTCGAACTCTCGCGGAATACTTCCTCGAACTCCTCCGGATTCTGTTGCCGCGCGCGCACCAAATTCTCCATCGTAAGCTGCAGCGGGAACAGCGGATTCTTCAATTCATGCGCCAGTCGCCGCGCCAGCTCGCGCCATGCTGCCACGCGCTCCGCTTGCACCAGCCGCTCTTTTTGCCCCAGCAACTCGGACGTCATTCGATTGAAGGACTCGGCCAGTTGCGCCAGTTCGTCCCCGCCGGAAACGTCAACTCGCACATTCCAATTTCCCGCCGCCACTTCCTGCGCCGCATGCGCCAGCCGCTCCACCGGACGCGTCACCCGCGCCGCCGCCCAACTGCTTAGAAGAATTGCCAGCACAATTCCTCCGCCCCCTACCAGCAACGCCGCCGAACGGATGTGCCGCTTCAACTCCACGTACGGCCGCCGCGAGTTGCCAATCAGCAGAATCGCCAGCAGCGGACGATCCTTGCCGGCACCCGCCCCCAGCAGTGGGATCGCATGAAACATTTCATCCTCCGCGCGATCCGCAGACCATGCCACCACTGCAGTCATTTCCTGTCCATACTCGCGGACGGCGTCCACCACAGGTTGCAGTTTTCCCGGAGAATGAATTTTGTCGCCGAATGACGCCGAAGGATCGATCAGCAAATCCGCGGAAAAATGATCGCCGCGATTCTGGTACAGCAACGCGTGCATTCTCGCCGGCAAATCCAGTCCAGCGAGAAAATCTTTATCCAGCCTCCGCCCTCCGATCACATACACCGGCCGCTCTCCCACCCGCGTCGCACGCACCGCAAACAACCCCAACTCCGTTCCATCCTGCAGTTCTTCCTGCCTTAGAAATACTCCCTGGTCGGCCGCTTCGGCAAAGCCGCCAATGGCGCCTTCCGGATATCCAAACTTCGCCGGCCATTGCGCCGAAGAGATGATCGTTCCGTCGCTCTCCACAAACTCCAGGAAATCGAGTCGACTATTTTCCGCCGTCGCTTTCGCCACCTCAAAATAAGGACCCGAATCCGCCGGCGCGTGATTCAACGCCACCGCCATGTGGCTCGCCGTTTCCGACTTCGCAATCGCCTCGACTCGCCGCTCCACCTCCTCGCCCTCCCGGTTGAATTCGCGCCGGAACTGCGTAACCAGTGCCCCCGTCCTGTCATCGTCGCTGCGCACGAAGGCACGCCGCGTCACCTCCGAAACCAGCCACGCCACCGCCGCTACCGATAGAAACACGGTCAGGGCGAATACAGCCAGCAGTTTGCGGCGAAACATCATCCTCTTTCTTTTCCCACTTCCAACCTCGCTTGAGCCCGGCGTATTCCACCAATCGCCGCGTCCGAGAATCGTTGGCATCATATCCGACTGTCCATTTCGGCGCTGCAGGAACCTTCGTCGTTCGCGAGTTTGCAGAGTAATCAACGAAACTCCAGCCTGCCGGCTCTCACTCAGCGCTGCCAACCTTGAGTCCCCGCCTCAACTCTTCTGTTCCGTCTTCCCCTGCACCGCCTGCCGGGCAAAGAATAGCCGGAACACCTGCCCGAAAATCAGTTCCTCCGTCAGCAACGCCACCGCCAACGAAAAAATCATTCCCCCCACCACCGCCATGAATGTAATCGCTATCTGCATAACGCCTCCCTGCGGATTTCGAGTTGTACACGGCAGGAAGAGAACCAAAGCTTGCGCACCTGAAAACAGAGGACTTAGGCAAGGCTGTTCTCAATACCAAGTCGCTTCCAGACAACACTGTGTCAGGATCGACACGCTGACGACTGGTACGTCGTAACTTTCTCAATTGGATTCTTCGGCGGAAGCAGAATGCGAGAGTGAATCAGACGAAAGAAAGGGGAGGTTGGGGGAGGGCCACCACTCTCTTTGATCTTTTTATAAGGCGCCCGGCCCTTGCCGTCTGGGGTAACGGCGCTGTGGGGTTCTGTGGGTTAGGGCCGGGCGATCTCAACTAGAAGGCCTAGTTCAATGTCAGCATTCTGCCATTACGAATTTCTCATGTCCGTGATCGCCGTCACCACTCTGCGTGATTGTGATCATCATCGTTCCTTTTCGCCGCTTGCTCCAATTCCGGGCCTGGCGCGCCTTCGCGCACACGCCACTGTGATGAGCATCACGGATTCGCCCCTGTATCGCTTCTACACTGAGAATCGAGTTCAACCCAATACTGAAACTTCATCATCGGAGATATTCTTCATGGCCTACGTAATCACCGATTCCTGTATCAAGGATTCTCTCTGCGTCGACGTTTGCCCCACCGACTGCGTTCATCCCAAGCAGGATGAGCCCGGGTTCGAAGAGGCGACTCAACTCTTCGTCGACCCGGCCGAGTGCATCGACTGCGGTGCGTGCATTCCCGCCTGCACTTCGGATTCGATTCTGGCAACGGACGACGTTCCCGAGGATAAAAAGCCGTTTATCGAACGCAACGCTGCGTTCTTCAAGAACTGAGCCCCCGCGTTCCTCCTTGGAGCTCAGAACCGGCGCCTGTCGTGGAATCGAAAATCGTGGAGTCGATACCACGCCTGGCGCCGGTCTTCAATTTGTCGTGACCGCGCTTAACTACCCTTCACCACAGAGGCACAGAGTCACAGGGAAAATCCAAAAAAAAGGTTTTCTCTGTGACTCTGTGCCTCTGTGGTGAAAAGCCTTTTTAAACAAGCCGAAGCCCGCCATTTGACTTCTCCTTCCCCCCATCGCTATCGTTGCCCGCATGAACGTCGTCAAAGCCACCCGCCACTTCGAAGCTTGGCTGGCCGAGCGCACTCACCTCGACAAGAACGATTTGCGCCTAAAACACGCCCGCATGAAGGCGGAACTTTTCCCCTTCTTCCGCGCCACCTACTACCGCTGGGCGCAACTCTGGCCCCAGATCTGTCCCGACCTCGCGAAAGCTCCGCACGTCCTCGCGGTCGGCGATCTCCACGTCGAGAACTTCGGCACCTGGCGTGACATCGAAGGCCGCCTCATCTGGGGCGTCAATGATTTCGACGAAGCCTGGCCTATGGCCTACACCATCGATCTGGTCCGCCTGGCCGTCAGTGCCCACCTCGCCGTCGAGGCCGGACGCCTTCCCCTCAAACGCGAAGACATCTGCGGCACCATGCTCCAAGGCTACCGCGAAAGCATGGAGAAACAAGGCTGCGCCTTCGTTCTTGGCGAACAGCATCAGTGGCTGCGTCTCATCGCCGGAGGTGAACTCCGCGATCCCGTTCGTTTCTGGCAGAAAATGGACGCGCTCCCCACCCTGAAGACCGAAGCCCCGGTCAGCGCCGTCGATGCCCTCGAACATCTCATGCCCGCTCCCGGCATCCCATATCGTCTGGTGCATCGCGTTGCCGGACTCGGCAGTCTCGGCCATGCCCGCTACGTCGCCCTCGCCGACTGGCACGGCGGACGCATCGCCCGCGAAGCCAAAGCGCTCGTCCAATCTTCCGCATGGTGGGCGCAAAATGACCAGGGCCCCGCCGAGATTCTCTACCAGACCATCATCAACCGCGCCGTCCGCTGTCCCGATCATTTTGTCCAGTTGCGCGGACGCTGGATCGTTCGTCGCCTCGCTCCAGACTGTTCCCGCATCGAACTCGCTTCTTTGGGTAGCCCTAACACCGAACTTCGCCTGCTCCACGCCATGGGATGGGAGACCGCCAACATCCATCTCGGCACTCCCTCCGCTCGCAAGGCGATTCTTCGCCATATCGATAAGCAAAAAGGGAAGTGGCTGCACCACGCCGCCGAAGCCATGCTCAAGTCCGTCCGCTCCGACTGGAACGTCTGGAAGAAGAAAGGTTACAGCTAGTTCCCATCGCGCCACCGTATCCATCCGCAGACTGCTGCGACCGAGCGATCTAAAGCGGTATACACATTTGGCCGATCTAACCGCTAAGGACCTACTCGCGCATGTCTGAACTAGTTGCCTTACCGGTGGAACTGGAGTCCGTGACTCAGAATCTTCCGTGTGGCCGCATTTGCGACGAATATGCGAGGGAAGCGCAACTGATTCAGTCTTCCCTGGTGCCCGTCAAGGGCCTCTGCCATGAGTCCGTCGAGATCGCCTTCCGTTCTATACCATTCTCCGAAATCGGAGGCGACTTTGCCGACTTCTTCCGGCTACCGGACGGTCTCTTCGGCATCTACCTCGGGGACGTGGTCGGCAAGGGCTTGCCGGCAGCCATGTACAGCGCGCTCGTCATGGGAACCCTGCGCGGCATTCACAAGACTGGGACCGATACCGCGGGCGTTCTCACCCGCTTGAACGAACGCCTGGTGCAGCGGCCCATTCCTGGCCGCTTTTGCTCGACCTTGTATGCCCTTTTCAATCCTGCCACCCGAGAACTCATCTTCTCCAATGCCGGGATGCCACTGCCCCTGCTGGCCTCCCAAACTATTTCTCCGCTGGGCGACGGCGGATTACCTTCGGGAATGTTCCCAGGCGCCACCTACGAGCGGCATGTCGTCCAACTCGGCCCCGGTGACTGCGTCCTGTTCGCTAGTGATGGTCTTCATGAATTGTGCAACCGACAGGGAGTCGAATTCTGCACCGCCAGGATGAACGAGGTTTGGGCGCAATGCCGCCGCAAATCGGCGACCGAATCGGTGGATTTCGTCGTTGATCGTCTGCTGGCCTTCTCCGATGGCGCAGCCCCGCACGATGACATTACTGCGGTTGTGCTGAAAGTGTTGTCCTAGCCGCACCAGGCACTGGCTTACATCATCAATCGCGCCCTCCGCTGTCCCCATCGGTTCGTTCAGTCCTTTAACCCCGCCGCCCCAATTGTGAATCAATCTGACAGTCACCGTATTCAGGAGCTTTGCTCGAAGATCGCTGTGTGTTCCCTGTGGTTAAGCCTTTGGCACGTCAGCCAATCGCAACCCCAAAATTCATAAGCTTTCCATTGATAAAGATGCATAATGTCTCTTCTCCCGGTATTCGAACCCCGGGATGAATTCACCTCTTGAAAACATTTTCGTCCGTGGAGGAGAAATGCGCCACTTCAGAGCTGCGCTGCAGATTTCCGTAGTGTTCGTGTCGGTCGCCTGTCTATCGCAAACCGCCGCGAAGCCTTCGGAGAAGATCGTCTTCGTGCGTCCCGATCCCATTATCACCACTTCATCTTCAATGGCGATGTTGTCCGCCGACCATCTAGCTTCGACACCCTCAGGCGGCGTCGCTATTAATTCAGTCGACAATCCCGCTATGCAATTCCACTCCGTCTCCGATGCCATAATGAACCTGCTCGCCTTTATGAACCCCGACGGCACCGGCATCACCGATCTTCACGTGAACGGATACGACCCCTCGGTCTCACCAGACGGCACCAAGATCGCATTCTGCTCATTACGAGACGACCAATATTCACAGATTTACGTCGCGAACGCGGATGGCACCGGCCAGAAGCGCTTGACGAGTATCTCCACCGGTGACTCCTGTGGTCCCATGTGGTCTCATGACGGCAAGAAAATTGCCTTCTATCAATTTGCGCTGCCTCACCCCAGCCGCAATCCCGCCATCTGGGTGATGGACCCCGATGGCTCCAATCTCAAGAAACTCACCGAACACGCGCTCTCTCCTACATGGTCTCCCGACGATAAGCAAATCGCATTCGCCTCGAACCGCGCCGGCAAGTTTCAGATCTTCGCCATGAATTCCGATGGCTCGAACGTCCGCCGTCTTACCAACGACAAAGGCGAAGACTCCGCGCCGGCATGGGCTCCCGACGGCGCATCTATCCTGTTCGTCTCCGACCGCGAAGGCGAGCATCCCGCGTTGTTCCTCATGGCCGCCGACGGCTCTCAGCAACATCGCCTGATCTTTTCCAAGCGTCAGGACTATTGCTTCCCCGCCTGGTCCCTGGACGGAAGCTTGATCGCATTTTCGTCATTGAATCGAGTTTCAACTCAATTCATAGCTGTCGGCGAAGAGCGCCCGCACTGCGAAATGTGGACCGGAGAATATCAACTCTTTACCTTCGATGCCGACGGCAAAATCCACCAGCTCACCAATACCAAGTACATGGCAATGAAGCCCACGTTTGGACGGCTCGCGGCGGCACACTGACACGACATGTCTCGATGATTTCTGGTAGTGGTGCAGTTAGAGTTAAACGGCCTCCATTCCAGGAGGGAGGTCATCCTGAGCGCAGCCGCTTTTCAGGCGGAGCGAAGAGCCTGCGCTGAGCTCAGTCGAAGGGGGATAAAGATTTTCGACACCACCGAATTTTCTTCTCACCGCCCCTCTTCGGCACTGTTTGCGTTACACTGTCTCGCCGCCCATGCCGCCCACCTCACATGATCTCAGCGATCTTCTAACCCAACTCGAAACCGCCAAGAATCGCATCGATTCCGCCCACGCCTCACTCGTCACCAAACTCCTCGCCCAACTCTCCAAGCTCCAACTCGACGATCCTCACCAACTCATCCGATTTCACGAGTGCCTGCTTTTCCTGCGCGCCTTTCCCCACGCGCCATCTCTCATTCCTCGCATCGAAAATCTTCTCAACACCTTCCACCAGCGCACCGAGAAACTTCGCGCCGCGAACGCCGATCTGTCTCTCTTCGACGACTTCGACACTTCCGGCATTGCCGGCACAACCATGCAGGACACTCTCTCTTTCGACGTCGCTCACTGGCTCGTGCGCCGCATCCCCGGCAACGTCGACATTGCCTGGAGCGATTACTGGGACGACTCTCCATCCGAGCGCGCCCGCGGCTCAATCTGGCCGCGCTTCGTTCCGCTGCTCGAAGAAGACGCCGATGTCGAAGCCAACATCCCGTGGCCTCGTTGGCTCGATGCCGCCCGTGGCCGCGAGAACCCGCTCCCCTGGCTCATCCGCCGCTTCGAGCAACTTTCGATACCCGCCCGCCAGCGCGCCGAGCTCTACGACTCACTCCGTCTTCCCGTCAGCTGGAGACTCGAAAACTTAAAGTTTTCCCGCACCCGCAACTTCTCTCGTCCCCGCCGTTTCTACTTTCACACCGGCCCACTCATCCAGCGCAGCGAAGTTTCTCTTTCCCGCGAACTCGCCCAGCCCGCGCCCAAATTCGAAAGACTTCCCGTCGCCGCCGGGGAATCCGTCATGCACGCCATCCGCGATGTCATGGTCGTCCGCTACCGCGAGCTCTACGGCACCACGCTCGGCGACCCGCGCACCGTCGTCCGTGCCGACCTTGGCCGCGGCGTCGTCATGCATTTCTGGGGACTCCCGCCCGCCCGCCGTCTCCCGCTCCGCGCCTACCTCGCTGGCTACACCTTGAAAAACGGCGTCCCCATCAACTACGTCGAAGCCATCGGCCTCTGCGAATGGATCGAAGTCGGCTTCAACACCTTCTATACCTATCGCCAGGGCGAAACTGCCTGGATCTACGCCCAAGCCCTGCGCTGCCTCCGCGCCCTCACCGCCGCAAATTGTATTTCGATTTATCCCTATCAGATCGGCCAGAACAACGACGAAGCCATCGACTCCGGCGCCTTCTGGTTCTACCGCAAACTAGGCTTCCGCCCCGGCCGCGCCGATCTTCAGAAGTTGTGCGAAAGGGAAGAGAAGAAAATCGCGGCCAATCGCCAATACAAAACTCCCGCCCGAATCCTCAAACGCCTCGCCCAAGCCCACATGTTCTATGCACTTGACTCGTCGGCCGAGCCCTACTCCAAATCAAGTTTTGAGACCCTGATAAATTCTCGCGTCGAAAGATTCGTATCAGGGCACGCCTTCAGGCGTGCCGAAAACGGCGCCACGTCCGAACCGGCTTTAGCCGCAGGCCCCTGGGATTCCTTCTCTACCCGCGCTCTCGGCCTGCTCGTGAACCGCCGCATGGCCCGCGAATTCAACGGCGATAGCCACAAAATCCGTCAAGCCTCCGCCGCCGCCGTAGCCCGCGCCCTAAAAATCAACCCGCGACTCTGGACTCAAACCCAAATGCAATCCCTGGAAAACTGGTCCCTTGTCCTCGCGCGAATCACCGGCCTCTCCCGCTGGACGCCCGACGAAAAACAGCAACTCATCAAAATCATCCGCGCCAAATCCGCCCCCAACGAAATGACCTACCTCCACCACACCCAACACCACCAGCGCCTCCGCTCCGCACTGCTCCGCTTGGGATCGTAACGCTTATGTGGGGACAGCCGTCTTCGGTTGTCCGGCGGGCGAAGCCCGCCCAATCCCCGGAACCAGCGATATACTTTCACCGTAGGCCTCGGACCCATGTTTACAGAAGCCCTGCAATCCCGCCTGCAAGTTCTCGAAGACGAAATCCTGCGCCTCACCAACCTCGCCTCTCAAACACCGGAAACAGACCAGCAGGAAAATCACTGGATCATGGCCAAAGACCTTCAGCGCGAGGCCCACGCATTGCGCGAACAGATCAAGATAAATTCAGAATCTCCACATCAGGATTGCGCTTCATCACCTTGATCCGCCGCTGATCTGTTAACATGCCCCACCCTATCCTCCTCTACGACGGCGTCTGCGGACTCTGCAACCGCTTCGTCCAATTCATCATTCGCCGCGACCCCAATGCCATCTTCCGTTTCGCATCGCTGCAAAGCGCCCTTGCCTCCCGCATCCTCGCCCGTCACAACC
>CZKJ01000067.1_pt1 | contig 14211 bp, 9 predicted proteins | sample 1122331 | NCBI WGS metagenome assembly CZKJ01 (sample SAMEA3539301, study PRJEB10725) | soil metagenome | biome: tundra; feature: field; material: soil | place: USA | collected 2010-05 | depth 0.15 m
AGTGCGCTAGTCGTGCTCTTGTCAGCTTTTGTGTCCCTGGTCTGTTCCATATATGCGGTCGGTTATTTTCGTCACGAGGAGGGAAGCGGAGTTTTGCAGGAGGCCGAGAAACTGGGTGGCCGGTTGGCTGTCGATAAGCTGCGCGAGTATTACGCTCTCATGCCTTTCCTGGTTTTCGCGATGACGCTGGTCGCGCTCGCCAACAACCTGGGAATACTCTGGGTGGCGGTTGAGGGAACTACCCTGGCATCGGTGTTTCTGGTTATGTTTTACGGACGCGAAACCTCTCTTGAGGCGGCATGGAAGTATGCCATCATCGGGAGCGTTGGTCTCTCGATGGCCCTGTTCGGCACGATTCTGACCTACTATTCCGCCTATGGGGCCCTCGGTACGGACACGCTTGCGGGTCTGAACTGGTCCGTCCTCGCGGGAAACGCCGCCCAGTTTGACAAGCCGACCATGCGGCTGGCCTTCATCCTTATTCTTCTCGGATACGGAACCAAGGCCGGTATCGCTCCTATGCATACCTGGAAGCCGGATGCTTATAGTGAAGCGCCGATCCCGGGGGCAGCGATGCTTGCCACCGGCGTGCTCAACTGCGCCCTCTACGCTCTGGTCCGGTTCTACATCCTTAGTTCGAAATGCCTCGGGCCGCAGTTTGGCTCGCGGCTCCTGATTCTGTTCGGGCTGCTCTCCATGGGAGTGGCCGTTCCCTTCATCCTCGTGCAGAAGAACTTCCGGCGCCTGCTGGCCTATTCGAGCATTGACCACAGCGGGATTATGGTGCTGGCACTCGGCTTCGGAGGGCCTCTGGGTATCCTGGGCATGCTTCTGCACATGACGTTTCATTCGGTGACCAAGCCCCTGCTCTTCTTTTGTGCCGGAAATGTCCAGCAACATCTCAACACCGACCTTTTCCGGAAGGCGAAAGGCGGGTTGATCCATTCGATGCCCTTGACCGGAGCCGCATTTCTTATGGTGACGCTTGCGGTCACCGGCTCGCCTCCCTTCAGCTTTTTCCAGAGTGAGTTCACCATTTTGCGGGCAGGGTTTGCGCGAGACCATTTTGTGCTGGCGATGTTTTTCGTCTCCTTTCTTGTACTGATTTTTTCCGGCTTCGTCGTGCACATCACCAGTCTGGTTCTCGGAGAGGACCCGGGCCTTCCTCGGGCCGACATGGGCGGCTGGAAAAAATACTCCGTCGCGGGTTTGGTTGTGGTGATTGTCGTGATGGGCTTCTGGATACCGGGTCCATTGTTTAGGCTGATTCAGGGTGCAGTGGGCATCGTGGTGGGCGGATGATGACGCAATCAACCTCAGAAATGTTCGAAGCTCTTCGGCAGAAGCTTGGCCCGCAGGTTCAGTCGGTGCGGGCGGATCGCGAGGATGAAGTCTACGTTCTTCTCCGCGACGCCGACATTCGGCCCATCACAGAACACCTGCGCGGCGAATTCGGAGCCCGCCTGGTTACGGTGTTTGCTGAGGACCGCCGCTCGGCGGAGGGAGTTTTCTTCAACTACTATGTCTTCGAACAAAAGGGTAGCGCTCAGTACCTGATCGTGCAGGCGCCGGTGCGATCCGACAGTCTTGAATTTCCTTCGCTCTCCGCCGAACTACCCGCGGTGAACTGGCAAGAGCGCGAAATTCAGGATTGGTTTGGCCTGAAGGCCGTTGGACACCCGAATCCCCGCCGGGTCGCCTTGCATGACAATTGGCCCGACGTTTACCCCTTGCGCAAGGACTTTCCTCTCGAAACCGTGTTACCGCCCTTCGAGGGAGAACGCCACATCTACCGGCCGGCTTTCGGTGAAGGCGTCTTGCAAGTGCCCGTAGGGCCGGTCCATGCGGGAATCATCGAGCCGGGTCACTTCAATTTCGCGGTGGCGGGTGAACCCATACTCTACCTGCAGCTTCGAATGTTCTACACCCATAAGGGCACGGAAAAGCTCTTCGAGAAGATACCCATACACAAAGCCGTTTTCCTGGCGGAGAGCATTTCGGGAGATTCGAGTTTTTCCCACGGCACAGCTTTCTGTCAAGCCATCGAACGCGCGGCCAACATTGAGGTGCCGCTGCGCGGTCTGGCGATGCGGACCATCCTGCTGGAGTTGGAGCGTATCTGCAATCATGTCGCCGACATCGGGGCCATTGCGACCGATGTTGGCTTCGTCATAGCGAATGCCCATGCCAGCCGCCTCAAGGAGACGTTGGTCACTCTGAACGAGCAGATGACTGGCAGTCGCCTGTTGCGCGGCATGGTCTGCATCGGTGGAGTGCGCCGGGGCTGGGACCAGGCGCAATTGGATACGCTCCGCAACACGCTGGACTTCTTCGCGCGCGAATTCCGGGACCTGATCAGTCTGATTGATTCTTCCGAATCCACCCGCGACCGTCTAGAGCAGACAGGAATTCTGCGGCCCGACAAGGCACGGGACTTGGGCATCGTGGGCGTGGGAGGACGCGCCTCCGGGGTCGATCTCGACGTGCGGCGCGATCACCCCTACGCCGGGTATGCTCGCTACTCATTCCGTGTCCCGGTTTACCAAGCCGGAGACGTCTGGCACCGGATGCAGGTTCGCATCGATGAGGTAAACGAATCCATTGGCATCGTGGGGAACGCTATGGCGGATGGTCTTCAGCGGGAGTTCCGTGTGCCAGTGCCTTCCATCCCGCCAGACCGCTGTGCTTTGAGCGCAGTGGAGGGTTGGCGCGGGGAAATCATCCATTGGATCCGCACCGGGCCTGATAATCATCTGCAACGCTGCAAGATCAAAGACCCCTCGCTCAACAACTGGCCAGCGCTGGTGGAAGCGGTCCAGGGAAACATCATTGCGGATTTTCCGGTGATCAACAAGAGCTTCAACCTTTCCTACTCGGGGACGGACCGGTAAACGATGTTCAAAATTCTTCAAAAGACGGTCAGCACGGGAACAGTCACCGCAAACTATCCGGCCGAGCCCGCTAAGATCTCCGATCGCTTTCGCGGACGTCCGAGCTTCGATTTCGACAAATGGAAGGACGCTCGACCCGCGGCCGAAGTATGTCCGACCGGCGCGATTTCCCTCTCCGACAAAGGTGATTCCCGGAAAGTCACCGTCGATTACGGTCTCTGTGTCTTCTGCGGCCTTTGCGCGGAGGCGTCGTCCGAGCAGGCGGTGCGCATCACCCAGGAATTTGAACTAGCGACGACGGACCGCCGTAACCTGGTTCTTACCGCGGAATACACACTGAATGCCGACCGCACGCAGCGCGGGTTGCGTAAAGTTGATCGCCAGTTGGTAAATGCCGAAACGGACGTCGAGAACCTTGGGAAGAAAGCGCGCGAAACCATCCAGAAAATCCTGGGACGATCTCTCGCCATTCGTGAGGTGGATGCGGGGTCATGCAACGGATGCGAACTGGAGATTGTCGCTCTGAGCAATCCGATCCACGACATCGAACGCTTCGGAATCCAATTCGTTGCTTCTCCTCGTCATGCCGACATGCTCCTGGTCACCGGTCCGGTCACGCGGAACATGGAACTTGCGCTGTTGAAGACGCATGGGGCGATGGCGGAACCCAAAGTAGTCGTGGCGGTAGGAGCTTGCGGCATCAGTGGCGGCATCTTCGGCGAGAACTACGCGTCTTTGGGGAGCGTCGACAAGGTACTTCCTGTAGATGTTTATATTCCGGGCTGTCCACCTCGGCCGCAAGCTCTTCTGCATGGAATCCTCCTTGCGGTCGGACGTTTGGCTGAACGAGTGCACGCCAACCGCGCGGGTTGACACGCAATATCGGACCTTTGGCCTGGTTAAGGAGTTCACAGAGTCTCGAGGTGAGCGAAGCGGTGGAATCTTAGGTGGTCAGGACACCGCAAACTGAGCGGTTCGATATATGACTTGGCCGCCCAAGTTCGCAGTCTGTCTTAGCTACTATGACCGTTTCCGTTTCCGCTCAGACGCGTTCGCGGGGCTGTATCTCGCTTTGCAGATCAAGGGCGTGTCGGGTATCGTTCGCCAGCGTCGTCCGACAGTGCTGTGTCCTGGATGGGAGTGATTTCACGAGGAGGCAATTGCAATGTCAATGTGCACCGATCAGCGTGGTCTCACATCGTTGGCGTAGTGTATCCCAGAAACATCTCTGAGAGTGGCGGCTGCCGCTTCGGGTGTGATGTCCCGCTGCGGGCTGGCCAGCAGCTCATATCCAACCATGAACTTGCGGATCGTGGCTGAGCGCAACAGCGGCGGATAAAAATGCGCGTGAAGATGCCATTCCGGGTGCGCTTGGCCATCGGTCGGCGAGGGATGGAATCCCATCGAATAGGGAAACGAGACCTCGAAGAGATTGTCGTAGCGCGTGGTGAGCTGTTTGAAGATGTCAGCCAAGCCGGTGCGCATGGCAGGGTCAAGAGATCCAATGTCGCCGGTGTGCCGCTTAGAGAGCATTAGCACTTCAAAAGGCCAAACCGCCCAGAACGGCACAAGGGCTGCGAAATAAAGGTTCTCGACGAGCATGCGCGTCCCGGCCTGTATTTCCAGTTTCAGGTAGTCACAGAGCAGGCACGTGCGGTACTTCTCCATGTGTGCCTTCTGCGATTCCTGCTCTTTGCGGGGTTCGTTGGGAATGTTCTGGTTGGCCCAGATTTGGCCATGCGGATGGGGATTGCTGCATCCCATGATCTCGCCGCGATTCTCAAAGATCTGCACGTAGTTGACGTAGGGCAAAGAGCCAATCTCAGCATATTGTTCCGCCCACACGTCCACCACGCTGCTGATTTCCGGGACCGTCATACGTGCCAGGGTCAGATCGTGGCGGGGTGAAAAACACACCACCTTGCAGGTCCCGGCCTCCGATTCCGAAAGCAGCAAACCGCGCCCAGACTCATCTTGTCGCGCGGGTTGAACGTCGGACTTTAGTGCTGCGAAGTCGTTGATGAAGACAAAAGTGGTTTGGTAGTTGGGATTGCGCGCTCCGCCCGCCCGTTCGTTACCGGGGCACAGATAGCAGCCGGGATCGTACGTCGGCGCCGTCGGAGCGGCAGTCGATTCCACATGCCCGCGCCAGGGCCGCTGCATGCGATGCGGCGATACCAGGACCCATTCGCGAGTCAGCGGGTTGAACCGGCGATGGGGCTCTTCATCGAAATTCCCCGGTTTCATTTAGCCATCCCCCTTATATCCGCGTGGGTGCTGTTGCCGCCATGACCATGCACTGCCGATGGCGGTCGATTTCCGACGTCATGATGGCAACGCCATCCACCTTGCGCTCAATCATCCGGCGCACATACCCGCTCATACGCTCGGAGTCGTAATCCGTAATGGCGACGATCGATGGCACGCTGCACCTTCTCCGCAGTAAGCGGCCGCACCAGTTCGCTTTGATTGATAGTACGCGAAACAGTTGCGGTCGGTGCCGCGCGCGGGCAGCGACTTCCTTAATGTTCATGCTGCCCAGATTACCCAGCGCAAACATTTCTGAATGTGACATAGATGACTCGGTTCTTGCCGTTTGCAATTCCGAGCGGACAGGAAAGCCCCTTGCAATCCCGTCCCAGTTATCCGCAATGTAGTAACGTCTCGCCTATACGGCCTCCTGGGACGCAGCAGCGATCTCGAAGTCAACCTGCCGCTTGCCCAGAACGGGGTGCGACGCTGTCAGCCGCACTCTTCCCGCTTGCTGTTTCGCTCGCAGCCACACGGCGCCAGACCCACCCACCAGGGAGAAAGGATTATCGCCGATAATTTCGGCGGGGCCCTCAACGTCCAACTGGATGGCGCCAGTGGCCAAAGAACGTATGGCGCCGAATTCGTCGGTGACGCGCAGCACCACGCGGGTTGTATCGGCGCCATCGGCGATGAGTCTGGTGTCATCCGGCAAAACCGAGAACTGCTGGTCAATCCCTTTGCCAGAGTAGCGCTTCGCGATCACCTGCTTGCCCTGAATGTAGCCCTCGATCCGCAGATCTCCCCAAGGATTGCGGAAAGGCTGCAAGTGGAGGACGAAAGGTGGATGACGAAGGCTGCCAAACTCCCCGCGGTCGGGATCGACCTCTGCGATCACTTTGTCATCGACGTAAAACTTGAGATGGTCGCAGTTGGAGCAAACCACGGCCTTGGTGAATGCGATCGATTCATCCCCCCGCGCCCAGCGAAACGCGGGCTCCAACACGATCTCTTCCTCCGGGTCGCACTGCGATTTGTAGAAGCCTGCGGCGGGCTTGGGCTCGCGAAAAATGTCGGCCACGCCGTGGTAACAAATCCGGTCGCCGGAGCCGAAGTCGAAATGGGTGTTGTAGTCGAAGGCGCACCAGCCGATGCCACCGGCATACTGCGGATTGGAAGCCAGTTGATTATGGACACGGGCATGCCGCAGAGTGTGTTCGGTAAGCCGTTCCGTATTATCGAAGGTCTTGGTTGGATAGGTGTGCCCAATGAACTCCGTGTTCAAGTACAGGGGATGGTTCGGGGGCTTGAGCGGGAAGCCAAAGTCGTTGATCGTAAACACATCTTCGAGAAGCTCTGACTGGAAGAAGTTGCGGATGCCTCCAGTCGGCCGCGTCGGGTCGAGTTGATGGGCCAGCGCGTTGGAGCGAGTGTAGAAATCGTGATCGTCTGGGGATTCGTTGATGCGGACTCCCCAGAGAATGATGGAAGGGTGATTCCAGTCGCGGCGAATCATGCGGCGAACGTTGTCCACGGAAACATCCTTCCAAGCTGCGTCGCCGATGTGCTGCCAGCCCGGAATTTCCTCCAAGACGAGCAGGCCGAGTTCGTCGCATGCATCCAGAAAATGCCGGGACTGAGGATAGTGCGAGGTGCGCACGATGTTGCACTTGAAGTTAGTGCGAAGGACTTGCGCGTCACGCCGCTGCACGCGTCCCGGCATGGCTTGACCTACAAAGGGGAACGTCTGATGACGGTCGAGACCGCGCAACTTGACCACTTTGCCGTTCAGTTCGAAGCCATGTTCGGTAAACCGGGCCTCACGGAAACCGATGGTGCGAGAATCATCATCGACCAGGCGCGATCCATTCAGCAGGCGAACCTGGATAGAATAGAGCTTCGGCCGCGCCAGATCCCAGAGCACCACAGACCCCATATTCTCCAGCCGCACGGTGTGCGGCACTGGATCACTCGCGGCAGCGGCCGGTGAGACCCGCTTCGTATCTGTCGCAAGCACGCGGTCCCCGTCGCGCAGCGTGATTTCAAGCGAGAGCGTCTCACGTAACGGCTCCAGATGTTGTAAGAAACAATCCACCTCAACGCTTGGATTCGGAGTGAGCACATCTCTCGGCCTGGCGAAGATGTTTTCGAGGAAAGTGGTGGGCACGATGCGCAGCGCAACTTCGCGGTAGATGCCCCCGAAGGTGAGGTAGTCAATCTGCTGCCCAAAAGGCGGGATGTCCGCTCGTTCGGTTGAGTCAACCTCCAGCGCGAGCACGTTGTCGGACTCGAAGTCGAGATGCGGCGTTAGCTCAAAAGAAAAAGGTGTATATCCGCCCTTGTACTCGCCCAGGCGAACTCCATTGAGCCAAACGGTCGAGGCAGTCATCACGCCTTCGAAATCGACGAAGACACGCCGGTGGCGCGCTCCCGCGGGAACCTTGAAGTGACGGCGATAGACCGACACAAATTCATAGTCCTTATCGTCAAAGCTGTGCCACGGCAGACGAGTGTTGGAGTGAGGAACCACCACGCGGTCAAATCCTGAGTCGTCGAAGTCCTTCATGCGGGCTTCGGGTTTTGCGGAGCGACTGAACCGCCAGTTGCGGTTCATCGGCAGGACAACCCGCCCGCTCCCCTCCGGCAGCGGAAGCGAACTGGAAGGCTCTGCGAACGCACTCGCCGTTAGCATCCCGGCGACCAGGGTACTAGTTTTCCTGATGAATTCCCGTCTTTGCATGGTCGTACGTCAGCCTCAATAGTTCACAATTCCCGTTCGTGCAAGTCTCGCGAAAGCCAACCGCAAACCTCACTCGATGTTACGCTGTCCGATATCTACGCTGACATCGTATTCCGCGCTAGTGTACTGTCCCACAAATTAGGGGCATAACTGACTGGTTCCATCTGGCGAATCGAGCGGTGCACGTCAGGGGCTAAACGCCCTCTTCATTAAGGGCCCGTGCTCACGGCGCGTCTAAAGCCGCGCCCTTTCAAAGCCTCGAACTCTTGCCGCGAAATTCCGGGACCGTGGGTGAAAGATGGACGCATGGAAAATGTTACGGGACCCGCCGTAATCATCAGCAATGAGAACAGCGCCCGCACCGAGATCAACATGGAAAACGTGGTCTGCCGCAACGTTCCTGTTTTCGCGGCTTACCGCGAGAGCGGAAAGCACGTCGCAGGTCCGGCAGAAATGTACGAGGTGAAGACTTTTTCGCATGGGCTGCAGTATCAGGACATTGGGGCCGTCCCCGCGATTCATGAACTCTATGAGACAGCAGCATTGAGTGCATTGCCAAGATCAGTCAAGTCCGACATCCTGGATGTGCCGCCGATTGACACGTGGGTAAATATCCGATCCCTTGGTGCCAAGGGTGACGGCACGACCGACGATACGGACGTGTTTAGAAACGCCATCGCTCAACACCACGCGATTTACTTGCCCTCCGGCCAATATCGGGTGACGGACACCATCACGCTACGGCCAGATACGGTTCTCATCGGCCTGCATCCGAGCGTCACACGGATATTGCTTGCCGATTCTACTCTGGCTTTTCAAGGCGTTGGCAGTCCGAAGCCTTTGCTTGAAACTCCAAAAGACGGGACGAATATCGTGACCGGCATCGGCCTCTACACCAACGGCATCAATCCGCGAGCAGCGGCGGCGAAGTGGATGGCCGGCAGGGATTCGATGATGAGCGATGTTCGCTTTCTGGGAGGTCACGGCACGATTGATCCGAACGCCACCGCGGAAGAGGCCCGCAAAGTATGGAAAGAGATTTATAACGACACCCATAGCGCCGATTCCAATCCGAAGCGCCGCTGGGACGGACAGTATCCCAGCCTATGGATCACCGGCGGCGGGACTTTCGTTGACATCTGGACGCCCAGCACGTTTGCGCAAGCAGGCCTGTACATCTCGAACACTTCCACTGGAGGGCGAATTTACGAACTCTCGAGCGAGCATCACGTTCGCAACGAGGTTGTTCTTGACCATGCGTCCAACTGGCAAATCTACGCGCTTCAGACGGAAGAAGAGCGGGGCGAGGGTGGGTTCGCATTGCCGCTCGACATCCGGGATTCGAGCAACGTCACTTTCGCCAACCTGCACATGTGTCGCGTCGTGAGCGCCTATCAGCCCTTCCCCTATGCGGTCGCGGTTACAAACTCCAGGAACATACGGTTTCGCAACGTTCACTGCTACAGTGACAGCAAAGTGTCGTTCGACAATGCGGTTTACGATCAAACCAACAACATCGAGATCAGGCAGCGAGAATTTTCCTGGCTGACGATTTCCGGGGCTGCGCCTGCGGTTCACGTGAGCCAACCCTCGCCTGTTCTCGCAGATGGCGCGAAGGTGGAGAAGGTCGCGGGTGGTTTCTTTAACATTTCCGGCGGAGCGGTGGACCGCTCCGGCAACGTCTATTTTGTTGACCCTAGATTTCAAACCATCTACCGGTGGTCCGCCGCGAGTCAACAACTGTCGAAGGTTCGTGACAATCCGCTCGATCCGGTGCAACTGTTCTTTGATTGGTCGGGTGATTTGATTGTGGTCTCGTATGCGGGAAACGGAACTGTCGACACCTTCAAGCCCGGCACGCAGGAGGATGGTGACGACATTACGCTGCTGCCAGCTGTACCGGCCGCGCCGCGTCCGGGAATGACTCCAGTTCTGCCCGTCGACTACTGGAGGAACGAAAACGATTTTCTCGAAACGATTCCCGTTAAGCAGCCCTATCAATTCGTCTCTCCGGACGGGACGACTTTCCTTCCTTCGGGAGAGGACTTCGTGAGCGGAGAACTCTACTACGGTTCGAAGTTGAACAATACGCTGCGAGCTTTTGGTCTTGCCCCGGCAGTTGCCGGCCAGCCCTACTACGTTTCCGATGAAAACGGAGAGAAGACCTACGTTGCCAGTATCGGCAGCGACGGCACAATCTCGAACTTAAAGCTATTCGGGGAGCGGGGCGGAGAAGGCCTGACGGTGGATGAAAAGGGCAACGTCTATATCGCCGCAGGACAAATTTTCGTGTACAACCCAGCGGGCGAGCTGATCGATACCATCGACATTCCAGAGCGGCCCTCGCAATTGCTGTTTGGGGGTAGCGACGGAAGTACCTTATTCGTTTTGGCGCGTAGCTCCTTGTATGCCGTCCAAACCCGCCATAGAGGACGCTGCAAGGATTGACAATTCTCTGGAGGATACCGACATGACATGCCAAACCTCGCGACGAAGGTTTCTTGGTCTTTCAGCCCTGGGACTGGCTGCGGCGGTTGCCCCCGGCGAGTTGGTCCGCCCCGCGGCTGCAGTGAGCGAGCCCAAAAACGGGACCTCGAATGTCAGCCCGGGGATTTCCATTTGGGTTACATCCGGCGACGAACGTTTTGCCACCGCTCCCCGCGCTAGGTGGCGTCCGGCATCGGGGACGCCCGGGACCGATCAGCTCCAGCTGAACCCCGGCATGAAGTTCCAGGAAATCCTGGGCTTTGGGGGCGCCTTCACCGATGCTGCCTGCTACACCTTCAATCAACTCTCGCCTGCAGCACGGGAGCATCTGTTCCATGAGCTATTCCATCCCTCGGAAATGGGACTGAGCACGGGCCGCCTCTGCGTTGGATCGAGCGACTACTCGACGAAGCTTTACAGTTACGATGATGGCGAAGCCGATCCGGACCTCACACGATTTTCGATTGAGCATGACCGCGAATACATTCTTCCGGTGCTGCGCCAGGCACGGCAGGCAAATCCTGACCTGTTTCTTTTTTCGACCCCTTGGAGCCCTCCCGGCTGGATGAAGTTCAACAATTCAATGCTGGGCGGCTCGATGCGCAAGCGCTACTTGCCGGTGTATGCGAAATACTATCTGAAGTTTTTGCAAGCGTATGCGGTTGAAGGGGTGCCGGTGCAAGCGCTTACTTCGCAGAACGAAGTGGATACCGATCAGGATGGCAGAATGCCGGCTTGCCTCTGGGGGCAAGAGTACGAGATTGAATTCGTGCGCGACCACTTGGGGCCGCTTTTGGAAAGCAGCGGACAATCGACAAAGATTTGGATCTTGGACCACAACTATAATTTGTGGGGACGGGTCGTGGACTCGCTGGAGGACGAGAAGCTGCGCAAGTACGTGAATGCGGTTGCCTGGCACGGCTACGGGGGCACACCCGACATGATGAGCAAGGTCCATGACTTGTATCCGGAAACGGAGATGCATTGGACGGAAGGCGGACCGGACTACACGGATCCTGGTTATCTGACGGATTGGTGCAAGTGGGCGGGGACTTTCAGCGGGGTACTGAACAACTGGTGCCGCTCCATCACGGCATGGAACCTCGCTCTCGATGAGCATGGCCGGCCGAACATCGGACCGTTTCCCTGCGGCGGTGTGGTAACGGTCAATTCGCAGACCAAGGAGATCACCCGTAGCGGACAATACTGGGCTTTTGCTCACTACTCACGCGTCATCCGTCGTGGGGCTCGCCGCTTTGACTCCCGGAGCGCGGCCGCTGACCTGCAGCACGTTGCCCTGGAAAATCCGGATGGTCAACAGGTGCTGGTCGTGACCAACACGGGACCTGCAAGGACGATCGACTTGCGGCTCGCAAATATGGCGGCTTCGGTTCCATTGAAGGCAGCTTCAGTCACCACTTTGGCTTGGAGGTAGTTTGTCCAACTAATCGTGGGAGCAAACCGTGACAAGAACTACTCATCCGGCTTGCTGGCTCCTTGAAAAATCGGCTCGAGCATCGTCGCTATCAATGCAAACATCGCCACGCATCCCGCCAGTGGTACCAACAAACCGGCGCGCAGGCTCCCCGTTCTTGTCGACATCAGTCCCACGAACCAAGGCATCGTAGCGCCCCCCATTCCCGCAAGTGCGAACATGATCGCCCCGATTCGCCTCGACCTTTCGCCAAATGCCTTCACCAGCCACGCAACCAGGATTGGATAAATCGCAGCTAGGCCCACTCCGGCTGCTGTCACGCAAATGGCAACGTTCGCGAATGTCCTTGCTAGCAGCAGAAGGCAGATGCCAGCGACCGCCGGCATCAAGCCGCTGGCCAGCAGCGTGCGTTCGCTCCGCCGCAGTGGAACCAGCGGTACGAGAGCGCGCCCGGCGAGCAGTCCTCCCCAAAAAAACATGGGCGCCAGAGCCCACAGGTCGCCAGAATCAGGATTCATTTGTTTCGTCAGTGAGGCAACCCAGCCCGCAACCGAGTTCTCGGATCCGACATATAGAAAAAACAGCGCAGCCAGGCTCACGGTACTTCTCATGCTGATGTTCTCTCGGCGCGCCGGCCTCGGCTGCTCCTCATCTTCTTCCGTTGTTCCGGGCTCCAAGTTCATCCTGGCCAAAATCACAGCCGCAAGCGCCGAGCATGCCGCGATTGCATAGAGAAGCCATGACGTCGCCCTGTGCCGTTGAGCCAGCATCACCAATGGAGAGCACGCAATCGCGCCGATTCCCCACATCAGGTTCAGAATGCTGAGTGCGGCCACTCGACGGGCTTTTGCAACTTCCGCCACCCACAAGTTCGTGGCAGAAAGAGCCTGCCCCAATCCGCAGCCGAACACCGCGGCTGCAGCCAGGCTCGCAAGATTGCTGCCCAGGTTTAATCCTGCCACTCCCGCCGCGACCAGGCTAAAACCGCACACAAACGTGTGCCGGTATCCTCGTTTGATCAACCAACCGAGCGAAGCGACGCCCACCATCGACCCGCAAAACTGCGCTGTGAAAAATAGCCCGGCACGCTGGTCGCTTAAAGACCAACGGCCAATGAGTATCGGCAGGATAGGGCCAATCAGCGTCGTCACGATGCCCGTGACAACAAATCCGCCGTGTAGCACAACGGATGCAGCCGAAGAGATCGGAAGCCAAGCCGGCCGAGTTTGGATCAAGCTCATGCTGAAGGCATACTGCCGGAATGCTGGCCTCTGGGCAACTTCGTAGGCAACGAAGAGCGCCAGGCAGGATGTAAGATAATCGTTATTCTACTGAGGTGAGGTAGTCACGCGAGATTCCCATGAGCGACGAGACCTTCGACGATCCGGTACCAGCGACTTCTCTGGGAAGTGCCCGACCCGACGTAAAGTAGTCCGCATCCTTAATTATAATTATTGGGTCGAGAAGTGTGGGCGAGAATCTGTTACGGGGTTGACCTGAAGAAGCAAGAACTTAGGCCGCTAATGGAGCGTTTTGGAGCAACGAAAAAGATGCCGAGCATCGCTAAACCATTGAGAAATATGGTAGGCACGAGGAGACTCGAACTCCTGACCTCTACCGTGTCAAGGTTAGCTTAACCCACACCTACAACAACTTCCATGTTTCGGGAAAACCGCGAAGCGCCTCTAAATACGTGGAAGACAGACCAATCGCGGGCTGGAATCACGGGCCGGAAATTATCTGCCACCGCAGATTCGGAGTAAGCTAGCCACTTATAATGACTTACCCCGAACTAAGGCCGCACCGTCCCCCCACCCCAACCTTCACGCGGACAAATAACACGAAAAAGGCTTGTCATCCTGACCGAAGCGAAGGACCCCTACCACCCCGCCCTCGCGGGTTTCAGTTTGCCTCGCAAAAACCTTTGCTGAGGACGTCCTAGGTCGAGTACGGGGCGTTAGTGCTGACACGGACATCCAGCGTCACACGTTTTTTCTTGATCAAAGCACGCCTTCAGCGCCGCCTCGAACTGTTTGTGACTCGCGGGCGTGTCATTCGTAGGATTTGTGCATGCCTGCGGCCCGTTAGATCGGGCGCCAATTATTCCACATGCATTGCCCCTGCAAACATCACGGCTATCGGCGCAGCGTTTTATGCACTGAGAGCAAGCCTGGGCATTAGTACTTTGCACAGCTGTTTTCCACAGCGGTTCATCCAATATTTGCGAACTTGAGTCTTTGGTTTGAGCGCCTGCTCCTAGAAAGCAAGCCAGCGCAACGATGCAAGAGCATAGACACCATACAGATTTCTTCATGATCGACTCCTCGCTGAGTTTTCGTCTTGACAGGAAATCTATCCACAGAATCGCGGAGGCCCGTTGGTTTGAGGACGCATTTTAACACATACCC